>Ga0310811_10013780_pt1 | contig 10534 bp, 7 predicted proteins | sample YCmetagenome_FD_207642 | JGI IMG/M metagenome (GOLD analysis project Ga0310811, IMG submission 207642) | Soil microbial communities from experimental microcosm in Duke University, North Carolina, United States - YC | ecosystem: Engineered > Artificial ecosystem > Soil microcosm > Unclassified ... | reverse complement strand
CCGCACCGGCAAATTGAGCCTGTCGTTGCGCCAGGCGCTGCCGAACTCATCGAGCGTCACCGCGACCGGCGCGAAGGCCACCATGGGCTTGGAATGAAAGAACCCAAAACCCTGCTCGAGATCGTCGGCAACGAGCTTCCTGAGCGAAATCTGGTTGCAGACGGTCACCAGCCTGATCGCCGCGCTGGCCTCGGACCGGCTCGGCCGCACCGGCACCGGGCCGAGGATCACCGCAATCCCGGCGCCGAAATCCAGCCCCGCCGCCCTTGAGCGCACTGACCCGCTCGATATGGCTGAGATAGCCCGCCCCGTCGATCCACCGGAACGCGCGCGGCAGCGGCGCCATGGCATCGGCCGGCTCGAATGGCTGGCCAGCGATCTTGCGGGTGTTCAGCGCCCTCGAAAGTTCTTCCAGCGCCGGCCGGGCCGCGTCCCAGTCGTCGAGCGCGGCAAGCATGTTCGGCGCGATGCGGCCCGCGGATACGAAGCGGGTGAGATCGGCGGAAACAACGATGAGCTGTCCATCGGGCCGACCGTTGCGCAAGGTGCCAAGCTTCATGTCACGCCTCTTTGCGGCCCAAGCCGTATTCAGCCAGGAATGCTACCACTCCCGCTACAGGGACTTCCAACAGGTTATGGGCCGCCCAGGCGCTCGCCGACAACTTCTGGTTGCTCTATAGTGGAACTGCGTTCACTAGCTTTCTGTTAAGGGCGAAATGAGCATCGAGATGCCGCACGGGATGCAAATCGGAATCCGGATCGTTGCGGCGCTGATGGCGGCCGCACTGTTCATTGGCCTCGATATTTCAGCCGCACTCGCCCAGTCCGCCAGTTGTTCGCGGCTCTATTTCACGCTTCAATCGCTGAGCCGCAATTCTGATTTCCGCAGCTCGGACCAGACCGACAACGCGCTCCGGGCCTTGCAGGCAAACGAGCGCGATGCGGAGAGCGCCTATATCCGCAGCGGCTGCCAGGAGGCCCAGCAGCGAAGCGCGCAGCTTCCCCTGCAGTGCCGAACGCTGGCACGCCAGATCCTGCAGCAGCGCGACCAGGTGCAGCGGATGTCGCAGAGCCTCGCCAATGGCAACGCCGTGTCCCAGCAGCGCGAGCAGGTGTTGCAGCAGATCGCCCGCTTCGGCTGCAACCAGCAGGGCGCTCGGCCGAGCTATTACGGCAACACCGATCGCCCCCGCAATTTCCTCGATGATCTGTTCGGAGGCGGACCGGACCAGGGCGGCTATTATGGGGACAATGGCGGTAACTATCCGGGCCAGGAGGTTGAGGACCCTTACGCCGACCAGCAGACTGGAAACGGCACCATCCGCACCGTCTGCGTCCGCCTGAGCGACGGCTATTACTGGCCGGTGAGCTATTCGACGGTCAGCGATTACATCCCGCAGGATGCTCAAACCTGCGAGGCCCAATGCCCCGGTCACCAGGTCGACCTCTATTTCTACAACAATCCCGGCCAGGAACCGGAGCAGATGATCAACCAGGAGGGCCAGGCGTACACGGCGCTGCGAACGGCCTTTGCCTATCGGAAGCAATTCAACGCCGCCGACAGCTGCAAGCCACAGGCGACCACCGCCGAGATCAGCGTCTCGTATTCCGACGGTGGCGAGGAGCGGGCCGCGGTGACCTATGGCGAAGACACGATTCCGTTGCCGATTCGCGATCCGCGCATTGCCCAGCCCGTGACAACAGGCGTGCCAGCCACCTATGCGGCCACGGATGCCCCCCTGCCCAAGCGCCGGCCGAGCCCAACGCAAACAGCCGGCGCGCCAACCGACGAACCCGTGGTCTCCGTGCCGAACCGACTGGTAAAGGTCGGCGACAAGCTTGTCAGGGTCGTCGGCCCGGACACGCCTTATGCTCCGCCCACGCTGCCGGCGAATTCAGGCTAAGGCCGTTCATCGCTCCGGGAAGCGTCCAGCGAAGTGGATGCAAGCGGGGAGCCTTAGGCGAAGTGCCGCCATCGCGGTCTTCGCATCTGGTCGCGCCGCCCGCCACACCGTCATCCCCGGGCTTGACCCGGGGACCCATGCAGCCGTCCACCGAGCAAATGCTGATGCGGCGCGGCATCATGGGTGGCCGGGTCAAGCCCGGCCATGACGAAGGAGGCGAGAGCGCCGCAAATACCTAACCGAACCTTGCCCCAAGGCCCTCAGGCCAGCCGTTGCCGCGCCGCGTCGGGGCCGATCAGTGGGAGCAGGGATTTGAGGTCGGGCCCGTCATGCCGCCCGGTGAGCGCGAGCCGCAGCGGCTCGAACAATGCCTTGCCTTTGCGGCCGGATTTTTCCTTGAGCGAACTTGTCCAGGCGGCAAACGTCGTTTCGTTCCATGGCGCCGGGGGCAGCAGCTCCAGCGCCAGATCAAGAAACTCGCGATCCTCGCCGGCGATCTGCGGCGTCACCGGTCCGCGCGCCAGCCGTGCCAGATCGACGATATCGCCGAACAGCGTCAGATTGCTCCTGAGCCCGAGCCACAGCCGCTCGTCGCCAAGGCCAAGCTCGCGCAGCCGCGGCAGCGCCACCTCGTAGGGCATGGCATGGAGGATGCGCGCATTCAGGCTTTCGAGCTCGGCCGGATCGAAGCGCGCCGACCCGAGCGAGATCATCGACAGATCGAGCCGTTCGGCGATCGCGACGAGATTTTCGTAAGGCTCGATCGGCAGGCTCGTCCCCGTCAGCACGGCCATGGTCGCAACCGCCAGCGCCTCAAAGCCCGCATCGCGCAAATCGCTGAGCGACAGCGATCCCAGCCGCTTGGAAAAGCCCTCGCCATCCGCGCCGGTCAGCAGATTGTGGTGTCCGAACCGGGGTATCTCACCGCCGAGCGCCTCGAAAATCTCGATCTGCGTGCCGGTGTTGGACACATGGTCCTCGCCCCGGATCACATGCGTGATGCCCAAGTCGATGTCATCGACCACCGATGTGAAGGTGTAGAGATAGCTGCCATCCGCCCGGATCAGCACCGGATCGGACATCGAGGCGGTGTTGACCGTCTGCGGCCCCTTGATGAGGTCATCGAACTGGACCGGTCTGCCATCGAGCCTGAAGCGCCAATGCGGCTTGCGGTTCTCCGCGACCATGCGCTCATGGTCCGCCTCGGTGAGTTTTAGCGCCGCACGGTCGTAGATCGGCGGCTTGCCGAGCGCCCGGGCCCGGGCCCGCTTGCGGTCGAGCTCGTCCTCGCTCTCATAGGCCCGGTAGAGCCGCCCGGCGGCGATCAGCTTTTCGCGCGCGGCGTCGTAGAGCGCCGTGCGGTCCTGCTGCCGCACGAAGACATCGGGGGTGATACCCAGCCAGGCGAGGTCGGCGTGAATGCTGGCCGCCGACTCCTCCGTCGAGCGCTCCCGGTCGGTGTCGTCGAGCCGCAGGACATAGGTGCCGCCCGTCCGCTTGGCGAAAAGCCAGTTGATGAGGGCCGGCCGGGCATTGCCCAGATGAAGCCGGCCGGTCGGGGACGGCGCGTAGCGGACGACCGTCATTCGACACCCTGGCGCAGGAGGCCGGGGGCCTGCACAGCCCCCTTGCCGCTCTCGTCGCGATAGCCATTGGTGATGGGATATTTGCGCCCAAGGCCAAAGGATTTTTGCGTCAGCTTCACCCCCGGGCCGGCCTGCCGCCGCTTGTATTCGGCAAGGTAGAGCATCTTTTCGATGCGCTTCACGAGCACCAGATTATAGCGCCCCTGCCCTTGTTCGACGAGATCCCTGGCGGAGAGCTCGTCCTCGACGAGGCCGGTGAGGATTTCGTCCAAAATCGGGTAAGGCGGCAGCGTGTCCTGATCCTTCTGGTCGGGACGCAGCTCGGCGCTGGGCGCCTTGTCGATGATCGCCTGCGGAATGATTTCACCCGACGGCCCCAGGCAATCAGCCGGCTTATGCTCATTCCGCCATTGGGACAGCCCATAGACCTGCATCTTCAGCAAGTCCTTGATCGGGTTGAAGCCGCCATTCATGTCGCCATAAATCGTCGCGTAGCCGACCGCCATTTCGGACTTGTTGCCGGTGGTCAGCAGCATGCTGCCGAACTTGTTGGAGAGCGCCATCAGGATCAGCCCGCGCATGCGGGACTGGATGTTTTCCTCGGTGATATCGGCAGCCTGCCCTGCAAACAGCTGCGCCAGCTCGCCATTGACTGCTTCGACCGGTACGCTGATGGGGATCGCGTCGTAGCGCACGCCGAGACGGGTGGCGCAATCCTTGGCGTCCTTGAGGCTGTCCTCCGAGGTGTAGCGGTAGGGCAGCATCACGCAATGGACGTTCTGCTTGCCCAAGGCATCGACCGCCATGGCGGCAACCACCGCGCTGTCGATGCCGCCGGAAAGGCCGAGCACCACCTTCTTGAAGCCGTTCTTGCCGACATAGTCGCGCAGGCCGAGCACGGCAGCACGCCACTGCGCCTCCTCATGCGACGGCAGCGGCGTCGCCGTCCGTTCCGTGCACGCCCAGCCGGTCTCGCGCCGCTCCCATTCGGAGACGACGAGGTCGGACATGAACGACTTGCCCTGGAATGCTACCTCGCCATCGGCACCAATGCCGAACGACGCGCCGTCAAAGACCAACTCATCCTGCCCGCCGACCTGATTGAGATAGAGCAGCGGCACCTTCACTTCCGCGACCCGCGAGCGCACCAGCTCGTACCGCTGGTTCTGCTTGTGGGCCCAATAGGGCGAACCGTTGGGGCACAGCAGTATCTCGGCGCCGCTCCGCACCAGGCTCGCGCAAACGTCTTCGTGCCAGATGTCCTCGCAGATCGGCACGCCGATCGAAATGCCGCCAATCATGATCGGCGCCGGCAGCGGGCCGGGAAGGAAATAGCGCTTTTCGTAGAATACGTCGTCGTTGGGCAGCTCGCGCTTGAAGCGGGTGGCGAGGATCTCGCCCCTTTCGGCATAGATGACCGCGTTGCGCAGCGTGCCGTCCGGCTCCCGCCAGATAGTGGGCAGCAGCAGGCCGATCTTGCTGTTCTTCGTTTCCTCGACGAGCGCCTGGGCCGCCTCCATCGCATCCTCGACGAAGCGCGGCTTGAACAGCAGATCCTCGGGGAAATAGCCGGTCAGGAACAGCTCGGAAAACATCACGAGGTCTGCCTTGGCCGCAAGCGCCTGCGCCAGCGCCTTCTTGCCCAGCGCCAGATTTTGCTTGAGCGCACCAACCGTGGGGTTGAGCTGCGCCAGCGCGATGCGAAGTCGTTCGGTCACGTCCTAAGCCTTGCAACGAAAAACCGGCAAGACTTAGCCGCTCCCCCCCATCAGGGCAAGCGGCCAAAGGATGGACCCGACGGACGGCGTAGATCAGAAATTATAGGTCATTTCCGTCAAGAGGCCGTAGCGGAACAGCGACCAGGGATCCGACGAATAAACATAACGCTGCTGGCCCGCCACCGTGTGGCTGGAGTCGTTGCTCACCGCGATGGTGTTGTAGGAATTCTGCGTCTGGCCCTGGAGATACCATGCCCGCCCACCCAGCCGGAACGTCAGATTGCTCGTTGGGTGGTAGCCGAACATCAGTTCGCCCATGGCGCCATAGCCCCAACCGTCCGTGCTGACTGCCGATGACTGGATGAGCACATCCGATCCGCTGGCCTGGTTCGGCACCCCGAACGCCCCCAACACGCCGCTGAGGTTGGCATAGGGCACGGCGGCCAGCTCGCCGTTCACGTCGAAGTAAGTGCCCAGATTGGCCTTGCCGGAAAAGCCAAGCCGCAATGCATTGATTTCGATGTTGTTTTCCTGGCTATCACCCGGGCCGACCACGTTCCCGTTGTACGAAAAGTCCGAAGTCTGCGTCCCGACCGTGTAGTTGGCCCGGCCCATATTGGGGGAATCGTTCCAGTACATGTAGCCTGCGAACGGCCCGAAGCTCGTGCCGCTCCGCGGATCGCCGAGCCACGAATACCCCAGGTCGGCGCCGGCGTAAGCAACGTGCCCATCCGTTATCGATGTGCTGTCGCCGAACTGGTCCGCCGCCGAGCCGTTGATCGCGAAATCGACGCCACCAATGCCTTTGGCATAAAAGCCAGTCGAATGATCGTCGACCCGGAAATAGGCCTCGGCCGAGTTCGTGTTGTCGTTCTCGCTCACGCTGGAGGGGCCAACGGTGAATTTCTGCGCGCCCCACGAATACCAGTAGCGCAGGCCCAGTTCGAAGGTCAGCGGGTCATAAGCGTCCGAATTGTCGAAGTCCTGCGAAAAGCCCGACCGCAAATCGTCAGAGTTGCCGAAGAAGTTCTGGTAGCCGCCACTGTAGCCTTGCCCCCCTATATCGGCGGCGATTGCAGGAAGCGTCAGTGGCGTTACCGCCATCGCAACGACCAGAAACGGCACGACACGGGTCATCGACTACTCCGGCAACTCTCAGGACAACTGCCGGTATTTATGGACGATTAGGGTTAATGTTCCGCTTACGGTGGGAGGCCGGCCAAGCCGTGCGGTGGCCCCCACCCCCACCCTGGCGCTGCCGCGCTCACCCTCCCCACAAGGGGGAGGGAGCGATGGGACACAATGCGGTGCAACAAATCTCCCTCCCCCTTGTGGGGAGGGTAGCGGCAGCAGGGTGGGGGTGGGCAACAGGGTCAGCCTCACCAATCGCCGCCCCGCCACACCCGAAGCGATCACTCCGCCGCCGTCGTAACCGCCCGCGCGGGCTTTGCGGACCGGATTTCCTCCGCGACCAGGAACGCCATCTCGAGGGCCTGGCTGGCGTTGAGGCGAGGGTCGCAATAGGTGTGGTAGCGGTCCTGAAGGCTCGCCTCGGTCACTGCCGACACCCCGCCGCCGACGCACTCGGTCACGTCGTCACCGGTCATCTCGATGTGAATGCCGCCCGCATAGGTGCCCATCTGCCGGTGCACCTCGAAAAAACCCTTCACTTCGCCCAGCACGCGGTCGAACGGCCGCGTCTTGTAGCCAGTGGACGCCTTGATGGTGTTGCCGTGCATCGGATCGCATACCCAGACGACGGTGCGGCCGGCCTTCTCGACCGTCTCGATCAGCCGCGGCAGGTCGCCCCGCACCCGATCGGCGCCAAAACGGCTGATCAGGGTGATGCGGCCGGCCTCGTCAGTGGGGTTCAGCCGATCGAGCAGACGGAGCAGGTCATCGGAGGAAAGGCTCGGACCGCACTTGATGCCGATGGGGTTTTTGATTCCGGCAAAATATTCGGTGTGGGCACCATCGGGCTGGCGGGTGCGATCGCCGATCCAGACCATGTGGCCGGAGGTGGCATACCAGTCGTTGGTGATGGAATCGCGCCGGGTCATCGCCTCTTCGTAGCCGAGCAGCAGCGCCTCGTGGCTGGTGAAGAAGCGAGTCTCGCGCAATGCCGGCGTATTCTCCGGCGTCAACCCCAGCGCGCGCATGAAATCGATGGCGTCATCGATCTTCTTGGCCACTTCCTCGAAGCGCGGATAGGCGTTGGAATCCTTCATGAAGCCCATCGTCCATTCGTGGACGCGGGCAAGGTTGGCGTAGCCGCCGGTGGCGAAGGCGCGGATCAGGTTGAGCGTTGCCGCCGACTGGCGATAGGCCAGCAGCAGCCGTTCCGGATCGGGGATACGCGCCTCCGGGGTGAAGGCGATATCGTTGATGATGTCGCCGCGATAGCTCGGCAGCGTCACCCCGTCGATGGTCTCGGTATCCGCCGAGCGCGGCTTGGCGAACTGGCCGGCTATGCGGCCGACCTTCACCACCGGCTTGCCGGCGCTGTGCGTCAGGATCACCGCCATCTGCAGGAAGACGCGGAAGAAATCGCGAATGTGATCGGCGCCGTGTTCGGCAAAACTCTCGGCGCAATCGCCACCCTGCAACAGGAACGCCCTGCCCTGCGCCACGTCGGCCAATTGCGCCTTGAGTTCACGCGCCTCGCCGGCAAAGACCAGCGGTGGGAAGCTCGCCAGCTGCTTTTCGACGGCGGCCAGCCGATCCTGGTCGGGATAGGCCGGCACCTGGGAAATCGGCTTGTCGCGCCAGCTCTTAGGCGTCCAGTCACTCATCACGATCCTCCCGCAGCGGGCCCTATTTGCAGTTGAGGCGCGGTCTATCAAGGCGGAGCGGCGGTGCCAAGCGGCAAGTGGGCATGCCGGCCAACTCCCCGCCCTTCGCGAGGAGAGAATGCCTTTCGGTCGACCTCATGGTGAGCCTGTCGAACCACGAGGTCGGGGCGGTGCGTCCGTGGCCCACCATTCGACAGGCTCAGGATGAGGTTGGAGCGTGTGGGCAACCTGGCCCTCCCCGCCCTAGGGACCCTCCGGGGACGAGGACCCCAGTATCCCCAGCCTAGACCTTCGCCCCGTTCCTGTAGCGATAGGTCGGGGCCTTGAACGTCACCAGTTCCTCGCCGGCGGTCGGGTGCATGGCGAAGGTGCGGTCGAAATCAGCCTTGGTGGCCTTCATGCCCATGGCGATCGCCGCGAGTTGGATCATTTCCGCGGCACCGGGGCCAATGATGTGAAGGCCGAGCACCCGCTGGTCCTCGGCAAGGGTAATCATCTTCAGCATCATGCGGTCGGTCTTGTCCGACAGCGTGTTCATCATCGGCCGGAAGCGGGCGAGGTAGACGTCGATATCGCCATGAGTCAGCGCCTCCGCCTCGGTCAGCCCGATGGTCGCCACTTCCGGCTCCGAGAACACCGCCGTGCCGATCAGCGAATGGTCGACTGCCACCGGATTGTTGTTGAACAGCGTCTCGGCCACCGCCGCGCCCTCCCGGATCGCCGCGGGGGTGAGCGCCGTGCGGCCGGTCACGTCACCCACTGCATAGATCGAGGACACATTGGTGCGCGAGAACCGGTCGACCTCGATGGCGCCGTCGGCCCTGAGCTCGACTCCGGCCTTCTCGAGCCCGAGATTGTGCACATTGGGGGCCCGGCCCGTCGCGAACAACACGGCGCCGAAGGGCGCCTCGGTGCCATCCCCGAAACTGACGAGGATGTCCTTGCCCTCCCGACGCAGGCTCTTCACATTGGTCTCGTAGATCCGCCTGATGCCGCGGTTTTCGAGCCCGGCATCGAGCCCTTCCCGCAGATCCTCGTCGAAGCCGCGCAGCACGCAGGTGCCGCGGTAGATCAGCGTGGTATGGACCCCGAGGCCGGCAAAGATCGTGGCGAACTCGACGCCGATATAGCCGCCGCCCTCGATGAGGATCGAATGCGGCAACTCCTTGAGATCGAACGCCTCGTTGGAGGTGATGCCGAGTTCCTTGCCGGGAATGTCGGGAATGCTCGGGCGCGCGCCCGTCGCAACCAGGATGTAGCGGGTGGAGAGCGTCCTGCCGCCATTTACGGTCCGTACCGTGTTCGCATCAACGATCTCGGCGCGGTCGCGGATGATCTCGACACCGGTGCGGTCGAGCCCGGCGACGTAGGCCGTCTCGAGACGCGAGATTTCCTTCTCCTTGTTGGCGACCAGGGTCGGCCAATCGAAGGAGGCATCGACGTGCCAGCCAAAAGTGCTCGCGATATCGAAACTGTCCTTGAAGCGGCTGGCATAGACGTAGAGCTTCTTCGGCACGCAGCCGCGGATCACGCAGGTGCCGCCGAAGCGATATTCCTCGATAATCGCAACCCTCGCGCCATAGGTCGCTGCCATCCGCGCCGCGCGCACGCCGCCCGACCCCGCGCCGATCACCACCAGATCATAGGACTCGCTCAAAACCCGCTCCTGAAGTCACACATGCCATAGGCCTAAATAGGTAAAGGCCCCGCTTTCGGCGAGGCCTTCATGAAATGTTGCAGAGGGCCAGCCCTAGAGCGTTACGCCCTTGGTCTTCAGGTCCGCCCGCACCTTGGCGTAAAACTCGGTCGCGACATTGACCTGGAACAGCGCCATCACCTTCTGCAGTTCCTGGTTGATGGCGAAATTCTGGGAGGCCAGCTTCTGTCCCGCCGGCGACGAGTAGAAGTTGACGATCTGCTGCATCTCGTCCTGCGTGAAATGCTGGGCATAGATGCGCGCGACCTGGTCCATCAGCGTGGAGCGCTGGTCCTTGTAGGTCTTGACTACCTCGGTGACCGCATCGGTCGCCTGCTGCTGCAAATTCGGGTTGAGCCTCAGGATCTGCTGCAGGGTGCGCGCGGCAACGTTGGCAACGGTGGTGCCGTAAACATCGACTTTGTCGGTCAGGTCGACATATTTGCGCGCCAGCGCCAGTTGATCGGGCGAAATTTCCTGCGCGAAGGCCGGCACCGATCCGGCGAACATGGCCACAGACAGCGCGACTGCGGCAAGCCAGCCGGCGCGCCGGTTAATACTGATCATCGGTTCAAAATCCCTGTTTGACTAAACCCTCTTAGCGCGGGCCGTGTCGCCCGTCACCAGCCGTCCGAAACCTCATTGCCGGTCGCGCACTTCGACCCCGTTCGGACCGGCAATATAGGCCCGCTTGCACATCCCGAGAAAAAGGCCGTGCTCGACCACGCCGGGTACGCTCGACAGCGCCTCGGCGAGCGCTTGTGGGGCCGGAATGCGGCCAAATGAAGCGTCGAGGATGTAGTGCCCCCCGTCGGTCACGAAGGGGTGCCCCGCCGAA
>Ga0310811_10013779_pt1 | contig 10534 bp, 14 predicted proteins | sample YCmetagenome_FD_207642 | JGI IMG/M metagenome (GOLD analysis project Ga0310811, IMG submission 207642) | Soil microbial communities from experimental microcosm in Duke University, North Carolina, United States - YC | ecosystem: Engineered > Artificial ecosystem > Soil microcosm > Unclassified ... | reverse complement strand
ACGACCTCGGTCTCGATTACTACACGAAGTACGCGCAGCAGGTGAACGCAGTGACGACCGATCAGACGCTGGCGGTGTCGAAGAAGTATCTGGTGCCCGCGAACATGGTGGTCGTCGCGGTGGGCGATCGGAAAGTGATAGAGCCGGAACTGGCGAAGCTGAATGTCGGTAATGTCGAAATCCGCGATGCCGAGGGGCGACCTTCGAAATAGGGGCCGGGAGTCCGATGAGAGCGCGGTTCATCTTCGGTGTACTCGTGATCTGTTTCGGCATCGGCAGCACTCTCACCGGTGCACCGGGCGCCCCGCAGACGGCGACGCGTGAGGGTCACATTGTCTGGGTTGCAGAGGCGCTCAAGCGGATGGAGACGATCGGTCGTCCAGGCCGCGACGGAAACGGTCGCGTGACTCTGGTGGAGGATGAGCGCGACCGGATCGTCACGATATCCAGGCCGTATCTGCGTTTCAGCATCGTGGACTAGTGCGCATCGAGATCGACGACGTGTCCAGGCCGCAGGTCCTCGCGCTGCTCGAAGAGCACCTGCGGAACATGTACGAACTCTCACCGCCGGAACACGTGTTTGCCTTTGACGCCGCCAGACTTCGACAGCCGGGAATCGTTTTCTGGACCGCCTGGGAGGGTGATGTGCTGCTCGGGTGCGCGGCACTCAAGGAACTCTCTCCGACGCAGGGTGAAGTGAAGTCGATGCGAACGCCTGCGCGACTCCGCCGCCAGGGCACGGGCCGCGTGCTGCTCAATCACATTCTTCAGGTGGCGCGGGAGCGGGGCTACCGCGAGTTGTTCCTCGAGACCGGGAACCACCCGGCCTTCGAACCAGCGCATATGCTTTACCGGAGCGTCGGCTTCCGCGACTGTGGGCCGTTCGGCAGTTACGTGGAGAACGGCAACAGCGTCTTCATGTCGCTCAGTCTCGCTGGAGGGATTCAATGAGAGCGCGGTTTTTCGTGATGCTGCTGGCTTGTGTCGCGATCGGGAGCTCTCTCGTCGCACAAAGCGGCCGACCAGCCGCTACGCGCGACGATCACATCGCCTGGGTGGGCGAGGCGCTCAAGCGCATGCAGACGATCAAGCCGGGGATGACTCGGAAAGAACTGCTCGTTGTGTTTACGACGGAGGGCGGTCTTTCCACCGCGTTACACCGGACATTCGTCAGCAAAGCCTGTCCGTACTTTAAAGTTGACGTTGAGTTTGAGGCTGTCGGGCGTCCAGGGCGCGACGCAGCGGTGGAGGGTGACCTGGACCGAATCGTCAGGTTATCCACCCCGTATCTGCAGTTCAGCATCATGGATTAGAAACCACTCCGTTTCCGGAGGGTCGACGCCTACTTTTCGATGATGACCAAAGTCGTCTACATGCTGTTCCTCAAGCGGGCTGTGACGTAGTGGAATGACTGAACTCATCGCGAAGGTTCTCGGCCACTGGTTCCTCGAGAAAACCCTCGCCCAACTTCCAGCGCCTCTCCGTGGGTTCGTCGTGTTCGTCGCGTTCTCCGGGTTGATTTTCACCGCGATATATCTCGCATGGACGACGTGGACCGTGAACCGAATCGTCCGCTCATCGCTCGGTCGGAATCCGCGTCTGGGGGAGGACACCTCTCTCAATACCTGGATGAGAGCCTCCAGTGAGGCCCGCGACACCGCGACTCGCGAACTAAGTCGTTAGGGAGAGGCCGACGTGCACGTCGGCCTCTACCTTCGCGAACTTCGCCCTTCTTCGCGTCCTTCGCGGTTAAAGCCTTTTAGTAGTTGGGAATTGGGAGTTGGGAGTTGCGTTAGATATAATCCGACTGAAGCAGTCGGATATGTCTGTCGCCACCCCTGGGCTTCCCCGCACGGCAGCCTCTGTCGTCGATCTGATTGGAAATACGCCACTGATCCGGCTGTCCGGCTTCGAGGGCGGACTGCGGAATGTCGAGCTGTACGCCAAAGCGGAGTGGAAGAACCCCGGCGGATCGGTCAAGGACCGGCCGGCGGCGCGGATGATCGTGGACGGCGAGCGGAGCGGCGCGCTCACGCACAACAAGATCCTGCTCGACGCGACGTCCGGAAATACGGGAATTGCTTACGCGATGATCGGTGCGGCGCGCGGCTACAAGGTCCGTCTGTGCGTGCCGGAGAACGTGACGCCGGAGCGCAAACGAATTCTGAAAGCCTTTGGCGCGGAGATCGTCTTTACCGACCCGATGGAAGGATCCGACGGCGCCATCATGCGCGCCAAGAAGATGTTCGCCGACGATCCTGACGTCTACTTCTATCCCGACCAGTACAACAACCCCGGCAACTGGCTGTCGCACTACGATACGACCGCGCCGGAGATCATCGAACAGACTGGCGGGCGCGTGACCCACTTCGTGGCGGGCCTCGGCACGAGCGGGACGTTTGTCGGCGCCGGCCGCCGGCTGCGCGAGTTCAATCCGTCCGTCAAGCTGATTTCGGTCCAGCCCGACTCGCCGCTGCACGGCCTCGAGGGGCTGAAGCACATGGCGACGGCCATCGTCCCTGGCATCTATGACGCGACCATTGCCGATGAGGACATCGGCGTCAGCACTGAAGAGGCGTTCGAGCTGACCCGGGAGCTGGCGCGCAGCGGGTTGTTCGTTGGGATATCGAGCGGTGCCAATCTGGCTGGAGCGCTCTCTGTCGCGCGGCGGGCGAGCGACGCGGTGATCGTCGTGGTCTTCTGTGACGGCGGAGAAAAGTACCTGTCCGAGCGCTTCTGGGACGAATCGACGCCCGACAGGCGCGCGTCTCATGGAGGGACGCGCTGATGGCACTGACAATCACGCCGGCGGTTGACGCGGCAATCCGCCAGCATGGGGCGGAAACATATCCGCATGAATGCTGCGGCGCGCTTTACGGCTCGAACGGCGCGGTGACCGACATCCTTGCGCTGCCCAACGTGACTGAAGAAGGTCCCCGTCGTCGGTTCCGCATCAGCGACAAGGACTATCTGAAGACCGAGCGGCGGGCGTCGGAATTAGGCGCCGAGCTGCTGGGCTTTTATCACTCGCATCCGGATCATCCAGCCCGGCCTTCGCAATACGATCTCGATCACGCGTTTCCGACTTTTTCGTACATCATCGTCTCCGTTCGCGGCGGCACGCCTGAAGACATGACGTCCTGGCGCCTCCGCGACGATCGCTCGGCGTTCGACCCCGAAGATCTCGCGGTTGGCGCGTCAGAAGAATCACATGCCTAACACCATTCACATTCCCACACCCCTTCGCCCGTTCACCGACAAGCAGGAGTCTGTGCAGGTCAGCGGCGGCACCGTCGGCGAGCTGCTCGCCGATCTGACGAAGAAGCACGATGGACTGCGCAAGCATCTCTACACGGATGAGGGGAAGCTGCGGAACTTCGTCAACGTGTATCTGAACGACGAAGACATCCGCTACCTGCAGCGCGAGGCGACGCCGGTGAAGCCGGGCGACAGCCTGAGCATCGTGCCGTCCGTCGCGGGAGGTGCGCCGACGGAAACCCCGACGATGAATCCGCGCGCGGTTGCGGGAGGGTCGATGGACGAACTGCCGCAGCTTACGCCGGACGAGATCAAGCGCTACAGCCGCCACCTGATCATGCCGGAGGTCGGCATGGACGGTCAGCGCAGGATCAAGGCTGGCAGCGTGCTCTGCATCGGCGCCGGCGGCCTCGGCTCACCCGCAGCGATGTATCTTGCCGCCGCCGGCATCGGCCGCATCGGCATGGTCGACTTCGACGTCGTCGATTTCAGCAATCTGCAGCGCCAGCTGCTGCACGGGACGAAGGACGTCGGCACGTCGAAGAACGAGTCTGCGAAGCGGCGCATTGAAGACCTCAATCCGCACGTGCACGTCGAGACCTACGAGACGCTGCTCACCTCGCAGAACGCGCTGGGGCTGTTCAAGGACTACGACGTCATCCTCGACGGCACGGACAACTTCCCGACGCGCTATCTCGTGAACGACGCGTGCGTGCTGACGGGAAAACCGAACGCCTACGGCAGCATCTTCCGGTTCGAAGGCCAGGCCTCGGTGTTCGCGACGAAGGACGGCCCGTGCTACCGCTGCCTCTATCCCGAGCCGCCGCCTCCCGGACTCGTGCCGAGCTGCGCCGAAGGCGGCGTGCTGGGTGTGCTGCCGGGAATCATCGGTGTGATTCAGGCGACTGAGACGATCAAGCTGATCACCGGCATCGGCGAGCCGCTGATCGGTCGCTTCCTGATTTACGACGCGCTGCGGATGAAATTCCGCGAGCTCAAACTACGGAAGGATCCGGAGTGCCCGGTGTGCGGCACCAATCCGACCGTCACCAAGCTGATTGACTACGAGCAGTTCTGCGGTCTGCGGCCCGAGCCCCAGCAGGCAGCGCAGGGAGGACCGTCTGTGAGTGATTGGGAGATTACGCCTGTCGAGCTGAAGAAGAAGATGGACGCGGGCGAGACGCCGTTCGTCCTCGACGTGCGCGAGCCGAACGAATACCAGATCAACAAGATTGCCGGCTCGACGCTGATTCCGCTCGGCGAGTTGCCTCGTCGGTATCAGGAACTGCCTCGTGATCGCGAGATCATCGCGCAGTGCAAGATGGGCGGCCGCAGTGCCAAGGCGATGGAGTTCCTGAAAACGGTCGGATTCACGAACGTAAAGAACCTGCGCGGCGGGATTCTGGAATGGATCGACAAGGTGGATCCGTCGCAGCCCAAGTATTAAATCCGACCAATATTGACGGATTTCCAGGAAGTCGCTAAAATCGGACCAGCAAGGTCGGATATAACGGATGCTGAGGCTGTCAAAAAAGGCCGATTACGCGCTGATTGCGATGAAGCACCTGGCGCAAAGCGCCAGCCGGGCCGAGGCGCGGACGCGCGAAGGCGGCACCGGTGCGCCGTCGGCCAGCGCCCGTGAGATCGCCGAGCAGTACGACATCCCGATCGAACTCCTCGCCAAGGTGCTGCAGCGTCTGGTGCGTACGGGGCTGCTGGCATCAACGCAGGGCACGCGCGGCGGCTACACGTTGAGCCGTCCGCCCAAGTCGATCAGCATCGCCGACGTGATCCAGGCGATCGACGGGCCGTTCACGGTGACCGCCTGCTCGACGGAGAAACACGATTGCGAGCAGTACAGCAAGTGCAGCGTCCGCGATCCGCTGTGGCAGCTTCGCGAACGGATCGTCGCTGCCCTGAGCACAGTGACGCTTTCTGAAATGGCAACGGACCAGGATGTTGCGACCGCGCCAGTGGCGGTTGTTCGTAGAGCATGACAATGAAATTACCGATTTACATGGACTACCACGCGACAACGCCCGTCGATCCACGGGTTGTTGACGCGATGCTGCCGTACTTCACCACCCACTTCGGCAACGCGGCGAGCCGGAATCACGCCTTCGGCTGGGAGGCGGAAGAGGCGGTGGAGACCGCGCGGCGACAGGTTGCGGATCTGATCGGGGCAAACCCGAAGGAGATCATCTTCACGAGCGGCGCCACCGAGTCGAACAACCTCGCGATCAAGGGCGTCGCGGAGATGTACCGCGAGAAGGGCAATCACATCATCACCTGCGTCACCGAGCACAAGGCGGTGATCGACACGTGCAAGAAGCTCGAAAAGCAGGGCGGTCGCGTCACCTATCTGCCGGTGCAGAAGGACGGGCGCATTGATCTGGCCGACCTGCGCGCGGCGATCACGGAGAAGACCATCCTCATCACGATCATGACCGCCAACAACGAGATTGGCGTGCTGCAGCCGATCGCGGAGATCGGCGCGATCGCGAAGGAGAAGGGGATTCTCTTCCACACCGACGCCGTGCAGGCGGTGGGGAAGGTGCCGTTCAGCGTCACCGACGCGAAGGTTGACCTCGTGTCGATGAGCGGCCACAAGTTCTACGGACCGAAGGGTGTGGGCGCGTTGTATGTGCGGCGCCGCAACCCGCGCGTGCTTCTGGCCGAGCAGATCAGCGGCGGCGGCCACGAGCGCGGCATGCGATCAGGCACGCTGAACGTCCCGGGCATCGTCGGTCTCGGCGCCGCAGCGGCAATTGCGCAGGCAGAGATGGCGACGGAAAGCAAGCGCCTACGAATGCTCCGCGATGAGCTGAACAAGAAGCTGCACGCGAATCTGGACGAGCTCTACATCAACGGCTCGATGGAGTACCGCCTGCCGCACAACCTGAACGTGAGCTTCGCCTACGTTGAAGGCGAGTCGCTGCTGATGGGCATTAACGACGTGGCGGTCTCATCCGGTTCCGCCTGTACGTCAGCGAGCCTCGAACCGTCTTATGTACTGAAGGCGCTCGGCGCGGGCGATGACCTTGCGCACTCGTCGATCCGGTTCGGCCTCGGCCGCTGGACGACGGAAGAGGAAGTCGATTACGTCGTGGAGAAGCTGACGACGGTCGTCCGCCGGCTGCGCGAGATGTCGCCGCTCTACGAGATGGCCAAGGAAGGCGTGGACCTGGCGAAGATGCAGTGGGTCACACATTAAGTGACAAGTGACAGGTGACAACTTGCAAGTGACAAGTCGCAAGTTGCCAGTGACAAGTCAGCCGTAGGGCACGCCTTCTAGGCGTGCCGGAGCAAACAAGATGGCTTATTCGAACAAAGTAATCGATCACTACGAGAATCCGCGCAACGTCGGCTCGCTGCCGAAAGACGATCTCAACGTCGGCACGGGACTGGTCGGCGCGCCGGAGTGCGGCGACGTCATGAAGCTGCAGGTCATGGTGAACCCGGACACGGGTGTCATCGACGACGCGAAGTTCAAGACGTTCGGGTGCGGTTCCGCGATCGCGAGCTCGAGTCTGGCCACGGAGTGGCTGAAGGGCAAGACCGTCGATCAGGCGCTCGCGATCAAGAACACCGAGATCGTGGCCGAGCTGTCGCTGCCGCCGGTGAAGATTCACTGCTCGGTGCTGGCCGAGGACGCGATCAAAGCGGCGATTGCCGACTACAAGAAGAAGCAGTCGGAAGCGAAGGGCGAGACGGCGGTCGAGCGGCCATCGCAACCGATCGCATAAAACGCCGCGTCCTACGTAGTGTCCGCCTTCAAGCGGACCTGCAGACGTAGTGTCCGGCTTGAGCCGGACCAACTGACCATGATTCAGATCACGGAGATCGCCGCACGCAAGATCAAGACGCTGATGGCCAAGCAGGGCATCACCGATGGAGGTCTGCGCGTCGGAGTAAAGGGCGGCGGCTGCTCCGGGCTCAGCTACACGTTTGCCTGGGAGCGCGAGCCGCGGCTGGGCGATGAGGTGTTCGAGGGGCCCGAGGGCGCGAAGATCTTCATCGACCGCAAGAGCCATCTGTTCCTCAACGGCACGACACTCGATTACGACACAGCGCTCCTCACCCAGGGCTTCGTCTTTCACAATCCGAACGCGAAGCAGACCTGCGGTTGCGGCAGCTCCTTCGGTGCATGACCGATCCCATTCCCGTTCGTGCCGAGGCGGCTCTGGAATGCCGCACCTGCGGCGCCGGCGCGCCCGTTGACGAGCATTTCTGCCCGAATTGCAGCCGACTCCTGGCGCTTGGCCGCCACGGCGATTACTTCTCGTTCCTCGGGCTGCCGCGCAAGCTGACGATTGCCGCCGCAGAACTCGAGCAGAAGTTCCGTGAGCTGAGCCGCAAGTTCCATCCGGACTACTACTACAACGCCTCACCGGCGGAGCGCCTCGCGAGTCTCGAGCGCTCGTCGTACCTGAACGACGCCTATCGGACGCTGCGCAACCCTGTTTCGCGCATTGAGCATCTTCTGGCGATCGAAGGGTTGCCGTCGGCGAAATCGGAAGAGGGAACGGCCAAAGTTCCACCCGACCTGCTCGAGGAAGTGTTCGCGCTCAACGAGGAGCTCGACGAGATCCGCGAGCAGCGCGAATCGGGAGCGGACGCCGGTGCGCTCTCCGTGCGACTCGACGGCGCGCGGAAGCCGATCGAGCGTAAGCGCGACCAACATGAGCGCCAGCTGCAGGATCTGGCGGCGCGCTGGGACAGCCAGGAAGAGGCGGCCGCACAGGACAAGCGGGTCACGCTCGAGGCGCTGCGCGAGCGGTTGCTCGAGCGCAACTACATCAACAACCTGCTCGCCACCATCGATCGCGAGGCGGCCAGCCTGTCGGCGGCGAACCTGTCATGAGTCATGTCGTCGGCATCGACCTCGGGACGACGAACAGCCTCGTGGCATACGTCAAGAACGGCGTGCCCGAGGTGATCCGCGATCAGTCGGGCGACGCGCTGGTTCCCTCGGTCGTGTCGATCGGCGATGAAGGGACGATCTTCGTCGGGCGCGAGGCACAGCGGCGACTGCTGATATCGCCTTCTCGCAGCGTCTACTCCGCGAAGCGATTCATGGGCCGCGGTATCGATGACGTGCGCGATGAGGCGGCGCTGCTGCCGTTCGGTATCGGCGGAGAGGCTGGTGGCGTGGTCCGCATTGCCGTGGCGGGTCGCGAGTTCACGCCGCCTGAAATCTCGGCCTTTGTGCTCAAGGAATTGAAGCACCGCGCGGAGGAGTTCTTTCGCGAGCAGGGCGAGTTCGATTTCGAAGTCGATCGCGCTGTCATCACGGTGCCCGCGTATTTCAACGACGCGCAGCGGACCGCCACACGCGACGCGGGCCGGCTTGCCGGCCTCGAGGTGCTGCGCATCATCAACGAGCCGACCGCCGCGTCGCTGGCGTACGGGCTGGACAAGAGGAACCGCGGCACGATCGCCGTCTACGATCTCGGCGGCGGCACCTTCGATATCTCGATCCTCACGGTCGAGGATGGCGTGTTCCAGGTGTTGTCGACGAACGGCGACACGCATCTAGGTGGCGACGATATCGATCAGTTGCTGATGCGGCTGGTGCTGGATGAGATCTCCGGACCCGCCACGCTGGTCCAGGCAGTCCGAAAAGCGGTCATCCAGGCAAAGGTCGATCTCTCCGAAGTCGAGGCCACGGATATCCGCATCGATCCCGCGCCGGCGCTGCCGAACGGCTACACGCGGCGCGTCACGCGCGCGGAATTCGAGGCGCTGATCGCGCCGCTTGTCGAGCGCACGCTTGGACCCGTGCGTCAGGCGCTCGACGATGCCGGCCTCCAGCCGGGCGACATCGACGAGGCGGTTCTCGTCGGCGGCTCGACGCGAATTCCACTCGTCCGGCAGAAGGTCGCCGACCTGTTCGGACGGAAACCGCATACGGAGCTGAATCCCGACGAAGTCGTCGCCCTCGGCGCCGCGGTGCAGGCCGACATCCTGATCAGCGGCCGCCGCGAGATGCTGCTGCTCGACGTCACCCCGCTGTCGCTCGGCATCGAGACCATGGGCGGCGTCACGTCGAAGATCATCGTGCGCAACTCGACGATTCCGGCGAGCGGACGCGAGATGTTCACCACCGGCGTGGACAACCAGACTGCCGTTGACGTCCACGTGCTGCAGGGTGAACGCGAGCTGGCCACAGATTGCCGATCGCTGGCCAGGTTCAAGCTGCGTGGAATCCCGCCGATGCCGGCCGGACTGCCGCGCCTCGAGGTTCGGTTTCAAATCGACGCCAACGGCATCCTCAGCGTCGAAGCGCGCGAGCTGCGAACCGGGATCGAGCAGATCATCGAGGTCAAGCCGTCCTACGGCCTGACCGAAGGCGAAGTAGAGCGGATGCTCATCGAGTCGTTCGAGCATGCCGAAGCGGACGTCGAGGCGCGGCTGCTCATCGAGGCGCGCAACGAAGCGGAAACCGTGATTCTCGCTACCGAGAAGTCATTGCGCAGCCCGGAGCTGGACGAGATCTCGCATCAGCAGTTGAAAGCCGGTGAGCTGGAGCGCATCAGAACGGCGCTCGCCGAACTCAAGCAGGTCATGGCGGCCACGGATCGTGAAGTGATTCACGAGAAGACGCATGCGCTGAACCATGCCACACAGCATCTGGCGGAGGTGATGATGAACCGCACCGTCCGCGAGGCGCTGACCGGTAAAAACGTAACGGACGTGTAATGCCGAAGATCACCTTTATCAAGGACGGCAAGGAAACGACCGTCGAGTTCGAACACGGCAAGATGCCGTACGAGGGTCACGGCCTGCCGGAATCGTTTCTCGACGTGGCGATGAATCTCGGCATCCCGCTCGAGCACGCCTGCGGCGGCAGCTGCGCCTGCACCACCTGTCACCTCTACGTCGTCAAAGGGGAGCGCAACTTGAGCGAACCCGAGGACAACGAACTCGACCGCCTCGACACGGCGTGGGACCTGCGGACGAATTCGCGTCTCGGCTGCCAGGCGGTGATCAAGGGCGACGTCACCGTGGAATTCCCGATGTACACGCGGAATTACGTGCAGGAGGGCGGCGGGATTCAGCTTGGCAAGTCGGATCGGAAGGACGAAGACGACCGCGCAGAGGTCATCCCATGAAATGGACTGACGCCGAGGACATCGGTATCGCGCTGACCGAGCGGTTTCCAGAGCTCGACCCTTTGACTGTGCGATTTACCGATCTTCGCGATAAAGTGTTGCACCTCGACGGGTTCGACGACGACCCGAAGAGCTCGAACGAGCCGAAGCTCGAGGCCATC
>Ga0310811_10013778_pt1 | contig 10535 bp, 5 predicted proteins | sample YCmetagenome_FD_207642 | JGI IMG/M metagenome (GOLD analysis project Ga0310811, IMG submission 207642) | Soil microbial communities from experimental microcosm in Duke University, North Carolina, United States - YC | ecosystem: Engineered > Artificial ecosystem > Soil microcosm > Unclassified ... | reverse complement strand
GCTGTCTGCGCTGCTCGCAGATGAGCACTTGAGTGTATACGCTCGTTATGGACTCGAGCCGATTCCCAATCCTTCCGCCGACGATGCGCTGCGAGCCGCTCTTTCGAAGCTAAAGGGCAAACAGTTGATTGGTGTCATCAACTCCATCTCCAAACGCAGGGATGGGAAGGCTGGTCCCTCACTTGCCGCCATGATCTACAGCACCGACGCCGATGTTGCCAGTGCGGCCGCCGCAGCGTTGGGAAGCCTTGGCGGACCGGCACCCGCCAAAGAATTGCAGGCCGCCCTCGCAAAAACGAAAGGCGCCACCAGGATGGCCGTCGCCGACGCCTCCCTGGTCTGTGCAGAGCGTCTTCTGGCGGAAGGCAAGCGTGATGAGGCGCTGGCGCTCTACACCTCGCTCAGCGCTTCCGACATGCCTAAGGCGGTGCGCCTGGCGGCAATGCACGGCGTCATTCGCGAGGAGACGTCGATTAACTGGCGTTAGGCCCGACAGTACTGGCCCCTATTGAGACAGCTCGCGCAAGGCCAGCCGCGCCAAATGATGGGACATGCCGCGGTCGGGCAGCACAAATGCCGAGCGCAGTGCGGCGACGGCTTCGTCCTTGCGACCCAAATCTCCCAGCATCAGGCCGTGCGCACAGGCGGCCAGGCCGGAAGCATTGCCGCGGCCACCGCCGGAGCGGGAAAGCGCGGCTTCCAGACCGGTGCGCCAGGAATTGGTGTCACTGGCGTCCAGACGGCGGGCGGCGCGCAACGCGAAGGCCGCGTTCCACGCAGTCCCGGCGGAGAATCCGGCGGCCTTGCGCCAATGTTGCCGCGCGGCATCCATGGAGCCGGCCAGCGATTCGATCTCTCCCAGGTAAAACTCGGTTCGCGCATCGTTCAGGAAGGGCTCCAGGCCGTCGCTCGTAAAGGCCATGCCGCTGCGTTCCTTGCCCAGATGATGCGCGGCATTCAGGGCTTCCTGGAGCCGTCCGGCGCGCGCGAGTTGTAGAGCATTCAGTAACGCCACCTCGAGATAGATTTGTCGAACGTTCGTGCCGCCTTCCTGCCGGGCAAAGAAACGGTCTTCAAATAGTTCTTCCGCTTCTGCCGCCTTACCATCTTCCGCCAGCGACAGTGCCAGATCGTAGACCAGCGCCGGCGGCATGCTCGCGGGATCGGGAAACTGGCGCAGGGCCTCCACGCGCTCGGCGGGCGGACGATTCAGCAGCGTCATGGTCTGGCCGAGGGCCGAGTAGAGGCCGAGATTGGCGCGGTCGATTGCCAGACCTTCGCGGAACACTTCGAGCGCCTGGCCGGGAGCATCCTTCAATTGCAGCAGGACAAGGCCAATATTCCGATGCAGCACCGGAATGGCGCGATTCAGGCGCCGCGCTTCATTCCACTCGCTCAGCGCTTCGTCCACCATGCCGCCGGCAAGATACATCGAGCCCGACAGGAAATGCGCCGTGGCGTCGGCCGGATTGGCTTTCAGTGCCGCCTTTAACACTGGAATGGTGGCGGCACGGTTCGGAAAGACGTAGCGCGTGGAGAGTTTGGATGCGGCTGCGAAATCCGTCGCGCCGCTCTCGCCCATCTTCTCGCGGCAGTACCCGCGATAGTAAGCGATCAAGGGATGTTGTTGAGGAAGTACGGCGCCCGGTTCGGTGGTGGCTGAGTCGACCGCCGGATACTGGCGCGACAACAAGTCAAGCGCGTCCTTGTAGGAACCGAGGTCCAGATAGTCGATGGCGAGATCCAGCACGCGATACGGATCGGCGGCGAGATGTTTCCAGATCCCGGCGTCGGCAGTGCCCAGACGCGCTCGCTCATAGCGAAGCTGGTTGCTGGTTGGGTCGAGGGCCGCCCAGTGCGCCAACCGCTGCCCGGCTTTGTCGGTCTGTCCGGCACGGCGCAGCAGCGCCACTTCCATCTCGCCGGCCCGCACCATTCCGGGCAATTCGGCCAGTACTCGCTCGACCTGGTCGAGCGCCGCCGCCAGGTTTCCCTGACGGGCCTCGAGCCGCGCCAACTCCGCCCGTGCCGCCGGACGGAAGGAGCGAAAGAGCAAGGCCCGTTCCCACATGGCCCGCGCCTGATGCTCCTGTCCGAGCGCCGCGTACGCCAAGCCGAGGTAGTAGTGTATTTCCGGATCGTTGGTGATCTTGACGGCGGCGGCTTCGAGGTAGCGAGCCGCTTCGTCGTATCGCAGGAGACCGACCGCTAGGCGGCCTGCCGCCTTGTTCAGTTCGAAATCCGCCGGGAATCGTTCCAGGCCCTGCCGGCAGGTCTTCCAGGCATCCAGGAGCTTGCCGTTCAGCTCCTCATCGGTGGCCACTTCGACGAAGTCGGCGGCGCCGCGTTCGGCCTCCGGCCCAATTCTGCGCACCGGCTGGCGGCCTGGGTGGACTTCCGAAGGCGGATCCATGTCGTAGGTGTTTTCGGTGTGTGCGAGCAGAATCTTCCCGGAGGCGTCCGCCACTTCGACACTGGCCGCGCCGGCCGACGCGACCGCGGGGATCTGCTTCGTGTAGGTGCGCGACGGAGTCAAACTGATGCGTTCCTCGGATCGCACATTACCGCCGTCCTTGATTCTGACCGTCGCATTCTCGATTGCATGGGTGACATTGAGCCCCACCGTCAGTTTGCCCGCCTCCCGCGTGAGGTGAACCGCACCGTGCAGGTTGGCGCGCGAGAGTCCTCCGATTTCGCGCACCGGCAGCCAATACTCGCGAAACTCGACGGTCTCCTGCGGCTGCAGGAAGGCATACGTTTCCTGGTTGCGAAACAGACCACCCTGTACCTCGACGTAGGCGCTCTCGTTGTCGGAGAGGGCCTTGCGCCAGTCCTTGCCGTCGGCATCGACGCCCCACGACCAGATCTTCTTTCCGGGCAGTTCATCCCAGTTCGAGAAGTGTACGACGCCTGCGCGCGTTCGCGGATGGTAGACGCCCATGAATGGCTCACGCGAAGCGTGAATGAATTGAGATACCGGGCCGCGCGTGTGGTTGGCGACCACGCTCAGGTCGAGGCCTTCGGAGTTCACCGGCCAGGTGTCGATCTGGGTGAAGCCATGGCTGGCCGAGAAGCGCATGGGATAGTAGATGTGAGAGTCGTCCTGCACTTCGACTCCCGCGTTGCTCCACCAGTAAAAGCGGTGCCGCACGTCGTCCCGGTTGTACAACGCGACATGCTGTTCGAGCAGGTTGCTGCCAGGGCGCAGCTTCAATTCGACGCGCCACTGCATGCCGTAGGGGCGATCGATATTGCCTACCCACACCGACGCACTGCCATCGGTATTCGCTCGCGTCGCGAAGTCCACCGGTGACATCGAGACCCAGTTATGCGACACCGGAAAATTAAACTCCACGCCGAATGCGGCCCACGCGCCGCGGTACCCGATCACCGCCTTCTTGATCGAGGGATTGGCATAAAACAGCGACTGGCCGTTGATCTTGTCGGTGCAGGTATAGAGATGACCGCCGATATCCGGCAATACGACACACTTGAGGTATTCGTTCTCCAGGTATAGCGCGCGCCACTTCTGTTCGATACGCCGATCCGTGAGGTTCTCGCGCAACGTATACGGGTAGCTGTATTTGGTGGTGGCGAACACATCGAAGGGAGGATTTTCGTCCGGCTGACCTTCCTGATAGGTGGGCAGCGTCAGGGTGCCCTCCCACACGCGGACCTGCGGCCAAGCGGGCAGGCCCAGCAACAGCATTATCAGTAGACCACGCATATCGTGCCTCCTAGGGCTGGTGCGCCGCAGCGGCGATTGCCTTCGCCAGTTTGCAGCGGGCCGCCTCGTACAACATCGCCAATTTCGGCGAATCCGACCGTTGCTCCCGCGTCGGAGAAGACCTTGGGACTACCGCTTGCAATGTCTCGCTGACCAGTGCGTTCAATCCCAGCTTGCGTGCCAAGGGTCAGACACTGTGCTGAGATCCGGATTTTCCTGTGCTATAGTACGGTTCTCCGAGAGAGGTTGTCAATGAATCGCCTCTGGCTTCTCGCCGCGCTCGTTCCACTGGCCCACGCCGAGCATGTCATAGTCCGGCCTACCGAAATCCACGGCATTCTGGTGAATCCCGGCATGGGGATCACTACGTTTCAACGGTACAACGGCGAACCGCTGTATCCGGGCCTGCGATGGTCGGAGGCCGGCCCGACCGAGCCGCTCCCCGCGGTGGCGGCAAAGCCGGTTTTTCCCGAGACCACGATCGCCTACTGCCGGTGGCATTGGATTACGCTTGAGCCGGAGAAGGGAAAGGTCCGATGGGAGATTCTCGACACGGCGCTGGAACAAGCGCGCCTCCACGGCCAGGCGCTGGCCATCCGCCTGATGCCTTACGACCAGCAGCATCCCGTGCCCGACTGGTATCGCAATTCCGGCGCACGGCGCGCCAACGCCGCCACCGAGGCGATCTGGGAGCCCGATTTTAGCGATCCAATGTACCTGAAACATTGGAACAATCTGATTGCGGCTGCCGGGGCCCGCTACGATGGACATCCCGCTCTGGAGAGCGTAGATATTTCCTCGGTTGGCTATTGGGGCGAAGGCTGGAGCGACTTCATGCCCGCCTTGGAGCATCAGAAAGCGCTGATCGACATCTACTTTAAGGCGTTCCCCCGCACCCTGCTGCTGATGAACTTTGACGAGCCGGATGCGCTGGCATACGGCACCAGCCGCGGCGCCGGATGGCGGTTCGACTGCCTGGGCGACATGCGGCCGAAATTCTCTCACATGCTGGATTTCTATCCGCAACAGATCGCGCGAACCGGCATCCAGGATGTTTGGCGGCGCAGCCCGGTGGTGATGGAAACCTGCGGAACGCCAGGCTCTTGGAAGCAGAGCAAGTGGGACGTGCACTACATTTTGACCGAGGCGCTGCGCTGGCACGTCAGCTCGCTCAACGTGAAGTCCACCGCGATCCCACCGGAATGGCAGCGGGAATTCGACGATTTCCAGAGCAAGATGGGCTACCGGTTCGCCCTGCGCCGGATCGAGTTCGAAGATCGCGTGAAGGCCGGCTCGATGCTTCCGCTCAAGTCCTGGTGGGTGAATGAAGGGGTGGCTCCGGTGTATCGCGAGTACCGGCTGGCGTTTGAATTGACGTCGCCCGAACACAGGGCGCAGATCCTGACGACGACCGATGTGCGCAAATGGCTGCCGGGAGACGCTGTGTTCGACGAGTCGCTCGCGATCCCGGCGGACCTGCCGGCCGGAGCCTATCGACTGCGCACGGCGCTGCTTGATCTGCGCACCGGCAAGCCGGCGATTCGGCTGGCAATTGAGGGCCGCGAGCCGGACGGCTGGTATCCGCTCGGCACGATCAACGTAGTACGGTGACATAGCGTCGGGTATTCCACGCAAATCGCGCCCCCGAGCAGGTTGTTCGGTAAGGGGGTGGGCATCGCGTCCTTCAGCACGGTATCCGTCCCTCCACTGTCAACATCGAATGTCTTTGCAGCCGAAGCGCATGCTGAATATAACTGCCGTATTCCTCTTCCGCCCGAAGGCGCACATTTTCCTCAAGAAACCCTGCCTGAACCAGACTCGGCCCAAGGGTCTGGATCACGTAGAGCCAAATCCCGGATGCGTACGCATCGAAAAAATCGGGATCGCTGCGTCGAACAACCTCATCGCTCGGGTGACTCGCAATATCAACCAGTCCTGCTGAGTGAAAGAACCCGGTGAGATGCGAGGCCATCTGGTTGTCCCAGTGATTCACGTTTCGCCAGTCGAGGAACGCCCGGTAGAACTGCTGAAAATCGGCAGGCGGTTGCGGTTCCCAACGTGTTTCGTCAAGGTTGTAGTCCAGGACGATGACCCGGCCTCCCGGCTTCGCGGCATTCTTCATGTGGACAATCGCGCGTTGCGGATCGCTGATCCATTGGATTGTCCGCGCGGCGGTTACGATGTCGAACCTATTGTCGAACCTGTCGCCGAGCGTCAGAATGTCCGCGCCCTCAAAGCGCAAGTTTCCCGTTCGGCCATATTGTTGAACGGCGACTGCCAGGTTGGCATCGTCGCGATCGATACCCAACGCCATACCGTCCGGGCCCACTGCTTTTGCGATATCAGCGGTGAGCGCTCCCGTGCCGCAACCGACATCGAGGATGTCGATTCCGGTACGCAGGACGCGCGCAAGATAGGGATGATCCCGTTGCAAAGTGCGTCGATTAAGGATCCGTGGATCGGAGCGGTGGGACTGCTGGCTCATCTTCCGTCATTCATGATCCCATAGGAGGCTGCTTTCTATCGTCCGGGCCTCACGATCGGGGTAACGATGTCCTCCATCGCCTCTGGATCGCCGTCCGCGGGACCGTGCCAGATGCATCCGCCGTACGTGCAAACGTAGATCATCTTCGCGTTGACGGGATCGGGGAAGACGCGCTGGCCCCACTTGAAGTTGTATCCGTTGAGGCGAATCCAGCTTTCGCCGCGATTGACGGACTTCCAGATGGAGGATTCGAAGCCGGTTGCATAAAGGACGTTGGGCGTCCTGGCATCCAGCGTCACGTCGAAAATGTGCTGATCCTTGTCGAGCACGCTCTTCCACGCCTTGCCCGCATCGGTGGAAAGGAAGATGCCGCCTCCCGTATCGCCCGCCGCCGTGCCGCGTCGTCCCCAGGCGGCCAGGTAGAGCCGGCCGGCATCGGAGGGGTCGATCGCAAGGCCGTTGGGAGCGTTGCAGTCCGCCGGCAGCGCCAGTTTTTCCCAATGCTCCGCGCCGTCGGACGATCGATAGAGAGCGCCGTCCAACGGCGTTCCGATACTGCCGTCGGTGCCGCGGCGCACCACCAGGAGGTACAAGCGGCCCATCGAGTCCGGGATGATCCGCCAGGCGAAAGGCTCACTGCCTTCCAGGCCGTTATTCTTGAGGGCCCAACTCCGCCCGCCATCGGTGGACTTGTAGACACCGTTTCCGAAACCGCACACATATAGGGTGCGCGCCCCGGCGGGGCTTGCCGGGTCGAGCAGGATGTGTGTGGCCGCAGTTTGCTCCATCCCGTGGGCACTGGGCGTCCAGGTTCGGCCGCCGTCGTCGCTCGCGACCACGCCACCGCGGAAGGTTTTCGGGTCACGGTTCCTCCACATTTTTGGCCTGGGAAGATCGTGAACGCCAGAGACCGCGGCCCAGATCCGGCCTTTCACCGTGGGGTCGAATACCGCCCAGTAGGAGGTGTTCTGCCATTCGCGCGGAATGCCGCGGCTGGTGGCTTCTTTCCAGGACTGCCCACCCTTCCGGGCCTCGAACAGACCGAGGTCGGCGAAACTGACGAACCAGTGATCGGGATCGAAGGGGTCGAAGTGAATGCCGTTGGTGGTCAGGACATCCAGGCCCGTGGTCATCGTGGTGCCATCCGCGAGGCGGCGCGCATAGACGCCTTGCCATGTTTTGCCGCCGTCCTGGGTACGCATGGTGCGGCCGAAGTCGGTGCCGAAACAGATGTCCGGATTCACGGGGGAGACACCGAGGGCGAAGGGATTCTCTCCCCAATCGGGACCATAACGCTGGTTGATCCAGGGATCCTGTATGTTCGCGGCCGCGGTCGCGTCCGTGTCGCGCCAGACCATTTGCCACGTTTTCCCCGTATCGGATGTCTTGGCCACACCCATGCTGCGTTCGGCAGCCGCCAGCGAGCGGGTGTGATCGCGATACGAGAGGTACGCGGTTTCCGGATGGTTGAGGCTGGTTCCGACGGCACGCAGTTCGAGGTTGGCTGCGCCCTTCGGGGCGTTGGAAAGGAAGTCGAGCGGAATGGTGTGCCACTCGTTTCCTCCGTCCTGGGAAACATAGAGGCCGGTGGCTCCGGAATTCCCGCCGCGCCAGTCGATGCCGGAGACCGCGTAGAAGACCGGCTTCTTGCCGGGTCCGGGAAAACCGGCCTGTATGTCCAGGAAGCGGTTGACGCCCGCGAGACCCTTTTGCCGGCGCAGAACTCCATTCTCCAGCACGACGACTGAGTCCGACGTGGCTACGTACGCGGTGCGGTTGCCTTTGGCGGAAGCGGGGTCGACATAGATCCTCTTTCCTGGGGACGGCAGGTCTCCGACGATCTCCCAGCTTTTGGCTGCGTCCCTGGAACGGTAGAGTCCGGGTTTCTGCTCTTTGGTGATGGCGGCAAACAGCGTGTTGGAATCGGCCGGATCGACGGCGAGGGCCTGAACCATCGCCCGCGAACCGTCGCGCGATTGAATCTGCTCCTCGGCGTGGTCCCCGGATATGACGACCCTGGCAACGTCGTCCGGCTTCGGATAGACGAGCTCCCAGGTTTTGCCCTTGTCCTTGCTGCGGTACAACCCGCCGGTCGCGACATAGAGGATGTTGCTGTTCACCGGGTCTAGAACGATGAAGCGGGCGACGCCCCTGAGGTTGAACATGCGCCAGGAACTTCCGCCGTCGGTGCTGATGTAAGTTCCGGTCATATCGCAGTTGACCAGCACCAGATTGGGATCGACCGGACTTACCGTGGGATTGAACTGCGCCCCGCCTCCGCCGGGCCCGATCACCTGCCAGGCGCCGCGCCTCTCTTGGGGGATGGCGCGCGAAGAGAGCATGAGCAGCGAGAGGAATGAAACAATGCGGAATCTGTTCAATGCCGTGCCTCCGATACCAAGTCGCCGAAATTCGGTAGCAGACCATATTTGTTCTGCCACGTGGTGTACATGATCCCGATGGCGCCGGGAGTCTGGTCGAGGGCCTCGAGCCAGCCCTTGGGGTTGTCGAGGTTGTCGGCGTCGTAGTAGGCGCCTGCCAGGGTTTGGAAGCCGAGCCTGGAGAAGTGTTCCAGACTTAGGCGGCGTCTCTCGTAATACCAGCAGACGATCTTGAGTTCCTTCGGGATGTAGTTCCAGGAACCGGTGATGTCACCTTCCGCCAGGTAGTAGCGGTTGCGCGCATTGTGGTTCGGGTCGTACATGTCGCTCCACACGTAGACCTCGGCCTTGGGATCGAGTGCCCGGATCGCGTTGAACTGGCGCGTGGCGGCGCGGCCCACGAGTTCGGCCGTACTGAGGCCGAGGCGCTTGCAGGCTTCGCAGGAATTGGCCATGCGGAGCTCGTCCATGGCCATCATATATTTGTGGGGCGCCAGCAGGTCGTGGATGAGGCGCGCCTGTTGATCCCAGATGGCCTGCGTCTTCGGTTCGGAGAGGCAGACCGGGACCTGACCCTGGTAGATGGTGGTCCCGTGGTAATAGCTGACGCGTAGGCGGGCGCCTTCCCGGATTCTCCCCCCTGGGAGCACACGAATCAGCGGCCCTTCGTGGTCCCAACGGAAGGTGAGCGGGGGGTCGGCGATTGGGGCGTAGTCCTTGCCTTCTTCGTAGAGAGCGCCGGATTTTTCGTCGCGCACGCTGACGGGCGTTCCGTCGCGGCGCAACACGTTGAGAAGTCCGACCTCTTCGACCTTGACGTCATCGATCCACACGGTACCGGTGGCGCCCTTGGCGGCTTCGAAGATGCCGATGTCGAGTTTGAATTTGGCGGCGCTGGAACTGTTGAATCCGGAAACGAGCTGGCGCCAATCCGATGTGCCGGAGAGCTGCGGCTCCCAGGGGTGCAGGCTGCGGCCGTCTTCGCTCTGGGCTTGGATGCCGGCGAGGAGGCCGGGCTTGACGTCCTCGGTTTTGACCCACAGGCTCAGGCGGTACTGACGGTAAGGCTTGAGGGTAATTTGTTGAACGATGTGGGCGCTGTCGTCCGGTTTCGAACCGAAGCCTGCCAGCCGTAAGGAGACATTGCCGCTATGGAAGACGGTGGTATCGATGGCCGCGTTGACACCCGGGAGGTAGCCGCCGGGGCGGCCGCCCCGGTGTTCTTCGAAGCCGCCGTTGGCGAATGAAGTGGAGTTTTCGGGCGAGAACCGTGCCTGCCCGCCCTCGACTATGAAAAGCGCGTCTTTGGCCAGCAATCCTTCGGCGAGGTTGCGATCGTGAGACAGAATGCCTCCGCCGTATCCCGTGCCGAACATCGAAGGCACAAGTTCGAGGTGATAGCGTTCGCAGATACTCTTGGCCTGTTTGAGCCTGGCGATGTTTTCCGGCGGCTGCAGGTCAAGCCTGTCGAAGGCGGAGGAGAACAGGATCGCGGTGAGTCCGTGCTCGGAAGCGGTGCGGGCGATGTCGCGGAACCCCTGCAGCGCCTGGTCGGTGCCGAGTTCGCTGGATACGTAGACCCAGCGTTCGGGGTAGAGTTTCTTTTGGCCCCAGAGGGCCGCACTCAGGGTAAGAAGAGTAATCAGTACTGATTTCACGGTTTCCTTTCTACGGCGATCCATTCAGCAACGACTGATAGACGACGTTGGGGAACTTCCGCTGCAGGCTCCCGAGGTGCACCGCTGCCGGCGGCGAACTCGATTCTACCCCCCGGCAACCGCAGGGTCAACGGATCGACGGAAGAGCCGGAAAAACGAGCTTCTGCGATAATACGGACGAAGTTGTCGAAAATTCAGCAGGGAGCGTTCTTTGCCTAAGATCCTTCTCACATGCCTGCTGCCGGCGATCGCCCTGGCGGCTGACCAGCCTGGGCCGGCTCCGC
>Ga0310811_10013777_pt1 | contig 10535 bp, 6 predicted proteins | sample YCmetagenome_FD_207642 | JGI IMG/M metagenome (GOLD analysis project Ga0310811, IMG submission 207642) | Soil microbial communities from experimental microcosm in Duke University, North Carolina, United States - YC | ecosystem: Engineered > Artificial ecosystem > Soil microcosm > Unclassified ... | reverse complement strand
CGCGCCAGAACAAAAGCGTAGGCGCGTTCACCTGTAACGCTGACAACCCCTCCCGCGATCGAAGTCGTGATGATCTTTTCGTCAGGTGGGAAGCTCTTAAGCAACTGCAAAGCCTTGGCCACATCGCCGGTCGAGTTAGTAAGAGTTATAAGCAAGGCGCGCATCCCAATAACATCGTGCGGGTCGATAGACAGAGCGTGGCGAGAAACGCGCTCGGCTTCGGTCCACTGGCGCATCAGGGTGTAAGTCTGGCCAAGGTTCCCGGCGACGTCTGCGTTTCGAGGATCCAGCTCGAGTGCCTTGTTCAGCTCCGCCACACACTGCTGCCATTGGCCGAGTCGCCGGTGGACATAGCCGGCGTATTCCAGCGCCTGGGAGTTATTCGGTTGCAGCTGCAAAGCCTTGGCGAATTCGGCAAGAGCCTGTTCATATTGGCGATAGCCGAAATAGTAATACAGCCCGAGCGCGACGTGAGTATCGCTGGCATCCGGCGCGAGAGTAATCGCATGCTCCGCCATCTCTTTGATCTCCGTCAACTGAGCGTCAGTAAGGTTCTCCACAAACCAATGCCGATTCAGTTGGCAAATGACGAGATGAGCCATGGCGATAGCGAAGCCTGGATCGCGTGCGATGGCCTGCTCGTACCAACTGGCCGCCTGGTCGTATCCTTCTGGTCGAAGTGAGCTACGCACAAGGCGATACTCAAACTCACCCTTGAGAAACAGGTCGTAAGCAGCCGTGTCTTTTGTTGGCGCTGCTGCAACGGTATTGGCTTCTGCCGGCGACAGCTTTGCTTTTAGCGAATCGGCAATTTCCTGCGCGACTTCGGTTTCGACCGCAAAGACGTCCTTGATATCGCGATCATAGGTCTTTGCCCATAGATGCGAATCGGCGCGGGCATCGATCAGCTGTACATTTACCCGCACTTTGTCGGCCGCCTTTTGAACCGTACCTTCCAAAACAGTCGCTACACGCAGTTGTTGAGAAACAGTCTTAAGGTCTTCCGGCTTGCTCTTGTATTTCGCGGTCGACGTTCGCGAGATAACCTTCAAGTCGGCGATGCTGGCGAGCTTCGTCAGGATTTCGTCTTGAACGCCATCGGCAAAGTAGGCTGCGCTCTTGTCGTCACTCAGGTTCTCGAACGGGAGAACGGCAATGCTTTTTTCTGGAATCGGCGCGCCAATGGAGGTTGATGAACTTGTGGAAGCGCCGGAGGGCGGGCCTCCTTTCTGACGCGAAAGAAACCAAATCGTCGCGCCGACGATCAACAAAACGAGCGCGGCGCCGGCGATGAATGGAAATTTTGAATCTCGTCGAGGCACAGAATCCGCTGGTGCGACTGCAGCAGATTCGTTGGAAAATTTTTGCGGCGCGGAAGGATTACCCGCGTCATCGGTGTAAAGATTAACGACAGAAACTCGGGTGCCGTGTTTCACTTCGCAATCGCCCAGTGACGTCAGGTGCGAACGCCATTGCGGGTATTCTTCAAGATCATCCGCGACGCGTTTTGAAACCAGAATGTGCCCGGCATCGCCGCAATCCATCACGCGTTGGGCCATGTTAATTCCAACCCCGGCAATGTTAGCCTGTTCATTCAGGTCCGTGATCTCGTTGACCGGACCGCTGTGAATTCCCATGCGCACCTTCAGTTCTGGATGACTCCTGAGCGCTTTGCTGATTTCCAAGGCGCAGAGCACGGGCGCCTCCAAAGTATTGCGGAACACTAGCGCACCGCCGTCACCGGTGGGCAAACGCAGAAGCTTGCCTTCTGCTTCCGCTTTCTTGAATTGTTCGGTGCCGCGCACAATCTCGCGCAAGGTTTGGATCTGATCACTCTGTTCCGCGATCAGCAGTTTCGAGTAACCGACGATGTCGATAAACAGAACGTGGCCGATGTCGAACTTGAGTTTGGAGGGAGACTGGGGAGACATGCTAAGTTTTACCTCTCCTCGGACAGTTTTTCGAACCGCGGATCTTTGCGCAGCGGATCGGACAACGGATCGTACTTTAAGTTCGCGACAGTGAGGCCAGCCGGAACTTTGTAGACGTTGCGCCGCTTCAGCTCAGCGAAGAACGAAGGCTGTTCAGTCATTGCTTCGCGCGAGTTCGGCATAGGTTGGACACAGCGATGAGGTTATCATGGAATTTTGGCAGTCAAGTGTGAACCGCGACACCAGAACGAATGCAGTATCGGCATTTGCCCCCGGCCGAATCGAGGTCCTGGGTAACCATACCGATTATAATGATGGCTTGGTCCTCAGCGCGGCAATCGATCGCGGCCTCACTGTTACGGGGAGCCAGCGGGACGATGATTTGATCCGGCTTTCATCGGACCTGCTGGGCAAAGTCGAGCTAACGCTCCATGACCGCGCTTCGCAAAGCGGACCAACCTGGGCGACCTACGTGTTGGGCGTTGCTCGCGAACTCATGGAGCTGGGAGTTTCGATCGGCGGATTCGAGATGAAGATCGCGGCAACTCTTCCCCCACGCTCTGGCCTTGCCAGCTCTGCTGCCCTGGAGGTGGCCACCGCACTGTTTCTTCTCAAGCTGCAACAGCAGACACTGCAACCGATGGAAATCGCAAATCTTTGTCGCCGGGCAGAGCAACGATCTGCAGGGGTGCAGTCCGGTTTACTCGATCAGGTGACGTCCTTGTGTGGTCTGGCAAATCATCTTGTTTACTTCGACAGCCGGGCCGAAAGCATCCAACTGATCCCCTTCCCATCCGACCTTGCTTTCATCGTTGCCCAGTCGGGCAAACAGCGTGAACTCTGGCGAGGCGATTACAATCTCCGACGCGAACAAACGGCGGTTGCGGCGCATGCGCTCGGGGTACGAGCTCTGCGCGAAGTATCATCACGCGCTCTTAAAAAGCGGACCGATCTGGATCCGCTACTCAGCCGACGTGCTTGCCATATCGTCGGCGAGAACGAGCGGGTCGACCAGGCGGTTCAAGCATTGAAAACAAACGACGCCAACAAGTTGGGACAGCTGATGAACCAGTCCCACGAAAGCTCCCGCCACAACTTCGAGAATACCACGCCGGAATTGGACCTTGTGGTGGACTTGGCTCGTACGCTCCCCGGCGTTCTCGGGGCGCGGTTGACCGGGGCAGGATTTGGAGGAGCGGCTTTAGCCCTCTGCCGTCGATCCCAAGCGCAAGAAGCAGTTCGCCAACTCCGAGATGCCTATCACAAGAAGATTGGAATCAACGCAGAAATGTTCATCTGCAGCATCGGGGATGGTGCTCGCCCAATACGTTGAATCCGCCAGCGAAGCGCGAGACGAAATGCGCCCGTAACTTTGTAAACATCGCGCCGCACAGGCTCGCGAAAAAGTTGCGCTCGTTCATTTTTTCGGGCCAACAATTTTTTGCACAAGCGCTTCGAACCGCGGATCGCCGTGCAGTTCGTCAAAGAGTGGGTCGTATTTGAGTGGGAGAACTTCCGATGCGTGTTGCTCGAGCCCGGTCTGCAATGCAGCAAGCGCGCCATCCTTGTCGCCCAGCGCGAGACGGATCACGGCTATGCTCCAGCCAGTGACGAATCGTTTGCGCGATTCCGATTCGAGGCGGGCCAGAATTTGTTGGGCCTCCTCGCGTAATCCGGCGCGCGCGCAAGCCTGGCCTAACAAGCCCCAGCTGAATGGCTCATCGGTCGCCGCGGCTGCCGCGCGATATTCCGGCAACGCATCGGCAAGTTGTCCCTTGAATTGCAAGGCAAATCCGAGATAACCCCGCACGACATGGAAGTTCGGATCGATCTCCAGAGTTTTGCGACTTTGCGCGACTGCCTCATCGAAACGATGCGCATAGATGCAATTGAACGCCAGATCGGCATTCACGATCAGGGAAAGCGGGTCGAGCGAGATCGCTTTCTTCGATCCGGCAATAGCGAGGTCGAACTCGCCAAGAATAACGAGCGCCGTGTTTTTCCATTGATACGCCGTCGCGTAGTTAGGATCCAGTTCGATCGCGCGATCGAATTCTGCGATTGCCTTCAAATAATCGCGATCAAAATTCGTATAAATCACGCCTAGTGCCGCGTGCGGAGAGGCAAGCGTCGGCTCCAGGCTGATAGCCTTCATCGCCATCTCTTTTGCTTTGGCATAAGATTCCGCGGGCGCGCCAACCCCGTAATCCGGATAAAGCACATAACAATCAGCCAGGCCGGCATAGGCCAGCGCATAGTTAGGGTCTTTCGCAATCGCCTGATTGTATAACTCGACTGACTTGGGAAGATCGATACTCGTCCGTTTGTTCCAAAAAAATCTACCCTTGAGATAGAGCTCGTACGCTTCGGGATTCGCGGTCGGCTCTTTCGACATCGCGTCTTTCTCCGAACCGGTGAGCTTCGCCTGCAAAGTCGCGGCAATCGTCTTTGCGATGTCGGTTTCGACCGCAAAAATGTCAGTCAGTTTCCGGTCGTAAATGTCCGCCCACAAATGCGCATCCGTTAGGGCGTTGATAAGCTGAACATTGACGCGCACCTGGTCATTCGCCTTCTGCACGCTGCCTTCGAGAATGTGCGCCACGCCGAGCTGACGCGCGATGTCGCGCAGATCCGATGGTGCGCTTTTGAATCGTTGCGTCGATGTGCGCGAAATAACTTTCAAGTCCGCAACCTTCGCCAGTCGCGTGATGACTTCGTCCTGGATTCCTTCGGCAAAATACGCATTCGATCTATCTTCGCTCAAGCTGTCGAATGGAAGCACCGCGATCGATTTCTCCGGAATGGAGGGTCGATCTTCTGTCGAAAGGTCGCCGCGGACTGCGAGATCCTTTGCCTTCGGCGTCGCGGGAGCTCCGCCCTCCACGGCAACATGTGCGTTCGGACGCAAAAGTTGAAACGCAAGCAAACCCGCAGCGATGATCGCGAGCACGACGGTCATCGCGACAATCTTCCGTCCTGGCCCGCGCGTGATTGATTTGCCCGGCTCGATTTCGGATTCGCGAACGATTCCTTCAGGCGTGATTTCGAACGCCCACGAGCAGACAAGCGCTGCCGGGAAACCGATTACAACGACAGCTATGATTATTTGAAGAGTCCATTCCGGCGCATGGAAAGTCGGGAGGACAATCGAGGCGACTTGAATGACAAGCCATGCCACGACCGCATAAGCAACTGCGACCTTGTAAACGTTGCGCCGCTTCAGTTCGGCGAAGAAAGAGGGCTTCTCGGTCATGGCTCCGTGTTGGCTGGAGGCGTATATGGCAGCGCGAGTTCGGCAAGCACCGCCTTGAAACGCGGTTCTTCGCGCAACGGATCGAAACTGCGATTCCAGAGCCACATCTCAAACGCGCTGTTCCGCTTGGCCGCATAAATTTCCAGCTCATCCAGGGCGCGTCCGCGTTCACCCAATGATATGAGATAGACTGCGTACCAGATCGGATCCCGTCGGATATCTGCATTGTCCGGCGACGTTTCGAGGCTACTCACGGCTGCGGCTCGCTGGGCCGGATCGGCCATGCCGCGAGCGAGCAACGCTTTGGTGTCTTCATTTTGGCCATTGAGTTTGGCTGAGGAACGTAGCTCCGCTTCCGCCTCCGAATACATCTTGCGGTCGATGTACTGAACGGCTGCCCAGGTACGCGCGGCCGCAAAATCAGGATGTCCGGCGAGAACGCTCTTGATCTGTGCCTCTGCCGCGGCATCGCGGCGCAGAGAAGCAAGTACGCCGGCATGAATAACGCCGATGATAGGCGACAATGGATCGAGCTGCTGAGCGCGCTCGATCTCGCGCAGGCTGGGCTCAAGCTGTCCGATGCTCGATAAAAACTGTGCATATTGATTGACTGCTTCGGCGTCACCCGGTGCAAGCACGAGCGCGCGGCGGTATGACTTGTCGGCTTCCGCCCAGCGGCTGCGAAAAGTGTCCGCCAGCCCGGACGCGACATAGGCTGATGCCGTGTTCGGGTCGAGTGAAAGAGCACGTTGAGCGGCCGACTCAGCCTTCGGCAGTGCATCATCGAACGACTCGAGGCCATAAGAAGGCAGAAGGAATTCGGTTACGGCCAACGCTCCCCACGCTTGTGCATAACCAGTGTCGAGGTTTACCGCCTTTTGAAATGAATCCCTCGCTTCGATCAATCCACGACCTCTGGCGGCCAGTAACGCCAGCCCACGCAGATAGAGTTCATGCGCCTGCGGGTTGTTCGTGCTGCTAGCGACCAATGGTTGCCCGGCGCCGCCTGTGAGCTGAACGCGCAATTTGGTGGCGATCGCCTTGGCTATTTCATCCTCAACTGCAAAAACGTTATCGAGTTTGCGATCGTATTTCTCGGACCATGCCTGCAATCCGTTGTTCACGTCGACCAGCTGCACGTTGATGCGCACCTGATTGCCGGCCTTCTGCAAACTCCCTTCGAGAATATGTGCCACTCCGAGTGTTTGCCCGATTTTTTGCAGATCGAGATCGCTGCCCTTGAACTGGAAAGCCGATCGGCGCGCCGCCACTTTCAAGTTCGGAATCTGTGCGAGCGCATTGAGTATTTCCTCGGTAATTCCATCGCTGAAGTAAGCGGTGCTTTTGTCGTCGCTCAGGTTTTGAAAGGGCAATACCGCGATGCTTTTTTCAGGAATGGAGGGTCGCCCGCCTGCAACGCTATCGGTAGCATTGCGGGCAGGAGCTTCTGCGACAGTTTGTGTGTTCGGCGTCGCGGGAGCTCCGCCCTCCGAACGGGACACCGCCGGATTTTTGCGCGAGCCGGCAGTCCACCACCAGCCAAGCGCGATAACAACCACGAGACAAATTGCTGACAGAACAATTGCGCTGCTTGGAAACACGGCGCGTTTCTCGCCAATTGCTGTGGCCGCGCGCCCACCTTGTCGTTCCCACGGCAAGACAATTCGAAACAAATCCATTGGAACGGAAATGTTTTTCAATTCCGTGGGCGCGAGTTTCTCGAAGCGGGTTTCCACCGCATTACGAATCTGGCGTTCGACATCCATCGACACGCAAATCCCACCCGCGCCCGCGAGTTGCTCAATGCGCGAGGCAATGTTCACTCCATCGCCGTAAACATCTCCGCCACGATGAATGACGTCACCAATGTGAACGCCAATTCTGACCTGGATCTGCCGCTCCGCCGGAGAATCGGCGTTGCGTTTGGCTAATGCTCGTTGAATCGCAATCGCGCATTGCGCAGCTTCCAGCGCGCTGTTGAACTCGATCAGGAAGCCGTCGCCGATCGTTTTGATTTCCGTGCCGTTGAATTCCGCGAAAATTTTCCGGAGTAGCTCGCGATGTTCTTCGAGTAACTCAAGGGCGAGCTGGTCATCGCGCTGCGCGAGTGCGCTGTAACCGACCATGTCGGTAAACATGATCGCGGCGAGTTTGCGCTGTTCAGTATTCACACTCATCGCTTAGATGATCCGCTTTCGGGATTTTAATCCGCAGAAGAAGTTATGCGGGTTCATTTCAGTTGGTCGTCGGTGAGACCCATTGTGCGCAAAAATGCATTCCACCGCGGGTCGTTGTGAAGATTCGGTAGCAGCGTATCTGCGCGCAAACCGGGCAGACCGGCATCGCGTTGCCGGTGTGCGCGTTCTAACCACTCGAATGCTTTATCCTTGTCATTGCGATAGGCGTAAACCTCGGCAATCTGATACGCACCGGTCTCGCTGACTCTTGCGATCAACTCCGCCAGCGCTGCATCAGATTCGGCAACTCGCTTTTGGCCCCAGCGAGCGCAGCTCAGGATCAGAAACCGAGCGTAATCAGCGGCGTCCTTTTGTGCAGCTACTGCCGCTTCTTCAAATTTGTCCTCCAGGAGGTAAGTCAAGCCTACTCCACCATGGGAATTGGGCGCCGACGGATTCAATTCAATAACACGCGCATATTCCGTCCGCGCTTCCTCCTGGCGGCCTACTGCTGATAGACCGGTCGCCAGAAACGTTAGGGCTTGGGCATTCACCGGGTCTGCCGCGACCGCACGCCGGAAAAACTCGATGGCCGCGGTCATTTCGCTGCGAGCTTGCGCAAGATTTCCCGCCTCCATCAGCAGAGCCGGGTCCTGTGGAACCAGAGCAAGGGCCTTGCGCAATGTCTCTGCCGCACCCTTCCAGTTATAATCGAAGTTTGTTTCGATCATTGCCCGCGCAGACAATGCCTCTGGCAAATCCGGCTCGATGGCGAGCGCCTTTTCCAACGACTCACGCGCAGCGGCCAGATGAGCGTTGAAGCCTTTCTGGCCCCCTTCGCTGCCATAGTTGCAATCCCAGACATGGGTCTGCGCTAGCCCTGCCCACGCGAGTGCGAACTGGGGATCCAACTGTACGGCGCGTTCGAAACCGGTCCGGGCTTGGTCTGTTTCTTTTTCTGAGTGGCGATTGAGAAAAAAGCGGCCCTGCAAATACGCTTCATGCGCCTCGACGTTTTCCGTTCCACCTTTCGCCGCCGCGCGCACTTCTGCCTGAATCTGCGCTTTGGTTGTCGGATTGGCTGCTCCACCGGTGAGCTGTCCGCGCAACTGTTCGACGATGGTTTGGGCAACCTCTGTTTGAACGGCGAAGACATCCTTCAAATTCCGTGTGTAGTTTTCCGACCATTGTTCTTCACCCGTGTTGGCCTGAGTTAGCCGGGCCGCAATGCGCACGACGTCGCCGGCTTTGCGCACGCTTCCTTCAACTAAATGGGCGACCCCCAGTTTCTCTCCAATTTCCTGTGCCGTGGCGTTCTTACCCTTAAAGGAAAAGGCCGATGTCCGGGCGGCGACGTGCAAACCGGGAATCTTTTGCAGGACAGTCAGTAACTCCTCACTGATTCCGTCGGAGAAATATTCGCTTCCTTTGTCGTCGCTGAGATTGTCGAATGCGAGCACCGCAACAGACTTGGGACTAATTGGCGCCGCCGACTTTGCTTCTCCAGACCGTTGATCTGCGACCGACCTTTGTGACTCCGCCTTGGGCCGGACCAATTGGAAGACGAACAAGCTTGCGGCAATAACAGCCAGCACCACGGTAAGGCCGACGAGCTTCCGCCCAGTCTTCCGGGTGATGGACTTGCCGGGTCCTATCTCCGATTCCCGCTTGATCCCTTCGGACGTGATCTCAAAAGCCCACGAAAAGATAAGGGCAGCCGGGAAACCAAGAATAAGGATTAAGACCACAAGCCGAACGGCCCAATTGGGTACCTCGAAGAAAGGAAATACCTGAGTGGCGATCTGGATAAGCAGCCAGCTCGCTACCAGATAAGCGACTGCGGCCTTGTAAACGTTGCGCCGCTTCAGTTCGGAAAAGAAAGAAGGCTTGTCGCTCATTTATTCTAACAAGCTCATTCCTTTTCTAACGAACGCTTCGGCTCCGGCATCGACATGCCACCTATGATGCGCCAACCGCTTCCAGTATTCTGCCACGCGTGTGTGATACGAACAGTTTGCGCCTCTCCCTTACCTCCCTTGTCGAGCCATCGGAACGTAATCCAATAACATACTACCGCAGTATCTCCGGTTACTTGAATGGAAGCCGGTTTCAGTTCGTCCGTTTTGAAGGCCAAACCTTTGCTGGTTTGATTGGTGATCCAGTCGGTTATGTGATCCTTGTGGACAGGCGCAGCGTTCACCGAGGGCCAGCCAAGAAAGCGCTCGTGCCATAGATTTGAATAGCTCGATAAGTCATTGTCTTGCACGTAGCGCCAATAAGAATGCTCAAGATCCCAGAGCGTTTGTTCATTATTCGATACTTCTGTTCGCCTGGGGGCTTTGAAATCAACTGCTATAGCGTGAGTTTCCTTGTCGCCGACATTTTCCACAGCGTGGGTGGTCGGCTCACGCCAAATCGCTTCCCCCGCGGAAGCAGTCTTCTCTTCAGTTCTTCCGTCCGGGTAGGTAAACTTAGCTTTTGAATCGCTTAAGACATAAATGACGCCGGCCGGATGCGAATGCATCGGCTCTTTCTCTCCGGCTTTGAGGCGGTATTCGACCACGCGCGCTTGATCATTCTCCATCAGTACCTTGTAATACTTCGGCGAAGTTGTTACCGGATCTTGCCCGTGGACGCCAGTACAGGCGACAGCGAATAGTGGTATTAATATTAGTGATTTCATTGTTCTGGGGGTTGAAGGCTAGCGTTCGGAAGAAAGTTGACGATTTTCTTTATTTTGAAGATCCGCGGAACTCGCGCGCCGGGACAATCTTTTCTGCGAGAGCCTCGAAACGCGCATCGCCGCGCAGCGGATCAAGAAGCGGGTCCACCCTGATCCAGCCGATGTCGCCTCCGGCGTGATCCTCGTAACTCTTTTCCAGCCATTGGAGGGCCTCTTCCTTTTCCCCGAGCCCGACATAAACAAGGGCAAAACTGTAGGCTCCGACGTATCGTTCTTTCGATAGCGTCTTCAGTTGGTCCAGGATCTTCAAGGCCTCCGCTCGATTTCCCGAGAGGCCGTAAGCGCGGCCGAGCACTCCGAGAACTGAAGGATCATCGTTCAAGGCTCTCGCTTTTTCGTATTCCGCGATCGCAGCGTCGCGAGATCCTTTCATCTCCAATGCTTGACCAAGCATGAAATGACCGAAGTAATAATTCGGGTCCATATCCAGC
>Ga0310811_10013776_pt1 | contig 10536 bp, 6 predicted proteins | sample YCmetagenome_FD_207642 | JGI IMG/M metagenome (GOLD analysis project Ga0310811, IMG submission 207642) | Soil microbial communities from experimental microcosm in Duke University, North Carolina, United States - YC | ecosystem: Engineered > Artificial ecosystem > Soil microcosm > Unclassified ... | reverse complement strand
TCATGCGGCCCGTCCGGGCATTCCGGGTCCGGCGCGGCGGGGTCGCAGGAGAACCGGCATCCGCGCACGACCGCGACTTGCGGCAACTGCGCAGCCAGCGCGCGAACGATGGTCGACTTGGCGGTGCCCTTCTCTCCGCGGACGAGCACACCGCCCACTCGAGGGGACACGGCGTTGAGCACCAGCGCCAGTTTCAGGTCGTCGAGGCCGACGACCGCGCTGAACGGGTAGGTGACGATCAAGGAGTTGCCCTCCGATTGACATGGCGATCCGTGGGGAAACGGACCTCGTCAGCTCGGGAGAACGGCACGGTGACTCACGGCGGATCCTCCTCAGGGATGACGCGTCCCACGACATGAGGCCGCGGCAGCCAAGCGACCTGGCTCCCGGGATCGACGTCCCGGATACAGTGGCGCGTCCGCACCGGCATCTCACCGGATTTCCCTTGGACAACCGCAAAACCTACCGGAACGTACCGTTTCCTCCCGATCGCGTCAACCAAGTGAGCATCTCCTCACATTGGCGCCCCAGGCCGCGCCTCGCCCTCTGCAAGCCTCGTTCCGAGCGCGTCTCGTGCGGGGGCGTCTCATTCCGGGCACTCCTCATCCCCGGACACTCCTCGTTCCGAGCGCGTCTCGTTCCGGGGGGCGTCTCATTCCGGGGGGCGTCTCATTCCGGGCGCTCCTCGTCCCCGGGCACTCCCCGTTCAGCGTGCATCTCGCCCGGGAGGTCTACTCCGGGAGCCCGTCTCCCGGGAAGCCGCGCGCAGGATGCACCTCGTACGTGAAGACACCGGCACGGACACCCGGATCCTCGTCCATGAGCGCCCGTACATCCTCGACCGAGCCGTTGAAGATTCCGACGCCGCATAGCTCAGAGTCGTCCATGACCGGCAGCACAACCGACAGGAGCCCATCCACCCGCAGGGCGAAGTTGCGCCGTGCGTGCTCCCAGATGATGGCGTTGCTGCCCTCCTTGCCATATCCGTCGGCCGCTTTGAGCAGCACCACGGCGTACTCCCGCGAGCGGGTCATGTGCTCCCGCATGTATGCATCGCTGATCTCCGTCATCCCGAACCTCCGTCATCCCGGTACGCCCGGTTGGGCCGGGCGGCCATCGCGTTGACGCTCATGGTGACACGCGAACCTGTCGGCACTCTGGCAGGCGGCCAGCCACGTGGACCGAGCAAATAAGGCGAACGAAGGCGGGCAAAGCTGGCAGGGCGGGCAGGGCCCCAGCTGCACGATCAGAACGGCGGAATGTCCCGCAATAGGGGTGCCGTTCCACCCCCTATCGAGTTTCCGCCCTCGCCACAACTGGCGCTCCCCCCTCCAACCTCTGGATCGTCCGGATCCGCGTCCGAGGCGGGATCGGGTTCCGGTCGAGGTTCGGTGGTCATGATCGGGGCGTCGTCATCGGCAAGTGGCCCGCCTGGAACGTGGGGCCAGTTACGAGGCTCGGGCCGCGGCATCGGAGTCATGATCGGCGGTAGCCGGGAGGGGTAGTCATGACCGAGAGGGCTGGTCCAGATGATGAGTCCGGGCTCGGCCATGGTGACAAGCCAGCCACCCTGGTGTTTGGCACGATGATCGTGTCGGCAGGCCAGATGCAGGTTGCCCTCATCGCTGGGCCCCCTATCCACCCAGTCGACGATGTGATCCTGGTCGGTCTTGGTCGCGGGCACGCGACAGCCCGGCCGGGAGCACACCCGGCCGCGGATCTGGATGTGTCGTCGTAACATCGCATCCGCCTGCCGCCGATCCCTGCCCGATGCCCGGCCCTCCCGCCTATTTCCGCTTGATCGAGTGTCGCCGTCTCTCACGGCTGAAGCGGCGGCCTGCCTGGCGAGATCTGCGAGGACGCCGGCCCACTCACCGAATTCCCCAGGTTCGCGGGCAAGATGGTCCAGGCACCGTTTGGTGATCTGCAATTCCACGATGCCGCCGCGCCGAGCGTCACGTAGCGGGCGAGCATGAGAGGCGACTGGGCGATAGCGGGTTATCCCGGTGTGCAACAGCCGGCCGTCGTCGCCACAGATCGCGAACCGCCACTCGCCCGCTGCCATGTCGGCCACCATGCGGCGTGCCAGGCCGGCATGGACCATTCCCCACCCAGGCACCTCCGCCGGATGCTCATCCAGACCGAGGAGAGTGGTCAGCTCAATACGTACCTCACCGACCGCCCACCCCTTCGCCGCCGTCTCTCGGCCGGGCACGCCGTCATTGTCTGGGTCAGCGCCGCGACTAGCGTCGGGAGACGGGTCTGCTCGCCGGTGAGCGTTCGGCAGTTCGTCCTGCTCGGCCGGTTCCAGGGACCCGGCAGCCGATGTCGAATCCGGCCCATCGCCCGGTGGGCTGCTCGGCGCGATGGCGTCACCGCAGGGCTCGTCATCACCGTGGTCGCCCCCGGATCGGGGACTGGTCTCATCAAGACCGGCCTCATCAACGGGGCCGGACCCGGTGCCGCCGACAACGGCGCCCTCATGGGCCGGCTCGGCACGGCTCTCCGGCCGACTATCACCGTGACTATCGGGCCGGCACTCGCCCTGGTTCTCTCCGCGCGCGGCCTCGGCGTCGGCGTCGGCGTCGGCGCGACCCTGGCGGGCGCCGTTTCTGGTCGCATTCGCGCGTTTGGCGCGGCAGTTTTGGGTGTTATTCCTGGTCCCACGGGCGTCTCCGGCGGCGCTCGCACGAGCCGAGTTCTCAGTCGAGTTCTCAGTCGAGTTCTCAGTCGAGTTCTGATTCGAGTTCTGATTCGAGCACGAAACAGGGTTGGAATCAGGATCGGCAGGAGATTCCGAGTCGACGAACGGATGGGCCAGCACATGAGCCACCACCTGTTCGTCGGTCAGCCCCTCGAACGACCCGTCCAACGACCCCAGGAACAGATCCACACGGATGTGATCAATGGATCGACCGTCGCCCGCGCGCTTACAGCCACGCGCCAACTCATCGATCCGGTCGCACCCGGCCGCCGCCCGATCCATCGGCAAGTCCAGCCCTGACACCGTCGCAGCGCCGTCCTCCTGACGAACCCCGATCACCCGGCGGCGCCGCACCGCCTCCCGATACCGCTTCTCCGCCCACTGCGGATCGATCGCCAACACCAGTCGCTGAATCTGCTCGACCAGCTCTCCGACCGTCCACCTCGACGCCTGCGGCAGCAGGAGCTCACACACTCGGGCGGCCTGGTCACTGGTCAGCCCGGCCGTCCAGCGGATGAACGCCACCGCCCGAGGCTCATCCAGCCGTCCCGCCAGCATCTCCTCCCCCAACATCGGCAACCGCCGATGCACATCCCACGCCCGCTCGAACGCGGCATCCGACCGGCGCCGCGACCAGACCAACGCCGCCCGCACCTCATCGGGGCCGAATTCATCCGGGACCTCCAACCGGCGCACCGAATCACCCGAGAACGGCTCCCTCAGGCCCACCTCCAACACCACCTGGAGGAATCGCGCCCGCTCATGGCACAACTGCCGATACGCCGCCTTCAGGACCTCAACGGCGTCGAACCCCGATACCTGAGCGACATCGCATCCCTCCAACATCCCGCCCAACTCGGCTCCGGCCGGCATCGCGGTCAGGCCGGCCGGAATTGGGAGCGGGAGCACGCGATCACCGCCGGTCAGCCCAGGGCACCCCGACGACAACCAGCCGGGCCCACCGGGAGCAGCATCGGGACTGTCCGAGGGCGACGCTGCGGAATCTCCCGGAAGCGCGCTCGGAAACTCGCGCGAGAACGACTCAGAAGAAGCAGACGATGCGGAAGGCGAGCCCGAGGGCGATACATGAGGCGCGGCCAAGGGCAGGGCCGAGCTTGAGGGCGAGGGCGCGTCCGAAGGCGTGGCAGAGGACGGCGCGGAAAGCTGCCCACACCCCTGCGACAAGCCGTACACGGCGGGCCCTCCTTGCCGGAGACGAAAACGACGGACTGCGGTTCCCGGCCGCCCGGACCGGGATGTTCTCTGCAGGCATCGACGACTTCATCACACGGCGTACGGCCAAAAACGGCCCGCCAATCAAGCTCACCTGTAACGGCTAGCCCAACCATATATCGAACACACGATCGATGCAAGGTCGCTGAGCTGCGGATCCAGCTCCCAGCCGACCGTTTCTCGCACCGAGCCGACCCGGACCGTGCACCAGGCCCCCGAGCGGAGGCCTCATGCCGCCCACGCCCTCTGCTCCGATTCCATAGGGCATCCCGCGCAAGTCGATCAACGCGAGAATCCCCTATGGGGACCTCGCATGGGATCCCAGGAACGCCAGACCTAGGCTGCTGTTTCAGAGGGACACCACCCGAGGGACACCGACTCCGCGACGCGACGGAGGTGAGCCGAATGAATGACTTCCGCGTCTCGACCGAGATTCACCCGCCTTTCACCGTCATCAACGTGTACGGCGAGCTCGACATCGCCACAGAACCGGAGCTACGCAGGCGGGTCGAAGGGGTCCTCGACCATCCGACGGCGCGGCTGCTCTTCGACCTCAGCGACGTGGAGTTCCTCGACAGCACGGGGCTTCAGATCATCTTTGACACCTATGTCCGCCTGGGCCGAGGACACCGCGTGGCCGTCTGCGGTCTCTCTCCTCGGGTCAAGAAGGTCTTCGACGCCCTTGGCCTTTCAGATGAAATCGACATATATGCCGACTGTGTGGATGCGTTCTCACATCCGGACGCCGGCCTCTCGTAGGCGTACCAGCCCGCGGCAGACAGTGGCCCCCGCGCCCGCCTCACCGGCCGTGTCCTCGAAGGAACGCGGGCAGGCGACACGGCACGCCTACGCGGTGTGGAAGTGGCTGAGCGAGCTGGACATGCCGTGACGAGCTGGGCATGACGCCTCGCAAGCTGGACATGCCGTGGCGAGGGCTGAGCCTCCGGAAACCGCGGAAGTCGCGGAAGTCGCGGAACCCCAGCATCCACAAGGTCCCGCAGAACGAACAAGAACGGCCGGTGATCAGGCCATAAGGCCCGAATCACCGGCCGTTCTCGCCGTCCGGCCAAGATTCAGCCGGCGTCCATCGCCCAACCGCCGCTCAGCGCCGTGCCGGCGTCCAACGGCACGCCGCCGAGCATCGTTCAGTTGGTGATGAGATCGAAGGACTCCCAGGGGCCGATCGCGTCACGGTTGGCGATCAACGGCTGGGCGCCGCCACCGTCCGCGCAGACATATCGGTTGTTGACCGTCGCCTTGAGGCTGATCGTGCCGTCCGGGTTGTTGATCTGCTGGAAGGTCTCCCACGAGCCCGACGTCGGCCGGTTGGCGATCAGCGCCGCGGCCCCGGCGTTCTCGGCGGAGACGAACTGGTTGTTGCCCTTGGCCCGCAGGGCGATGTTGCCGTTGCCCAGGTTGACCTTCTCGAACTGCTCGCTCGTCCCGATGGCCGTCTTGTTCGCGATCAGCGGCGAGCCGGTGGGCGCGGTGACGTACAGGTTGTTGGCCCGGGAGCGCAGGCTGATCGTCCCGGCGCCGGAGCCGCCGCCGGTGGTGACCCGCACGGCGTCGACCATGCCGACCGAGGTCGACTTGTTGACGATCTTCAGGGTGTGCTGCCCGTTGGACAGCCCGGTCTTGCTGTACACGACCTGCTGGACCTGGCGGCCGCCGCCGACGTTGAGGTTGACGTTGGTCTGGAAGACGTTGTCGATGTAGACGTCGACGTTGCCCATGTCGCTGTGGCGCTCGGACAGGTAGTCGATCCCGGTCCCGGTGAAGGTGTACGTGGCGGTGGCGCCGACGGTGTTGGTGTGGTGGGTGTCGTCGTTGTAGTCGCCGTAGCCGCGGGCCGTGGTCTGGTGCCAGTTGGCGTCGTAGGTCAGCTCGGTGTCGTTGATCAGCGAGTTCGAGGTCTGCCCCGCGGTGCCCAGAGCCGATGCGGTGCCGCTCAGGGTCTTGACGCCCTGGTTGGCGGTGCCGGTCAGCGTGGTCGAGGTGTAGTTGCTGAGCGGCTTGGCCGTGCGCTCCACGACGTAGACCGTGTTGGCCGCGGTCGGGAAGGTGACCTCACCACTGGAACTGGTCGTGATGATCGCGTTGTCGGACGTCCTGCGGACCCGGACCTGCTGGGTGCCCCAGGGGTTGACGACCGTGGCCTGCTTGCCGTACTGGCTCTTGAGCCCGACGTACTTGATCTCGCCGGCCTCGCGCTCGGAGCTGACGAGGAAGCCGTCCTTGGCCAGCAGGGTGAACTTCCCGACGAAGGAGGAGTCCGTGGGCGCGGCGGGGAACACGCGGATCTTGTCGTTGTAGCTCTGCAGCAGCGACTCGTTCATCGCCGTCAGGTGCACGCCGAGGTACTCGAAGACGCCGTTGGTGTTGTTGGTCATGCCGTTCGGGTAGTTCTGGTACTTCTGCAGCATCGTCTTCATGCCGTTGTACGCCTGGTCGCCGAGGCCCAGCCGGGCCGCCTGGACGGCGTCGTTGGACCACACGTTGCCGTAGGGGAACGGCCGCTGGTTCCAGGTGTTCACCGCGGTCTGGTAGTCGGGGTAGCCGATGCCGGTGATGTCGTACGGCCAGATCAGCTCCGCGGACACGTTCTCGTTGTTGCGCGTCTGCGAGATCGGCGGCTGGTGCGGCTGGTAGGCGCCGTTGGACACGACGTACGGCACGAGGCGGTCGAGCACGTTCTGCCACGTCGACCGCAGCCCCGCGTCGACGCCGAGCTGCTGGCTGACCTGGATGGTCAGCGGGAAGATGCTGCGCACGGCGGCCAGGTCGGTGATCGCGTTCTTGACGTTCCAGTACGTCTCATGCGAGTTCGAGTTGGCCATGTAGTACGTGTCGTTGCTCGTGTCGTGCGTCAGCATCGCGGAGTAGAACTTCGCGGTCTCGCGCATGAACGGATAGGCCACGTTCTGCAGATAGTTCGCGTCGTTGGTGTACCGGTAGCGCATGTACATGCTGTAGGCGGCCTCGTAGCCCGTCGACAGGATGTTCTTGGTGTAGTCGCTGCCGGTCGTGCCGCGCGCGTTGCCGTCCCAGCCCATGGTCTCCGGCACCCACAGGCCGTCCACTCCGTACCGCGTCTGCGTGTACGCCTTCAGCGCGTTGTAGTTACGGCTGTAGAGGTTGTTGTGGCGGTCCATCAGGTCGGAGTGGTTGGACGACAGGAAGGACAGATAGACGTCGCGCTGGTTCCAGTACCAGTACGCGTTGCTCCACTTGCTCTGGTCCTGGGTGGCGCGGAAGACGCCGTTGATGAAGTGCGCCGGGTAGTTGCCGAACCCCGCCGCCGCGATCATGTACGTGCTCAGGTAGTAGACGTTCTCCATGTAGTCGGCGTCCTTGGAGCCGTTGGAGTACTGGACGAACGACTTGTTCCAGAACGAGTGCCAGAAGTTCTTGTAGTTGTTGAACGTCGTGGCGTAGCCGGTGGCCTTGACCGAGGCGAGTTGGTTGCGCGCCTGCGTCACCGAGTCGCGGTTGGGAGCGTTGATCCTGCTCGCCGCGGTGAGCCAGATCGTGTAACTGGAGGTGGGCGTGATGTTCAGCCGCACCTTCCGCCCGTCCACGACCTGGGTGGTGAAGTTCGCGCCCTCCACGGTGGCCGCCATCGAGTAGCCGAAGCCGTTGGCGTCAGTCTGGCCGCGGCTGAAGCCGGCGACGTTGGCGTCGGAGAACGTGGAGATGGTCTTCCAGGTGTTCAGGTCCGGCACGTCGGCCATGTTCGTGACGGTCGCCGGGTCCCACATGCTCAGGTCGAACGCCACGCTGGAGACGCCACCGCGGCTGTCGTCCACGTGGATGCCCATGACCTCGGAGTTGGGCGATCCCATGATGGTGACGGTGCGGTTGGTGTCGTACTTGGTGGTCAGGGTTCCGTCGTAGAGCGAAAGCCGCTGCTGGTAGTTCGTGTATCCGGTGTCCATGCCCGGGTTCGTGTACAGGTTCGCCGTCCCCGCGGCGTACGCCGACTGTTCGGACAGGTCGACGCCCGACACCTGCATCGTCAGCCCGTTCTGGTTCCACACCATGGCGCCCGTACGGCCGTTGCCGACGGTCAGCCCGTACAACGGGTTGGTGTTGGGACGGTTGTAGACGATGTCGTGCTTGGACATGTAGTTGGCGTAGTCGACCTTGAGCGTTCCCGCCGTCTGGTCGAAGGCCGAGTCAGTGGTCGAGGCCTGCGCCGGTGCGGCCAGGCCACCCGCCGCCAGTGAACCGGCGAGAAGTAATAAGGAAAGGGAACGCAGCAACCTCATCTACATGATCTCCCTCACTCGCTGCTGCTGTGACGCCACCTGGCAGCGGCCTCGCCTGGCCGTACCTCGATCGATCGCATGACTCACCCCCAACAAGATCATCAAGGGTGCGAGGGATGCGAAACCTGGCAGGGGGACGGCTCCACCGCCGCCGCCGATGATCGGCGACCGGCGACGGCGGTTTCACCGCCCCCCTGCGCAGCGAAGACCGGTGCGAACCGGCACGGATTCGGCACCCGAGCCAGTCGCACCCATCACAGCTGCAGACTGTTACGCGTAGTTAACATTGGATGTCTGGAGGCGTCAAGAGACGCCGAGACGCCCAATTCACGGGCTCAAATCGGGCATTTGTTGGGCTACGGCCAGCTATCTGGGCGGATTTCGTCTAGCGGCAGCAAACAGTTACGGACGCCGGTCAGAAAATACATCCGATGTATCAAGATCAGCTGTGAGCGCGCCAGCCTTGCACCGGTCCACCCCGGCACCCGGGCGGCGCACGCACCGCACGACCGCGGGGTCCGGCGCATTTCACCGCGTCTCGCCGCATCTCAGCCGCGTCCGACGGTGCCTTTCGGCGTCTCAGCGGGGTCTCCCCCGGGGTCTCTCGGCGTCTGGCCGCCTTTCTCACCGGACGATGCTGTGCTTGCTCTTCGGCAACGCCTCGATCATCGACCGCGGCACGTTGAGCGTGTCGGCGCTGACTTGCGGCGGAGTGTTGGCCATCCACTGCATGGCTGAAATGTCCTCGAAACGCGGGTTGCGGAACATCTCGAGGAACACCAGTGGCTCCTTCCCGAGATTCTCGATGTAGTGCCCGTAGGCGAACGGGACGTAGCCCACGTCGCCCGGCTGGAAGTTGAAGGTGCGCGACAGACCCGAACTGGCGAATACGCCCATCCGGCCGAACCCGGAGATCCAGTACTGCCACTCGTCGTCGGTCGGATGCCAGTGCAACTCGCGCAGACCGCCCGGCTCGATCTCCACCAGGGCCGCCGAGATGGTGGTGGCCGCCGTGAAGGTCCTCGAGTCGACGATCCGTACCGTGCCGCCATCGAACCGGATCGGCTCCTGGGAGAGCATCCGGTGCTTGAAGGTCCGGGGTACGTCGCCGGTGGGGCTGACCACCCGGTCGGACTCCAGAGGAGGCGGCACCTCACCCCGGAAGATGTACTTCTCCTTCTCCGGCATGTTCGCCATCTGCTGCATCGTCCAGCCGAAGTTCTTGGCCAGCACGCTCTTGGGCGTGTGCGCGAAGAAGTCGCTGATCATGAAGGTGGAGTTCTCGGAGAAGGAGCCGTCATCGAAGACCAGTAGGAACTCCACCCCCTCGTCCAGCGCCTGGATGTAGTGCGGGACGCCCTTGGGGAAGAACCACAGGTCCCCCCTCTGCACGTCGTCGACGAAGTTGCAGCCCTCCTGGTCGACCGCGCCGATCCGGCAGCTGCCCTCCAGGACGTAGGCCCACTCGGCCTCCTTGTGCCAGTGCAGCTCCCGGTAGGCACCCGGGTTGAGGTGCATGTCGACGCCGGCCAGCGTGGTGGCGATCGGCAACTCGCGCGCGGTCACCTCCCGGGTCCAGCCGCCCTCCTCGATCCGGGTGTGCGCCATGGAGAAGGAGAACTTCATGTTCGGCAGGGTGCCGTGGTCGGTCTCGGGCGGCGTGAGCAGATCCGGGTTCTGGCGGTCCAGCTCGATGTTTCGAGGGCCCGTGTCGATGCCGCCCTGCCCGTTGCGTTGCGGCTGCGGAATGTTCTGGAAAGTACGGTCAGACATGCGAGCTCATCCTTTTCTGGCGTGCGGGACGGCGTGCGGACAACATGCGGGACAACACGCGGACGACGTGCGGCAAAACGAGCGGGACAGTGCGCGGGAAAACGAACGGGACAATGCGCGGCAAAACGAGCGGGACAGTGCCCCCAGGCCTCAGAAGAAGAGCGTGAACGGGAGGCAGACACCGAGACCGGCGACGACAGCGCCCGTCGCTCCCGCGATCCGGGTGGTCAGCGGTGCGTTGACGAGCGGGCCCATCAACGAGCGGTCCCGGCAGAACCAGACCAGCAGGAACAAGGCCACCGGCACGCCCAGCGAGATCACCACCTGACTGGCGACCAGCAGGCCGGTCAGCGGGACGCCGAGGGTGAGCGCGAGGACGGCCGGGGCCATCGTCACGATCCGCCGTACGTGCGCGGGCACCCGCCACCCGAGGAATCCGTGCATCACCACGTCGCCGGCCAGCGTCCCGACGCCGGAGGAGGAGATCCCCGAGGACAGCAGCGCCACGGCGAACGCCAGCGCGGCGAGGCCGCCGATCCTGCTCGCCAGTTCCCC
>Ga0310811_10013775_pt1 | contig 10536 bp, 6 predicted proteins | sample YCmetagenome_FD_207642 | JGI IMG/M metagenome (GOLD analysis project Ga0310811, IMG submission 207642) | Soil microbial communities from experimental microcosm in Duke University, North Carolina, United States - YC | ecosystem: Engineered > Artificial ecosystem > Soil microcosm > Unclassified ... | reverse complement strand
CGCGGCTTCGACGAACATGATGTCGCCGCCGGCTGGCGTGTAATACATGCCGGTCGCCACGCCGACCTCGTTCTCCTCGGCGGCGCGTTCGGGGTGCACGCGCGGCCGTCCGAGCAGCTCGCGCACCTCGTCGGCGTCGATCCGGCCGTCCTCGATGACTTTGGCATCGCCGGCGGCGATGCGTCGCGCGACCTTGCGCGCCACGGCACCGACCTGGCGCTCGAGCTGCCGCACGCCCGCCTCGCGCGTGTACTTGCTGATCACCGCCATGACCGCGTCATCGGTGAACTCGACCTTCTTGTCGGCGAGCCCCGACTCCTCGAGCTGGCGGGGAATCAGGTACTTCTTGGCGATCTCCGCCTTTTCCCGCTCGGTGTACCCGGCGAACTCGACGACTTCCATGCGGTCGAGCAGTGGCCCCGGGATGTTCTGGATGAAGTTCGCCGTCGCGATGAACAGGACCTCGCTCAGGTCGAACGGGATACCCAGGTAGTGGTCGGTGAAGTTGTCATTCTGTGCCGGGTCCAGCACCTCGAGGAGCGCGCTGGCCGGGTCGCCCTGGAACGAGATGCCCAGCTTATCGACCTCGTCGAGCAGAAACACGGGGTTCTTGGTGCCGCCCTGCTTCATGCCCTGGATGATGCGTCCCGGCATGGCACCGACGTACGTGCGGCGGTGGCCGCGAATATCCGCCTCGTCGCGGGCGCCGCCCAAGGCGACGCGGACGTACTGGCGTCCGAGCGAGCGCGCGATCGATTTTGCGATCGAGGTCTTGCCGACGCCCGGCGGTCCGACGAACAGCAGGATCGGGCCCTTGGCCATGGCGCGGGCCTTGGCCTCTTTGGCGTCGGTGATGTGCCGATCCTCACCGTTGGTCTTGGCGAGCTGCGGCGTCGCATCGTCCCTGTTGGCGCGGAGCTTGGAGATGGACATCTCGCCCGTCTCCTTGAGCTCGTTCTCCATTTGCAGGGCGCGCAACTGGCGCACGGCAAGGAACTCGAGCACGCGATCCTTCACGTCCGGCAGCCCGTAGTGGTCCTCGTCGAGCACGGTCTGCGCGTGCGTCAGATCCAGGTTATCGTCGGACCGGTTGTTCCACGGAAGTTCGGCGATCCATTCCAGGTAGGTGCGAATGACCTGCGCCTCCATGGATTCGCGGCCTGAGCGTTCGAGGCGTCCAAGCTCCCGCTCGACTTCCTGCCGTGCCTCCTTTGGCAGCTCGAGCTTGTCCAGCTTTTCACGAAGCTCCGCGATCTCCTTGGATTGGTCGTCGTCGCCCAGCTCCTTCTGGATCGCCTTCATCTGCTCGCGCAGATACATCTCGCGCTGGCGCTCGCCCAGCTCTTCCTGCACCTGCGACTTGATCTCTTCCTGCATCTCGAGCATGCCGATCTGCTTCTGGACGTGCACGAGGACGCGGCGCAGGCGCTCCTCGACGCTCAACGTCTCGAGCAGCCCCTGCTTCTCGGCCGGCTGGAGCTCGATGTAGCCGGCGACGAGGTCGGCGAAACGGCCGGGATCCGTGACGGCGTCGAGCACCTGGTGAACGACCTCTTCGGGCAGCCCGCGCCGCTCGCCAAGCTCGGCGGCGCGTTCGCGTAACTCCTTGTGGAGTGCGACGAACGCCGGGTCGTTCTCATTGACCGGCTTCATCTCCTCCACGGGCATCACGACCGCGCTGAGATAACCCTCGGTCGTGGAGTACTGCAGGGCCGTCGCGCGCTGCTCGCCCTGAAGCAGCAGCTGGACGCCGCCCAGACCGCGCTGGATCTGACCGATCCGCGCGATGACGCCCATCGAATACAGGATGTCCGGCGACGGCTCGTCGGTGTTGTCGCGCTGCGCGACCGCGAAGACCAGTCGCTCGCTCTTGAGCGCGGCTTCGATGGCGCGAAGCGTCCCGGGTCGCCCGGCGGCGATCGGCGCCGTCAGGCCCGGGAAAATGACCGTTCCCCGTAACGGAAGAACCGGGAGAGTCTGGCGTGTTGCCATGTGATTTCCGAATTAGATGAAAGTCCGCTGCGCCGAAGCTGCAGCGGACACTACCGATGGGCCAGAGCTGGCGTCGCACACTCCATTCCAGTGACGGCCGATACAAACCCACCCTGGTAGGCGCGAAAGTTCGGCGGACCGGCCCGGGAACGCTGAATCCGGGGTCCCCACGTGCATAACCTGCGCTTGGACGAACGGCCACGCTGGCAGGATTCCCCGATAAAAGCTCCTAGGCGCAACAACACTGCCGCGCCGGAGCGGCAGGGCCATGCCCCGCATCCTTTCCGGAACTTTCCACGTATGCTAAAATGCGTGATCCCCACCCTTCCGCCCATCAACCCGAGCTCTTCGATTGTCGGAACCAGTCGTACCATCCTCTGACACGGAGCTGCGCGCGCACGTCGAACGCGTGCTCAGTCCACATTACGAGGTGGATTGCGAGATCGGGCGCGGCGGAATGGGGGTCGTTTACCGCGCCCGCGACCGTCGCCTCAAGCGGACGGTAGCGATCAAGGTCCTGCCGCCCGAGCTGGCGTTCCGGAGCGAGATCAAGACCAGGTTCCTCCGCGAGGCCGAAACAGCGGCGCAGCTCAACCACCCGAACATCGTCGACATATACGCTGTCGACGAGGCCGAAGGGACCGTGTACTTCGTGATGGCCTACATCACGGGGGACAATCTGGCCAAGCGGCTGCACGAACATGGCACGCTTGGCGTTGAAGAGACCCGCCGGACCCTGCGCGATGTCGCCGATGCGCTCGCCTACGCCCACGAACGCGGCGTCATCCATCGCGACATCAAGCCGGACAATATCCTGATCGATGCGCAGAGCGGCCGTCCAATGGTCACGGATTTCGGGATCGCGCGTGCGGTGAGCGAAGGTGATTCCCGCCTCACCGCGACGGGCATCGCCATCGGCACGCCGACGTACATGTCGCCGGAGCAGGCGGCCGGCGAGCGCACCATCGACGGCCGGAGCGACCTCTATTCGCTGGGCGTTCTTGGCTATCAGATGCTGACCGGCGAGCCGCCTTTCATCGCGAACAGCACGCCGGCGATCCTCGTCAAGCACATTTCCGAGACACCGGTGCCGGTGGAACAGCGGCGGAGCGACGTGCCGCCCGACCTGGCGCGGGTGATCATGACTCTGCTCGAGAAGGATCCCGTCGATCGTTTCCCGTCAGCGGCTGCCGTGGTGGTGGCGCTGGACACGGGCCGCATGCCGGATCGGGTGAGGCAGTCGACCGGGCCGGCGAGCGCGGCTCCGGCAGCGCCGCCGGTCGCAGCGCGCCGCCAGGCCTCGGCATCTTTCGATCTGGCCGGCGATCAGGCGTATCCAGCGACGGGACCGACGCCTGACCAGCTGCGTCGCTGGAACGCGCCGCCGGTCGTCGCCTTCCGACGCAAGCTCGCGCCGTATCTGTTCGTGAACGGCGTGATCGTAATTGCGTCCGCGGTGAGCGACACGGATTTCTTCGCGATCACCGTCTTCTGGTCGATCTTCCTGGCTTTTCGGTATGCCAAGCTCTGGGCCGACGGCTACGACTGGCGGGACGTATTCCGCCAGCCGCGCGATCGAGACCTGATCGACGTCGCCGACGATTTCCTGATCTACATCCGGTCGATCTTCGATCGCGACAAGCGCAAAGCGATGCGCGAGGAGCGCCGGATGCGGCTCACGCGCGGCGCCGCGCCGACGCGGCTGCCGAGTGCCGGGGCGAGCGACGACGTGCTCAATGCGGCCGGCGCGCACGCCGACCGGATCCGGCGCGCCGAATCCGACCGTCTCGAGATCCTGCGGCTGATCGATCGCATGCCGACGGCCGAACGGTCGCGCATTCCCGACGTCGCACGCTCAGCGGACGCGCTCGCCGACAAGGTGAAAGGGCTTGCGTTCGCGCTCGCCGAACTGGATCGCAACGGAGGCGACGGCGGTGCCCAGGCGATCGAATCGGAAATCGCGCGACTCGAGAACGCGGCGAACCCCTTGGATGAAGCGGGCAGCGAAGAGCGCGTGCGCCGCCTGGCCTATCTCAAACGGCAGCGCCGCGCGGTGGCCGACGTATCCGGCCGCCGGAACGCCGTGTCTGCCAAGCTCGAGACCTGTGCCGTAGCGCTGCAGAACATCAAGCTGGATCTCATCCGATTGAACGCCGGAAACCAGACGCCGCAGCACATCACGTCGCTGGCGATGGCGGCGCTCAATCTCGCCGACAGCGTGGACAGCGCGCTGTACGTTGCGGACGAGATGCGCGGGACGGGGGCGAGTGGAGGAGGAGGCGCAGCCGCTCGCTCCGCGGCGCGTTCCGGGTGAACGATTACCTGCGCGACCGCGTCACGGTCGCGGTGGGGACGCAGTACCTGATCGAGGGAGAGATCGGGCGTGGCGGCATGGCCGTCGTGTATCGGGCGACGGATCTGCGCCTGCACCGTACCGTCGCGATCAAGGTTCTTCCGCCGGACGTGGCCTTCAATCCGGACGTGCGGGCGCGCTTCATTCGCGAGGCCCAAACCGCGGCCCAGCTCAGCCACCCGAACATCGTGCCCATTTACGGGGTCGACGAAGCAGATGGGGGCGGCCTCGTGTACTTCGTCATGGCCTACGTCGACGGCGAGAGCCTGGGCGTGCGGCTGGCCCGCGAAGGCGCATGGCCCGTCGACCGTGCCGTACGCGTGCTGCGCGACGTTGCGGACGCATTAGCGTACGCTCATGCGCGCGGCGTGATTCACCGCGACATCAAACCGGACAACATCCTGATCGACCGGGCGAGCGGTCGCCCGCTGGTCACGGACTTCGGGATCGCCCGCGCGGCTCAGGGAGAGACGCGGCTCACCGCGCCCGGCGTCGCGGTCGGGACGCCGGCGTACATGTCGCCGGAGCAAGCGTTGGGCGAGCGTGAGCTCGACGGCCGGAGCGATCTCTACTCCCTGGCGGTCGTGGGCTATCACATCCTGGCCGGCGAGACGCCATTCAAGGCGGCGAACACGCCGGCGATGCTCGTCAAGCACGCCACGGAGCGACCGCGCCCGATTCGGGAGCGACGGCCAGACGTGCCCGCGTATCTCTCTGTGGCGATCGACCGAGCGATGGCCAAGCGGCCGGAGGATCGTTGGTCGGACGCCGCGGAGTTTCGCGACGCGCTCGACGGCGCGATCGCTTCGACGAAGTCGCGCGAGTCGGCAGCGCCGCCATTGACGTCGTATCCGGCCAACCCTTCTCCGTCGGCGGTCGCGCCAACGCCGGCGCCGGTCACCTTTCCGCCGCCGCCGCCGGGTCTGAGTCGCGGCGAGCTGAAACACTGGTATCGAGCCCAGCGCCGGCTGGCATTCACTCAGCAGCTGCAGGGTGGCCCGGCCGGCCTGGTGGTCGGCGACCGCGCGTTTCCGTTCCGGCGCTACGACGACCGCCCGCTGGAGGATCGGGTGATCGCGTTCCGGCGCAGCGTGTTCAGCTGGATTGGCTGGACCACGGCGCTGTTCGCGGTCAATGTCGGCACGCACGGTCCGGGACCCTGGTTCATTTTTCCCAGCGCGCTCCTGCTGGTCGGCGTCGCGCGAAAAGCCGGGTCGATCTGGTCGGACGGTGTCGGCCCGATCGACGCGTTCAAGAAGGGGATTCGCGCCACGCTTCGCGCGCGCGAGCCGGCCGCTGCGCCGACGACCATGCCGGCCGCTCCGCCGCCGACACCCGAGCAGCTCGCCTCGCAGCTCGCCCCGCCCGACGTGCTCGCCGGTCCGCACGGCGAGACGGTTCGCCGGGCCGCCTCCGATCGCGCGCTGATTCGGAATATCATCGCCGGCCTGCGGCCGGTCGAGCGCGAGCTGATTCCGGACATCGCGCCCACCGTCGATGCGCTCGCGACCCGCGTGGCTGGTCTGGCCGCCACGCTGCACGGCCTCGACGCCGACGTGTCGGGCGCCTCGCTCGGCTCGCTCGACCAGCGCATCACGGCACTCCAGGCCGAGGTCGGCGCCCACGATCGCGATCGCCGCATTCAGCTGCTGCAACGGCAGCGCGCGTCGCTCCACGATCTCATCGAGCGGCGCCAATCGCTGGCCAACGATCTGGAGAGCGCAAGCCTCATGTTACAAAACCTGAAGCTCGATCTGCTCAAGTTCCGCTCGTCGGGCATCGGGTCGGCGATCGAGGATCAGACGAGCGCGACGCAGGAGGCCCGAGCGCTCTCACGGGACATTGGACACGTGGTGCAAGCGGCGGAGGAGCTGAGGAAGCTCTAATCGCGAGCTGCCGTGGGTGTCCGGGAGCCTTCCGATTCGTTGATGCCCGCGGGCGCGCAAACCGTCCGGATCACCGGCGCAGCAGCTGCGCGACGACGTCGGCGATCGGACGCGGCGTTTCTTCAGGCGCGAAGTGGCGCGCGTCGTCGACGATCGTGAGCGACGCGCCGGGAATGGCGGCCTGCAGCTGACGTCCAACCTCCAGCTGCATGACGTTGTCGTGCCGCCCCCAGATGATCGCGGTCGGGATGGTGATCCCGCTGAGCCGCGTCGCGAGATCGGCGGTCTCATCGCTGTGCATCGCCCGAAGATGGGCGATCAATGCGTCGCGTCCCGCTTCGTCGGCGAATGGTCGAACGTACATGTCGATCGAGCGTGCCACTCGCACCGCGTCGGTATAACCACTGGCGAGCGCGCGGCGCAGCGCCGCGGCAACCATGCGCGGCGGCAGCAGGCGGGTCAACGGCAGCAGCGCGCGCGCAAGGCGCAGGCGCCGGTTGGGCCAGTGGTCGAACGCGACAGCGTCGATCAGGCAGAGGTGGGAGACGCGGTCGGCGTGCCGCACTGCCAGCGACTGCGCGATGCCGCCGCCGAATCCGTGACCGACGATGCACGCCGAATCGATCCGAAGCTCGTCGAGCAGCTCCAGGACGCGCGCGGCATGCGAGCGAATGTCCAGCTCGCGCGATCCCGGACGGTCGCTGCGGCCGTAGCCGAGCAGGTCGAGGACGACGAGTCGGTGGCCCGGGGGCATGAGCGGAACGACGTCGTTCCACAGGTGGCCGGACGTGGCGAAGCCGTGCAGAAACACGACGGGATTGCCGGCGCCTCGGCTGCCGGCCGCGTAGTAATAGATTCGCGCGCCCGAGAGGTCGAGAAACTCACCACGCACGCGAGATCCCGTGTGGCATCGGGGCGTGAAGATGAGCGTGGCGGCGCGGCCGCGCCAGGGACGGACGCGACACGGGCCGCCAGATGATTAGCGGCCCGTGTGCTTGGTGATTACTGCGAGACGATCAGGCGACGATTAGAAACCGCCGCCGCGACGACCGCGCATGCCGGCGACGAGCTTGTCGTAGGCAGCCTTCTGCTCGTCGGTCAACAGCGCCTTGATGTCTTCGGTCTGCTTGCCGCGAAGCTCCTGCATCTTGGTGCGCGCATCGGCGTCGCCACCGCGAGCGGCTTCCATGAGCGGCTGCATCTGCGCCTGGTACGACTTCACGATCGAATCGGCTTTGGCCGCGACCGCGTCGGACACGTGGAGCGAGTCCTTGAGCAGCGACACGACGTTCATGCCGCGGCCACCGCCGCGGCGGCCCTGCTGCTGCGTGTCCTGCGCCCTGGCAACCGTTGTGACGGCGAGGAACATCGCGGCGACCATCATCGTCATCCGGATCATCTTCTTCATTGAATCTGCCCCCAAGGGAGTGTTGGTTTCTCGCCGTGCGCGCATCAGACGCTTCCCGGGTATCATCACCACAGGACTGCGACATCAGCTACGGGCGCGCCAAGACCCGCGCAACGACAAACTTCGTGGACGCAACAGCTTAGTTGTCGCCCTCTAGCGCAAAGACTCAAAACTGCTATCCTTACGCGCCCTATGCAGGACGCACTGCCAGCCACGAGCTCATCGGGCACTCCAGGTTCGGATAGAGCGACCTCAGTGACACTGCCGCCCTCGCCTCCATCGAGTCCCAACCCACCGGCTGCTTCGCCACTGACCCCGGCCCTTCCGCCGCCGTCACTGTCGTTTCCAATCACCTGGCTGGTCGATCACGCCGCGGCGCCCATCAAGTTCCGCTCGCTGACCGAAGTCGCGAAGCTGCCCGGGCCGATCAACGAACAAGTTGCAGCACTCCCCTTTACGCACCGTCCCGCGCTGGCGTTGGCGCTGATGCAGCAAGCCGACGGTACGTGGAATCATTCGATGCTCACGCTCCCGTCGGTGCGCAGCGACAATTTCGATGGGATCGGTACGATTACCGCGGTTCGACGACTGCTCGAGTACGGCTGGGACAAGGACGCGCCGCCGCTGGTACACGCGCGCCGTGTGCTCTTTCGACTGCTCGCCGAAGACAACGATCCCGACTACCTGTTCGAGCTCGGTGGCAAGAGCTCGGTCGATGAAGATCTGGCGCGTCGTGGACGAGCGATCTTGCGCGAAGCGGCCGCCGCGACGCTGGCGCAAGCCGGGTATGAGGGCGATCCGCGGCTGCGCGGTGCGGCGCGGCGGATCACGGATCGCGTCGTCGGATATTTGCGCTCGCCGCTCGCGCAAAAGCCGTTCGTGCGAGTCGGCAATCAGCACGTGCTGCCGCCCGAGGCAGCGCCGCCGTCGACGTATGCGCTGCTCATGCTCGCCTACATGCCACTGTTTCGCACCGAGCATCACGACGCGATGGAAGTGCTGTATCACCACCTCGCACAACCGCTGCCGCGACAGGAGGCGATGCAGCTCTGCGGCAAGAAGGTCGTCGCGCAGCCGCATCTCGTCCTCGGCGACCAATTAGCAAATCGTAATGTGGCCGATGCCGACGTCGTATTCGCCGTCGTGTGGCTCGAGCTGATGGCGCGGCTCGGCTATCTCCGCAAGAACGAGAACTGGAGCAAGCTGTTCGATCGCTTCCTCGAGGATCGCGACGAGAACGGCGTGTGGCATCCGCACAAGGGATTGGCCGTGCCGCGCACGACGAATCCGTTCCTGTGGCCGGTGTATCCGCTCGAGGATCGCGCGGCGGGCGACGAGCGCTGGACCGACATCACGTTCCGCCTGGGGTTGATCGGGCGGCTCTCGGGGCGCACGATCGACCTCGTGTGACACGGCCGCTCTCGCCGGACGCGATGTACCCGGCCGGCATCCCATCGGTCATCGTTCGGCGCGTGCGCCTGCGATCGGGGCTCGAGCTGCGCGTGCTGGAAAGCGGTCCTGGCGACGGTGCGCCCGCGCTCTTTCTGCATGGCTGGGGCGCATCGTCGTATTCGTTCCGGCATGCTCTGTCGCTGTTGCCGACGCGCGGCATCCGCGTCATCGCGGTCGACCTGCGCGGGTTTGGGCTGTCGGACAAGCCGATGCAGCGCGGCGAGTACTCGCTCGGCCGATACTTCGCCGACCTCGCGAACGTGCTCGACGAGCTGGCGCTGGCGCGCCCGGTGCTCGTCGGCCACTCGATGGGCGGTGGGGTCGCGCTGCACTACGCGATTCAGAACGGTGCGCGCATCGCGGGCGTGGCGCTTATCAATCCCGTCGGGCTCGCGCCGCTCAAGCTGCTCGGCCTTGCCCGCGTCTCGCCGCGTTGGCCTTTTCGCGTGTTCGACGGACGAATGACACCGCGCTGGATGATCCGCTTCATCCTCCGGCACATCGCGTATGGCAACGCAGCGCTCGTTACGCAAGATGTGATCGACGAATACTGGTCGCCGACGCAGCTGCCCGGATTCGGCTACGCGACGCGCGCGGCGGTGGACGAATTCGACTGGAGTCCAGTGGGTGCTTTGGAGGCGGTCGACCTGGCGGTCCCGTGCGTGGTGATCCTGGGCGATTCGGATCGTCTGGTTCAAAATGCCCGGTCCGACGCCCAGCGACTGCCGGGCGCGGCAGTCCACGAGTTTTCGGGCGGCCACTGCGTCCACGAGGAGGAGCCCGGACGCGTGTACGAGGTCATTGCACAGTTCGTGCAAAAATACCGCTAGCATTAAGTCTTACAACGACTTAAATTGAAGAGTCGCACGTCGCGGCCGGAGTTGCGGCAACGCAGCTGCCCGGATGGTCGCGGCAACGAGGGACGACGCGCACTCGTGCGCGGGCCGCAACGGCCCCTCGTCGCGAGCGGAGCGGGGCTCCGCGATTCGCCAGGCGGGCCTTCTGCCCGCCGGCACGTTTACGACGACATCGGTCCCAGGAAGGTCCTGGGTTGCGGCCCCGGTGCGTAGCAATGGAAATCATGGCAATAGAGACAACTGAAGCAGAGCAGGGAATGGAGTCCGAGATGACGCTCGCGTTCGACGAGCTCGGACTCTCGCCGCAAGTGCTGAGCGCGGTGCGCGACGCGGGGTACGAGACCCCGACGCCCATCCAGGCGCAGGCGATTCCACTCATTCTCAAAGGGCGCGATGTGATGGGGCTCGCGCAAACCGGCACGGGCAAGACCGCCGCCTTCACCCTCCCCATCGTCGACCGACTGCTCGACGGACCGCGACGTACGCGCGTCCTCGTCCTCACACCGACGCGCGAGCTGTGCGTGCAGGTCGAGGAGAGCGTGCACAAATACGCTCGACACTCCGAGCTGCACGTCACGTCGGTGTACG
>Ga0310811_10013774_pt1 | contig 10536 bp, 8 predicted proteins | sample YCmetagenome_FD_207642 | JGI IMG/M metagenome (GOLD analysis project Ga0310811, IMG submission 207642) | Soil microbial communities from experimental microcosm in Duke University, North Carolina, United States - YC | ecosystem: Engineered > Artificial ecosystem > Soil microcosm > Unclassified ... | reverse complement strand
AGCCCGAGATGCCAGGCGATGGAGCTGAAATTGATGATGGCGCCGCCGCCCTGTGCCTTCATGCCCGGTACCACCGCCTTGGCGGCAAACAGCATGTGGCGCAGATTCACCGCCATGCGCTCGTCCCAATAGGCGGGCGTGACGTCCTCAAGCTTATGGCGATCGTCATTGGCGGCGTTGTTGACCAGAATATCGATGCTGCCCAGTGTCTTGAAAAACGCATCCATGGCGGCCAGATCGGTCAGGTCCAGCCGCTGGAAGCGCGGTGCGATGCCGGCATGGCCGAGACGCGAGACCAGCTCGGCGCCTTCCTTCTCCAGTATGTCCACGAAAACCACATCCGACCCTTGCGCGGCAAAGGCCTCCACCAGGCCGGCGCCGATGCCGGAAGCGCCGCCGGTGATGACCACCCGCTTGCCCCGGAGGCTGGGATAGATCGCCTGGCGTCCCTCTTCGGCGATGGGAGACGGGATATGTTTCATTCAGGGCACCGTAAATCCGGCTATGGTTGCGCTACCAATAACAGTGCACCTGCCCTGTCAAGACTTGGGTGCCGTAACCTTCGACCGGGGACCGGGCTTTGCGGCGGGGGGATTGCGTGGCGGAGCGGTCGATTCCCGCTCAATCAGGGTAAACTTCAGGAGCTTATGCCGCACCGGCGCCGTCTCGCCGGCGCGGCGTTTGCGGATCTGGTCGATCAGGAGCCGCACCGCCTCCCGCGCCATCTCCGCGATGGGCTGGCGCACAGTGGTGAGCGCCGGCCAGACCGTGGTGGCGAGCGGAGTGTCGTCGAACCCGGCAACAGTGAGATCGGCTGGCACGTCCAGACCCTGGCGATGTGCCACCGCCATGGTGGCGGCCGCCATGTCGTCATTGGAGGCGAATATCGCGGTGGGCTTCCAGGCGGTCAGCAGCTTTTCCGCCGCCTCCAAGCCAGAGCGGTAGGTGAAGTATCCCTGCGCCACCTGGTCGGTGCCGACCGACAGGCCGGCCTCGGTCATGCCCTCGATATAGCCGCGGAAGCGCTGGCCGCTGGCCGTCTGGTTGGGGTGACCATTGATGAAGCCGATGCGGCGGTGGCCCAATTCCAGCAGGTGGCGCGTCATGGCGCGGGAGGCTTCGAAATCGTTGATACTGACGGCCGAGAGCCCGGCCGCCGGCCGGCCCGAGGCGACCAGCACGGCCGGTACCTGAGCCTGTGCGACCGCTCCGAGCGCGGCTTCGGAGTCGCACAGAGGCGCCGGCAGGATCACGCCATGGACGCCGCCCTGCACCAGCCGCGTGATGGTCTGGCTTTCATCGCTGCCGCAGCGCTCGATCACCAGCTGGCAGCCGGCCAGGCTCGACTGCTCCAGGCTGCCCAGCAGGAATTCGCTGAGATAAGCCGAACTGGGATTGGAATAGAGAATGCCCAGATGCAGCGCATCGGCGCTGGCCAGGCTCCGGGCCGCCAGATTGGGCGAATAGCGCAACGCCTTGACCGATGCCGCGACCCGCGCCCGGGTCTCTTCCCGCACATTGGTCTCGGCATTGATCACCCGCGACACGGTCATGGGCGAGACGCCGGCATGACGGGCAACATCATGAATGGTAACGACACTACCGCCGCGGCGGCCGCTTTTGCGTGGCATGGGCAACAGTTAGCACAAAGGCCCAACTGTTGGCACTCGTCATGGCTTCTTGCGGCGGGGCTGAGCCGGGGCGGTGGATTCACGCTTGACTAGGGTAAAGCCCAGGAGTCTGTGCTCAGGCGGCTGGGCCTTGCCGGCGCGCTTGGCCCTGACCTGCTCGAGCAGGAGCCGCACCGCCTCGCGCGCCATGTCGGAGATGGGGCGGCGCACAGTGGTTAATTCCGGCCAGATCATGGAGGCGAGCGGGGTATCGTCAAACCCGGCAATGGCCAGGTCGCGCGGTACATCCATGCCCTTGCGGTGCGCCACCGCCATGGTCGCGGCGGCCATATCGTCATTGCAGGCGAAGATGGCGGTAGGATGAAAGGTGTTGGTCAAAAGCCGCTCGGCCGCTTCCAGGCCGGAACGGTAGGTGAAGAAGCCCTGCGCCACCTGGTCGGCGCTCACCGTCAGGCCCGCTTCGGTCATCCCCTCCATAAAGCCGCGGAAACGCTGGGCCGAGGCACTGTGGCCGGGATGGCCGTTGATGAAGCCGATGCGGCGATGGCCCAGACCCAGAAGGTGACGGGTCATCTCGCGCGCGGCCTCGAAATCGTTGATCGAGACCGCCGAGAAGCCGGGCGCCGGCCGGCCAGACGTCACCAGCACGGCCGGAATGCCGGCGCTCACCACGGTGTTGAGCGCGTCTTCGGAATCGCAAAGCGGCGCCGGCAAAATCACCCCATCCACGCCGCCGGCGATCAACCGCTGCACCGCCTTGCGCTCGCTTTCCAGATCCTCGCATTGCTCCAGCACCAGCTGGCAGCCGCTGAGGCTGGACTGTTCCAGGCTGCCGAGCAGCAGTTCGCTGAGATAGGCGGCGGTGGAGTTGGCATAGAGAATGCCGATATGCACCGTGTCGGCGCTGGCCAGGCTTCGGGCCGCCAGGTTCGGCGAATAGCGCAGTGTCGTGATCGACGCATTGACCCGCTCGCGCGTCTCTTCGCGCACATTGTTTTCGGCGTTGATCACCCTCGATACCGTCATAGGCGAGACGCCGGCATGGCGGGCCACGTCGTGAATGGTCACGACATTGCCGCTGCGGCGGGTGTTTCTCCGGACCAACGAATCCTCCCTTGCCCGTCTGTCCTAGCAAAAGCGCGAGGCCGGGAACATGCGCTTTGCCGCCGTACGGCGTTGCTTTCCCCCGCCGGAGGCAATATCGCTTTTTTGGCCGATTCTACGGGGGTTTGGCGTGGCCGGGACCGTCTATGGCACCACCAGCGGCGGTGAGGAGGTCCGGGCCTTCCGCCTGGGCGGTGACAGGCTGTCGGCCGTCATTCTCGACATGGGCGGGACCATCACCGAAATCACGATAGCCGGGCGCGATGGCCGCCGCCGCAACGTGGTCCTGGGAGTGGAAGACCTGGCCGCCTATGAGGCCAGCGGCTGGTGGAATTGCCTGATCGGCCGCTATGCCAACCGGCTGAAGGGCGGCATCACCCTCGAGGGCCAGCATTATCCCCTGATCCAGGACGACAACGGGGTTATCCTGCATGGCGGGCGCGGGTCTTCCTGGGGCTCGCGCCTGTGGGAGGTGACGGAGCACAACGACAAGGCGCTATTCCTGAAACTGGTCAGCGCCGACGACGACCAGGGATTTCCCGGCACAGTGACGGCCGAGGTAACTTATACCGTCAGCGGTGACGCCCTGCAGCTTGACTATGCTGCCGTCACGGATGCGCCGACCGTGATCAATCTCACCAATCATGTCTATTTCAACCTGGCCGGAGAAAGCTCGGTGCTGCCGCAGCAGTTGCAGCTCAATGCCGACGGCATCACGCCGACCGACACTCTGCAGATTCCAACCGGCGAGATCGCGGATGTGAGCGGCACGCCATTCGACTTCCGCGAACCGCATGCGATTGGCGAGCGGCTGGACGTCGCCGATCCGCAACTAGCGCTGGCCGGCGGATATGACCATAACTTCGTGCTCAACAAGCGCGCGCCCGGAGCGCTGGAATGGGCGGCGCGGCTGAAAGACCCGGAGAGCGGCATCCAGCTTGAGCTTCTGACCACCGAACCGGGCCTCCAGGTTTATTCCGGCAACAACATAAAATCCGGCCGTTCCAACAGCCGGGGCCAACCGATGCACCGCCACGACGGTCTGGCGCTGGAGACCCAGCATTTCCCCGACAGTCCCAACCAGCCGCTATTTCCCTCGACCCTGCTGCTGCCAGGCCAGGAATTCCGCTCCACCACCCTGTTCCGCTTCTCAGTGGCGTGACCTTTACGCTGCGCGGCTGGTAGCGATAACGTCCCTGAAAAAGGGAGGAACGGCTTTGCGTTTGGTGGCGGGCGCGATGATGGCCCTGCTGGCTCTATCGGCATTTGGGCCGGCACGGGCCGAGGGACGCTGGGTGGGAAGCTGGGCGACGTCGCAACAGATTCCCGAGGATCGCAACGCGCTGGGACCGCATGAGCTGGACGATGCCACCCTGCGTCAGACCGTACATCTGTCCTTCACAGGCGACCCACTCAGGGTGCGGCTGTCCAACGCCTTTGGCACAGCGCCACTCCATATCACCGCCGCGCACATCGCCCGTGCCCGCGCGGCCGGAAGCGACGCCATCGACCCGGCCAGCGACACGGTCCTGCGCTTTTCCGGCGCCACCGATGTGGTGATCCCCGCCGGCGGGGAATATGTGTCCGATCCGGTTTCGATGGCCGCGACCGATATCGCCATCAGCCTGCATTTCGCGGCGGCGCCGGCGCAGCAGACCAGCCATCCCGGGTCGCGCACCACCTCCTATCTGCTGGCCGGCGATCACGTCACGGCGGCCAGCCTGCCCGGCGCCAAGAGTTTCGATCACTGGTTCAACATTGCCGGCATTGATGTGACAGGCGGTGAGGGCGCTGTGTCGGTTATAGGCGACTCCATCACCGATGGCCGCGGCTCGACCACCAATGGCAATGACCGCTGGACGGACGATTTGGCCCGGCGTCTGGCGGCGGCGGGGCGGAAAATCGGTGTGCTGAATCACGGCATCGGCGGCGGCCATGTGCTGCTGGACGGTCTTGGCCCCAATGCCGTGAGCCGTTTCGATCGCGACGTGCTGGCCCAGCCCGCCGTGCGCTGGCTGATCCTGTTCGAGGCCATCAACGATATCGGCACCTTCGATCCGGATGGCACCAAATCCAAGGCCGCCCATGACGAGTTGGTGCGCGAGCTGACCACCGCCTATGGCCAGATGATCGAAAAGGCCCATGCCGCCGGCATCAAAGCCTATGGCGCCACCATCACGCCTTTCATGGATTGCGGGCCCTATCATCCCAAGCCCATAAGCGAGGCGGACCGGGTCGCCGTGAACACCTGGATCCGCGGCCACTTCGACGCGGTGCTGGATTTCGACCGCGTGGCGCGTGATCCTGCCCGCCCCGATCATCTCAATCCGGCCTATGATTCCGGCGACGGCCTGCATTTGTCGCCGGCCGGCTATCAGGCACTCGCCACCGCCGTTCCTCTTTCTTTTTTCAAATGAGGTTCCCCATGCGCCGCTCTCTTCTGATTGCCGTGATGCTGGGCCTGGGCGGCAGCGCCCTGGCCGCGCCGCCCGTCACCATGACGGCCGATGAGGATCATCGCGCCATGATGCGGGAGCTTGGCATCACCAGCCTGCGGCCTGCGCCCAGCGGCGATCCCAAGGCGCCGAACCAGGCCAATTACGATGAAAGCAAAGCCAATCCCTATCCCAACTGGCCCGACGTGCTGACGCTCAAGAACGGCCGCAAGGTGACGACGGCCGCGCAATGGCAGCAGCGCCGCACCGAGATCATGGAAGACTTTGACCGCGAGGTCCTGGGCCGGGTGCCCGCCAACGCGCCCAGGATAAGCTGGAAGGTGCTCTACACCGATCACGAGATGGTGGGGCGTGTGCCGGTAACGGTGCGCCAGATCGTGGGCCAGGCCGACAACAGCGCCTATCCCGACATTGCCGTGAATATCCAGATGACCCTGGTGACGCCGGCCAATGTCAAAGGTCCGGTGCCGGTCTTGATGATGTTCACCCGCGCAGACCCGCCGGCTCCGTCGCAGGCTTCGTCGGATGAGCTGGATCGGATGAACGCAGCGATGAAAGCGGCGATGATCCGAGAGGACCCCTCGCTGAAAGCCGTGCTGGAAGCGCATCCGGCCTGGATGCCGTTCCCGCGTCCGCCCATGTTCGTGCTGCCGCAACTCAATGCTGATGGCGATCCGCCGAATGAATGGCAGTTGGCTGCGGCCGGCTGGGGCTTTGCCCGCATCGATCCGGTGAGCGTCCAGGCCGACAATGGCGCGGGCCTGACCCGCGGCATCATCGGGCTGACCAACAAGGGCCAGCCGCGCAAGCCGGACGACTGGGGCGCGCTGCGCGCCTGGGCCTGGGGCGCCAGCCGGGGCCTGGATTATCTCACCACCCTGCCCGAGGTGGACACGAAGCATGTCGGCATCGAGGGCGTGTCGCGCTATGGCAAGGCGGCGCTGATCACCATGGCCTATGACCCGCGCTTTGCCATGGTGCTGGTGGGTTCATCCGGCGAAGGCGGCGCCAAGCCGCATCGCCGCAACTTCGGCGAAGCGGTGGAGAACCTCACCGCCACTGGCGAATATCACTGGATGGCCGGCAACTTCATCAAGTATGGCGGGCCGAAGACTCCGGGCGATCTTCCGGTGGACGCGCATGAGTTGATCGCACTCTGCGCCCCGCGCCTGACGTTCATTTCCTATGGCGTGCCGGAAAAAGGCGACGCCCATTGGCTGGATCACCAGGGCAGTTATATGGCCACGGTGGCGGCACAGCCGGTGTGGGAATTGCTGGGGGCGCGCGGCCTGGGCGAAAAACGCGATTACCACAGCGCCCAGATGCCGGGCGTGAATGTCGGCCTGCTGGATGGGCAACTGGCCTGGCGGCAGCATGACGGCGGCCATACCGATGCGCCCAACATGAAACATTTCATCGGGTGGGTGGACCGGAATATCGGCCACGAGCCGCCCACACAGTGAGAGCAGCATGAAGAAGCTTCTGTTCGCCCTGGTGCTGCTGGCATCGCCCGCGGCCGCCCAGAGTTTGCCCAATGTCAATCTGACCTTCGAGCCGTTTCATGCCAGCGGCATCTATCGCATCGGCGACCGGGTGGGCTGGACGGTGCGCGCTCCCATGGGCTCGGCCTATACGAAATACAGCTTCGAGATCCGCGAGAACAATCTCAAGGTGGTCAAGTCGGGCGTGCTGGATGTTTCTTCCGGCGCCGGCGTGCTGGAAACCAGCCTGGACCATCCCGGCATGATCTATGCGCGCCTATCGTTCATCGGCGCGCCGGCACCAGCCCAAACGCCGACGTCGCAGGAGCTGGACAAGATGACGGTGGGCGCGGCGGTGGCGCCGGAACAGATACGCCCGCCTGTTGCCAGGCCGGCGGACTTCGACAGTTTCTGGGCCGGCAAACTGGCGGCCTTGAAACAGGTGCCGATCAATCCCCGCCTGGAGCCGACTGCTACCGACCGCGAAGGCGTGGAGCTTTTCACTGTCACGCTCGACAGCCTGAACTCGCAAGTTCATGGCTATCTCGGCACGCCGAAGGGCGGCGGCAAGCATCCTGCCCTGGTCATCTATCAATATGCCGGTGTCTATCCGCTGCTGAAGAGCGCCATCAGCGACCGGGCGGCCGAGGGCTGGCTGACCTTTGACGTGGATTCCCACGACATGCTGCCGGACCAGGCGACCGCGCCCACCAACTATGCGCGGCTGGGCGATGAGGATCGGGAGACCTCCTACTTCCTCAACATGTATCTGCGCGATACCCGCGCTCTGGATTACATCCAGGGCCGGCCCGACTGGGACGGCAGGACCATCGTCATCATGGGCACCTCCATGGGCGGGCAGCAGAGCTTTGCCACCGCCGGTCTCAATCCCGGCAGGATCACCGCCATGCTCGTGAATGTGCCGGCCGGCGCCGATTTCAGCGGCGATCTTCATGGCAGCAAGCGCGGTTATCCCAACTGGCCGGTGGATGATCCCAAGGTGGTGGAGACGGCGCGCTATTTCGACACCATGAACTTCGCGCCCGCGATCCGCGCCAAGAGTCTGGTGGCGCTGGGCCTGATCGACACCACTTCGCCGCCCTTCGGCGTCTTTGCCACTTTCAACCAGATCCAGGCGCCCAAAGAGGCGATCCCCATGCGGGAGTCCGACCACAACAACATCACGCCGCAGCAGGAAGGCGACTTCTACCGCCGGGCCAAGGAAGCGCTGGATTCCCTGCGCACCACAGGCAGCTTCACTCCCAATTCCGACTGGTGGAAGAACTAATCAGTTAATCCACAGTCCGCGCTGGCGGTGCCATTCCTCGATGGACTGTTTGGGATAAAGCTGGAATTTCTTGTCACCGCGGCCGAAATCGGGCTGCACCCAGGGCGCCTTGAACCTCAGCATCAGATGCACTTTTGACGGCGGCGCCGGCAGCTTTGTGTCGATGGCGGATGCAAACCGGATGGATCAGGTCCGGCCATTCCGGATCGTAAAGCCACAATCCCGTGCCGCATTTTTTGCAGAAGTTGCGCTGGCCGGTGCTGGTGTGGCAGTGGCCTTCGTCGTCCGCGATCTTGGCGCGAAACATGCCGATCGCGCGGCGGCCTCTCACCTTCAAACTTTTGTTATCGGCCGACAGATTGATGGCGAAACCGCCGCCGCCCTGTGTCTTTCTGCAAATCGAGCAATAGCAGAGTTGATAGGGATAGGGCGCATGACTGGCGACGAAAAAATGCACCGCGCCGCAGCGGCAGGATCCTTCCAGCATTTTGGGCATGGAACCTCCGTCCGCAAATGACGCTGCGATAAACGGACCGGGGCAACCCAAGGTTCCGCCCAGCGTTTTCATTTATGGGTATCAACACAGGGAGCCATTCATGAAACTTCCTTTTGCCGGCGCCGCTTCGGCGCTTGTTTTGATGGCTAGCGCCGCGCTTGCCGCGCCAGCGGACCAACCGGATCACCAAAGTCCCAAGCCTGGCACCGCCAACGAAACCATGAGCGCGATGAAAGATGCCACCTATGGCCTGGTCGGCCAGATATCAGCTGAAATGACGTCGACCACCAAGGGCTTTGTCCGGGCGGCCGCGATCAGCGACATGTATGAAGTGACAGCCGGAAAGATCGCGCTGCAACGCGCCTCATCGCCCACGGTCAAGGAATTCGCCCAGAAGATGGTGGATGCCCATAGCATGACGACCGAGAAGCTCAAGGGCCTGATGGCCGCCAAGGACATCACCGTGGTATTGCCCCAGCATGTCGACGATCTGCATCAGGGGCTGCTGGATGATCTGCGCGCCGCCAAGAGCGCCGACTTCGATCATCGCTATATCAGCCAGCAGATCGCAGCGCACAAAGCGGCCGACACGCTGTTCCGCGGCTACGCCAAGGACGGCGACCTCGGGGCCCTGAAGAGTTTCGCTTCCGAGACGGACAAGGATATCCGATCGCATCTCGACATGGCGCGGGACCTGAACGACAGCGTCCAGACCGCCAGCAAGTAGGACCAAAAAGGGCGCGTCCAATTCCGGGCGCGCCCTTCGTGCATGCTAGGGCAGCGCGAAGGCCGTGACCTCGTCGGCGCCGGCCGGTTCATCGCCCCAGAAGCCGCCGGTAGTCACTGCCGCCACATATTGCTTGCCGTGTCTGCCGCGATAGGTCAGCGGTGTGCCATAGAGCGATGCCGGCAGCTTGAAGGTCCATAGTTCCTTACCAGTCTTGAGGTCGAAGGCACGCAACCTTCTGTCGTCGGTGGCGCCGATGAAGATCAGCCCGCCGCCGGTGACGATGGGCCCGCCGACATTGGGACGCCCGGTGTTTGGATCAGCCAGGCCATCGGTCACGCCCAGCACGCTGCGCCACACGATCGCGCCGGTATTGACATTGATGGCGTAGAGATTGCCCCAGGGCGGGACCTGACACGGCATGTGCGTGTCCTTGTCCCAAAACCACTGATAGCCATAGCGCATGTCATAGGTGCCGTCGGTTTTGCGGATCATCATCTGCTGCGAGCCGATCTCGCTGGCGTTGACGATGTAGGTGCCGCTTTTCGGATCGAAGGCGGCATGGCTCCAGTCAATGCCGCCCCAGTTGCCGGGGAAGCGCGCTACCGCATGGTCCACCCGGGGCGGCTGGAAATATTTGGCGCCGATCACTTTCTGGTCGGCGATCAGCTTGTCGCAACCAGCCTTCTGCTGCGGCGTCAGGTTCGCCAATTCCGACATATCGAAGCTGGTGCGGCCCAGAGGCGGGGTGATGGACATGAGCTGGGTGGGCGACGGCGCCTCCCCAACCAGGTCGGTCTCGGTGGGCACCGGCAAATCCTTGACGTCATAGATCGGCTTGCCCGTGACGCGGTCCAGCAGGAACAGCAGACTCGCCTTGCTCATCACCGCAACGGCCGGAATGGTGCGGCCGTCTTTCTTCACGTCCACCAGGGTTGTGAGCGGCAGGTCATAGTCCCACAGATCGTGGCGCACCACCTGGAAGTGCCAGAGATATTTTCCCGTCGCGGCATCCACCGCCACCAGCGAATTGGAAAACAGCGAGGCACCTTTGCGGTCATTGCCCGACTGGTCGAAGGTCGGCGCGCCAAACGGCAGATAGGCGATGCCGCGCTGGGCATCCAGGGTCAGGCCGGTCCAGACATTGACCCCCGAACGGTTGACCCAGCTCTCGCCTTCCCAGCTGTCATGGAATTTCTCGCCCGGCTGCGGCACGCCATTGAAGTGCCAGACTTCGCGTCCGGTCGCCGCGTCAAAGGCGCGGACCTGGCCGGAAGCGCCCTGCTGCGGCGTTTCCTGATTGCGCGAGCCGGTGATGATCAGGTTCTTGTAGATGACCGGCGCGGAGGTCAC
>Ga0310811_10013773_pt1 | contig 10537 bp, 6 predicted proteins | sample YCmetagenome_FD_207642 | JGI IMG/M metagenome (GOLD analysis project Ga0310811, IMG submission 207642) | Soil microbial communities from experimental microcosm in Duke University, North Carolina, United States - YC | ecosystem: Engineered > Artificial ecosystem > Soil microcosm > Unclassified ... | reverse complement strand
GCCGTTAAATGCGACGTTCGTCTAAGCACTTGAGTGGACCATGGAGCTGCCGCCTATTGCGGCGCACAATTGCAATTAACTGCATTATGCCACGGCGACAACGAGCGCTTGCATGCGTTATGCCAAGGGAAGAGAATCAGAGTTGAAATTTCGACCGAACAGGCCTTCAAGAGCGCTGGCGGTTTACGCAAAGGGACGCGCAAGACATCAATGACTGCTGCCAACACCCATCTCGTCATTGCCGACGACCACCCCTTGTTCCGTGACGCGCTGCGGCAGGCTGTGGGCAGCGTCGTCGCCTCGGCGAAAATCGACGAAGCGGGGACGTTCGAGGATCTGACCTCGCTTCTGGAGCGTGACTCTGACGTCGACTTGATCCTGCTCGACCTTTCGATGCCCGGCATTTCCGGCTTCTCGGGTCTGATCTATCTGCGAGCGCAATATCCGGCGATCCCGGTCGTGATCGTGTCGGCGAGCGACGATGGTGCCACCATCCGCCGCTCGCTCGATTTCGGCGCCTCCGGCTTCATCCCGAAGCGGTTCGGCGTCGAGACGCTGCGCGATGCCATCGTGAAAGTGCTGGACGGCGACGTCTGGGTTCCGCCTGACACGGACCTGACGTCGGCCGCCGATCCCGACATGACGCGCTTGCGCGATCGGCTGGTGACGCTGACGCCGCAGCAGGTGCGGGTCCTGATGATGCTGTCGGAGGGACTGCTCAACAAGCAGATCGCCTACGAGCTCGGCGTCTCGGAGGCGACCATCAAGGCGCATGTGTCGGCAATCCTGCAGAAGCTCGGCGTCGAGAGCCGCACGCAGGCCGTAATCGCGGCCGCGAAGATCGCGGGCTCGCAGTGGCGTCAGGGCACGCCGACAGAGTAGCAGACCTATTCCGCCGCGACCATCTGCTGGATGCGCCACTGGCCGAGCAAGGCGCGGAGCGAGGCCGGTTTCACCGGCTTGTTGAGCACGGCGATGCTTTCCTCGCGCGCTGCGGCGCGGACATGCGGGCTGCGGTCGGCGGTGATCAAGATGGCGGGGATGTTCTCGCCGAAGCGGCGGCGGATGTCGCGGATTGCGGCGACGCCATTGCCGCGGTCGAGATGGTAGTCGACGAGGAGGCCGGTCACGCGGCCGCCGGCCGCCTCGATCGCTTCGACGGCAGCATCGTGATCGTTGACCGCGATCACCTCGGCATTCCAGGTCTTCAGCAGGGTCTTCATGCCGTCGAGGATCGCCGGATCGTTCTCGATGCAGACAATTCTGGCGCCCGAGATCGGCGTCTGCAACAGCGGCGTCGCGCTGGTCACGGCGGCGGTGTAGTTGATCGCGGTCGCGGTCGGGACCGTCACCGAGAACACCGAGCCGCCGCCGGCATTGGCGTCGATCGCAATGCCGTGGCCCAGCACGCGGGCGATGCGCTCGACGATCGACAGACCGAGCCCGAGGCCGCGGGCGATGCGCGCGCCCTGCTCGAGGCGGTGAAACTCCTTGAAGATCTCGCCGCGCTTGACGATCGGGATTCCGACACCGGTGTCATAGACGCAGATCTGCAGCGACGGCCCGCGGCGACGGCAGCCGACCAGCACGCGTCCGTGCGGGGTGTATTTGATGGCGTTGGAGATGAAATTCTGCAGAAGCCGGCGTAGCAGCGTCCGGTCGGACTGTACTGCCAGCGAAGAGGCGACGAAGGCAAGCTCGAGCCCCTTGGCGCGCGCGATCGGCGCGAATTCGATTTCGAGCGAGCGCATCAAATCGCCCATCTTGAAGCTCGAGACCGAGGGCGACATCGCGCCCGCATCGAGCCTCGAAATATCGAGCAGCGCGCTCAGGATTTCCTCGATCGCCTCGAGCGAGTCGTCGATGTTCTCGACCAGGCGCGAATCCTCGCCGCCGCTCTGGCGCTCGACCAGGCTCGTCACATAGAGCCGCGCCGCGTTCAGAGGCTGCAAGATGTCGTGGCTGGCGGCCGCGAGAAAACGCGTCTTGGAGATGTTGGCGTCCTCGGCCGTGCTCTTGGCAAGGGCGAGCTCCGAATTGAGGCGGGTGAGCTCCTCCGTGCGGTCGCGCACGCGCTTTTCCAGTGTCGCATTGGCGCGCTCCAGTGCCTCGGCCGCCTCGATCGACGGCGTCACGTCGGTGAAGGTGACCACCAAGCCACCGTCCGGCATGCGGTTCGAGCGCACTTCGATCACGATATGGCGGTCGGGCAGGCGTTCCAGATGCGGCTCGCCCTCGGTGGTGTAGGCGGCGAGCCGCCGGTTCATCGCGCTCTCGCCGTCGTCAGATCCGCCCTGGCTGATCTCGCCGATGAATTCCAGGATTTCCCGCAAGGGGATCCCGATCTGCACCAGATGCGGCGGCAGCACCAGGAGCTCGCTGAACTGCTGGTTCGAGCAGATCAGCTGCAGCTCGGTATCGAACACGGCAATGCCCTGCCGCACATGGTTGAGCGCGGTCTGCAGGATCTCGCGGTTGAAATGCATTGCCGCGTGGGAATCGTCGAGCAGTTTCAGCGCCGCCTTGGCCGAGACCGTGCGCTTGCGCAGCAGCAGCGACATCACGAGCCGCGAGGAGGCCGCGCCGATCGACGATGCGATCAGATGTTCGGCATGCTGCAGCAATTCGAAGTCGGCCGGTGCCGACGGATCGAGCCTGATGTGACGGGTTACGGCAAACGCTTCGAACGAGAGCCGCGCACGTTCTGCTCCGATATATTGGGCGACCGTGCTCTCGATGTCCTGCACGGTGACGGTGGTGCGCCAGCGGCGGAAACCCGGAGCGATCGGTGCGAGATCGCTCGGGACGAACAGGTCACCCTGCACCCGCTCGATCGAGGAGGGCTGGCGTGCCAGCGACAACATGACATAGGTCAACAGGTTGAGCGAAAGCGACCACAATACGCCGTGTAAGAGCGGCGGCAGATCGGCGCCGAACAGCGCCTGCGGCCGCAGCGCCTCGATGCCGAGCGGGCCGTGCTGCAACAGCAGGATGCCGGCCGTGTTGCTGTCGAGGAAAGACGGCATGAACAGCGTGTAAAACCACATCGCGAAGCCGACCACCATGCCGCCGATGGCGCCGCGCGCGGTGCCGCGCCGCCATAACAGGCCGCCGAAGAAGGCGGGCGCGAGCTGCGCGATCGCCGCGAACGACAACAGCCCGATGGGAGCAAGCTGGGTGTGGCCGAGCGCGCGATAGTAGAAATAGGCCATCACCATGATGGCGAAGATGGCAAAGCGCCGCGTCTTCAGGAGGAAGTCGCCAAAATCCTTGCCCTCGCGCGATTGCGGCGAACGCTGCAGCACCAGCGGCACGATGATGTCGTTGGACAGCATCACCGAAAGCGCGACGCATTCGACGATCACCATCGCGGTCGCCGCCGACAGGCCGCCGATGAAGACGAGGACGGACAGGAGCGGTGCGCCGCCCTCGATCGGCAGCGCCAGCACGAACATGTCGCTGTCGACCGCGCCGAACGGGAATGTGACGAGGCCGGCGATTGCGATCGGGATGACGAACACGTTGATGGCGACGAGATAGAGCGGGAACATCCAGCGCGCGCGGGCGACCTCGTGATCGCTGGTATTTTCCACGACGCTGACATGGAACTGGCGCGGCAACAGCATGACCGCGCAGAACGACAGCACGACCATGCAGAGGAAATTGCCGATGGTCGGCGAATATTCGATCGCGCGCACCGCCTCCGGCGTCTTCATGGCGCGATGGATCATCTCCTGCGGGTCGAACATGAAGAAGGTGACGAAGGCGCCGACGGCCAGGAAAGCGACGAGCTTGACGATGGATTCGGCTGCCACCGCGAACATCAATCCGTGCTGATGCTCGGTGGCGTCGGCCTGGCGCGTGCCGAACAGCACGGCAAATACGGCCATCGCCAGCGTCACCATCAGCGCGATATCGCCGATGATCGGAATCCTGGAGAAAGCCTGGTCCTCGCTCAGGATGGTTTCGAGCGAGGAAGCCATGGCCTTGAGCTGCAGCGCGATGTAGGGCACCGATCCGATGATCGCGATCAACGCCACGGTGGCGGCGACCGCCTGGCTCTTGCCGTAGCGCGCGCCGATGAAGTCGGCGATCGAGGTGATGTTCTGGCTTTTCGCGAGCTGGATCACGCGGCGGAGCAGCGGCGTGCACAATCCGACCATCAGGATCGGGCCGACATAGATCGCGAGAAAATCGACGCTGGTGCGGGTGGCAAAGCCGACCGAGCCGAAGAAGGTCCAGGAGGTGCAGTAGATCGCCAGCGACAGCGGGTAGACGTACGGACTGACGCGGCCGCGCTGCGTCGGCGACAGCCGGTCGCCGTAATACGCAACGAAGAACAATAGCCCGATATAGCTGAAAGCGGTTGCGATCACGCCCCAGTCGTGGAGCATCGCTACGTAACTCCTGTGCCGGCGCCCTTTGGTTCCCTCAGCCGAAATCTAGCGCGTTGCGCCGGCGCATGCGACAGCGATTTCCCTCCAAACCGAGGGATTTACCGACGTCGTTAAGTTCCGGCCGGGACGGGTCGGGCTTACTCCGCCGCCAGCACCTGCTGGCGCAGCGGCAGGCCGAGCCGGTCCCAGACCTGCAGCAGCGCTTCGGCGAGGCGATCGATCAGGCCGTCGTCGTGATAGGGCGAGGGCGTGATGCGCAGCCGTTCGGTGCCCTTGGCAACCGTCGGATAGTTGATCGGCTGGATGTAGATACCGTGCTCCTCGAGGAGCATGTCGGACGCCTGTTTGCACAGCTCGGGATCGCCAACGAACAGCGGAACGATATGGGTGTCGCTGGATATCACCGGCAGGCCAGCGGCCGAAAGGATCGCCTTGGTGCGGGCGGCGCGGTCCTGGTGGCGCTCGCGTTCCCAGTTCGAGGCCTTCAGATGCTTGATGGCGGCGGTCGCGGCCGAGCAGATCGGCGGCGGCAGTGCGGTGGTGAAGATGAAGCCCGGCGCGTAGGAGCGCACCGCGTCGATGATTTCGGTCCTGGCCGCGATATAGCCACCGAGGCAGCCAAACGCCTTGGCGAGCGTGCCTTCGAGAATGTCGATGCGGTGCATGACGCCGTCGCGCTCGGCAATGCCGCCGCCGCGCGGGCCGTACATGCCGACGGCATGCACTTCATCCACATAGGTCATCGCGCCATATTTTTCGGCGAGATCGCAGATCTTCACGAGCGGCGCGATGTCGCCGTCCATGGAGTAAAGGCTTTCGCAGACGATCAGCTTTGGCCGGTCCGGGCCCGCTGATATCAACAACTCTTCCAGATGCGCCACGTCGCTGTGGCGGAATATCTGGCGCTCGCAACCGGCCTGGCGCACGCCCTCGATCATTGAATTGTGGTTGAGTGCATCCGAAAGAATGAGGCAGTTCGGAATGATCCTGGCGATGGTCGCAATGCCGGTCTGGTTCGAAACATAGCCCGAGGTGAAGAGCAGTGCGGCGTCCTTGCCATGAAGGTCGGCGAGCTCGGCTTCGAGCTGCACCAGAGGATGATTGGTGCCCGCGATGTTGCGGGTGCCCCCGGCGCCGGTTCCGACGCGTGTCGCGGTCTCGACCATGGCGCCGACCACTTTCGGGTGCTGGCCCATACCGAGATAGTCGTTGGAGCACCAGATCACGACATTGCGTGCGCCCTTGGGCGAGTGCCAGATCGCATGCGGGAATCGGCCCGCCATGCGTTCGAGGTCGGCGAACACGCGGTAGCGGCGCTCATCATGCAGACGACCAAGGGCGGCACTGAAAAACTGGTTGTAATCCATCGCGATAACCTGGGGAGGGGGCGGGAGGGTGTCGGAGCCTTTTTAGAGCGTTTCCAGCTTGGCTGTCGAGGTGGAATTAGGCCTAGGCCTATCCGCCCGCGGAAAGGCATAATTGTTCAAAACAGCCGTTCTTGTTTTGATTTGGCTCAATAAATGCCGGGACTGCAGAGCCTAGGTTGTCCTGAATCGCAGCACGCCGTCGGTCTCCTGCGCCGTCAGGCGCCCCTCGACCAGCATGTAATTGACATGGGCGATCAATTCGCCGGAAGCGAACCCCATCTGGTGGGCGTCCAGCACGTGCTTGTGGAACACGACCGGCACCAGTTCCTTCGATGTCTGCGGGACGTCGCGGCAGGCATCCGCGATCAGGCGGCAGCGCTCCTCGTGGTGGTCGGCAAGCTGCTTGATGCGGGTCTTCAGCCCGTAGAACGGCACGCCGTGGCCCGGCAGCACCAGCACGTCATAGGGCAGCGTGGTGGTCAGGGTTGCCAGCGACGCCAGATATTCGCCGAGCGAGTTCTGGTGAGGCTCAACCGCCCAGACGCTGACATTGGGTGAAATCTTGCTCAGCACCTGATCAGCCGAGAGGAACAATTTGTCGGCCGCGCAGTAGAGCATCACCTGGTCGAGCGCGTGGCCGCCGCCGGTGATCACCTTGAAGCGCCGCGTGCCGATCACGACCTCGTCGCCATGGGTGAGGCGACGATAGGAGGCCGGCAGCACGGACACCCGTTTCAAATAGTCCTGGCCGCGGCCGAGCAGCTTTTCGGTGAGGTCCTCGTCCATGCCGTGGCGGCGGAAGAACAGCCGCTGCGCATTGCGCCGCTCCTCGGTGCCGCGGTTCTGGTGATAGACCGATTGCAGATATTCGACCTGCGACATGTGGAGCGCGCAGTTGAAGCGCTCGGTGATCCAGCCCGCGAGACCGACGTGATCGGGGTGCGAGTGGGTCACGATCAGTCGGGTGATCTTCACGCCCTTGAGCGGCCCTTCCAAGAGCGTGGTCCAGGCCGCGATCGACTCTTCGTTGCCGAAGCCGGAATCGATCATGGTCCAACCGTCGTGGTCGGCGAGCAGATAGATGTTCACATGGTTGAGACGGAACGGCAGTTTCAGCCGCACCCACAATACGCCCGGCGTCACCTCGACGGCCTGGTCGATCCCCGGATGATTTTCCCAGGGGTAGCGCAGGGCGTCGGCGGAGGACTGGAGTGAGTCTGTTCGCTTGTCCATGTTATCGGCTTAGCGGTACCTGCGGCGCCGCGCCAGTCCGAAATGTGATGTCAGATAGGTATTCCGGGTTGCGGGTAGATCGCGTCATTCCGGGGCGCGCATGAGCGCGAACCCGGAATCCGGAGGTTGTGGGGCGGGATTCCGGGTTCGATGCTGCGCATCGCCCCGGAATGACGGGTCTTGGCGTCTTACGCCGCGCGGATATTGCCCAGGAACGCGTCGATTTCGCCGCGCAATCCCTCGGCTTCGCGGCGAAGCGCCGCGGAGGCGTTCAGCACTTCCGTTGCGGCGGTTCCGGCTTCGGCGGAAGCCGCTGAGACGCCGGCGATATTGCCGGAGACTTCGGTGGTGCCACCCGCTGCATGCTGGATGTTGCGGGCGATCTCTCGGGTTGCCGCGCCTTGTTCCTCGACGGCGGCCGCGATTGCGGTCGTCACGTCGTTGATCTCGCCGATGGTCTGGCCGATGTTGCGGATCGCGCTGACGGCTGAAGTCGTCACGTCCTGCATGCTGGAGATCTGGCCGCGGATCTCGTCGGTCGCCTTCGCGGTCTGGCTTGCCAGACTCTTCACCTCGGAGGCGACCACCGCAAAGCCGCGGCCGGCCTCGCCCGCACGCGCCGCCTCGATCGTGGCGTTGAGCGCGAGCAGGTTGGTCTGTGAGGCGATCACCTGGATCAGGTCGACGACGACGGAGATGCGGCTTGCATTGTCCGCGAGGCCCTGCACGGTGGCGTCGGTAGCGCTCGCTTCCGCAACCGCTTTCTTGGCGATCTCGGCCGAGGTCACCACCTGTCGGCCGATCTCGGCGATCGAGGACGATAACTCCTCGGTGCCGGCGGACACCGTCTGCACGTTGACCGAGGTCTGTTCCGCGGCGGCAGCAACCGCGCTCACCAGCGCGCTCGACTGGTCCGCGGTCGACGACATGCCCTGCGCCGTCATCTGCATCGAATTGGCCGATTGCTGCAGATTGTCGAGAGCCGAGCGAACGGTGGCTTCGAATTCGGATATCCGTGCCTCGATGCGCGTGGTGCGCTCGGCCTTGGCGAGGCGGTCCTGGTCCTGGTCGGCGGAGAGCGCGCGCGCCTTGACCATGCTGTCGCGGAACACCTGCAGCGTGTCCGACATCGCGCCGATCTCGTCATTCTGGGTGGAACGGTAGATTTCGCTGTCGAGATCGCCGTTGGAGAGAAGCTGCATCGAACGCTGCAGCCCCTTGATGCGCCGCAGGATGTTGCCGCCGACATAGCGCAAGACGAACAGCGCCGAGCCGAGCAAGGTGGCGGCGCCGAGCGCCAGCATGACCATGGTCGCAAAGGAAATCTGCTCACGCGCCTGGAACGTCGAGGCGTTGGTCTCCTTCTGCACGGCCTCGACGAGCTGCTGCACGCTGATGTCGAGGCCGACATTGAGCTTGCGGGTCTCTTCGAGCACGGTCTGGCCGTAATCGGCGTCGTCGAGCTCCTTCTCGCGCAGGCTGAAGACGCCGGTCTTGCCGGCGCCGAGCGCGAGCAGCTTCTCGGCGGCCTCGCGCAGCTTCTTGGTGCCGGCATTGTCCTGCAACAGATCGAGATTGGAACGCAGGCGCCCCTGCGCCTCCTTGAATTCCTTTTCGATGTCGTCGAGCTTGTCGGCCGAGTTCGCGGACAGCGCCGCGCTCAGGTCGGCGGCGGCGAGATTGCCGGTGGCGACAACATTGCCGAGCTGGCCGATGGTCTGCGCGGCGTCGGTGGCGTCGCTGGCCGAAAGGTTGGCCGAGGAGAGGATGGCGTTGACCTGGGTCTGGGCATCCAGCATCACCGGGCTCGCGGTTGCCTCGAACTCGCCCTGGGCCGCGCGCAGCGCGTCATATTGCTTGTCGTGCAAGGCGGCGATGTCGAGCCGCTCGCGGGCCGCCTTGGCCAGGCTCTGGGCGGCGTCGTTGATGCTCTTGATGGTGTCGTTGAGCGCGCTGACGACGGTCTTGTCGGCGCCGAGCTCGATGATCTCGCCGAGCTTCTGCTGCGTTTGCTCCTGGATCTCCTTCATCTTCTTGATGCGCTCGTTCAGCGCATCGCCGTCGGGCGCCGAAAGCACTGCCGGTCCCTGCGCCGAGAGGCTCGCGGCCTGCGCCGACAATTGCAGGCTCGCCGCCAGCCGCGGAATGTCGCGCCCGGAGAGATCGACCATGCGCACGCCAAGCTGTTGCAGCACGTAGCCTGCGCCGGCGGAGATAACGATGGCCATGCCGGCGATGACGGCGAAGGCTGCAAACAGGCTGCCCCGCACCCCCCATCGCGGCCGCAAGAAGCCGAATACCTTGCCGAGACCCAAACGCACAGTCATTACCCGCCCCCGCCGCTACCGCTGGAAGAAATACGGGCGGCAGTATCGCGGTAGTCAGTTAATAAAATTGGGAAAAAGGCCCCTTTTTGCGCAACAAAAGAAGCCGACAACGAAAAAGGCCGGCGATAAGCCGGCCTTTCGTTAAGAGTTGGTTTCGTTTGCGCCGATTGCGGCTCAGTAGCGCGCGCCCATCGGGCTGCCCCAGTTGAAACGGTAGTTCACGCCGACCTTGATGACGTGGTCGTCGGTGGAGAAGCTGCCGGTCGGCACCAGCGCGGCGGGCGCCGTGAAGTTGGCGTTGCCGAAATTGTAGTACTGGTACTCGAGCTTGGCCGACCAGTTTGGCGCGAACATGTATTCGACGCCGGCGCCGACGGTGTAGCCGTTGCGGTGATCACCTGAGGTTGCGAACGCAACCGGCAGGCCGCCGAGCGTCACATTCTCATTGTTGTCGGAATAGGCGTAGCCGCCCTTCACATAGAGCAGGCCCGGACCCCAGGTGTAGCCGACGCGGCCGGTGATCGAGCCGAGGCCACGCTGGCTGTTGGTATAGGCAAAGCCGCCCGGGAAGGCCGCGCCGACGCTGCCGGCCAGCCAGCTGTACTGGCCTTCGACGCCGACCACCACGTTCGGGTTGAACTGGTAGTCGGCGCCGACCTGCAGACCGCCGAGGAAGCGGCCGTTGCCGTTGTTGCCGGTGGCAAGGCCATTGAAATTGTTGTCGCTGGAGAACGCACCGCCGACATGGCCGCCGATATAGAAGCCGGTCCAGTTGTAAATCGGCGCCGCGTAGGCGGGCGCCTTCTGATAATAGGGCTGGCGATAGCCGAGGTCGGCGGCGTTGACGGGCAGCGCCGCGCCGATGGCTGCGATCGCGACGGTGGAGAGCAGAAACTTCTTCATTGGTTTACTCCAAACACAGAACCAAAGTGGCGTCACATGCGAAGGCGCCATCGATGGCCCACGAAGTAGACCGCATTTGAATAAAAAGCTGTCACTGGCCGACCACAGGAATTTCGAAACCAACTTATTGGTTTTCTGTGCTTAACGCATGCCTAAGAAAGGCTGAAGGAAGCTTTAACGGCAACCCTTTTCGTGCCGCATTGATACAGGCCCGTTAAGGCGCGTTAAGCCTCTCGTTCATTGCGACCGACGGCGCTGCCGCGCAATGGTCGGGCGGTGTCTCTCCCCGCGCGGCGCAGAAGCGCGAACG
>Ga0310811_10013771_pt1 | contig 10539 bp, 7 predicted proteins | sample YCmetagenome_FD_207642 | JGI IMG/M metagenome (GOLD analysis project Ga0310811, IMG submission 207642) | Soil microbial communities from experimental microcosm in Duke University, North Carolina, United States - YC | ecosystem: Engineered > Artificial ecosystem > Soil microcosm > Unclassified ... | reverse complement strand
GCTTGCGATTGCCAACACTCACCAGACAACCAAGCAAGCCACGTACACGCTGATGTTGCCACGTCGACTCGGTCACTGTTTGCCATTCCTGATGATCGTGCGCGTTCCTGCGCTCCAACCGGAACTTTCCCAGCGTATAAATGCGAATCGTCGATAGCTCTCGCTCAGCAATGGGAGAAGCAGTCGCCTGTTGCTCCCCATTCATCTCCGCTTGCACATCCGCCGGAAGATGCTTCCCTATATATGTACGAGTCGTACGCCCATCAACTGTCTTGTACGCGTACCAGTAAGGACCATGCCCTACCCCCTCGCGACAACGCTTGCATCGAGACTTCCCACAATAACTCACCTGCTGATGGTAGGTAACCTTGCCATTCATCATGCTCACTCCTGATGTTACCGCCTTACGTACGATACAGCAGACATACCCACCACAAGCCCTACAACATGACCTTTTCCTGATTATCCTGCTTGATCGCTCTCTATAACTTGCTCAACCTTAACGCACACCAGAGCTTCATTTATCGCTGCATAAACAAACGATGATATCTATCTACTACTCCTCATCCACAAACACATGCACCACATCCACCGCGAAGTGAAAGATTACTATACAACCGTTTGTGTAATTTTCATATGCATTCAGAAACGTTACGTTCGCTGCTGACATCATGCCACACAATCGTTTACGTGAAGATGACAACGTTGCTCCGATAGTATCAACCTTCTTATATCTGCAACATGGCGATTTCACGAACCGCGAGTCAGCGGCGCTGATGATTGCTTTTTACAGAGCACCGCTATCCTTCCCTATATCAAAACATCACACATCATTACATCTTATCGATCTAAACGCAAGGAAACAGAAAAATGAAGGTAGTAAAAAAAACGAACGACGTATATTTTTCAGCAAATACACATTTCTAAAAGTAGTATAACGTATAGAAGAAAAAACTTCATGTTTTTATTAAAATAACATTAAGAAATAGTGATTCTGGTGGATACTGGCGCACAAAGCTTCTTGCGACCCTGCACGAACCAATTATTTTCATAGGATAGACGCTCATTCAGAGTAGCCTGAAAGGGGCATAAAGCAAGGACATAGAATAAAAGCACACGAGGAAAAACAAAGGCAAACACTGTGGGGTCTGTGCTCTTATCATATGCCCTTTAGGAAAAGAACGAAAAAAATAAAGAATTTTGCTTAATGTGTTGATTGAACCCGCTGCTTGAGGCGCTGGCGCGTCTCCTCCTCTAAAGTCTGTGCTTTTTTCAGATAAGGTGCGGCTTCATCAGCACGACCAATTTGAGCTAACAATGTACCTAATTGATGAACTGCCATCCAGTTTGTGGGATCAACAAGCAAAATCTCGTTATAGACCCGCAAAGCCTCTTCATAGCGGTTAAAATACGCAAGCAAATAAGCCTTACTATGCAAAAGACTGACATCATTCTTGTTCTGTTGCAATATACGTTCACATACCTGAAGCTCCTGCTGCCGTACGCGGCGCTCTTCTTCCTCACGCTGCAAAAAATGCAGGGTTGTCGCCATGCCATCATAGCCATGAATATCTTCAGGATACAATTGAATATAACGATTATAAACAGATAATGCCTGTTCAAATTGACTATTGGCAACTGCAGTGCGAGCCTGAAGAGCTAACTGACCCTTCTGCAGATCTCTATCCACATCTGATGTACTCATTAAATACCCCCCCCATTAACAATTTCTTTTTTTTATCCCGAAATTCGTTATTGCTTATCTCATTTTCAAGATAACAAAATTCCTATGAGAGATCAATTTTATAGTACCACACAGGCAATTGTTGATTGAAATAAGACAATATGATAAAAAAAGAATATTTATAAAATAGGAAACACGGTTTATATGAGGCACGCTCTATATGAAGATGAAAAGAAAAAACCAATCAGGAGGAAGAACCCTGTCCTGATCGGTTTCCTGCTGAATATAAATTGCTTACCAGCACTTATTTATTCTGCATCTTCACGGCGTGGTGCGTAAACGGTTTTGTCTGCATCCGCGTTAGCATCTTCCGTTGGTGTTTCTCCCTGCTGTGATGCCAGTCGGGTAGGCTGCTCTTGTGGCTCTTCATCACCTGTAGAAGAGGCAGATATTACCGTCCGATCCACGTCCGTAGATGGAGTGGCCAATACGGTTTTATCTCCATCGTTATCTGTGTCCACAGGCTCTGGCTCATCAGGCTGGACATATGCTGTCTTTTCACCCTCTGGCTGTGGTGTTGGCTGAATGGTTTCATCAACATGATGAGCGTAGGGATTCTCATATGATCCATACGGTTCTTCCTGTCGAGGAGCATCCTGGGGAATATATTCCGATCCTGTTGCCTTCTGCGTCTGCGGTGTATTGTTGTAAGGCGATGACATCTGGGCATTGGGATCACCATAAGGCTGCTGTCCATACTGCGGCGGGTAGGGAGCCTGTCCATACTGCGGCGGCTGCTGTGGATAAGGAGGCTGAGCGAAAACAGGATATGGTGCCTCCTGGTATAATCCAGGCTGTCCCTGTCCACGCGCTCTACTACGACCAATCAGGCCACCCAACGCGCCCATACCTGCGCCTAAACCAATCGCAAAGGCCAGAATAAACACGCCACCAAACGCTTCAGCACCAATCTCTATCGCCTGTTGCTGAGCTATACGAGCGGCGGTATAACCAGCACGTTGATAAATAGCGTTTGTTTGTGGCATCGTCAATGTAAACAGAATAATAAAACCAGCCACCCAACTCACAACACCATAGACACCACCAGTCCACATACCGGCAAATGTTCCCGTACGGACTCGCGCTGTCTTACGCGCAGCCAGAATGCCCGCAATCAGATAAGCAATCAATGAAAGGAAAAAAATCAAAATGCCGACAAGCCCGCTAACCATCAGATTACTGACTGCATTCGCGGCGCTTTGCTGACTACCATCAAGCGTTGCGGCATTCGACAAACTGGACAATGTCGTAAAAACGCTCGCGATGATGGCGATCACGGTAAAGATTAAACCTATAATAAGGCCATACTTAAAGGCCACATTTTTTTGCTGCGGCTGTGGCGTTGAAGTATTCGGAGTTGGATATTGCTGATACGGTTGATACTGCATCAAAAACTCCCTTAAAACATTTTTCGCACTCTACATATCATCAAAATACATAAAATAAAATAGTGCATTAAATGCAAACAAAAACAAGATATATATTGATGATAAGTAAGTCATTCTATTCTATCAATACAGTATTATCTGCATATGACACATTTGTCAACACCCAATATACTCATCTATGTAAACGTAATCAGGGGCAATTGATCAAAATGATCTGCATGTATCACGCAATTCATGCCAGTAGCAGATACAAACTGTTTGATCCAACAACAGCATATTTCGTACAGGCATAACAATCAGCATCGCCCATCAAATCAGAAGCCGCTCTACACTCGCTCGTTTCGTGTGCTACATACTTGCACTTGATGAGATCATATCTCATTGACAGCCCATCTCATTATATGCTATTCTGGTGAGAGTGCTAGATGATACTTATTATCATTAAGGGCACAACTATATTAAATCTTATCAATTACCTGACAGGTAAGAAAACAGGAGCATAAAGGTAAGTGGAAAGTATGGCTCAGAGACAGGAGACCCCCGTCATCACACTGGATCATATTGATGTGCGTCTGGGTGGTCGAACCATCCTTGATGATGTCAGTCTCACTGTACACGCAGGCGAGTTCATAGCTATTCTGGGACCAAATGGAGCAGGCAAGAGTACCCTCTTAAAACTCTTACTCGGCCTGATCAAACCAACCGCAGGAACCATCCAGGTGTTAGGACGTGCGCCACGACGGGGTAATGTTGATATTGGCTACGCGCCCCAGCATCGGGAACTTGAAGCGGATCTGGCATTGCGAGCGCGAGATGTGGTTGGCTTTGGTCTGGATGGTCACCATTGGGGTCCGGGCTGGCCTAATCGTAAGCGTACAGCATTGATTGAGCAGGCACTACAGGAGGTCGACGCGCTACACTTCGCGGACGCCCCGGTCGGACAGCTCTCAGGCGGTGAACAGCAACGGTTACTCATTGCGCAGGCATTACTTACCAATCCCCGGTTACTACTCATGGATGAGCCATTGTCAAATCTGGATATCTCCCGTGCGCAGGAGATCATCACCCTGGTTAACGGTGTCTGCCGCACACGTAACGTCGCGGTCTTGCTGGTCGCGCATGACGTGAATCCACTTTTGAACGCGATTGATCGGGTCATCTATGTGGCAAATGGTCATTGTGCCATTGGTGCCCCCACAGAAATTATTACATCAAACACACTAAGCAAATTGTACGGTTCGCCTGTCGAAGTGGTCAATGCGATGGGACGCATGTTTGTGGTTGGTGCGGAAACGTAGGTTGTTGTCTCATACATAGCATCAGGAAGATCTCTATGTTGCAAGCATTTCAAGAATTCTGGCTATACTTTCCACTGCTCCAAAATACATTACTGGCTGGTTCCATTATTGCTATTGTGGCTGCGCTGATGGGCTACTTCCTTATAATGCGTGGCCTGACGTTCGCGGGTCATGCCCTACCATATGTTGGCTTCGCGGGCGCCGCGGGCGCGGTCCTGCTTGGTATTGATCCTGTCTTTGGCCTGTTCGCATTCACACTCGCAGGCGGTGTTGGGATCGGATTCCTGGGAAAAGAGGCGCATGCACGCGATATTACGATTGGCATCCTGATGACATTCGCGCTGGGCCTGGGGTTGATGTTTTTCGCCCTCTATTCAGGCTATGCGGAACTGGTCTATTCCTATTTATTTGGCACAATCCTGGGTATCAGCCAGCAGGATGTACTGGTGACTGCTGTGTGCAGTCTCATCGCGGTCGCCGCACTCATAGTCATGTTTCGCCCGCTGCTTTTTAGCACCATGGACCCGATTGTTGCCAGCAGTCGCGGCATTCCGGTCTACGCGCTGTCAATCATATTCATGGCACTGGTAGCTATCGCGGTCGCCATGTCAATTCAAATCGTGGGCACATTGCTGGTCTTCACGCTCCTTGTAGGGCCTGCCGCCACAGCGATACGCATCGCGAACCGTCCACTATGGGCAATTATCCTGGCTGTATTTTTAGGGCTGCTCTACACATGGCTCGGCATCTTTCTGGCGGTAGTGCTCTTTAATGGCACGTTGCCAGTAAGCTTTTTTATCGCGACCATTTCTTTTAGCGTCTATCTGCCAATACGTCTGCTCTCCCCATTATGGATTGGTCGTGGCATACGTCGTCAACGCAATCAGGAACAGCAAGTGGAGATAGAGTTCGAACATCTGAAGGCCCGTGAGTGTGTTGCTGTAGAAGTCAAACAAGAAAGTTTCAAATAGGGGATGGGAAATAGCATTATGCTCGTTGATTTATTGCACGAGAGCATCATTCGTAATGCATTTATCGCTGGTACCATCGTTGCGATTGTCGCTGCTTACGTTGGTTATTTTGTCGTCCTCCGCTCACAGAGTTTTGCCGGTGAAGCATTGACCGACATTGGCTTCGCAGGCGCGACAGGCGCGGCCATCTTCGGTGTCAGTTCACTGGTTGGTATGCTACTCTTCGCATTATTGTCCGCGCTGGGCATAGGTGCATTAGGAGAGCGCATGCGAGGTCGAGACATAGAGATCGGAATGTTTTTATCATTCGCGCTCGGCATCGGTGTCCTCTTTTTAAGCATCTACACCGCAACTGGCTCCGCGCATTCAAGCTCAGGTCTGAATATCCTTTTTGGCTCCATTCTCAGCGTAACGACTACCGATATTCAGCTCTCACTGATCTTTGGTATCATCATTATCATCGTCACAACGTTCCTGTTTCGTCCGTTGCTGTTCGCCTCCATCGATCCAGAGGTAGCGCAAACACGCGGCATCCCTGTACGCACATTATCAATCGTCTTTTTGCTCTTATTGGCGGCAACGGTAACCGAGTCGGTTCTCGTCATTGGCGTCTTACTGGTTTTCGCGCTGTTGATCGCGCCAGCGGCAACCGCAGCGCTTCTAACCCATCGACCACGCACAACGGTCCTCGTATCCATCATGCTGAGCCTGCTCTTTACCTGGGGTGGATTATCGCTGGCCTTCATCGGCACCTTTGGAGAGCACTTACCTGTAAGCTTTTATATTTCAGCCCTGGCGTCTATCGCCTATTTTATCGCGGTCATCGCCCGTCGTGCGCACCTGCTACAACCGCCACGACGCACTACGGCCCCCGTAACAACCAGAGTAGCAACGATGAACAGGAAAGCCTGATCTGACGTTTTTGAATGCATACAGATAGTAGTTATGGTAGACTATAGACAGATGGATGCTAGAAAGCAAGCGGAAGAGATGATGCTCATCCGCTCGCTGTGGACGAGCGGATAAGAGTATGTACTGTTCTCGGCTGATCCATAAATAGTCATATGCATTACTCTTTTTTTCAGGAAACATATGCGCAAAATAAGAGAGCAGAAGAGAGTAAATGGAGAATCACCCATGTCAAACGAGATAGAGGAAAAAATTTACGCGGCCTTTGACGAGTTGAGCCAACGGAGTACCCGTCCACGTCGTCTCATTGCGCAACGACTGGTCGAAATCGCGAATAATGAAGAGGATTTTACCACAGACGATCTCTGGCAGGAACTACGACAGATAGAACCAAAAATCGGACGAGCAACGGTCTTCCGCTCGATAGAGAAATTGACCGAGCAGGGATTATTGAACCGCGTGGAATTCGCCGATGGAACCCACCACTATCGTGTCTGCAATGATGAGCATCATCATCATCATCTGACCTGCACACGTTGTCATCGTGTCGTTGAAGTGGACCTCTGTCTTCCTGAAGAACAGATCACAAAGTTGGGCAGCCAGACACACTTTGATATTGAAGGACATTCTCTATCACTCTTTGGTCGCTGTGAACGCTGCAAATAACGGCCTCACCTTATCCATAGCCAGGAGCGACCAATAGCGAACTCATTTATAGACGGTCCACAACACCTTGGTTGCCACACGTGAAGGATGTTATAAATGAGAATGCTTCTGTATGCCCATTGCGCAGATAAGTCTTTTTTGTGCCATGATGGTCTGCCTGTCATATCACCAAACTCCGGAAATCATGCATAAAAACGCCCATTTCATCTGGTCGAATATCATTCACCTGAATGACCGACAAATTTCACCCTATAACCACGTTTCTCTATAGTAGGATGAGCTATTCGCTGTATCAATATATGATATGCTTCTGCATAAAGAAGTATCATTTTCCTCGTAAAAAGGAAAAAACATCACAGCTACCATCCCGGCAGCTAAGGGATAGAATGCCAAAAACAAATGATATCAGACATACCAATATCTCCTAATATAGGAAAAACGTCGTTACGACAACAGGAAATAAGTCGTCTCTATCGATATACGAAGATTACTTCAACATTAATATCGTCCTGGAGCGTTAAAATATATGAACTCGATTAATTTCACACAGGTTTTCTGGTTATTCATTACATTCTTGATATGTACTGTTTTAAGCTTTATCCTGTGTGCTTTAGCCAGGACACTTTTTCCCACCTTTCGCAGTGGTGAGCATAAACCCGGAACACACCGCGCCGATCTCCCAACAACAGGACGCAGCATCAAGACAATTGAACTGCCGCTGGTTGGGGGTCCGGCCTTTATCCTTGCCATCATTGGAACAGGAGTCATCGCGGGCTATCTCTTTCACCTTGAACGTGATCAATGGACCTTATTGTTAATCAGCCTGGGCGCGACGTTGGGTTATGGAGTGGTAGGCTTTTTAGACGACTGGCGCAAGGTATACCGCAATCAGGGCTTATCCGAGTCACAAAAGTTCGCTGGCGTCTTTCTTATTTCGATTATTGCTGCTACCTGTTATTTCTTTCTCTCTCCAGCAGGCAGGCAATCTTATAGCTTCTGGAAAGATTTACCTATTCTCAACACGCTGCTCTGTTCTCACCCAACACTGGCACCTGTCTGTACGGTAACATTCCCACAGGCTTCCTATTTTTTCTGGTTGTTATTCCTGCTCCTGCTGACTGGTTGTACCGGGACCGCAACGTCGGTGGCAGTTGACTTCAGTGATGGGTTTGATGGTCTGGCTGGTGGTCTGGTGTTCAGCGCGGCCCTCGCGATGGCAATTGCAGTCACAGGCTTGCTGGTGATTAAACCCGATGGGGTGGTAGTCAATCCAGAAGGGGTGGTGCTGGAGGTACTGGCACTGGCCTGTGCTGGTGGCGTGCTTGGTTTTCTGCCCTGGAACTGGCCGTCATCATGGGCGGCGCGACGTAGTGCTACGGTGAAACGCCGAGCAAAAATCTACATGGGTGACTCCGGTGCGCTTGGTCTGGGTGGTCTGCTGGCAATGATCGCCATCTTCTCACGTAATGAGTTCTTACTCCTCACCACCATCGGCGGTGTGTTCGTGCTGGAAGGTCTATCAGTTATTGTCTCCACACGTGTTTTGACGCCGTTCTTTCGCGGACGCCTGAAGAGTTTGCGCTTTGAGGGGACGAAAGAGTTTGTGCCACATACCGATTTCCCACTGCCATTCCTGGCAACCCCACTTCATCACCACTTCGATCTGCTCGGATGGGATCGCAAACGTCTGGTCTATGGAGCCTGGGTACTTGGTGCAATCTTCGCTGTGTTGAGTGTGATGGTCAGTATTGATACAATCACGTGGCAACGGTATCTGGCACGCTTCCTGGCACTGGTGCTGATGATGGTTATCTGGTCCAGCGGTACATGGTCCAAGAATTATTTTGTTGGCAAACAGGCCAACGAACGGATGCGCCATCGCCGTCTTGCTCTGTACTATGGCTACCCTTATAAAATCATGGGCATGCGCCTCTTCCATCACGTTGAGAGCATCGAGGCCAGCGAAGATGTCATTGAAACACCAGCCGAAGAACTGGCACTCTGGCAGCGTATGACTATTTTTGATGCGCGTGCGATGCTGGGCCTCTATTGCTACCGCGCTGGCTATTTCCCCGCAGCTCTGGCCCAATGGAGCCGTATTCCTGAACGTAATCGCGTGCTACGACCAGAAATCATGCACCTCTATGAAGAGGTTGAGAATCGACTGGCTCTGGAAACCCAGCAGACGCAACCGATGAAACGCGACCAGATTATGCGCAAACTGCAACCACAACAAATTCTGATGGGTAATCTCCCTCCCGCAGATATGCCAAATCCGCATGAACCTATCCGCGAGGAGGAGGTGGAAAATAGACGCACCAACCCCTGGAGCACGCTCGTCTCCGATAAAGATGACGAGAATGCAACAAGCACTCCACCACTAAAATAAAAACGAAACATACAAATAAAAAGTCCGCCAGCCATATGCTGTTCATAGAACAGTTTGTGACTGGCGGATATACTAGGTCAGATATACACCCGACCAATCACCAAAGTACAATCCTCGACCACTCAATTGCACACCATGCACTTTTGAGGAGATGATCGCAGCCATTGATTCATGGAACAGAGGCAACCAGCCAACCTGATCGATAGCGATCTGTTCGGCCTTTTGATAGAGGGCAATGCGAGCATTGCCAGAAGTCTGCTCCGCCTGTGTCACATCCTGATCGAATTGAGCATTACTCCAGAAACCATTGTTATTTGGCGAGTTGGATAATAAGCTCTGATCCAACCATTCATAGGGATCGGGGAAGTAGACACCCCACTGTGTAAAGCCAAACTGCACGGTATGTGTCTCGGTGGCATTGTTATATGCCGCCAGTTCCATACCATTCAGACGCACCTGTACACCCAGGGCGGACTTCCACATCTGCTGTAAGGCAGCAGCCTCTTCTGGTGTGACCTGCGAAGAAGGATAGGAGAAGGTTACCGTCGGCATCTTGCTGACATCTGGATAGACCGATTGCAGCAGCGCACGAGCTTTAGTCTGATTAAAAGTAAGACCCGCGAAATTGGGTTGCGCACCCGGTTCACCCGGAGGAACAATCGTATTCGCTGGCGTTACGGTATTATTAAAGAGCGCCTTCGCCAGTTCTGATTTGTCGATAGCATACGCGAACGCCTGACGCACCGCAGTATTATTGAATGGAGCGGTCTTATTATCAAAGAAGAGCGAATCCGTCTCAAGGATCGGTTTACGCTCAAAACCGGGCGTGTTCTGGACTGTTGGCTGATCGGTTGAAGCAATATCCCAGGTCAGATCATACTGGCCCGCACGATATGAATTCAATGCCGTTGAAGGGTCATTGACGAAAGTCATATCCACTTCTTTTAATTTTGTATGCGCGCCATAGTAATGGGTGTTCGGCACAAAGACCATGCTCCCCGGTGTCCATGATTTGATGATGAATGGTCCGGTGCCAATACCACTGCCCGCCGCATGTTGCACCCAGGCGGTCTGACCATACTTATTAACAACGTTCAAGTTGATCGGGTAGAACAGACTAACCGTCAATAACTGTAAAAAATAAGCGGTCGGCTGTGTCAGCGTTACCTGCAAG
>Ga0310811_10013769_pt1 | contig 10545 bp, 9 predicted proteins | sample YCmetagenome_FD_207642 | JGI IMG/M metagenome (GOLD analysis project Ga0310811, IMG submission 207642) | Soil microbial communities from experimental microcosm in Duke University, North Carolina, United States - YC | ecosystem: Engineered > Artificial ecosystem > Soil microcosm > Unclassified ... | reverse complement strand
ATGCGAATCGACGCGCACCAGCACTTCTGGGACATTCAGCGCTTCCAGTATCCCTGGATGCCGGCGGGTGAGTCGCCGCTGCGGCGCAATTTTCTGCCGCGCGATCTCGAGCCGATTTTGCAGCGGAACCGATTTGACGGGTCGGTGGTCGTGCAGGCCAACGTGATTCGCGACGAAACGCGCTGGCTGCTGGAGCTGGCGTCGCGGCACGAGTTCATCCGCGGCGTGGTGGGTTGGGTGGACTTGACCGATCCGCGCGTGGGCGATGTGCTAGATGAGTTGCAGCGGCATCCGAAATTCAAAGGCGTGCGCCACCTGGTGCATGATGAGCCGGACGCCAACTGGCTGGTGCGCGAGGATGTGCTGCGCGGGCTCGGCGAACTGGCGCGCCGGAAAATTCCGTACGATCTGCTGCTGCGGCCCCAGCACCTGCCGCTCGTCCCGCGCATAGCGGAGCGTGTTCCCGAACTGCGCATGGTGATCGACCACATCGCCAAACCGCTCATCGCCACGCAGCGCATGGACGGCTGGTCGGAAGACATCGTGGCGGCGGCGAAAATCCCGCAAGTCTATTGCAAGCTCTCCGGCATGATCACCGAAGACGATCCGCGCGGCTGGAAAGCGGAACATCTGCGGCCGTACGTGCAACACGTGCTGGCGCTCTTCGGTCCGGACCGGCTGATGTTCGGCAGCGACTGGCCGGTCTGCACGCTCGCCGGGACATGGAAAGAAGTGCTGGCGTCGTTCACGCAGTCGATCGGGCCGCAGCCCATCGAAGCGCGCGAGAAGCTGCTGGGCGGCGCGGCGGCGCGGTTTTATGGACTGGAAGATTGAGGGCCTAGCTCAGCCGCAGCTCGCGCGCATCCCAGAACACGCGCTTCTTTTCGCGGTAAGAAATGTTGGCCATGTGACACGCCACCGCGGTGCCGCAGCCGAATTCGACGTTCTCCGCGGGCTGCTGGCGCGAATGTACGCAATCGAAGAAATTCCTCATGTGATCCTCGGTGCCTTCGCGGGTCTGGTTGAACTTCTCCGGGCTCTTCTTCGGCTGCTCGCGCGCAGTCCCGATATCAGCCAACGGGTCGTTTTTATGCTCCGTGATGAATCGCTCCTTTAAGTCCTTCGGCCAGCTCTCGAGCGGGTAACCGTAATCCTCGATGGGGTTGTACGGGATCAGGGTGGCGCTTTCTTCGGTCAGCTCGACGGTTCCTTTGTCGCCGAGAAAGCGCACGATCTCGCCGCCTTCCCAGTTGGACGCGAGGTTGGCGCTGACCTGCGTGACGAACTTGCCGTAATCGTAGAGCGTGTCGTGAACATCGGGCACGTCGCGATCGCCCTTCCACTTGAAAAGTCCACCCTGGGCCACGGCGCTGACCGGATATTGAACGCCCAGCACGTAGTGTACGCGCGAAAGCAGGTGGACGTACTCATCGCCGGCGATGCCTGTGCCGTAATCCCACCAGTTGCGGAACTGGAAGAAGCGCTGGGCGTCGAAGGGCAGCTTGGGCGCGTTGCCGAGAAAGCGCTGCCAGTCGATGGTTTCGGGCGACGCGTCCGGCGGAACGGGATAGCGCCATGCGCCGATGGCATTGGGCCGATAGATGGAGCATTGCACCATGAAGACCGAGCCGATGGCGCCGCTCGCCACCCATTCCCTGCCCTTTCGCGTGCTCGTCATGCTAACGCTCTGGCTGCCCACTTGCACGAGTCGCCCGGTCTCGCGCGAAACTTTCGCCATTTCGAGCGCCTCGGGAATGGTGTGGGCCATGGGCTTCTCGCAGTAGACGTCCTTGCCGGCGCGCATGGCGGCGATGGCGACGGGCGCGTGCCAGTGATCGGAAGTCGCGACAATCACGGCCTGAATTTCGGGATTGCTGATGACTTTCTGATAGTCGCGAGTGGTTGGCGTGCCGGCCTGAATCTCCTGTGCGCGGCGGAGGTGGCCGTCGTAGAGGTCGCAGACCATCGCCACTTTACCGCCGGCCGCGAGTGCGACTTCCATCAGCTCGAGCCCGCGAATGCCCGCGCCGATTAAACCCACCGTCACGCCCGGCCCGGCAGGCGCGGCGACGGCCTGCGATGCGAGCGCGGTGGTTAATGCCCCGGCCAGTGACTGTTCCATGAAGTTGCGGCGTGTGGTTGCCATGACTCAATCGTATACCCAACGCTAAACTGGTGTTCTGACCTGTTATGGATTCCGATGCGGATGTGCCGCTCCCCGGGCCGGATGGCTTCCTGTTGTCGCGCGCCGATCCTCGTTACGCGGCGCACGTACTCTTGAACGACTATCTGGTGGCGGAGGAAGCGCGCGAAGCGGCCGGCCCGTTGCGGACCTGGCCCAACATCAGCAAATGGAAAAAGCTTCCAAAGCGTCAGCAGGTCGATCTGGTGGCCGCGGCGCTGGTCCGCATCACCTGGCTGCGCGATCACCGCGGCGAAATGGAAAATGCCGGGACATCATCGGACCGTTTTAGGCGCGTGCTGCGCCAGCTCTATGCGGCAAAAATCCCTTTCACCGCGGAGGATCTCCGGGCGCTGCTGGAGCTGACGATCCCGCTGCTGGGGACGATTGAACCTTACGGCCCGGCGGAGCAGGTGCCCGAGTACCTCAAGAAGAACGATCTCACGCCGGAACTGTGCCAGGCCCTGCGCGAGTTCCAGGCCAACCTACGCGAGGAGATGTCCATCAATCAAGCCAGCATGCAGCTTTTGCGGCAGCGGCTGCACGTTTGGCTCTGGCTCGACGAATGGGACGCCACGGATCCCAAGCGCTGCTGGAGCGAGCAGATCCGCAGCGATTACCGGGCCATGACTGGCGAACGGCGGGACAAGTGGAGGGCCTTGTTCAAGCATCTGCGCGGCGATGCCAGTGCCAAAATGCCGGCCAATTGGACGGGCGAAGCCGAGACACGGCTGGCCGCAGTTGGCGTCGAAGATTTCCGCCGGCAGATCCGGACGTGGTTCGGCCCGTTCCGTTCCGGTGAAGGGCTGCCGCTTTCGGTCGCGGGCAGCCACGCGTTGAAAGGCCTACTGTGGTATTGCGCGCTGGCGCGCGATCCGGGCGTAAACGAAGCCGCCCTCTGGCTGCTCGACGCGAGATGGAAACAGAAACGCAACGTGGATAAGGTGATGGTTGCGCTGGTGGCTCTGGTTGAGGGCATGCCTGCCGCCGAGGCTTGGGAACCGGCGCTCCGGTTGCAGGAAGCCTGGGGCAAAAGCCACGGCCAAATCGAGAAGTTGTTGGAGCGGGTCGCCGCCGAACTCGGCGTCAGCAAGCAGGATCTCGAAGAACGCAAACTATTGAAACCGGCGCCGCCGCCCGCCACCCTCCCGGCATCCGCTCTCCTTCGGCCGATCGCGCGGCGAATCTCGAGCGGCGACGGTCAGTTGCTGAACAGCGAGCGTGTCCAGTTGGATGGCGATATGGCCATCATCCAGGGCGATCTGGACTTTTACCGGCTGTTCCTTTCGTCCGGACGCATCGAGCGCGTCCGAGACAATGCCGTGCTCGAGCTGAACTACGCCGATCTCCCCGCCGATGTGCGCAGCCTCGTGCGGCCGGAGTGCGACGGGCAGGATCAGGCCGTCATCCGCGCGACGATGCTGGTCCTCGATGCGGTGTATGGCAAGTTTTTCGTAAGGCGCGACGAATAGCTTCATCCGCGCCGCACCGAGACATCAGCTTCTGCCTGTTATTCTGGCAACTACGCCCATGCCGCCCGCCGCACACGAAGCGTCGCACGTCTTCATCGAATTAGGCGCGGCCATCGTAGGCCTTGCCGTTTTGGCGCGGTTCGCCAACCGGCTGGGTTTCTCAGCGATCCCGTTCTATCTGGTGGCCGGACTCGCGTTCGGCAACGGCGGGCTCGCGCCGCTCGACGTCAGCGAAAATTTCATTCGCGTCGGCGCGGACATCGGCGTCCTGCTGCTCCTGTTCATGCTTGGCCTGGAATACACGGGGGAGGAACTGAAACGCAGCCTCAAGAGTGGCCTCCCGGCGGGCGCAATGGACTTTGCCCTCAACTTTCCGCCCGGCGTCGTGGCGGGTTTCCTTCTCGGCTGGAATGCATTGGCCGCGGTTCTGCTGGGCGGCGTGACCTACATCTCTTCTTCGGGAGTCGTCGCTAAAGTGCTGGCCGAGCTCAAGCGCCTGAACAATCCCGAGACACCGCCGGTGATCTCCGTGCTGGTGATCGAGGACCTCGCGATGGCCGTGTACCTTCCGCTGATCGCAGTTCTCCTGGCTGGTGGCGGGCCATGGAAAATCACCTTCTCCGTCGCCGTCGCCGTGGTCACCGTGCTGGTGGTTTTGCTGGTCGCCGTGCGCTACGGGAAACAAATCAGCGCGTTCGCTTCTCATGAGTCGGACGAAGTCATCCTGCTTACCATCTTCGGTTCGGTGCTCCTGGTGGCAGGCGTGGCCGAGAGGCTGCAGGTGTCGGCCGCGATCGCCGCGTTTCTGGTTGGAATCTCGCTGTCCGGTTCCATCGCCCGGCAGTCTCACCGCCTTCTGGCCCCGCTTCGTGACCTATTCGCCGCCACGTTCTTTTTCTTTTTTGGGCTGGAGATTGACCCAGCCACACTGCCTCGCGCCATACCGGTGGCGATCGCCCTGGGACTGGTGACCGCAATGACGAAAATCTTGGCCGGCAGATGGGCGGCAGGCAGAGCTGGAGTGGACCGCCGTGCGCGTCTGCGAGCGGGAATGGCACTGATCGCGCGCGGCGAATTCTCGATCGTCATCGCCGGCCTGGGCGTGAGTATCGAACCGCGGCTCGGTCCGCTCTCGGCGGCTTACGTGCTATTTCTGGCGGTGCTTGGGCCCATTCTCACGCGCGCCGCGAAATAAACGGCCGTCAGCCCCGTCACTAATAGGGCGCAACACGCCGCTCACCGGATGCTCGAGTTCGTGTTCGTCCCAATAGCAGCCCTTACCGGGAGGAGCGCCTACCTCTGCGTGGGCGTACTTGCGCAACATCCAGCCGCTCGAAAGCGGTTTTTCAAAAACGGTAAACGCGCTGCTCACCCCCGCCGTCAGCTTGTCCTTCAGCACCCATCCGTCGCGCTGGAGCCGCACGTAATAGACGCCCGGACACTCGCCGCCGTATGACGCAGCGGGCCGGAACGCGGTGTCGCGCTCCACCTCGGCGCTATCGCGCATTAGAAAATGGCCGCAATCGCCGTTCAGCCAGTATCGCGTGTTCGACGTGAAGAGCCCGCCGCCATTCCAGCAATCGCCTTTGCCCCACAGAACGACAGCGTTCAGCCATGGAGCGCGCGAAACAGCGGTCCAGGACCCACGGTTTTTAGACGACCATCGTCCGTTCATCGCGAAGTAGATCATGTACCGGCCATCGGGAGACAGGTCCGCGCGGCGTTCGTAGATTCTTCCGCGCAGCCATTGTCCCGTTTCAAACTTGTCGCTATTACGGTCCCATAGGATGGAGCAGACCGCTCGCGCCGGACCCCGGCGGATGACCACGCCCACGCGTGTCTCCGACGCCAGCAAAACGTGCAGGCGGGCTGGAAAGCGGGTCGCCATGCTGATCTTCAGCGCTTCTTAAGCGTCACGCCGAGCGCGTTGCCTTCCATGTAGAAGATGGTCTCCAGATCCGGATTGGTAGTCACCGCTTTGACGTAATCCGGCGCCATGTCCAGATTGTGCGCCAGTATTAGGCCACCCGGCCTCACCAGCGGCAGCACTTTGCGCAGATAGTCGACGTAGCCTTCTTTGTCGGCGTCGATGAACGCGACGTCAACCGGCCCTTTCAGCTTGGTGACGTTCTCGTGCGCATTCCCTTCGACGATCGTGACGATCTTGTCTACACCCGCCTCCCCGAAGTGCCCACGGGCCATGGTGGCCCTGCCGTGATCGATCTCGAAAGTGGTGAGGTGTCCGCCGGTCGTCTCGAGCGCCAGGCAGAACCAGAGACCCGAATAGCCGGTCGATGTGCCGATCTCGACGACATGCTTGGCATCCACGGCCTCCGTGAGCAGACGCAAGGCCCGCCCGTCCAGCATGGGAACGTTGAGATAGGTCTCGTGGTCCTTCGCCACGCGGTCGAGCACTGCCAGGATCTTCTTCTCGACCTCCGTTTTGGCCAGAGGCGGCGACGAGGGGTCATACCCGCGCAGCTCGCGCCGCTGGGCACAGGTCGTGAAGGCCGTTGCGAGGGCCAGGCTCATCATCACAAATGCGCGTTGCATGTGCCTAGAGTAACTCGCGCCGGAGCTCGCCGGGAATGCCAGAATAGAACGACGGCCGCGCGCCGTGTGCCACATGCAGCTATTCTCGGACCGTCTGGCCGCATCCATCCGCAAAAAGGGAAATCCGTGTGTCGTGGGCCTCGACCCGCGCATCCACCTGATGCCCGCATTCATCAAGGCCGGCCGCGGCCGCCCCGCCAAAGACGTCGTGCGTTCCATCATCCGTGACTTCCACGAACTCGTGCTCGACACCGTTACCGGCCTCGTCCCCGCCGTAAAACCCCAACTGGCGTTCTTCGAGCAGTACGGCTCTGCCGGCTTGGCGGCATTTGAGGACACCGTGCTGGCGGCCAAACAAAGAGGGCTGCTCGTCATTGCCGACGCCAAGCGCAATGACATCGCCTCTACCGCTGAAGCCTACGCCGCGGCATTCCTCGGCGAAATAGACATCCTCGGCGAGAAGCAAAAGATTTTCGATGCGGATTGCATGACGGTGACGCCGTACCTGGGCGTCGATAGTCTGCTTCCCTTCGTGGCCGCATGTACGAAGCATGGCAAAGGGCTGTTCATCGTTCTCAAAACCTCAAATCAGGGCTCAACAGATTTTCAGGATCAGGCGTTGCAGACGACAGACCGGCCGCTCTACGAGACGATTGCCGGTGCGATCAAGAAACTCGGTGAAGGGCTGATCGGAGAATCGTCCTACAGTTCGATCGGCGCGGTTGTCGGCGCGACATTTCCAGACGCCGCCCAGCGGCTACGGGCACTCCTCCCGCGCGCGTTCATCCTGGTAACTGGCTATGGAGCCCAAGGCGCCACGGCCCGGAATGCCGCGCTCTGTTTCAACGCCGATGGCCTGGGTGCCCTCGTGAGCTCCTCCCGCGGCATCACCTATTCTTACGAAGACCAGAACGCTACCAGACAACAGTTCGTGAAATCTGTCCGGGAAAACACCCTGCGCATGATCGAGGACATCAACAACGCGCTCCGCTCCGCCCCCGAACTATCGAAGTCGCGTTAAAGCTGGTGTTTCCAGTCGCTAGGAACGTTGCAACGCTCCGTTCGCGCCGCGCATCAAAAGAAGTGTGCTCCGTAGAACGCTCGTTGGAGGCGCCGGCGTCACCGCCCTTGGGACCTTCGCATACCGCGCCACGCCCGCCTTCTGGCAGCAATACACGCGCGAATTCGGCCGCCCGATCATGAATCCCCAGGAACATCCGTCGCCAGAACGCTGGCCCGACCGTGGCCTGCACGCCGCCTGGCTCGGCCACAGCACCATTTTGCTCAAAGTCGACGGATTCACTATCCTGACTGACCCGGTTTTCAGCGACCGCGTCGGCCTGAACTTCGGTCCGCTAACGCTCGGCCTCAAGCGCGTCACCGCGCCCGCCCTGGATTTGAAACGTATCCCGCCGCCCGACCTGATCCTGCTCTCGCACGCCCACATGGATCATCTCGATTTGCCCAGCCTGCGCGCGCTCGAAAACCGGCGCGTCCCGGTGATCACGGCTTCGAAGACGTCGGATCTGCTGCGCGCCGGACAATATCGCAGCGTGCAGGAACTCGGGTGGGGTGAAAGCGCGCGTGTCGGCCCGGCTGAAGTTCGCGCATTCCAGGTGAATCACTGGGGCGCGCGCATGCGCACCGACACCTACCGCGGGTACAACGGCTACATGATCGAAGTGGGGCGTTACCGCATTCTCTTCGCCGGCGACACCGCCGATACGAACGCTTTCCGCGCGCTACGCAGTTCCAGACCGGTCGATCTCGCCATCATGCCCATCGGCGCCTACAATCCCTGGATCTATTACCACTGCACGCCGGAGCAGGCCTGGCGCATGGGCAACGACGCGGGCGCCGAATTCTTCATCCCGGTGCATCACCAGACATTTCAACTCAGCCGCGAGCCGTTTTCCGAACCCATCGAGCGCTTCCAGCAGGCCGCGGGCAGCCACCCCGACCGCGTCGCCCTCACACGCATCGGCCAGGAATTTCACTTGGCATAGGAACTAATTCACCTGGAAGTGCACCGTATACGTCTTTTCCCTGGCCCCGGCCGGGGCCTTTACGATGGCCTTGAATTCGTAGGCTCCGGGCTCGATCTGCCTCGTTCCGTTGACGTGAAACATGGGCCGATCGAGGCAACCCAATGTTCCAGGCGAGTTCTTGCAGAGGCTGACCTCAGCCGTGAACTCCACGCGTGAGCCGCTTCCGTCGGCGGAGCGGGTTGTGCCAGTGATGGAATACTGCGGCGCGTCAAAGTCGATCGGAATGCTGACCAGCATTCTCCGGTCGTTCGTGATTTCCACGGTGGCTTGCCATCCGGGCCCTGGCGAGGTGAAGCGGTCCGGTCGCAGAACGATCGTTTCCTTTTCGGACGGGTCTCTGGTCATGCGATATTCGCCCGTCATCGTCGGATCCACGAAGGCCATCGTGACGTCGTTGCCCACACCCTCTATGTAGCGATAGACCCACTCCTCAAACGGGTACGTGATGGCTTGTCCACCACCTTCTTTGGGAGGACGAATATAAGCGCCGCCCGAGGGGTGGGAGTCGATTTCGTCCGGAGGCCCGTAGGTGATGTAGATCCGGCCGCGGTCGGTCTTCCACCCGACCGTAGCGCGCGACGCGAAACGCTTGTTGGCGTATGCGATGCGGCGATAGTGCTCTTCCTTGAACTTGTTTTCGGAGGAGTCCGGAGTCGGGCTGCGGCGCTGCCAGAACTGTTCGATGAAATGCTCGCGTTCCGGATCGCTCTGCAGGCCCTTGAAAGCTGCGCTCTCCTTGTCCGTGATGATGTAGGCCACATCCTCGTTAAGCCACCGGTCGTAAGGAGAAGCCGCCGCGTTGAGCGACGCCGGCTCTTGAACTTGTGCGAGCAGTTTCACGTGTGCCCCGGCTGGAGACGGCTCCGCCGGCTTCGATTGCCATGCCGCCAGCGCCACTGCCGCGGCTATTGTTACGATTCCCGCGGAAAAAACAGGCGTCAGAACGGGTCGCGGTCCCTCCGGCTGGCCCAACAGGCGGCGGATGCGTTTCACGAGATTTCCTCCTGTTACGGCCAGCGCGGTTTCCCCCGCGGCCGAACGGTTTCGCTCCAACGCGGCCAGCGCAATAGCGTATTCGTGCGCATCGCCATTGGCGGCCACGGCCAAATCGTCGCAGCAGTCCTCGCGCTCGGCGCGAATCACTCCGGAGATCCACCAAACTGCCGGGTGATAGAACAACAGGCCCTCTACGGATGTCTGCAGCAGGTTCGCCAGGTAGTCATATCTGCGGATATGCGCCAACTCGTGCAGCAGGATCATCTCAACTTGCCCGGCGGGCATACCGGCAAGCAAGCCGATCGGCATTAGAATTACCGGGCGCACATGACCGATGACCACCGGCGCTTCGGCCAGACAGGATTCCAGCAGTGCGACCGGCCGGCAGAGGTGTAGACGCGTGCCCAGCCGGTTCAGTTGCTCCTGCCAGACATCCGGCGCGCTGCACACTCCGATGCGGCGTAACCGGTGCGCTGCTGTCCAGCCAGCCAGATTTCTCAAGTAGAAGAGCAGTACTCCGGCGATCCAGAATGGGGCCAGCCACGGCAGTATCGCCGCCAGCGTAAGCTGCGCTGCATCTTTCGCGACGCCCGAGGGTTCGTCGAAATCTTGTGGGACGCGCGTAGCATGGGCTCGTTCCGTGGTGGCGTGCCGGCTTTGCAGTTGCGCCGCCACTCTAGCAAAAGTAAGCCCAAACCCCGCCAACACGGCGAGCAACGCCACGCAACCAGCGATGTAGCGGACTCGGGAAGAACGGATCACGCATAGCGCAGCGGCGAGCGCGGCCGCAGCCAGCACCCCTTCCCATAGAGAGTGAAACAGCGTCCAGCCGAGCGCCTGGGCAAGCGGCGTTTGCACCCAGCTTTCGAGCAGCGTCATTTTTCCCTCTTTTCGTACTCATCCAGCAGCCTGCGCATCTCAGCCAGCTCCTCCTTCGAAGCCTTGCGGGCGGAAAGCGCGCCCATCATGAGGCTCTTGGCCGACCCGTTGAACCCGCGCTGCAACAAATCGCCGGCAAGTTGCCGTTGCGTCCACTCGCGCGGCCGCGCGGCCTGGTAGACGTGCGCGCGCTGCTCCTCATCGCGGCGCACCAGGCCCTTCTCCGCCATGATCTGCAGGAACTTCAGTACCGTGCTGTATTGCGCGGGCTTGCGCTTGTTGATGGCGGCATGGACGTCTCTCACGGTGCTGGGCCCGCGGCTCCAAAGCACCGCGAGAATTTCGAGTTCGGCGTCGGTCGGGCGAGGCGGGCTGCTCATGTACGAAGATATTACTACGAAGGATTTACTACGTC
>Ga0310811_10013768_pt1 | contig 10545 bp, 11 predicted proteins | sample YCmetagenome_FD_207642 | JGI IMG/M metagenome (GOLD analysis project Ga0310811, IMG submission 207642) | Soil microbial communities from experimental microcosm in Duke University, North Carolina, United States - YC | ecosystem: Engineered > Artificial ecosystem > Soil microcosm > Unclassified ... | reverse complement strand
CTACCAGGGCAACAAGGATACCCTCTACCGCATTCATGGCACCAACCAGCCGGAATATATCGGGCAGGCCATCTCGTCCGGCTGCATCCGCATGACCAATGCCGATGTCATCGACCTCTATGACCGGGTGAAGCCGGGCGCGACCGTCGTCGTTCTGCCGCCCGGCGGTAATGGGTCATCGTCGTTCAGCCTATTCGGCGGCGGCCGCCGGATCTGATCGTGGCACGCGAGCAAGATCGCGCGACGTGACTGTTCCTGACGGAAGCGACAGTTGAGCCGCGCTAGTCCACCGTGCCGGCTTTCGAGCGTAGGCGTTCACCAGCGAGGTCGGCGTTGCTGCGAAAAATGACGTCCCAGAAACTGGTCGTCACACCGTAATTGCAGTTGTCGAAACGATGGTGGGTGAGGTGCCGCATCTTGGCCGAATAGAGCCAGGCGCCCGGCGGAATGGGCCAGCGGTGGACCGCATAGTGAACGAAGATGAAAACGAGATAGCCGATCAGAAGTCCGGCGAACATCGCCGAGCCGTCTTTCATGCCGGCGATATGGATCAGCAGAAATCCAACCGGAAATGCAAGCAGCGGCGTACTCAGGCTCGATCTTTCTGAATCCGGATCGCTCGGATGATCGTGATGAAGCTGGTGAAGGCGCTGGCCGATGGAATGATAGTGGTGGAAGGCGAAGCGGTGCACCAGATATTCCAGCAGCGTCCAGACGGCGGCGCCGGCGAACACCAGAGGAAGGCGGTACATGCCTGCCAATCCGAGGAATGCCGCAATGGCAAGGGGGACGGTGACGAAGTCGCCAAAATGCCTGATCCACTGAATTAATCCGGCGGACAGGCTTGTAACGTTACGCGGCATTGCACGATCTCCGCGCTGACAAGCGCGGCCTTTATTGACCCGAAGACTCCCGATTCGAGCAGATTCGCATGACGGAAATGCTGTCGGGGCGGATAGCCTATCGGCGTAACAAATTTCGCGCGCGGATCGCTTGCGCGTCGCGCCGCAACACCAGGTGATAATCCCAAGCATCGACTATCGTTCATGGGAACGTGTGTTTCGTGTCGAACGTTCCTCCCCATAAGGAGGAATTCGCCATGAAACTGAGAGGAGTTTTAGTTGCAGCGTTGCTGCTGACACCCGCCGCCGCGTTGGCTGCGCCGGGCGTCGTCACGACCTCGGTCAGTATGAGGGCCGGTCCGGGGACGGGCTTCCCAATGGTCAACCGCGTTCCCAGCGGCGCGCGCGTCAACATCCACGGCTGTATCCGCGGTGATGCGTGGTGCGATGTGAGCTGGACCGACAGCCGGGGCTGGGTGTCGTCGCGATATCTCGAATACCTCTATCGCCACCACTTCGTGTACCTTCCTGACTACGTTGACGTCGTAGACGTTCCCATTGTGCCGTTCGTCCTGAGCTCATACTGGGCGAACTATTATGCAGGCCGGCCATGGTATCATCGCCGCGCTTATTGGAACGGCTATTGGCGTTCGCATGCGCGCTTCGCAATGCGCGGACCGGCTGTTCGTCCGGGCCACTTCGCCAGAATGGGAGCGCGTAGGGCTGTGATTGCAGCACGGCCGCGCGGCATGGAAGGACGCATGGCGCGTGTAAATCGCATAAATCGCCCGGCGCGCATAAATGGCGCCGGACGAACCTTCTCCGCCATGCACCGGCCGATGGTGCGCACCCATCAAGCCGCCGGATTCCGGGGGACGCCGATGGCCCGCCAAGCGCCGATGGCCCGGCAAACGATGCGTCCAGCCATCGCACGGCCCGGTGGTATGGCCCGGATGAATGCGGGACGCGTCGGCGGTTCGTCGATGAATGCGCGCGCGCAGATGGGTGGCGCACGCCCAATGGGCGGCGTGCCGCGCATGAGCGGCGCACGTATGGGCGGCGGCGGTCCTCACATCGGCGCCGGCGCGCATGTCGGAGGCGGCGGCCGCCCTGGCGGTGGCGGGGGACATCCGCGCCATTGAACGCGACGCAGGCCCGGCCCCGTGCCGAGCCTTTGTCGAGCCTGAACGCGCGGTCCAACTTTTCTGATGATGAGATCCAGTCGCATCAGACGTCGATATGCAGTGCCTCGCTGAACTTGTTGAAGAAGCCGCACAGCGTGATCCGCAGCGTCAGCTCGACGATCTGGGCCTCGCTGAAATGCTCGCGCAGCTTGGCGAAGAGGGCGTTTGAGACCCGGTTCGGCGTCGTCCACGCCATGATCGAGTATTCCGCGACCAGCTTGTCGACGGCATCGAGCTCGGGATGATCCTGATAGTCAAGCAGTCGATCCACGCCTTCAGGTGATATGCCTTCAACGTTCAGGAACGGCTTGTGCATCGAGACGCAATAGTCGCACTCGTTGAGCTTGGAGACGATGACGATCGCCATTTCGAGGTAGCGCTTGGGCAAGGTCTTGGCTGCGCGCAGCTCCATCAGCATCGGCATCAGGTGACGCAGCGCCGCCGGAACGTGCGCGATCACCGACACCTGGGCGCCGAATGGTCCGTAGGTCTCGATATATTTCTCGCAGATCGAAGCGAGGTCGGAGGGTAGGTCCGACGGCGCAATTTCACGAACTCTTGCCATGTCCTGTGCGTCTCCTTGAATCAATTGTGCTCGGATTTCGGCATCTTAGGGAGTGATGCCGCGAATATCGAGGCTGCCATGGATTTGCGGCTTTCGCCGCAGCGCCTCGATCGCCCGGCGTATGGATTGTTAAAATTTGACGCAATCGCTTCACGGCGCGACCATTCCGGGATGGTAGGGCAAAGCGATGAGCATCCTGGAGACCGTCATAGGCGCTTTCCTTGTCCTGCTGCCGTTCGTGACCAGTGCCGTCGCGCGCAGCAAGGGACGATCCCCCCTTATCTGGGGTTTGCTCTCGGTGATCCTGACGCCGTTCGGCAGTTTGATCCTGCTTTTGATGTTGCCGGAGCCGGATAATGCCGCGGCTGGCCAACCGAACAGTGGGAGCGCCATGCTCGGCATGTTGCCGGGCACATTTGCCAGGATCGCCTTTGGCGATCGGGCCCAAGCGGTGCGGCATGCGGAGCTGGATGACAGGCTTGCCACTGAGGCTCGTGATGCGCGGGTTGATCAATTGATTGCCGAACGCTTGCACGCACTCAAAGCGGCGCCGACCTTGAACACCGCACCGAGCGGCGTGGCGGCCGCTGACAGGCCGACCTTCGGAAAGCGTCGCTGACGGATAGCCTTAGCCATCCCGATAATTCCAGGTGGGATTTCAATCCGATAGCGGCTAGCATGCGGCCGAGACACAGGCTTGTCCGCTTACAAGGAGTTCGGAATGACAAAGGGCAGGAAATGGGCCACGGCCATGTTGGCCGCATTGGCAATGGCGTCTGTTGGCGCGAAGGCGCACGCCGCGCAATGTGGCAACGGTCCGGGCGGTTTCGAGGCCTGGAAGCGGCAGTTCGCCGAGGAGGCGAGGGCGAAGGGCGTTGGCCAGACCGCGCTCAGCGCGCTGATGCAGACCAATTATGCCAGTGCCACCATCGCGGCCGACCGAAGCCTCCATAGCTTCAAGCTGTCGCTCGATGCGTTCATGATCAAGCGCGGCTCCGCCGCGATCGTCGCGCGTGGCCGTTCCATGAAGCAGTCCCATGCGGCGCTGTTTGCCGAAATTGAGCACCGCTACGGTGTGCCCCCGGGACCGCTGATTGCGATCTGGGGCATGGAAACGGGCTTCGGCAGCCAGCGCGGCAACCAGAACATGCTGTCGTCGATCGCAACCCTTGCCTATGATTGCCGCCGGCCGGAATATTTCACGGATCAGCTCTACGCGGCGCTGAAATTGATCGACCGCGGACAGCTGTCGGCGAGCACCCGCGGCTCCATGCATGGCGAGCTCGGCCAGACCCAGTTCCTGCCGAAGACCATGCTGGAATACGGCACCGGCAACCTTGAAGTCGCTGCCAATGCGCTGAATTCGACGGCCAACTTCCTCAAGGCGCATGGCTGGCAGGCCGGTGCGGGCTATCAGCCGGGCGAGCCGAACTTCGCCGCCATCCAGGCATGGAATGCCGCGGAAGTGTATGAGAAGGCGATCGCGATCATGGGCCGGCAGATCGATGGCGGGGGCGGCCGGGCGGAACGCTGACGCCGCGTTCCGCTGAAAGAATATCCTGGAGATCGCAACATATTCCGCGTCAGTGCCGCGACGCCCGGATGCGATGCGTTCGGGTCTGTCGCGGCCGTCGCTTGCGGACATCCTGACCAGACGAGTGAATGGGGGACTTGAGTGAAGGCTGTCTATAGCGAACTTCATCGCAGCCACGATCCACAATTCTTCCTGGTTCGCGGTGTCGTCAAGCGCACGACCGAGCAGCCTGAGCGCGCCGACCGGTTGTTGGCGGGGCTGAAGGCCGGCAAGCATCGATTGGTTGAGCCAACCGTATTCGGCCAGGGGCCGCGCGCAAGGGTTCACAGCCCGGAATATCTCAGCTTCCTCGCCGACGCGTGGGATGAGTGGTCCAAGCTTGGCGATGCGGGCACGGAGATGATCGCCAACATGCATCCGGTCCGCAACGCCGGCACTTACCCGACGCATATTGTCGGCCGGCTTGGCTGGCATACGGTCGATACAGCGTGTCCGATCGGGCCCGGCACCTGGGCTGCGGCCTGCGCGGCGACGGACGTGGCGGTGACTGCGGCGCAGCTGGTGATGGATGGAGAGGATGTCGCTTACGCGCTCTGCCGTCCGCCCGGCCATCACGCCTATCGCGATCTGGCCGGAGGTTTCTGCTTCCTCAACAACTCGGCGGTGGCCGCGGCCCATCTGAGGCTCAAGCATGAACGCGTGGCGATCCTCGACGTCGATGTTCATCACGGCAATGGCACGCAGGGCATTTTCTATGAGCGGGGCGATGTCTTGACGGTGTCGATCCATGCCGATCCGAAATCGTTCTATCCGTTCGTCTGGGGATACGCCCATGAACGTGGCGCCGGCGCGGGACTTGGCGCCAATCTCAACATTCCCTTGCCGATCGGCACCGGCGATGACGGCTATATCGAGGCGCTCGGCACGGCGCGGAAGATGATCGAGGCGTTCGAGCCCGGCGCGCTGGTGATTGCGCTCGGCCTTGACGCGTCCGAGCACGATCCGCTGGCCGGGCTTGCCGTAACCACGGAAGGATTCCGGCATATCGGCGAGGCGATCGCTCAGCTCAAGCTGCCGACCGTGTTTGTGCAGGAGGGCGGATATCTTTCTGATATCCTCGGTACCAACCTGACGTCGGTTCTTGCCGGCTTCGAACAGGCGCGGTGAGCCGTTTCGACCAGGATGCACCTGGATATAGCGGGTGCGCCTGGATTTCGCAGCAAGCGCTGAGATAAAGCCGATGATGTAAAGGCCCTGGCAGCGCCGGGGCCCTCGGGCCATTTTTGAACCTGCCGGATCTGGAGTGCGAGATGAATCTCTTTGCCAAGCTTCGTGAGTTGGACCGTCCGCTGACCGTCGGGTTGATTGGTGCGGGCAAGTTCGGCTCGATGTTTTTGGCCCAGGTCCCGCGAACGCCGGGAATTCATCTGGCTGCAATTGCCGATCTGTCGCCCGATACAGCCCGCGCCAATTTGCGAAGGGTAGGATGGTCTGACGAGCGCTTCAACGCCAAGTCGCTCGATGATGCCTTTGGGAAAGGATCGACCTTTGTTGGCGACGACTGGTCGGTTGTGGTTCGTGATCCACGGATCGACATCGTCGTCGAATGCACGGGTAATCCGGGCGCGGCGGTGCGGCACGCCTTGGCCGCGTTCAAGCAGGGCAAGCACCTTATCAACGTTACCGTCGAGGCGGATGCGCTTTGCGGCCCGTATCTGGCGCGCGCGGCACGCCAGGCCGGCGTGCTTTATAGCCTGGCCTATGGCGACCAGCCGGCCCTGACCTGCGAACTCGTCGACTGGGCGAAGGCCGCCGGTTTTCCGGTTGTCGCAATGCCTTTCTCGATGGAACGAAGCCGGCGATTGAAAGCGCGGCGATTGCGAATGCGACCGGTCTCGAAGCTCCCGATCATGGCCTTGCATTTCCTCCCGGCTCGATCGACGACATCCCGCGCCTAATGCGTCCGGTTTCGGAAGGCGGCGTGCTGGCCCGCAAGGGTCTGGTCGAGGTGATCTCGTCGCTGACCTCGGAAGGAAAGCCCATTGCGAATGACATCCGCAAAGGTGTCTGGGTCTGTATCGAGGGCGACAGCGAGTATATCAGGCGCTGCTTCAAGGAGTATGGCGTCGTCACCGATCCGAGCGGCCGCTATATGAGCATGTTTCGGCGCTGGCATATGATCGGCCTCGAACTCGGGATTTCCATCGCATCCGTAGGTCTGCGGCGGGAAGCGACCGGCGCACCGATCGTCTTCAACGCGGATGTGGTTGCGACCGCCAAGCGCAACCTCTCCGAAGGCGAGGTGCTGGACGGCGAGGGCGGATACACCGTGTTTGGCAAGTTGTCGCCGGCATTGGCCTCGCTTGCTGCGGGCGCTCTGCCTCTGGGACTGGCGCACAATGTCCGGCTTCGCAGGTCGATTGCAAAGGACACCGTGCTGCAATGGAGTGATGTCGTCATCGACGAAAAGGACGAAGCCGTGCAAGCGCGCCGGCAGATGGAGCAGGCGTTCGCGCGGTAGCGCAACAGCTTTCTGCTGAATCGTCGAGCCGTCATTCCGGGGCGATGCGCAGCATTGAGCTATGGTGCGCAATTGCGCACCTGAGAATCTCGAGATTCCGGATCGCCGCTTTGCGCCGTCCGGAATGACGATTGGAGCGATGGATTGCTTCGTCCCCTCGTAATGACGGCTCACTCCTCCTCGCCGCAGAAGCTCAGGAGCCGCTGGATCATCCTGACATTGGCGTAATCGATCATCTTGCCGTCGACGGTGACGGCGCCAAGTCCCTGGCGCGCGGCCTCTTCGAGCGCGGCGAGCGCACGCTCGGCGGCGGCGCGCTCTTCCGGAGTCGGAATGAATGCCTCGCGCGTCGGGGCGATCTGGCTCGGATGAATGACCTGCTTGCCGTCGAAGCCCATGGCGGCGGCCTTGGCCGCGGTCGAGGCCGTGGCGCGCGCGTCGCGGAAGGCGCCGCAGGGGCCGTCGATCGCGCGCAGACCGAATGCGCGGGCGGCAACCAGGAGGCGCATCATCGGGTAGGCGAAGAGATCGAGCGGCGCTTCCGGATAGCCGTCGCTGGCGCTGCCGGTGAATCGATAGGCTGATGGCGAGGCGCCGATCTCGGTGCTGCGGGCGCCGATCGAGGCGGCAAAATCGCCGACGCCGAGATGCAGCGCCGAGATCAGAGGATGCGCCGCGGCAAGCGCATCGACATTCACCAGGCCCAGCGCGGTTTCGATCAACAGCTCCATCGCCACCGGATGGTCGCGATCGCCTGAGGCTTCCGTGATCCACTTCGCGATCTCGCAGATATCAGCGACTTTCTCCGCTTTGGGGATGATGAATGCGTTGATCCGCTGCAGCCGGCCGAGACGGTTCACTTCGCTTTTGATGGTGCGGCTGTCGAACGCGTTGAGGCGAACGGAAACCCATTTCCGTCCCCAATCGGTCGTCGTCAGTCCGGCGACCGCGGATTCCAGCGCCTGGTCTTTCTCCGCCGGCGGAACAGCATCCTCGAGGTCGAGAAAGACCGCATCCGCTTCTGATCGTGCCGCGTTCTGGACGAGGCGTTCGCGGTGAGCGGGAACGGCAAGGTAACTCCGCGTCAAAGGTGCTTTCGTCATGTCCTGTCCAGTCACTGGGCATCTCCATCGGACAGGCCGAGCTCGGCCAGGATCGATGCCGTATGCTCACCGACGGAGGGAACGGGACCCATCACCGGTTCGACGCCGGGCACGGTCACGGCCGGCAGAAATGCCGATAGCGGGCCGCAAGGTGTTTCGACCGATCGCAGCCGTCCGCGTTCATGCAGCTGCGGATGCTGCAAGAAGGATTCCATGGAGTTCAGCTTGGCATTGGCGATCGAGGCCGCCTCGAGACGCTCGATCGCTTCATCGGCGGAAAAGGCAGCGAAGTGCTTCTCGATCAGAAGCTGCAACTCGTCGCGATGAGCCATCCGGTCCGGATTGGTCTTGAATCTGACATCGTCGATGAGGTCCGGATCGTTCAACACCTTGGTGCACAGGTCGACCCATTCGCGCTGATTCTGAATGCCGAAAAAGACCGCGGCTCCATCGCCGGTCTTCACCGGTCCGTAGGGCGCGATGGTGGCATGACGCAGGCCCGTCCGCTTCAACGGCTTGCCGGATCCCGCGGCGTAATAGGCCGGATAGCTCATCCATTCGGTGATGGAATCGAATAGCGATACTTCGAACGCCGTTCCCTTGCCGGTTCGCTCGCGGTTGAAGAGCGCCATCAGAACGCCGTTCAGCGCATACATTCCCGTCGCGATATCGACGGACGCAATGCCGCTCTTGGCCGGCTCCTCCTCGCTGCCGTTCACGGTCGGCAGGGCCGTTTCGCACTGGACAAGGAGGTCGTAGGCTTTCTTGCGGCTGTACGGTCCGCCACTGCCATAACCCGAAATGTCGCAGGCGATGAGGCGTGGAAACCGGCCGACCAGCGTTTGCGCGTCGAGGCCGAGCCGCTTCGCCGCACCGGGCGCAAGGTTCTGCAGGAAAATATCGGCGCGCGGCAGCAGAGCGTCGAGCACACGCTTGCCGCCAGCGCTCTTGATATCGATGGCGATACTTTCCTTCGAACGATTGGTCCAGAAGAACTGGCTCGACAGTCCGTTCATCACGTAGTCGTAGTCGCGACAGAAATCGCCTTTCTCGGGCCGTTCGATCTTGATGACGCGCGCACCCCAATCGGCGAGATGCCGGCTGGCCAGCGGCGCGGCGATGGCCTGTTCGAGTGCGACAACCGTAATGCCTGATAAGGGCAGGTCGCGCTGGTTCATGGCAAAGGCTTTCCGAATGTTGACGACACGCTTCTATAGTCCGTGTTGACGCCGTAGCACCAGTGCACGGAGAACAGGCTATTCGAGCGTTTTCGCTGCGAGACCAGCCGATTGGTGAAGAGTCGGAGAAGGCGCGACTTCGCGCTCTCGCCGCACGATGTGCCCGAGCTTTTGTCGAAATCCACCCTCAAACAGAGGAGGGCATGGCGCGACCCTCGAAGGGAGGGCGCGACGCGACCCTCGAAGAGAGGGGGCGGGGAATGCCGGGTGCCCGAAGCACCCGCGGCCTCGTGCGCAATGTAGAAAGCACACGAGTTAGTCACCACAGGTACGCCGAAACATCCGGCATTCCCTGCGCGGTGGTTTTAACGGTTTCCTTCGCGCTCTCCTCGGTGACCGGGCTCTTTTGCCACCGTCACCCGTGTAATGCAGCACGCATTATCACGAGCTTGATGCCAGCGTCGGGGCATCGGGACCACACGACTTTGCCGTCCGCAATCGGCGCGTTTCGTCTCTGCGCACCGTTGCGTCCATCGCATCCCGCACCCAACGTTCGTGACGATCGCGAAGCGCCCCTCTGTGGGACGGGATGACGCGGCATAAGCCAGTGATTTGGGTCAAATGGGAAGAGAGATATTTTCGAAAGCGGGGCTGGACACGGACCTCAGTGATTTGCCCGGTCGGGCTGATCCGCCGCGATGTGTGCTGCCGCGGTTCCATGCGAGGCTGAGCTGGCCATAGGCCAGACTTCACAATGCTCCGGTGATTAACACATTGGTTATTTGTTTGCGGTCATTTTCACGGCCTCATTCAACAAAGAGGCACCATGTCTGACATCACCATTCCCGGCGGGCGGATTCGTTCTTTCGTTGAGCGGATCGAGAACCTCGACACCGAATTGCAGGAACTCAACGAGCAGAAGAAGGAAGTGTTTTCGGAAGCGAAGGGCGAGGGGTTTGATGTCAAGATCCTCAAGGAAATCATCAAGCTGAGGAAGCAGGACAAGGACGAACGCGACGAGCACGAAAGCCTGCTTGATCTCTACCTGAGGGCGATGGAAGCCGAGCCGGCGGAAAAGACCGCAAAGGCGGCCTGAGCCGGGCGAGGACAGTCGTGAAGACAGTAGGGCGGGTTAGCGAAGGCAACCCGCCATTTTTCATCGGCCCTCCGTGTTGAGGCGGATCGGCGGTCTACGCCCTTCGGCTAACCCGCCCTACGCCTCTCTCGCAGCAATGACGGCAGCCGCGTGCAACCTCAAGGAAGCGTGAAACGTGCTATTCGCGCTTTCCGCCCGTTGCGTCGTGCGACGCGCCCGGCTATCGATCCGCTCGTCCGGACCGGCATTTTCGACGATTGGGCCGGCCAGCCAAACGATCGGAACATCGATGCCCCTGTCCCTGCCAAAGCAAAAGATTCGCATCCTGCTGCTCGAAAACGTGAACGAATCCGCCGTTCGCCTGTTCGACGCCAATGGCTATAGCGAGGTCGAGCGTCTGACGAAGGCGCTGGGGGCCGATGAACTCAAGCAGCGGCTTGCGGGCGTGCATATGCTCGGCATTCGCTCCAGGACCCAGCTCACGTCGGATGTGTTGGGGAGCGCCGATCGGCTGATGGCGGT
>Ga0310811_10013767_pt1 | contig 10545 bp, 10 predicted proteins | sample YCmetagenome_FD_207642 | JGI IMG/M metagenome (GOLD analysis project Ga0310811, IMG submission 207642) | Soil microbial communities from experimental microcosm in Duke University, North Carolina, United States - YC | ecosystem: Engineered > Artificial ecosystem > Soil microcosm > Unclassified ... | reverse complement strand
AGACGCGTCTCCCGCGCGCGCCGGGCGATGAATTCCACCGCCGCGACATCGTCGATGATCGGGTCGGTATTGGGCAGGCAGACCATGGTGGTGACCCCGCCGGCGGCGGCGGCGGCCGCGCCGCTGGCGATGGTCTCCATATGCTCTTCGCCGGGCTCGCGCAGCTGCACGCGCATGTCGACCAGCCCCGGGGCCAGGCAATGGCCCCCGCAGGGCACGACCTCGGCCTCGTCCGGCAGGCCCTCGCCATTGACCCAGGGGCCGACCTCGACGATGCGCCCGTCGATGACGAGCAGACCGCCGGTCTCGTCGCGGCCGCTGGCCGGATCGATCAGCCGGGCATTCACCAGGACCAGCGGGCGCCTAAGGGTCGCCATCGCCGTCCTCATTGCTGCGGAGCTTGCGGGTCAGCAGATCCAGGCAGGCCATGCGCACGGCCACGCCCATCTCCACCTGCTCGCGGATCAGGCTGCGGTCGATGTCGTCGGCAACCTCGGAATCGATCTCGACGCCGCGGTTCATCGGGCCGGGATGCATGATCAGCGCGTCGGGCCGCGCCTCGGCCAGCTTCTCCCGGTCCAGGCCGTAGAAATGGAAATATTCGCGGATGGAGGGGACATAGGCGCCCTGCATGCGCTCGGTCTGGAGGCGCAGCATCATCACGATGTCGCAATCCGCCAGGCCCCGGCGCATGTCGTAGAAGACCTCGACCCCCATCCGCTCGATGCCGCCGGGCAGCAAGGTGGGCGGGGCGATGACGCGCACCCGCGCGCCCATGATGGTGAGGAGCTGGATGTTCGAACGGGCGACGCGGCTGTGCAGGATGTCGCCGCAGATCGCCACCAGCAGCCCCTCCAGCCGGCCGCGCCGGCGCCGGATGGTCAGCGCATCGAGCAGGGCCTGGGTCGGATGCTCATGGCTGCCGTCGCCGGCATTGATCACCGCACAATCGACCTTCTGGGAGAGGAGATTGACGGCCCCGGAATCGGGATGGCGCACCACCAGCACGTCGGGATGCATGGCGTTGAGCGTCATCGCCGTGTCGATCAGCGTCTCGCCCTTTTTGATCGAGCTGGAGGCCGCCTGCATGTTGATGACGTCGCCGCCCAGGCGCTTGCCCGCCAGCTCGAAGGAGGTGCGGGTCCGGGTCGAATTCTCGAAGAAGAGGTTGATCAGCGTCCGGCCGGCGAGCAGGTCGCGCTTCTTGTCGGCGCCGCGGTTGAAGGCGACATAGGTCTCGGAGATGTCCAGGAGGGCTTCGATCTCCTCCCGAGAGAGTCCTTGGATGCCCAGAAGATGGCGGTGGCGATATCGAAGGGCGAGGGCAGCGCTCATCGAAGACGTCTTATAGTGGCTGCCTCCGGGGAAGGGAAGCCGCAGCGCGGCCAAGGCGAAATTGCGCGCAGAATCAACCGCGCGAAGCTCGGCCGCGCTGTTCCTGGGGCATCGACTCGGCGCCGGCTTCGCTCGAATATGTCGGGGATCAACGGGAGGAATAGGTCAGCGATGAACGCCTGGAAGTTCGAACTCGTGCCCGCGCCCCCGGCCGGCGGCAAGATCCAAGGCCATGTCGCCTGGGACGATCCCGTCCTGGCGGGCTGGGAATGGCCCTATATCGCCGTCAACGGATTGCTGCCCGGACCGGCGGTGCTGGTGACGGCCGGCATTCATGGCTCGGAATATCCTTCCATCGATGCCGCCATCCGCCTCGGCGCGTCCTTGGATCCGCAGCAGGTCAGGGGCCAGGTCCTCTGCCTGCCCGTCATGAACCCCTCGGCTTTCTGGGAGCGGGCACCCTATGTCTCGCCGGTGGACAATCTCAATCTCAACCGCGTCTTTCCCGGCAAGGCCAAGGGCAGCTTCAGCGAGCGGGTCGCCCATCATCTGACCCAGCGCGCGATCCGCCATGCCGATGCCTATATCGACATGCATGGCGGCGACCTGCCCGAGGCGCTCGTGCCTTTTGCCATCTATCACGAGAGCGGGGACGCCAAGCTCGATGCCAAGAGCGCGGCCATGGCCCAGGCCTTCGGCTCGCCTTCGCTGCTGATCCAGCGCAGCGCCGACGCCCCGGTCAACGGCCTGGCCTATGCCACGGCGACAGGCTTCGGCATTCCCGCCCTCCTCGTGGAGGACGGTGGTGCCGGCCAGTATGACGCCGGGATCGCCGAGGGCCTGCTGGCGGGTGTCGAGAATGTGCTGCGCGGCCTCGAGGTCCTGCCCGGGGCCGTGCGCAACATGCCGCCCGCCCGCCGCTTCGCGAAATTCACCTGGATCCGCACGAAAGAGGCCGGTTTTTTCCGCCACGAGGCGAAGGTGGGCGACGAGCTCGCCGCCGGTCAGCGGCTGGGGCGGCTGGTCGATTTCTTCGGCGCGACGATCGAGGAGGTCGTGACGCCCGAGGCCGGCCGGGTGCTGTTCATGGTGGTGAGCCCGGCCATGGCGAAGAACGGCCTGATCTGCGGGATCGGGGTCGAGGCGGCTTAGAGACAGGCTCTTAGATCGCGCCCTCGCGGCGCAGCTCGGCGATCGCGGCCGCGTCGAGGCCCAGAAGCTCCTGCAGCAGCTCCTCGCTATGCTGGCCGAGATAAGGCGGGGCGTGGCGGTAGGTCACCGGCGTGCCGGAGAGGCGCAGCGGATTGGCGATCAGATCGACCTCGCCCTTCCCGGCCAGGGGATGGGGCATCTTGATCTGCATCTCGCGGTGCTTGACCTGAGGATCGGCGAAGACCTGATCCATGGTATTGACCGGGCTGCAGGGCACGCCCAGCCCGGCGAGGCCCTCGACCCATTCCTTCTGCGTCTTCCGGCGGACCACCTCCTCCAGCAGCGCATAGAGCGCCCGGCGATTGCCGACCCGCAGCTCATTGGTGACGAAGCGCGGATCCTGGGCCAGCTCCGGCACGCCGGCGAAGGCACAAAATTTTGCGAATTGGCCGTCATTGCCCACGGCCAGGATCACGTGATGGCCGTCGGACCCCTCGAGGACGGTATAGGGCACGATATTGGGATGCTCATTGCCGACGCGCTGCGGCACCTCGCCCGAGGTCAGATAGTTGAGCCCGACATTGGCCAGCCAGGCGATCTGCGAATCCAGCAGCGAGACGTCGATGTACTGGCCCTCGCCGGTCTTGTCGCGGTGATGGAGGGCGGCCAGGATCGCCGTCGTGGCATACATGCCGCACATGATATCGGCGATGCCGACGCCGACCTTCATCGGCGCCCGGTCGGGCTCGCCCGTCACGCTCATGATGCCGCCGAGACCCTGGGCCAGCATGTCGTAGCCCGCCCGGGGCGCATAGGGGCCCGTCTGGCCGAAGCCGGTGATGGAGCAGTAGATGAGGCGCGGATTCGCCGCCTTCAGATCGGCATAGCTGAGGCCGTAGCGCGCCATGTCGCCGACCTTGAAATTCTCCACCATGATGTCGCATTGGCCGATCAGCCGCCGCGCCAGGGCCTGGCCCGGCGGCTTGGAGATATCGACGGCAAGCGAGCGCTTGTTGCGGTTCGAGCTGAGGTAATAGGCGCTCTCGGCCGTGTCCTTGCCCTCCTTGTCCTGGACATAGGGCGGGCCCCATTTGCGGGTGTCGTCGCCGGCGCCGGGCCGCTCGATCTTGATCACATCGGCGCCGAGATCGCCGAGGAGCTGGGTGCAGGTCGGCCCGGCCAGGATGCGGGCGAGATCGAAAACGCGAATGCCTTCTAGCGGGCCGGGCATGGAAGCGAACCTCTGGAGGAGACGGGAAAGGGCGGGCGACTGTCCATGCCGGCCAGCCGGCCGTCAAGCCGGGGAATGAGACGCCGTGATGCGGTCGAGGGCGCCCTGGAGGATATAGGCCGCGGCCAGCTTGTCGATCAGCTCGCCCCGGCGGCGATGGGACATCTCGGCCTCGCGCATCGGACGTTCGGCGCCAAGCGTGGAGAAACGCTCGTCCCAGAAGGCGAGCGGCAGGTCGATGACGGTCAGGAGATTGGCGGCGAACTGGCGCACCGACTGGGAGCGCGGACCCTCGCGCCCGTCCAGCCCGATCGGGAGGCCGATGACGAGTCCGCCCACCTTGCGCTCGGCGATGAGCGCCTTGAGCTTGGTCATATCGGCGGCGAATTTGACCCGGGGCAGCACGGTCAAGGGGGAGGCGACCGTGAGGGCCGAATCGGAGACGGCGATGCCGATGGTCTTGCTCCCAATATCGAGGCCGAAGAGGCGGCCCCCCGGCGCCAAAGCTGCCTTCATCGCGAGGATATCGATCACGGCCATGGCCAAGGCTTAGCGCATTTCCCGGCCCAAGGGGAACAAGGGTGGGGGAACAACGGCGCGTCGAATCGATTGCCCCGACTGCCTGCCGCCCATAGCTTGAACCCGCGGGGCAGCGCCGAGGGGCGATTTGAGCATCGAGCTATTCATCAAGGGCCTTATCGTGGGCGTGGCGATCGCCGCGCCGGTCGGTCCCATCGGGCTGCTCTGCATCCAGCGGGCGCTGAGCGGCGGCTGGATCTCCGGCCTGGCCTCGGGCCTGGGCGCGGCCCTGGCCGATACCTTCTATGGCGGCGTCGCAGCCTTCGGCCTGTCTTTGGTTCAGGATTTTCTGTTCGGCCACCGCGATACCATCGCCGTCATCGGCGGGCTGTTCCTCTGCCTGCTGGGCTTGCGGATCATCCTGACCAAGCCCGCGACCATCGCGGCCGGGCCGCGCCGATCGGCGGCGGGGCTGGTGGGCGACTTCGCCGGCACCTTCATGCTGACCTTGGCCAATCCGATGACGATCCTGTCCTTCATCGCCATCTTCGCCGCCCTCAACACCTCGGCGGCGAGCGACAGCTACGCGGCCGCCGCGGCGCTGGTGCTGGGCGTCTTCGCCGGCTCGGCGGCCTGGTGGCTCTGCCTCAGCTTCGGCGTCGGCGTCATCCGCCATAAGGTGGACCAGCCGGTGCTGCGCTGGGTCGCGCGCGGCTCCGGCGCCCTCATCCTCGTCTTCGGGGTGAGCGCGGCCTGGCATGGCATGATGAGCTGAGGGCGCCTCTGCCGCCGCGGGTTGCAGGCCGGGGGCCGCTTTGCTAGGTTCCGCGCCATTTCGCCATATTCCGACCTCCAAAGGACCAGGCCCATGTCTCTGGATCGTGCCGCTGTCCGGCATATCGCCACGCTCGCCCGCATCCGCGTCAGCGATCAGGAAGCCGACGCCCTGGTGGGCGATCTCGGCAAGATCCTCGCCTGGGTCGAGCAACTGGGCGAGGTCGATACGGCCGGCGTCGAGCCGATGGCGAGCGTCGTCGCCCGCAAGCTGCCGCAGCGCGCCGATGAGGTGACCGACGGCAATATCCGCGACCGGCTGCTGGCCAACGCGCCCGAGCCGGCCATGGGCTTCTTCACCGTGCCCAAGGTGGTGGAGTGATGACCGCGCTTACCGAACTGACCATGACCCAGGCCCTTGCCGGCCTGGCCAAAGGGAGCTTCAGCGCCCGCGAGCTGGCGGAAGCCCATCTCGCGGTCATGGAGCGCCATCGCGGCCTCAACGCCTTCATCACCGAGACGCCGGAGAAGGCGCTCGCCATGGCCGGGGAATCCGATGCCCGGCGCAAGCGCGGCGAGGTCGGGTTGCTGGAGGGCATTCCGCTCGGGATCAAGGATCTCTTCTGCACCGAGGGCGTGCTCACCACCGCCGGCTCCCATATCCTTGACGGCTTCAAGCCGCCTTATGAATCGACGGTGACCGCGAAGCTCTGGCAGGCCGGGGCTGCCATGCTGGGCAAGCTCAACATGGACGAGTTCGCCATGGGCTCCTCCAACACCACGAGCTACCACGGCAATGTGAAGAATCCCTGGACCCGGCGCGGCGACAATCGCGACCTGGTGCCGGGCGGCTCCTCCGGCGGCTCGGCCGCGGCGGTGGCGGCGCGCATGGCCATGGCGGCGACCGGCACGGATACCGGCGGCTCGATCCGCCAGCCCGCGGCCTTCTGCGGCCTCGTCGGCATCAAGCCGACCTATGGCCGCTGCTCGCGCTGGGGCATCGTCGCCTTCGCCTCCTCCCTCGACCAGGCGGGTCCGCTCGCCCGCAGCGTCGAGGACGCGGCCCTGATGCTGCAGGTGATGGCCGGCCACGACCCCAAGGATTCGACCTCCGTCGACCTGCCGGTGCCGGACTATCGCGCCGGCCTCGGCGCCGGGGTGAAGGGCCTGCGCATCGGCATCCCAAGGGAATACCGGATGGATGGGATGGCGGCGGAGATCGGCGCCCTCTGGGCCAAGGGTGCGGAGTGGCTGAAGGCGGCGGGGGCGGAGATCGTCGATATCTCGCTGCCCCATACCAAATACGCGCTGCCGACCTATTACATCATCGCCCCGGCCGAGGCCTCCTCCAACCTGGCCCGCTACGACGGGGTGCGCTTCGGCCTCAGGGTGCCGGGCGGCTCCCTCGATGAGATGTATGAGAACACCCGGGCCGCGGGCTTCGGGGCCGAGGTCAAGCGCCGGGTGCTGATCGGGACTTATGTCCTCTCGGCCGGCTATTACGATGCCTATTACCTGAAGGCGCAGCGTCTGCGGAGCCTCATCCTCGGCGATTTCACCAAGGCCTTCGAGAAGGTCGATGCGATCCTGACGCCGGCCACGCCGACGCCCGCCTTCGCCGTGGGCGAGCGCATGGACGATCCGATCGCCATGTATCTGAACGACGTCTTCACCGTGCCGGTCAATCTCGCGGGGCTGCCCGGCATCTCGGTGCCTGCCGGTCTCTCGGAAGACGGCTTGCCGCTGGGCCTGCAGCTTCTCGGCCGGGCCTTCGACGAGGCGACCTTGTTCCGTACCGCCCGCACCATCGAGGAAGCCGCCGGCTTCACGGCCAAAGCGGCGGGGATCTGATCATGAGCGATTACATCGAAGGCCATAACGGACCCTGGGAGATCGTGCTGGGGCTGGAAGTCCATGCCCAGGTCATCTCCAAGGCCAAGCTCTTCTCCGGTGCGGCGACGGAATTCGGCGCCGAGCCCAATAGCCAGGTCAGCTTCGTCGACGCCGCCTTCCCCGGCATGCTGCCGGTCATCAACCGTTTCTGCGTCGAGCAGGCGGTGAAGACGGGGCTGGGGCTGAACGCCCAGATCAACCACCGCTCCGTCTTCGACCGGAAGAACTACTTCTATGCCGATCTTCCCGCGGGCTATCAGATCTCGCAGTTCCTGCAGCCCATCGTCGGCAAGGGCGTGATCGTGATCGATCTGCCCGACGGCCGCTCGCGCGAGGTCGGGATCACGCGCCTGCATCTGGAGCAGGATGCCGGCAAGAGCCTGCATGACCAGCATCCCACCAAGACCTATGTCGATCTCAACCGCTCCGGCGTCGCGCTGATGGAGATCGTCTCCGAGCCCGACATGCGCTCATCGGAGGAGGCGGCCGCCTACCTGCGCAAGCTGCGCTCGATCCTGCGCTATCTCGGCACCTGCGACGGCAATATGGAAGAAGGCAGCCTGCGCTGCGACGTCAATGTCTCGGTGCGCCGGCCGGGCGAGGGGCTCGGCACGCGCTGCGAGATCAAGAACGTGAACTCCATCCGCTATGTCCAGCAGGCGATCGAATACGAGGCGCGCCGGCAGATCGAGGTGATCGAGGAGGGCGGCAAGATCCGGCAGGAGACGCGGCTGTTCGATGCCGGCCGCGGCGTCACCCGGACCATGCGCAGCAAGGAAGATTCCCATGACTACCGCTATTTTCCCGATCCCGACCTGCTGCCGCTCGACCTCGATCCCGCCTGGGTCCAGCGCCTGAAGACGACCCTGCCGGAGCTGCCCGACGCCAAGAAGGCGCGCTTCATGGCGGATTTCGGCCTGTCGCCCTATGACGCCGGCGTGCTGGTCGCCGATCAGGAGACGGCGCATTTCTACGAGACCGTCGCCAAGGGCCGCGATGCCAAGCTGGCGGCGAATTGGCTGATCTCCGAGCTCTTCGGCGCCCTCAACAAGGCCGGCGTCGATATCGCGAACTCGCCGGTTTCGGCCGCGGCGCTGGGCGGGCTGGTCGACCTCATCGCCGACAACACGATCTCCGGCCGCATCGCCAAGGATGTCTTCGCCGAGATGGTGGAGACGGGCAAGGATGCGGCGGCCATCGTGGAGGCGAAGGGCCTGCGTCAGGTGACGGACACCGGCGCCATCGACGCGGCCATCGACAAGGTGCTGGTCCAGCATGCCGACAAGCTGGCGGAATACCGCTCGGGCAAGGAGAAGCTGTTCGGCTTCTTCATCGGCCAGGTGATGAAGGCCACCGCCGGCAAGGCCAACCCCGCCATGCTGAACGATCTCTTGAAGAAGAAGCTGGCGGGGTAGAGCGCCGTCGAGGCGAATACCTATCTGCCGTCATCCCCGCGAAAGCGGGGATCCAGGGCCAGCGACGGATGTCTCGCATGCGGCCCTGGATTCCCGCTTTCGCGGGAATGACGAAAAGAAATAAATCACTCAGCGCATGCTGGACGTCGCATGAACGAGATCAATTCGCGATGATGCTGGGTCGCACCAAAGCGATGAGCTGGCCGTTCATGAGATGGGCCGTGCCTTCCGGCCTCTCGAAGGACGGCGCCAGGGAGGGCAGGGCGGCCATGGCATTGGGGCCACAGCGATAGCCGGTCGGCGCCACGGCGGTGAAGCCGCCGGTCTGGATCACATATTGGAAGTCGCGGTTGACGACGCTGACATTCTCCGGCGAGCCCGCCCCGGCGACGGCGAAATTGGCGCTGGCCGCACCGGTCGGACCCTTCGCCAAGGCGGCGAGCAGCGTGCCGTCGACCTTGCCGCTGCCAGCGGCGGTGCGCGTGTCGATATAGAGGACATTGCCCTGGAGGAAGGCGAGGCCGATCTGGTTGGAGCCATTCAGCCGCCCGGCCCGCGGCGTGTTCTCGAACAGCCCGCCGATCAGCGGAATGTCCTGGGTGAAGCCGATGCGATTGACGTTGCGCCGGTTGATGTTGCGGGTATCGCTGCGGAAGGCGCAGTCGGGGGTGATGACCACGACCTCGGTCACGGTATCGTAGCGATCGGTCTTCAGCTTGATCTCGTCGACCCGCGCATCGTCCAGCCGGCGGTTCCAGGGCGTGTTGTCGCTGCTGTTGGTATTCCCCGAGGGTTCATCCGCCCGCAGGCTCGCCGGCAGGGCCGCAAGCATCGCGGCGGCCAGAAGGAGAAGGCCGAAGCTGGGCTGACGCATTCAGGTTACTCCGTCAAGTCTAGGGGAAGCATGGCAAGTCTGGGGCAAGCATGGTTGTCGTGCCAGTCGGGCCCTGGTCGCAGTGAGCGTGCCATCCTATCCTCAACGGAAGCGGGACGGATTTGGATGCGTTTTCGAAGGGGAATCGACATGAGCGAACTCTATAACGGGCCGATGCCCAAAGGCAGGCATGCCGTCGATATCGGTGCCGGCGCGCCGTTCGGCAAGGCGTTCCCCGCCATCGGTTCACGGCGATGAGCGGCGATGGCCAGCGCAAGAACCCCGGGCTCGATCCCGCGACCCTCGCCGCCCGGGCGCTGGGCTGGATCGATCCCGCGAGTCGGGGCGTCGTCCCGGCGATCCATCTCGCCACCACCTTCGAGCGCGAGCCGGACCAGAGCCTGCCCGGTGGGCGGGCCTATATCCGGCCCCGCGCCCCGGCCTTCGACCAGCCCGAGGCGTTGCTGGCGGCGCTGGAGGGCGGGGCAGGGGCGATGCTCTTTGCCAGCGGCATGGCGGCGGCGGTGGCGCCCTTCCAGGCGCTGAAGCCCGGCGACCATGCCGTGGCCCCCACCGAGATCTATTGGGGCATGCGGCAATGGCTGATGGATTTCGGCCGCGCCGGGGGGCTCGAGATCGATTTCGTCGACATGACCGACCTTGCCGCTCTGGCCGCTGCCATGCGGCCCGGCCGCACCAAGCTGGTCTGGATCGAAACCCCCGCCAACCCCTCCTGGGCCGTCACCGATATCGCGGGCGCGGCGGCGATCGCCCATAAAGCCGGGGCGCGGCTCGCCGTCGACAATACGGTGCCGACGCCGGTGCTGACCCGGCCCCTGGCGCTGGGCGCCGATCTCGTCATGCATGCCGCGACCAAATATCTGAACGGCCATAGCGATGTGCTCTGCGGCGCGTTGGTGACGGCCAAGGCCGACGAGCCCTGGCAGCGGATCACCGATCTCCGCGCCCAGGCCGGCGCGGTGCCAGGACCCTTCGAGGCCTGGCTTCTGCTGCGCGGCATGCGCACGCTTTATCTGCGGGTGCGTCAATGCTCGGCCTCGGCCCAGGCCATCGCCGAGCATTTCGCCCATCATCCCAAGCTGCTCGCCGTGCTCTACCCCGGCCTGCCCGGCACGCCCGGCCATGACATCGCAGCGCGCCAGATGAGCGGCGGTTTCGGGGGCATGCTCTCCATCCGGCTCCGGGGCGGCCGCGAGGCGGCGCTGGACTGCGCCGCCCGGCTCGAGCTCTGGACCCGGGCGACCTCGCTGGGCGGGGTGGAAAGCCTGATCGAGCATCGCGCCAGCGTCGAGGGCGCCTATAGCGCGGCGCCGCCGGATCTGCTGCGCCTC
>Ga0310811_10013766_pt1 | contig 10545 bp, 7 predicted proteins | sample YCmetagenome_FD_207642 | JGI IMG/M metagenome (GOLD analysis project Ga0310811, IMG submission 207642) | Soil microbial communities from experimental microcosm in Duke University, North Carolina, United States - YC | ecosystem: Engineered > Artificial ecosystem > Soil microcosm > Unclassified ... | reverse complement strand
GGCGCGCCGGCGTGCTTGAGCGAGGTCAGCGGCGAGGCGCCGGTGCCGCCGTCGTGGCCGGAGATCAGCACGACGTCGGCGTGGGCCTTGCTGACACCGGCGGCCACGGTCCCGACCCCGACCTCGGCGACCAGCTTCACATGGACGCGGGCGCGCGGGTTGGAGTTCTTGAGGTCGTGGATGAGCTGGGCCAGGTCCTCGATCGAGTAGATGTCATGGTGCGGCGGGGGCGAGATGAGACCGACCCCGGGCGTGGAGTGCCGGGTCCTGGCGATCCACGGGTACACCTTGTGGCCGGGCAGTTGGCCACCCTCACCGGGCTTGGCGCCCTGGGCCATCTTGATCTGCAGGTCGTCGGCGTTGACCAGGTACTCGCTGGTCACGCCGAAGCGCCCGGAGGCCACCTGCTTGATCGCCGACCGGCGAGCAGGGTCGTGCAGCCGCTCGGGGTCCTCGCCGCCCTCACCGGTGTTCGACTTGGCGCCGAGCCGGTTCATGGCGATGGCGAGAGTCTCGTGGGCCTCCATCGAGATCGAGCCGTACGACATGGCGCCGGTCGAGAACCGCTTGACGATCGACTCGACCGGCTCGACCTCCTCGATCGGGATGGGCGTGCCCGGACGCAGCTTGAACAGGCCCCGCAGGGTCATGAGCTGCTCGGACTGCCCGTCGACGAGCGAGGTGTACTCCTTGAAGATCTCGTAGCGCCGGGTCCGGGTGGAGTGCTGGAGCTTGAAGACCGTGGTCGGGTTGAACAGGTGCGGCTCGCCCTCGCGCCGCCACTGGTACTCGCCACCGACCTCCAGGCGCCGGTGCGCGTTCTCGGCGCGCGGGTAGGCCCGGGCATGCCTCTCCAGCGCCTCGCGGGCCAGGACGTCGAAGCCGACGCCGCCGAGCCGGGAGGTCGTGCCGGTGAAGCACTGGTCGATGACCTCGGACCCCAGGCCGAGCGCCTCGAAGATCTGGGCGCCGGTGTAGGAGGCGACCGTGGACACGCCCATCTTGGACATGACCTTCAGCACGCCCTTGCCGTACGCCTTGATCAGGTTTCGGACGGCCTTGTGCGGCTCGAGGTCGATGACGCCGGTGGCGATCAGGTCCTCGGCCGTCTCCAGCGCGAGGTAGGGGTTGATGGCGCTGGCGCCGTACCCCACGAGGAGGGCCATGTGGTGGCACTCTCTGGCCTCGCCGGTCTCGAGCACGAGGCCGACCCGGGTGCGCGACTTCTCCCGGATGAGGTGGTGGTGCACCGCGCCGGTGAGCAGCAGGGATGGGATGGGTGCCTTGTCGCGGGAGGATCCGCGGTCGGACAGCACGATGATCCGCGCGCCGTCCCGGATCGCCGCGGAGACCTCCTGGCGGATCTCCTCCAGCCGCCGGGTGAGCGCCTCGCCCCCGCCGGCCACGTCGAACAGACCCGAGACGACGTGCGGCTGGAAGCCCGGCAGCGCGCCCTCGTCATTGATGTGGACGATCTTGGCCAGCTCGTCGTTGTCGATCACCGGGTAGGGCAGCACGAGACGCCGGCACGAGGGCGCGGCAGGGTCGAGCAGGTTGCCCTCCGGGCCGATCGTCGACTGCAGCGAGGTGACGAGCTCTTCGCGGATGGCGTCCAGGGGCGGGTTGGTGACCTGGGCGAACAGCTGGCTGAAGTAGTCGAACAGCAGCCGCGGCCGGTCACTCAGCACGGCCACGGGCGTGTCGGTGCCCATGGAGCCGATCGGCTCAGCCGCCGTCCTGGCCATCGGCGCCAGGATGATCCGCAGCTCCTCCTCGGTGTACCCGAAGGTCTGCTGCCGTCGCACCAGCGCCTCGTGCGTGGGGTGCTCGTGCTCGCGCTCGGGCAGTTCCTCGAACCGCACCAGGCCCGCGTGCAGCCACTCCTCGTACGGCTGGGCCGCCGCGAGCTCGGCCTTGATCTCGTCGTCCTCGATGATCTTGCCGCGGGCGGTGTCGATCAGGAACATGCGGCCCGGCTGGAGGCGGCCCTTGCGGACGACCCTCTCCGGGGCGATGTCCGCGAGCACGCCCGCCTCGGAGGCGAGCACGACCAGGCCGTCGTCGGTGACCCAGAACCGCCCGGGGCGAAGGCCGTTGCGGTCGAGCACCGCCCCGACGAGCGTGCCGTCGGAGAAGGTGATCGACGCGGGGCCGTCCCAGGCCTCCATCAGCGTCGAGTGGAACTCGTAGAAAGCCCTCCGCGCCGGGTCCATCTCGGCGTGGTTCTCCCACGCCTCGGGGATCATCATCAGCACGGCGTGGGGCAGCGACCGCCCGCCCAGGTGGAGCAGTTCCAGCGTCTCGTCGAAGGACGCGGTGTCCGAGCCGTCCGGGTCGCAGATCGGGAACAGGCGCTCCAGGTCACCGGGGATGAGGCCGGTGGCCAGCATGGCCTCGCGGGCACGCATCCAGTTCCGGTTGCCCTTGACGGTGTTGATCTCACCGTTGTGCGCGATGAACCGGTACGGATGGGCCAGCGGCCACGAGGGGAAGGTGTTGGTGGAGAAACGCGAGTGGACCAGCGCGATGGCCGAGACGTAACGCTCGTCGGCGAGGTCGGGGAAGAACGGCTCGACCTGCAGGGAGGTCAGCATCCCCTTGTAGACGATCGTCCGGCTGGACAACGAGGCGAAGTAGACGTCCGCCTCGTGCTCGGCGCGCTTGCGGAAGGCGAAGACGAGCCGGTCGAGCTCGAGGCCGCTCTCGCCGCCGGGCGAGCTGACGAACAGCTGCCGGAAATGCGGCATGACCGCGCGGGCGCTGGCCCCGGGGAGAGCGCGGTCGACCGGCAGGTCACGCCAGCCGAGGACGGTCATGCCCTCTTCGGCGGCGATCTCCTCGATGAGGCCGACGGAGATGCTCCTGGCCTCCTCGTCGAGTGGCAGGAAGGCGGTGCCCACGGCGTACGCGCCCTCCTGCGGTAGCGGGAAGCCCGCGACCGCCCGGAAGAACGCGTCGGGGATCTGCGTGAGGATGCCGGCGCCGTCACCGGTGTCGGGCTCGCTGCCGCTGGCCCCCCGATGATCGAGGTTGCGGAGCGCCGTCAGCGCCTTGGAGACGATGTCATAGCTGCGCCTGCCGGCGACGTCGGCCACCATGGCCACGCCGCAGGCGTCATGCTCGTTCGAGGGGTCATACAGGCCCTGGGGCTCCGGAAAGCCTCTGGGTGAGCCAAGGCGGGCAGCAGGCATCTAGTCACTCCCGTCGTCATCGTCTGTTCGAAACAGAGGGACGACGTTGGCCCTGCTGCAATTATGGTACGTAGAGATTACCGCACCCTGCCGGAATAGTCCCCGTGGGTCCGCTTCGCGAATCTTCATTGGTTAACACGATGGATACAGTTGCCGCATGGCGGCTCATGAGGCGATCGATCAGCTCTTGACCTCGGCGGGCGTGGACAGCCGCCGTCTCCGCAGGGCGCTCGGCCTTCTCGGCGGCGGCGACTGGTGGACTCTGGCCGATCTCGTCCGGGAGACCGCGACATCGCGGCGTTCCATCGAGTCGCTGCTGCGTGAGCTCACCCTTGAGCGCAGCGGCGATCGCTTCCGGCTGCCGGCCGATCGCGCCCGACGTTATAACGAAGCCTTCGGTCCCGATATTTCGGACCTGACGGATCCGGTCGCCGGCCTGGCCGGGGAGCACGCCGAGACCCTCGAGCGGCTGAGGGAGCTGATCGCCAAGGCCCCGCGTGGCCGCCACACTCTCGACCATGTCGCCGCGACCGCCGACACGGTCCTGCGGCGGGCCCTGCTCCTCGGGGCCCGCTTCTGGTTGCCGGGCGCCAGGCTGCTCTGCGTGGGCGACCACGACCTGACCTCCCTCGCCGTACGGATGATCCATCCGGATGTGGACGTCACGGTCGTCGACATCGACGAGCGGATCCTCGGCTACATCGACGCCCAGGGCCTCGGCGTCAGGACCCGCTGGGCGGACCTGCGCCTGGGCCTCGCCCCGTCCGCGCGCGGGCAGGCCGACCTGGCGATCACCGATCCGCCCTACACGCCCGACGGGATCGGCCTGTTCGTGGCACGCGCGGCCGAGGGGCTGCGGGACCGCGACCACGGCCGGATCCTCCTGGCCTACGGCGCGTCCGAACGCACCCCCATGCTGGCCCTCAAGGTACAGAACACCTTGTCTGACCTAAATCTTCTTAATGAAGCGATATTTCCGGACTTCAATAGGTACGACGGGGCCGAGGCCATCGGCAGCGCCGCCGACCTCTACATTCTCCGGCCGACGACCAAGACGTGGCCTGCCGTCGCCTCCCGGGTCGACAGGCTCGCCACCGCGATCTACACCCAGGGCCCCCAGTCCGTCGAGGCCGCCTCTCCGGCGGGTGCGCCCGCCGGAGAGGATCTGGCGGAGTTCGCCCCCGCCCTGCTCGCCGGGGAATGGCCCCGGGAACTGCAGCCGAAGGTGCCGAGGACGAGGCTGTCCACCCTGCTCGCCAAGCCGTACGCCGCCGCGCCGGAACGGGTGGCCGTGGCCGTGCCCGCCGGGCTTGAGACGGCCCTCCCCCGGTTGCTGCTCGCGACCCGGGCCAGGCACGTGCGCGTCCTGCTCGCCGCCAGGCCGGACGACCTGCCCGCGCTGACGGAGGCGGTCCGCCCCGTGTACGACGTCACCTGCCGGTCCACCGGCGCGGGGGCCGTCCTCGACGCCGTACGGCTGCCGCTCCCCGACGCCGATGTCGCGCGGATCGTCCGGCGGATCCTCGACAGCGCGCACGGCAAGGTGGCCAACACCTGGCGCGAGGCGCTGGCCGAGACGGCCGGGCTGACCAGGAAGGAGGCCAGGGCCGTGGTCGAGGAGGCCGCGCCGTGGGCAGGGGATCTCACCGCACTGGAACTGCCCCTTCACCGCCTCGCCGGGCTTCCCGCCGACGTGTCGGAGACACTGGCCGGGGCCCGTTGACCTGTCAGGTGGCCGGCGGAGGAGACTCGGACTCCCCGTATCCTCCGGACCCCGGATCGGGCTCGCTGGGCGGCGCTTCCGACGGCTGCGCCGTGTCGTCTCCCTCGTCCCCTCCGGCGGGGGCCGCGGGCAGCCCGGCGACCGCGACCACGCGGCGGTAGAGCGCCTTCTCCGACTCCCGGACCGCCAGCCCGAGCGTGACGAAGTCGTCCTTGCCCCCCGGCTCGGCGCCGTCCGCGCGGCCGATCCAGGCGAGGCCGACGAAGTGCCCCATCGCCTGGCCGCTGGCCTCTGTATACCCCTGGAACTGCGCCTTCTCCGACTCCAGCGGCAGCACCCAGCCGTCATGGTGCAGGGCCTTGAGGTTGTCGACGAGTTCGTTCGCGGCGTCCACGTCGGCCAGGTTGAACATCGTGTACTGGGCGACGTAGTCGCCGTCGGCGGTCGCGTACAGCCCGCGGACGGCCTGCTCGCAGCCCGCGTCGGCCAGCTCTCCCGCCAGGCCGCCCCACACGGTGCCGCCGCAGTTGTCGTCCAGGCGGCTGGCGATCCTCTTCAGGGCGATCCTGCCCGACGTGAGCGTCTTGGCGCCGAAGACCTCCTTGGCCGTGAGCGGCGCCGCGTCGGCCTTCCTGTCGGCGATCGGCCCGAACTGCTTGGGGGACGGCCATGCCTGGTAAAGGTCCGGCCGGGCCTTCCCGAAGGGGTCCGACCCCTGCTCGTCCGGCGCCGCGGCGTTCCCGGTTATCGAGGTGGCCAGCAGGACCAGGCCCAGCGCGGTCGCGAGGGTGGCGGCGATCGACCCGGTCCACACCAGGACGCGCCGCTGACTGTCGCTCATCCCCGACTCGGCGGGGGGTGCCGAGTCGGCCCATCTGTCCCGGGAACCGGACGTCCGGCGCTTTCGCTTGGTCATGAACCGCCGGCTCCGATGAGCGTGCCAAGCCCCCAAGTCAGACTTGCCGCGAGGCCGCCGACGAGGAGCTGGCGCAGGCCGCTGAACCACCAGCTTCGCGCGGTCACCCTGGAGACCAGCGCACCCGCGGCGAACAGGGCCACCATCGACGCGACCGCCGGGATCCACAGGACCGTCAGCCCGAGGAGGTACGGCACCAGCGGGATGAGCGCCCCCACGCCGAAGGAGACGAAGGACGAGGCCGCCGCGAGGACCGGCGAGGGCAGGTCCTGCGGGTCGACGCCGATCTCCGCCCGCGTGTGGACCACGAGCGCCTGCTCCGGGTTGCGGGAGATCTGCCTGGCGACCTCCCTCGCGGTGTCCGGCTCCACGCCGCGCTGCATGTAAAGCTGCGCCAGCTCGTCCTCCTCCGACTGAGGATTGCGCGCCAGCTCTCGCCGCTCGATGTCGATCTCGGCCTCAGCCAGCTCCCGCTGGCTGGCGACCGACACGTACTCGCCGCCCGCCATGGAGAACGCGCCGGCCGCGAGGCCCGCCACACCCGCCAGGGAGATGATCTTCGTGTCGGCGGTTCCTCCCGCGACACCGGCGATCAGGGCGAAATTGGAGACCAAGCCGTCCATCGCACCGAACACCGCAGGCCTGAGCCACCCACCGGTGACGTCCCGGTGCTGGTGATGGATCTCGGCCCGCGCCCCCGAGCCGCCTTCGGTCATCTCTGGCCGGCCTCCCGGTCAGGTACGGCCTGAGCCTCGCCTGCCGCCCGTTCGCCGTCCTGACCGTCCTGGTCGTCTGCCGAGGCGGGGTCGGGAGCCGTCACGGGCAGGGCGATGTCGGACTCGTCCGCCTGGTCCCGCTGGTGCGCCGGGTCGACCCCGTCCGCCTCCTCCGCGGCCTCGGCGACAGCGACCTCCGCTGTGTCGGACGCTGATTCGGCCGCTGTGTCGAACGCTGCGCCCGCTGCCGTGTCCGCCGCCGCGTCGCCCGCCGTCTCCCCGACCGGTTCGCTCGTGAAGGCGGCGACCTTCGTCTGCCCTGCCGCTAACTCGGAACCGTCCGCACGCTCCCCCGCGGATCCGTCCTCGCTCGCGTCGGCTGCGGCGTCCGCCGCGGGCCCGTCACCGTCGGCGGGCTCCACGGGGACGTCGACGATCTCCTCGCCCTTCCTGTTCCTGGCGAACCAGAAGTACGCCACGGCCAGGATGAAGATGACCACCGAGGTCCACTGGTTGAGCCGGAGCCCGAGGATGTGGTGCGCGGGATCGACCCGCAGCCCCTCGATCCAGAACCTGCCCAGGGTGTATCCCGCGACGTACAGCGCCAGCAGGCGGCCGTGGCGCAGGGTGAAGCGCCTGGCCAGCAACACCAGGACGCCCGCGAGGGCGAGATCCCACAGTGACTCGTAGAGGAACGTCGGGTGGTAGGTCTCCACGCCGGCGATAGCGCCCGGACGGCCAGGATCGATCTCGAGGCCCCAGGGCAACGTGGTCGGGCTGCCGAACAGCTCCTGGTTGAAGTAGTTGCCCCACCGGCCGATGGCCTGGGCCACCGCGACCGCGGGGGCGAGGGCGTCGGCCACCGCGGTGAAGGAGATCCCGCGCCGCCGGCAGCCGATGTAGACACCGAGCGCGCCGAGCGCGATCGCGCCCCAGATGCCGAGGCCGCCCTTCCAGATGAAGAGCGTGTCGATCGGCCGGTTGGGCGCTTCGGATCCGAAGTACAGCTGCCAGTCGGTGATGACGTGATAGAGACGCCCGCCGACCAGGCCGAACGGCACGGCCCAGACGGCGAGATCGGTGATCGTTCCAGCCGCGCCGCCGCGGGCGCGCCAACGGTGCTCGCCGATCCAGACGGCGACGATGACGCCGAGCACGATGCACAGCGCGTAGGCCCGGATCGGGATCGGGCCGAGATCCCAGACACCCTGTGACGGACTGGGAATCGAGGCGAGGGGTGGCATGTCAGGTGACGTTACCGTAAGTCCGCCCGCCCTCGGTGCACACCGCGGAGTACAGGTGCCGAAGCTCACTTGGCCGCATCGAGAACGGCCTCCCGCAGAGCGCTCGGCACGAACGCGGTGGTTCCCAGACTCTGCCCGTCCAGCATGACGGTCGGCGTCCCGGGCAGCTTCTGAGTGGCGATGACCTGGGCGGAGTACTGCTGGTGGGCGGCGACGTTCTTCTGGCCGCGCACGCAGGTCTCGAAGTCCGCGCCCGTGACGCCGATGTCACGGCCCCAGCGGACCAAGTCGTCGGCGCCGAACCCGACCGACGTCTCGCTCGGCTGCTCCTGGTACAGCCTGTCGTGGTACTTGAGCCATTGGGCGCCGTCCGTCACGCACCGGGCCGCCGAGGCCGCACGCAGCGAGTTCGACATCGTCGGCTCCTGCTTGAAGATCGTGAGCAGGTGGTAGACGACCTTGGCCTTGCCCTCGGCGGCCAGGTTCTTCAGTGTCGACCCGCTGGTCAGCTCCAATTGCTTGCAGGCGGGGCACTGGTAGTCCTCGTAGACGTCGATCACGGGCGCGGTGACTCCTGGCCTCGCCATGACGATCGGGCCGTCCGGCTGGATCGTGACCGGCGCGAGAGCACCCGTGACCTGCTCCGACGCGCTCTGCCGTACCGACCACCAGGTGACCGCGCCGGCGACCACGACGATCACGCCGATCGTGGTCAGCATGGTCGTGCGCTTGCGCTGCTCCTGTTTGCGGACCGCCTCGCGCTGAGCCGCGGCCCGCGCCTTGGCCGAGGCCTCCCGTGCCCTCTTACTCAAGCAAGCCCCCCGTGGCTGCTCCGCCGGCCATCCCGCGCCGGCCTCAGACAGATCGCGGTGAGCCCGCGACCTCGTCAATCCGTATCGCTGCCGTCCTCGTCGTCCTCGTCGTCGCCTGCGGTGCCGAGTTCGCGCGAACCGGCCAGACCGAGCGCCGAGTCCATCGCGAGCCGGCCGGGGGGCCTGTAGACGATCCAGGCGGCGCAGAGGAGAAAGCCGACGTCGCGCAGAAGCTCCCAGATGTATCCGGGGTCCTGATCCGCGCCCACCGTGCCGCCGCCGCCGAAGCAGCCGCAGTCTATCCGCAGGCCACGCGCCCACGCCGAAGAAATGCCGACGATGAAGGCCACCATCAGCAGACCGCCCACGACGGCCGAGGGCCGGGTGAGCAGGCCGAGGACGAGCAGGATTCCGACGATGATCTCCACGATCGGCAGGCCGTGTCCCACCACCGTGGCCAGAGTGTCCGGCAGCAGTTCATAGGCCTTGACCGCCTGCACCGAGACCGCGGGCGCGCCGATCTTGATCGCACCCGCGACGAAAAGAGAGACGCCGAGCACGAGTCTCGCAAGGGTCGTTACCCACGAGAGCGCCGTGGCCACGGACTGTAACGGACTCAACACCGGCCTGCCCGATGCCAACTGAACCATCGTCTCCCTCGTCCCGCTCGGCAACCCCGGGTGAACAATATCGGGACCAGCACAGCATGTGACGGATAAGAGCACGGTAAGCAGGGGTTTTACCGGCCTTACCGAGGGGTGGGCCGGAAATGACCCCCCTTGCGCCTCAGCGCCGGACGCCTCGCGCCAACTCCTGCGCGAGCTCGCGAACCCCGGCGAGTCCCGTCTTCTCGTCCGGCGCGTCGAGGAGGCGCCTGATGAAGGCCGAGCCGACGATGACCCCGTCCGCGTAGGCGGCCACCTCCGCCGCCTGCCGGCCGTTGCCGACCCCGAGCCCGACGCAGATCGGCAGGGAGGTGTGGGACCTGGTCCGCTTCACCAGCCCTTCGGCGGCGGAGCCCACGGATTCCCTCGCGCCGGTCACGCCCATCAGCGAGGCCGCGTAGACGAATCCGGTGCAGCAGGACGCGACCCGGCTGATCCGCTCGTCCGGTGAGCTGGGCGCGACCAGGAAGACGGTGTCGATCCCCGCCTCTTTGCTCGCCGCGAGCCAGGGCTCGGACTCCTCCGGCGTGAGGTCGGGCGTGATCGTCCCCGCCCCGCCCGCCGAGGCCAGGTCGCGCGCGAAGCGCTCGGCCCCGTAGCGGTCGACGGGGTTCCAGTACGTCATGACGAGCGTGGCGGCACCCGACGCGGCCACCCCGTCGACGGTGCGCATCACGTCACTGATGCGGGTGCCGTTCACGAGAGACCGGTGCACCGCGTCCTGGATGGTGGGTCCGTCCATGAGCGGATCGGAGTACGGCAGGCCGATCTCGATCACGTCGCAGCCGGCCTCGACCATGGCGGTCGCGGCGGCCACGGCCCCGTCCTTACTGGGGAAGCCGGCGGGCAGGTATCCGACCAGAGCGGACCTGTTCTCGGCGCGCGCCTTCTCGAAGACCGTCTGGAGTGTCGTCATCGGTTGCCTCAACGGATGTCAGAGGTTGAAGTACTTCATCGCGGTGCCCATGTCCTTGTCGCCACGGCCGGAGAGGTTCACCAGGATGGTGGCCTCGGGGCCGAGCTCACGGCCGAGCTTGAGCGCTCCCGCGAGGGCGTGCGAGGACTCGATGGCCGGGATGATGCCCTCCGTGCGGGCCAGGAGGGAGAAGGCCTCCATCGCCTCGGCGTCGGTGACGCCGTGGTAGACGGCGCGGCCGGAGTCCTTGAGCCAGGCGTGCTCGGGACCGACGCCCGGGTAGTCGAGGCCGGCCGAGATCGAGTGCGACTCGATCGTCTGGCCCTCCTCGTCCTGCAGGACGTAGGTGCGTGAGCCGTGCA
>Ga0310811_10013765_pt1 | contig 10545 bp, 7 predicted proteins | sample YCmetagenome_FD_207642 | JGI IMG/M metagenome (GOLD analysis project Ga0310811, IMG submission 207642) | Soil microbial communities from experimental microcosm in Duke University, North Carolina, United States - YC | ecosystem: Engineered > Artificial ecosystem > Soil microcosm > Unclassified ... | reverse complement strand
GCCAGAGGCGAACGCCGACACGAACTCAAATGCAGACGTGGACGCAACTGCAACCGCATCGGCAACTGCAACAACAACCGCCGCTGCAGCAGCAGTGACCACAGCATCAGCCAGACAACCCCACTCGCTGGCCGCCCCCACCGCGACTGCAAGCATCACGGACCTGCAACCATCCGCAGCCCAACCCGCAAACACCGGAAGCATCGGCAGCGGCAGCATCAGTGAAGCCACCCCATCAGCAGAACCCACCATCACGCCCCGCCCGCCGCGCGGCCATGCCCCCACCAGCTTCGAATTTCACGCGCCCGCCGCGTCGCAGATCGAGCTACCGAGCCTCGACCTGCTCGCACGCGCATCGAACGAAGTCGAAGCCGTCTCCGACGAAAAGCTCGCCGAAACCAGCCAGCTGATCGAGCAGCGGCTGCAGGAATTCAAGGTGCCGGTCACCGTGGTCGGTGCATCCGCTGGCCCGGTGATCACGCGCTTCGAGGTGGAACCCGCGCTCGGCGTACGCGGCAGCCAGATCGTCGGGCTGATGAAGGACCTGTCGCGCGGCCTCGGCCTGACCTCGGTCCGCGTGGTCGAAACGATACCCGGCAAGACCTGCATGGGGCTCGAACTGCCGAACGCGAAGCGCCAGACGATTCGCCTGTCCGAAATTCTCGAGGCAGGCGTTTATCAGAACTCCGCGTCGCAGCTGACGATCGCGCTGGGCAAGGACATCATCGGCCACCCGGTGGTCACCGATCTCGCCAAGGCGCCGCACATGCTGGTTGCGGGCACCACCGGTTCGGGCAAGTCGGTGGCGATCAACGCGATGATCGTGTCGCTGCTGTACAAGGCCACGCCGGAAGACGTGCGGCTCATCATGATCGATCCGAAGATGCTCGAGCTGTCGGTCTATGAAGGCATTCCGCATCTGCTCGCGCCGGTCGTCACCGATATGAAGCTCGCGGCCAATGCGCTCAACTGGTGTGTCGGCGAAATGGAAAAGCGCTACCGGCTGATGTCCGCGGTCGGCGTGCGTAATCTGGCCGGCTTCAACCAGAAGATCCGCGACGCGCAGGCGCACGAAAAGAAGATCGGCAATCCGTTCTCGCTCACGCCGGAGAATCCCGAGCCGCTGTCGCCGCTGCCGATGATCGTCGTCGTGATCGACGAGCTCGCCGATCTGATGATGGTGGCCGGCAAGAAGATCGAAGAGCTGATCGCACGGCTCGCACAGAAGGCGCGCGCCGCCGGCATTCACCTGATTCTCGCCACGCAGCGGCCGTCGGTCGACGTGATCACCGGCCTGATCAAGGCGAACATTCCGACCCGCGTCGCATTCCAGGTGTCGTCGAAGATCGATTCGCGCACGATTCTCGACCAGATGGGCGCCGAGTCGCTGCTGGGCCAGGGCGACATGTTGTTCCTGCCGCCCGGCACCGGCTACCCACAGCGGGTGCATGGCGCTTTCGTCGCCGATGAAGAAGTGCATCGCATCGTCGAACATCTGAAGCAGTTCGGCGAGCCGCAATACGAAGAAGGCATTCTCGACGGCCCCACCGGCGGCGACGGCGCGCCGCAAGACCTGTTCGGCGATGCGCCGGATGCCGAAGCAGACCCGCTGTACGACGAGGCCGTCGCGTTCGTCGTGCGCACGCGGCGCGCGTCGATCTCGGCGGTGCAGCGGCAATTGCGGATCGGCTACAACCGCGCGGCGCGGCTGGTCGAGCAGATGGAGGCGGCCGGACTGGTGTCGTCGATGGGTATCAACGGTAGCCGCGAAGTGCTCGCGCCGGGGCCGGCGGAGTAATCCGGCTGCGACAGCCTGCCCAACTGTGGCCGGCGCCGCCGGCCGCGGAGCGGTGGCACGCGTCGCCTCGAGCACCGTCGTGCAATTGCCGCTACGCGCCGTCAACCGCGCGTAGCAAGCCCGCGGCCCACCCCGTCTACGACGGCGACACCCACTTGAAGTCCACCGGCGAACCGATCTCGATGCGTGCCGGCTTCGCGTCGAGCAAGCCGGTTTGCACATCGCGGCGGAACACGTACGCGCTGTCGCTGTTCTGATTGCCGACGATCAGCCACTGCCCGGTCGGGTCGATCGAAAATTCGCGCGGCGCCTTGCCAAGGCTCGACTGGCGCCCGACTTCGTGCAGATGCCCGTTGGCCGCATCGACTGCGTAGATCACGATCTCGTTGGCGTCGCCGCGATTGCTCGCGTACACGAAGCGCCCGTCCGGCGACACATGAATCGCCGCCGCGCCCACCTCGCCCTTGAAGCCTGGCTTCGCCATCGGCACCACCTGCAGTTGATGCAGTGTGCCGTCGTCATAGCGGAATACGGTGACGGTCGCGGCCAGCTCGCTGGTCAGGTACGCATACTTGCCGTCGGCGCCGAACACCAGATGACGCGGCCCTGAGCCCGCCTTCACGTCGACGTAGCGGCGCTCGGTCGGCCCGATCAGGCCGCGGCTGCCATCGGGCGTGTAACGGTACGAATACAGCTTGTCCGCGCCGAGGTCTTGCGCGAACAGATAGCGGCCGTCCGGCGAGAACACCGTCGAATGCACATGCGCGTTGTCCTGCCGCCCTTTCACCGGGCCGCTGCCGTCGTGATGCACGGTCAGCACCGCGGCGCCGACATGGCCATCGGCCTGCAGCGGAAACACCGCGAAGCTGCCGCCCGGGTTCGACGCGACCGAATAGTTCGCGGTAGTCAGATAGCGCCCGTCCGGCGAGATGCTCAGGTAGCACGGGTCGTTACCCTCGGACGATACCTTGTTCAGGAACGCAAGTTGCCCACTCTTCGCGTCGAAGCTGAATGCGCTGACGCCGCCGCGCTGCGAAGCCGGGCCGTTATCGCCGGGCAGCTCTTCGACTGCGTAGACGTAGCGGCCGTCGCGGCTCGCGACGAGATACGAAGGGTTGACGGTACGTGCCGAGCTGATACGCGTCGCGCCACCGGTCTTCGTATCGAAGCGGTACACATAGAGGCCTTCGCTGTTCGGCCCGGTGTAGGTCCCGACCAGCAGATCGTAGACGCCGTCTGCCGGCGCGGCAGCAGGCCCTTGTGCAAGTGCGGAAGTTGCCATGACCATCAGTGCGAGACCCTTTATTATCGAGGCTGTCAAAAGTTGGCTTAGGTGCGGTCTGGGTAGATGCGGTGCGGCTAGGTGCCGCGTGGGCAGACGCTGTCGGCGACGGTGCATGACGACCTCCTGACATGGGTTGTTCGGTTATTGTGATGTCGCTGGTCTGCCACGCGCGGCCATGAAGGCGTGCCTCAGATGTGCCGTTATCTTTGTTGTTGTTGCTGTTGCCGAAGCCGCAAGTATAGAAGTGTCGCAAGGAATCGCCCAGTCGCGCGCGCAACCGGCCAATCCCGGCGGCCGCGCAAGACGGTGGCGCAGTTGGTCTCGTCGAGACCTGTTCAAACCACGGAGTCTTCATGAACGTTACGCTTAGTCTCGGCCCGCTCGTTTCGCTGATCGCCGGCATCCTTATCCTCGTGATGCCGCGCCTGCTCAACTACATCGTCGCGTTGTATCTGATCATCATCGGCGTGATGGGCCTGGTCGGCATGAAGTAGCCGCGTGTCGAGGTGCGCGAGGTGCACGGTGTGTGAGATGGACTCGGCATGCACGATATGCACGACGCGCACAGCCGCTCGCACTGCACGCATTGCGTACAGTGCACGGCACGATGGTTTGCGTTCGTTATGCGATAGAGCCTGCGGGTACGCTCAACCGTTCGACAGCTGGTCCAGACGCAACCTACCCTGCAGCGACAGACCGCCGACGGCATAATGGCCGTCTGCTTCGCTATAACGTTTGAAGCATGCACGCTCGACCAGAAACGCGGCGGCAGTCTCCATCCCGTTGCGGGACAAACCGAGCGTACGGTTGTCGAGTGGCAGAAGTGTGCCGTCAGTCAACTCGCTGGCGGCGGACAGGATCGTGATGCAATCGGATTTCGACGGGTTCAGCATGGCTTTCATCCTCGAAACGGCACGTTGTGCACATGGCGGTACGGGCGGACGCGAACGGGCTGCCTGTCACATGACACGTCCAGAAGGTCTGATTGTAAGCAGGCAAAACGAACCACGCCAATACTCAATTTCTGCCGCCTCGCGGAATCAATTTGTGACACACGGGTCCAGCAGTCGCGGGTCCGGTAATATCAACGTCTGAAATTCAGACGGCATGCTGTCGCGCGTATTTTTTACGCGCCTGTTCTCCCTCTGTCCATTTTTGATCCCATGCCCGCTCCTATTGAAGACTATGCACTCGTCGGCGACGGTCACACGGCCGCGCTGATTTGCCGCAACGGTTCGGTCGACTGGCTATGCTGGCCGCGCTTCGATTCCGGCGCATGCTTCGCCGCCCTGCTCGGCACCAGCGACAACGGCCGCTGGCTGATCTGCCCGTGCGCCGAACAGTCGAGCCCGAGCCGGCGCCGTTACCGCGGCGAAACGATGATCCTCGAAACCGACTTCGAAACGGCCGACGGCGCCGTCACGGTGATCGACTTCATGCCGCCGGGCAACGGCTGGTCGGAGCTGATCCGCGTGGTGGTCGGCCGGCGCGGCACCGTCAGGATGAAGATGGAACTGGTGCTGCGTTTCGATTACGGCTTCTCGGTGCCGTGGGTGAGCCGCCTCGCGCACGAAAACGGCATCAAGGCGATCGTCGGTCCCGATACCGTCACGTTGCGCACGCCGGTCGAACTGCAAGGCGAGAACATGCGCACAGTGGCCGAATTCGAGGTGTCCGAAGGCGAGCGCGTGCCGTTTTCGCTCACCTACTCGCAATCGCACCTGCGCATCCCGCCCGCGCACGATCCGCTCACCGCGCTCGCGCGCACCGAAAACCATTGGGCCGAGTGGTCCGCGCGCAGCACCGTCGAGGGCCGCTATGCCGGGCCGATCCAGCGTTCGCTGCTGACCCTCAAAGCGCTCGCCTACGAGCCGACCGGCGGCATCGTCGCCGCGCCGACCACTTCGCTGCCGGAACAGCTAGGCGGCACCCGCAACTGGGACTACCGCTACGTGTGGTTGCGCGACGCCACCATCACGCTGCTCGCGATGATGCGCGGCGGCTACTACGACGAAGCGCGTGCGTGGCGCGCGTGGCTCGGCCGCGTGATGGCGGGTTCGCCCGAGCAGTTGCAGATCATGTATGGACTCGCCGGCGAGCGGCGCCTGCCCGAGATCGAAATCGACTGGCTGCCCGGTTACCAGGGTGCGAAGCCGGTGCGGGTCGGCAACAACGCGGTCGGCCAGCTGCAACTCGATGTGTACGGCGAAGTGATGAACGCGCTGCATCTGGCGCGCGTGGGCGGCCTGCAAGCGGACGAAACCGCGTGGAACGTGCAGTGCGCGATGCTCGTGCATCTCGAGAACATCTGGCAGCAACCGGACGAGGGCATCTGGGAAACGCGCGGTGGACGCCAGCATTTCACGTTTTCGAAAGTGATGGCCTGGGTGGCGTTCGACCGGGTGATCAGGTCTGCCGAAATGTTCGACTTGCCCGGACCGCTCGAGCATTGGCGCGAAATGCGCGCGCAGATTCACGCGGACGTCTGCGCGAAGGGCTTTAACGCCGAACTGAACGCGTTTACGCAGGTTTACGGCGGCAGCGAGCTCGACGCAAGCGTGCTATTGTTGCCGCTGCTCGGATTTCTGCCGCCGAAGGATCCGCGCATCGCCGGCACTGTCGTCGCAATCGAACAACAGCTGATGCATGACGGTTTCGTGATGCGCTACCGCACGACCGAATTCGACGACGGGCTGCCACCCGGTGAGGGAACCTTCCTCGCCTGTTCGTTCTGGATGGTGGACAACCTGGCCCTGCAAGGGCGCGTAGCCGAAGCGCGTGAGATGTACGAACGCCTTCTGTCGCTCGCCAACGACGTCGGGTTGCTCGCCGAAGAATACGACCCGGTGGCGGGCCGCCTCGTCGGCAATTTCCCGCAAGGGTTTTCCCATGTTGCGCTGGTTCACACCGGGCTCAACCTGATGAAGCACGAGCAGGAGATGGCCAAGGCCACCGGACAGCCGCCGCACAATGGCCATGGACCTGCCGCTGGCCCATTGAACACAGGCGCCGAGCCAACGCCTGTAGCATGACTTGATGACTTTCCTGATGACATCCGGCCACACTTTGATAACACGCTTTTATTGTGGGACGGCGCACCGTTGTTGCATTGCACAATATCGCGCCGCCGGATATCATCGAACAAGTTTGACGGCCGCTAGTGGACCTTTACAACCCTGACAACCCATCCGGCCTGCCTGACGCTACGCGTGTTTTCGCGCAGCCCCGCGCACCGCTAACGCTGGAGCACTCATGCTCTATCAAATTCATGAATTCCAGCGGGCTCTGCTGAGCCCGCTCACCGCCTGGGCCCAGGCGGCCTCGAAATCGTTCGCCAATCCGGCGAGCCCGCTCGCGTACGTGCCCGGCGCCACGCGGCTATCGGCGGGCTACGAGCTGCTGTACCGGCTCGGCAAAGACTACGAAAAGCCCGAGTTCAACCTGCATCAGATCGTGAAGGATGGCCATAACATCCCGATCGTCGAGCAGACCATCATCGAAAAGCCGTTTTGCCGGCTGCTGCGCTTCAAGCGTTTTGCCGATGATACCGAAGCCGTAACCCAATTGAAAGACGAACCTGTCGTTCTGGTGTGCGCCCCGCTGTCGGGCCACCATTCGACGCTGCTGCGCGACACGGTACGCACGCTGCTGCAAGACCACAAGGTGTACATCACCGACTGGATCGATGCGCGCATGGTGCCGCTCGAACACGGCCAGTTCGACCTAGACGACTACATCGCGTACATCCAGGACTTCATCCGCCATATCGGCGCAAAAGACCTGCACGTGATCTCGGTGTGCCAGCCGACCGTGCCGGTGCTCGCAGCAATCGCGCTGATGGCGAGCCGCGGCGAAGAAACGCCGCGCACCATGACGATGATGGGCGGCCCGATCGATGCGCGCAAAAGCCCGACTTCGGTCAATTCGCTGGCCACGCAGCATTCGCTCAGCTGGTTCGAAGCCAACGTGATCTACAACGTGCCGTCGAATTACCCTGGCGTCGGGCGCAAGGTTTATCCGGGCTTCCTGCAGCACACGGGCTTTGTGGCGATGAACCCGGAACGGCATGCGGCTTCGCACTGGGACTTCTACCAGAGCCTGATGCGCGGCGACGAAGAAGACGCGGAAGCACATCGCCGCTTCTACGACGAATACAACGCGGTGCTCGACATGGCCGCCGAGTACTATCTTCAGACGATCCAGGTGGTGTTCCAGGAATTCAGTCTGGCCGAAGGCACGTGGCAAGTCGCCGGCGAACAGGTGCGACCGCAGGATATCAAGCGCACCGCATTGTTCACCATCGAAGGCGAGCTCGACGATATTTCGGGCAGCGGCCAGACGCGCGCGGCACACGAACTATGCACGGGCATTCCGGCGAAAAACCGGCGCCACTTCACGGCGGAAAAGTGCGGCCACTACGGCATTTTCTCGGGCCGTCGCTGGCGCACCATCATCTATCCGCAGCTGCGCGACTTCATCCTCGAGCACAACAAGGCGCGCAAGCAGGAGAAGGAACAGGTCGAAGCCTGAGCGCCTGAGCATCTGAGCCGCTGCCCTTAACGCGCAGCGCGCAACACAACAGCGGCCTCTTCATGAGGCCGCTGTTGCATTCAAATGCCAGTACTCAGTTCGCCGAATCAGCGGCGCAACAGATAGGCAAGCAGAATTTCCGTATTCATCTGCACCATCTCGCTGCGTTCCGCCGCGGTACTGAAATCGCGGCCGAGCGTCGCCTCAAGCGTGAAGCGGTTCGACACGATGTAGTACCCCATCCCCGATAACGTCACATAAAACCGCAGCGGGTCGACATTCGCGCGAAACAGCCCCGCGCGCTGGCCGCGTTCGAGAATGCCGCCGAGCGTCGTGACGATCGGCGAGATCATCTCGCGAATGCGCGTCGACTTCTGCATATAACGCGCCTCGTGCAGATTCTCGTTGTTGATCAGGCGCAGCAGTTCGGGGTGATCGCGGTAGTAGTCCCACACGAAATGGGCGAGCCGCGTCATCGCCTCGACAGGCGCAACGCCTGCCAGGTCGAGCGTGCGATCGGCTTCGGTGAGCGCGCTGAAGGCGTGCTCGAGTACTGCGGTGAATAACTGCTCTTTACTACCGAAGTAGTAATAGAGCATGCGTTCGTTGGTCTCGGCTCGGCGGGCAATCTGATCGACGCGTGCGCCGAACAACCCACCATTGGCAAACTCCTCGGCCGCCGCTAATAGAATGCGACGCCGCGTGCCTTCAGGATCTCTTTTGATTTTGGGCTGATTCATGGTGGCATGTGCTTCGTGAGCCGCGTATTCCGGATCACATCGCCGGCTTTGCCTGGCCTTGCAAAACGGCGATGAGCGCGGGCTGGTTGGTGGATACACCCTCCTGCGGTCATTCGTAAAGCGCTTCGATTATGGCACATGGTTCGGCAATGGCAATGGGGGAAATCGGCGATAATGCGTATTTGGCCGAAGCCTTGTCGCGCAAGCCGCGCAGCGCTTGCAGCGGGAGGCTTGGGTGGGTGGCCGGCGGTGAAGCGGCGCACATTCGCAGCCTATTTGTCGCTGATTCGTTGTGTGTTGTTTGCGTCTGCTTGAGTCCGCTTGAGTCCGCTTGAGCCTGTTTGAGCTTGCGTGAGGATCAGCTGCACGCAGCGTGTGCGTCGATTGCACCATCGGCATTGCGGTTTGCGCGGTGTTTGCGCAGGCCGGCGAGCGCCGGGTCGCTGCCTGTGCAGCGGTGCGATGCATGTCGATGGGCGCCGCGAACCGGGCAGCGTCCGAGTGTGCGGCAGCGCACGCTGGCCGCGTAACAACAGGCTGCAGTACATGCGCGGCGCTACGCGAACGGCAAGGCCACCCGGAAACACCGAACTCAAACCACATGCGCAAAACGTGCCGGCCATACCGGCATCGATGAATCGCAGCAGAAGCCCCAACGCCGTCACCGTGACCGATCCGAAAACCCTCGCCGAGCGCATCGAAGATCTGCTCCCGCAAACGCAGTGCACGAAGTGCGGCTACGACGGTTGCCGTCCGTATGCCGAAGCCATCGCGCATGGTACTGCGAACTATAACCAGTGCCCGCCGGGCGGCATCGAAGGCGTCGCGCGGGTCGCGGCGCTGCTCGGCAAGCCGGTGATTCCGATCAATCCGGCTAACGGCGTCGAGCGGCCGCGACCGGTCGCCTTTATCGACGAGAGCCTGTGCATCGGCTGCACGCTGTGCATCCAGGCATGTCCGGTCGATGCGATTGCGGGTGCGGCCAAACAGATGCATACGATCATCGCCGGGTTGTGCACGGGGTGCGATCTGTGCGTTGCGCCCTGCCCGGTCGATTGCATCGCGATGCTGCCCGTCACCGGCGCGGCGACCGGCTGGGACGCGTGGACCCAGCAACAGGCCGACGACGCGCGCGTGCGTCACGATCGGCATCTCGCGCGGCTCGAACGTGAGCGCGAGGCCGCGGAGGCGCGCGCCGCGGCGCGACGCGCGACCGCCAGCGCGGGCGCAAGCGCAACGGCAAGCATCGGTGCCACGACGGGTGCGAGCATCGCCCCGGGCGCGGCAACCGCGAACCCGCACGCAAACGCAGATTCTGCCGGCACACGCGCGGCACGAGGCGCGGGCACAGGCGCCGCTCAACCCGCGCCAGCAGACGACGCCGAGGCAAAGAAGCGCGCCATCATCCAGGCCGCGCTCGAGCGTGCCCGCAAAAAGAAAGAAGAGCTGGCAGCCAGGGGCCAGGCGCCACAAAACACCGCGAACGTCAGCGCCGACGTGCAGGCGCAGATCAACGCCGCGGAAGCACGCCGCCAGCGGCTCGGCATTGAAACGCCCACCGGCCTGCAAGAATCGGGCGACGAGCGGCACACACCACCCATGCGGCAAACGGCTGATGCACGCGACGCACACGGTGCGAAGCCGCAGGTGAACGACCCGGCGGGTAGCCCGGAAAGCAGCCCGGCGAATGCCGCCCCCACGAGCGGCACGGCGAGCCAGGATGCCGGTTCAACCGGCCGTGGCTCATCGGGCAACTCACCCGGCGCGCCCGATCAATCAGCCGGCGAGGACCCATTGCCACCCGCCGCCCACACCAACCCGAAGCGCTAAAAACGCCATCCGCCCCGCATGAACGCGAACAAACGCCGCGCGATCTACGAGACGCTGCAAAGCCTGAATCCGCACCCGACCACCGAGCTCGAGTACACCACACCGTTCGAACTGCTGATCGCCGTGATGTTGTCCGCGCAGGCGACCGACGTGTCGGTGAACAAGGCGATGCGCAAGATGTTCCCGGTCGCCAATACGCCGCAGCAACTGGTCGATCTGGGCGAAGAAGGCGTCGCCGGCTATATCAGGACGATCGGCCTGTACCGCACCAAGGCGAAGAACGTGGTGGCCGCAAGCCGCATCCTGCTCGACCAGTACGGCGGCGAGGTGCCGGCCGACCGCGAAGCGCTGGAGAGCCTGCC
>Ga0310811_10013764_pt1 | contig 10545 bp, 10 predicted proteins | sample YCmetagenome_FD_207642 | JGI IMG/M metagenome (GOLD analysis project Ga0310811, IMG submission 207642) | Soil microbial communities from experimental microcosm in Duke University, North Carolina, United States - YC | ecosystem: Engineered > Artificial ecosystem > Soil microcosm > Unclassified ... | reverse complement strand
GGTGGCGACAAAGGTCCCCTATGACCAACTCATGGTGTTGCAGCCGGCACGGCTCGACGGCACCGAGGCGTTCATCCGCATCTACAACAATGACGGCTCGGAAGCGGGCGCCTGCGGCAACGGCATGCGCTGTGTGGTGCGGCGGTTGTTCGAGAAGACCGGGCAGACCGCGGTCACCTTCGAGACCGCCGCGGGTCTGTTGAATTGCTGGCAGGGGCCGGCGCCCGACCTCTACACGGTCGATATGGGTGCGCCGAAGTTCGGCTGGCAGGACATTCCGCTCGCCGAGGAGTTTCGCGACACCCGCTATATCGAATTGCAGATCGGACCGATCGACAAGCCCATCCTGCATTCGCCGTCGGTCGTCAGCATGGGCAATCCGCACGCGATCTTCTGGGTCGAGGACGCCAACGCCTATGACCTCGAACGTTTCGGGCCCCTTCTGGAGAACCACCCGATCTTCCCGCAGCGCGCCAACATCACGCTCGCCCATATCGTCGATCGCGATCACATCACGATCCGCACCTGGGAGCGCGGCGCGGGGTTGACCAAGGCCTGCGGCTCCGCCGCTTGCGCCACAGCAGTGGCGGCGGCGCGGCTGAAGCGTGCCAACCGAAATGTCGAGATCACCCTGCCGGGCGGCAAGCTTGCGATCGAATGGCGCGAGCGCGACGATCATGTGCTGATGACCGGAACGGCGTCGTTCGAATATGAAGACAAGTTCGATCCGGCGCTGTTTGCGTCGGTCGCATGAGCGTCGAGGTCATCACCTTCGGCTGCCGACTCAACGCGTTCGAATCCGAGGTGATTGCGCGCGAGGCCGGGAAAGCCGGGCTCGACCACACCATCGTCATCAATAGCTGCGCGGTGACCAACGAGGCGGTGGCACAGGCCCGGCAATCGATCCGCCGCCTGAAGCGCGAGCGGCCGCAGGCGCGCATCGTCGTCACCGGCTGCGCGGCACAGACGCAGAGTGCGATGTTTGCCGGGATGGCGGAGGTCGATCGCGTCATCGGCAACGATGACAAGATGCACGTCGACGCCTGGCGCGCGGCGCGGGGCGCGTTCGATATCGATGCCAGCGAGAAGGTCGCCGTCAGCGACATCATGGCGGTAAAGGCGATGGCGCCGCATCTCGTCGACGGATTCCAGAGCGGCCAGCCGCGTGTGTTCGTGCAGGTGCAGAACGGCTGCGATCATCGCTGCACCTTCTGCATCATTCCGTTCGGCCGCGGCAATTCGCGCTCGGTGCCGATGGGCGCGGTCGTCGAGCAGGTTCGCATCCTCACCGAGCGCGGTTACGCCGAAATCGTGCTGACCGGCGTCGACCTCACCAGCTATGGTGCCGATCTGCCGGCTGCGCCGAAGCTGGGGCTGCTGGTGAAGAACATCCTGCGTCACGTGCCGGAGCTGAAGCGGCTTCGGATTTCATCGATCGATTCGATCGAGGCCGATGCCGATTTGCTCGATGCGATCGCCGATGACGAACGGCTGATGCCGCATCTGCACCTGTCGCTACAGTCGGGCGACGATCTCATCCTGAAACGGATGAAGCGTCGGCACTTGCGGCAGGATGCGATCGCGTTTTGCGCCGAGGTGCGGCGGCTGCGGCCGGATATCGCATTCGGCGCCGACATCATCGCCGGCTTTCCGACCGAGACGGAAGCGATGTTTTTGCGCTCGCTCGATCTCGTCGAGGAATGCGGCCTGACATTCCTGCACGTGTTCCCCTATTCGCCGCGCCCCGGCACGCCGGCGGCGCGAATGCCACAGGTGAAGGGCGGAGTGATCAAGGAGCGCGCGAAGCGGCTGCGGGTGGTGGGGAATGCGGCATTGCAGAAGCGGTTGGCATCGGAGATCGGTGCGACGCGCGATGTTTTGATCGAAAGTGCAACAGCCGGCCGCACCGAACATTTCGTCCCGGTTGCGATTGCGGGAGAGGCGGTTGGCTCGGTGAAGCGCCTTGCGATCACCGGCCACGACGGCGCACGCTTAACGGCATAAGCGCTACTTCCGTCATTGCGAGCGAAGCGAAGCAATCCATCTCGCCGCTTGCGGCACTATGGATTGCTTCGTCGCTTCGCTCCTCGCAATGACGATCACTCTCCATTCCACCCGCACGCTCTCAGCCGCTCGCGCATGTGCTCCGGTGCGGGTGCCACCACGCGCACCGGCTCCTTGTTCTTCGAAATCGGAATCCCAATCTCGCGCGAGTGCAGATGCAGCCGCGGCTCGCCAAAACGTGGGCCGTTACCATAAATATTGTCGCCGACGATCGGCCAACCCTGGCTCGCCGCATGCACGCGCAATTGATGGGTGCGGCCGGTGACGAGTTCCATGGCGAGCCAGGTCAGACCGTCGCTGCGGCCGAGCACCTTCCAGTTGGTGATGGCCTGCTGTCCTTGCGGATCCGGCTTCTGCCACCAGCCGCGCTCCGCATTGAGACGGCCTAGCGGCAGGTCGATGGTGCCTTCATCCGCGCTCGGACCGCCTTCGACCACGGTCCAATAGGTCTTTGCAATCTTGCCATGCTTGAACAACAGGCCGAGCGAGGCGGTTGCCTTGCGATGGCGCCCAAGCACGAGGCAGCCGGACGTGTCCTTGTCGAGCCGGTGGGCCAGCACCGGCGGTCGCGGCAGGCCGAAACGCAGCGCATCGAAAGAGGCCTCCAAATTGGGGCCGCCTTTGGGCCCGCGATGCACGGGAAGCCCGGCCGGCTTGTCGATGACCAGCATCAACCCGTCGCGGTGAAGCACGCGCGCCAGGATTTCATCTGCGGTCAATTGGGGAACATCGAGCAATGGCAAGTCTTTCGTTTGTTGACCGAAACGGCTAACACACCCGCGATGAATGATACCACTACAGAAACACCCAAACTGAGCTGGTGGCGACGGCTGTCCAGCGGGCTGAAGCGAACCTCGACCTCGCTCGGCACCGCGGTCGCCGATCTCGTCACCAAGCGCAAGCTCGACCGCGCCATGCTCGATGATATCGAGGATGTGCTGCTGCGTGCCGATCTCGGAACGGATGTCGCCGCGCGCATTGCGGAAGCCGTCGGCGCCGGGCGCTATGACAAGGCGATCTCGGCTGACGAGGTGAAGAACGTCGTCGCGACCGAGGTCGAAAAGGTGCTGTCGCCGGTGGCGAAGCCTTTGGTGATCGATATGTCGCATTCGCCTTTCGTCATTCTGGTCGTCGGCGTCAATGGCTCCGGCAAGACCACCACGATCGGCAAGCTCTCCGCGAAATTCTCCGCCGAAGGCCGCAAGGTGATGCTGGCGGCCGGAGATACGTTCCGTGCCGCCGCCATCGAGCAGCTCAAGGTCTGGGGCGAGCGCACCAAATCGCCGGTCATTGCGGGCGCGCAGGGCTCGGATTCCGCGGGCCTCGCCTTCAATGCGCTGACGGCGGCGAAAGAGCAGAAGATCGACGTGCTTCTGATCGACACGGCCGGCCGACTGCAGAACAAGGCCGAGCTGATGAACGAGCTGGAAAAAATCGTGCGCGTCATTCGAAAGGTGGACGCGACAGCGCCACATGCCGTGCTACTCGTGCTCGACGCCACGGTGGGGCAGAACGCATTGTCGCAGGTCGAGGCGTTTCACCGCATTGCTGGTGTCACGGGCCTCGTAATGACCAAGCTCGACGGCACCGCGCGCGGCGGCATCCTGGTGGCGCTCGCCGAAAAGCACAAACTGCCCGTGCATTTCATCGGCGTCGGCGAGGGCGTCGATGATCTCGCACCATTTGCGGCAAAGGACTTCGCGAAAGCGATCGCAGGATTGGAGGCATGACCCCGAAAAGTGGAAACCGGTTTTCGGATAAGGTCATGCCTCAAAACAAGAGTTGAGACTAATGGATAAGACCCAGCCGCATCCGCTGTTCAAGTTCGCGACCGAGATCGGTCCGCTGCTGGTGTTTTTCGGCGCTAACGCCAAATTCCATCTGTTCGTCGCGACCGGCGCCTTCATGGTCGCGATCGTGGTGGCGATGATCGCGTCCTACATCGTGACCAAGCATGTGCCGCTACTGGCGCTCGTCACCGGCATCATCGTGCTGGTGTTCGGCACGCTGACGCTGGTGCTGCATGACGAGACCTTCATCAAGGTCAAGCCGACCATCATCTATGGACTGTTCGCGCTGGTGCTGGGCGGTGGGCTGCTGTTCGGCCGTTCCTTCATCGCCGTCATGTTCGATCAGGTGTTCAACCTGACCCCGCAGGGCTGGCGGATTCTGACGCTGCGCTGGGCGCTGTTCTTTGCGGCGATGGCGGTTCTGAACGAAGTGATCTGGCGCACCCAGAGCACCGACTTCTGGGTCAACTTCAAGGTCTTCGGCGTGACGCCGCTGACCATGATCTTCGCCTTCACGCAGATGCCGCTGGTCAAGCGCTATCACATCGATCCGGCCTCGCTGGAAGCAAGCGAGGCGGCAGAAGGCGACTTGCGCAAGAAGGGGTGAGACTTCGTCATTGCGAGCGGAGCGAAGCAATCCATGCCGCCTCGAGCCGATAGATGGATTGCTTCGTCGCTACGCTCCTCGCAATGACGACGACTAAGAACCAGCTTTCATCGCCTTGCTAATCTCGGCCCGCACCACGCTATCGAGATTATCCGGCGTGATCGGCCCGACCAGCTTGTAGACGATCTTGCCTTCGCGTCCGACGATGAAGGTTTCGGGCACGCCGTAGACGCCCCATTCGATCGCGGCGCGGCCGTTGGCATCGACGCCGACCATGCCGTACGGATTGCCGTAGCGGCCGAGGAAGCGCCGCGCGTTGTCCGGGGCGTCCTTGTAGTTGATGCCGATCACCTGCAACCGGGTGTCCTTGCCGAGCTCGGTGAGCAGCGGTGCCTCGTCGTGACACGGCACGCACCACGACGCCCAGACGTTGACGACGCTGACCTTGCCCTTGAACACGGCGGGATCGAGGCCCGGCACCGCCTGGCCGTTGGCGGTGAGGCCTTCGAGCGGCGGCAGTGGCGTCTGGGGGGCAGGGCGGCCGATCAGGGCGGATGGAATTCGCGAGGGATCGCCGTCGCCGAGCCCGAACCAGAACAGCACCGCCAGTCCTGCAAACAAGATCAGCGGCAGCAGCATCAGGAAGCTGCGGCGGCGCGGCGCGGCATCTGTGGTGATCGGCGGGCTCATGACAGCTCCGCGGCGTTCTGCCCGGAGCGACGCGTGACGCCGCCCTCCTCGAATTCACGCAGGCGCTGTGTCTGGCTGCGATAGTCGAGCACGATCCAGCCGATCAACAGCACGAGCACGAGCGCGACCAGCGCGTAGGAGCTGACGATGAACGATGCATAGGGTCCGAGCGACATGTCAGGCGGCGCGGCGATTGGCCTGCATCATCTGCAGGCTGCGCACCCGGCGGCGCAGGATTTCGTTACGCATGGCGGCCAGGTGCAGTGTCAGGAACAGCAGCGTGAACGCCACGGCCATCACCAGCAGCGGAGTCAGGAAGGCACGGTCAAGCGTCGGGCCGCCCATGCGGAACACGGACGCCGGCTGGTGCAGCGTGTTCCACCAGTCGACGGAGAATTTGATGATGGGAAGGTTGATCGCGCCGACCAGCGTCAGCACCGCCGCGGCACGCGCCGCGCGCGAGGGATCTTCGACCGCGCGCCATAGCGCCATCAACCCGAGATACATCAGGAACAGGATCAGCACCGAGGTGAGCCGCGCGTCCCACTCCCAATAGGTGCCCCACATCGGCCGGCCCCAGAGCGAGCCGGTGACGAGCGCGAGGAAAGTGAAGGCCGCGCCGATGGGAGCTGCGGACTTGGCCGCGACATCGGCGAGCGGATGCCGCCACACCAGCGTACCCAGCGCGGCAATGCTCATCACGCCCCACACGAACATCGACAACCACGCATTCGGCACGTGGATGAACATGATCTTGACGGTTGCGCCCTGCTGATAGTCGTCCGGCGCGGTCGCCGACTGATAAAGGCCGATCGCGAGCAGGATCACCGTCGCGCCAATCAGCCACGGCAATATACGCGCGGTCAGCGCCAGGAATTTGGTCGGGTTGGCAAGCTCGGTGAGCGTCATGGCACCCTGTTAATCGCAGCCGGCTTTACAGGCAATTGACATGAAGCCGCTCGAGCGAAGAGTTGATCGAGGTCAATCCAGTCCCTGTCGAAGGCTCGCCGCGGCCGCAAACGGTCCGACCACGAAGCTGATCAACGACAGGGCGCACAGGATCGAAAAAGGTGCGCCGAAAGTCTGAGGCCCCGATATCGCAGCTTCCGACGCCGCAACCCCGAAAATCAGCACTGGAATCGACAGCGGCAGCACGAGCACGGCCAGGAGCAGCCCGCCCCGATGCAGCGTCACCGCGAGCGCCGCGCCGATCATGCCGGTGAAGGTCAGCGCCGGCGTGCCCGCGAGCAGGGTCAGCGCCACGGCCGAAGTCGAAAGCCCATCGAGATTGAGCAGGAGCCCGAGCACGGGGGTCGCAATGATCAGCGGCAGGCCGGCGGCGATCCAGTGCGCCATCGCTTTCGCAGCGCAGGCGAGTTCCAGGGGCGTCCGGCTCATGACAATGAGGTCCAGCGAGCCGTCCTCATGGTCGGCCGCGAACAGCCGGTCGAGGGTGAGCAGGCTCGCAAGCAGCGCGCCGAGCCAGAGGATCGCAGGCCCCAGTCGCGCCAGCAGTTTCAGGTCGGGCCCGACCGCAAACGGCATCAGCACGACCACGCTGAGGAAAAACAAGACGCCAATCAACGCCCCGCCACCAACGCGCAGCGCAATCCGGATGTCACGGCGGATCAGGGCGGTAAGCGGGGTCATCGGGTGCCCCCCATCCGCAGTTCCCGCGCCTCGATCCCGAGCGGCCCGTGGGTTGCAGCGACGATCAGCCCGCCCTGCACGACATGGTCGCGCATCAGGCCTGAAAACAGGTCCTGCCCGGCCGCGTCCAGCGCGGCGGTCGGCTCGTCCAGCAGCCAGACCGGTCGTCGCACCGCGAGCAATCTGGCCAGCGACAGCCGGCGGCGCTGGCCAGCGGAGAGATAGGCGGCTGGCAGATGGGCGGCATGGTCGAGGCCCACGGCTTTGAGGCTGACATCCGCATCGAAGGCCTCGCCGCCGAGAAAATTCCGCCAGAAGGAAAGGTTCTCGAGTACGCTGAGCGCCGGCTTCAGCGCGTCCCGGTGGCCGAGATAATGTGTCTGTTCGGCCAGCGTCAACTCCGCTTCGCCACCGTCCAGCGCGATGGTCCCCTCGGCCGGCGTCAACAGTCCCGCGACCAGCCGGAGCAGCGAGGTCTTGCCCGATCCGTTGTGGCCGGTGATGGCCAGCACCTCGCCGGAGGCGACCTCGAAATCGAGGCCGGAAAACACCTCACGGCCGCCCCGCACACATTTCACGCCGCGCCCCGAGAGCCGCATGTCGCCCCTTTCTTTAGCCCTCAGAAATTCGATGCTACCGCGTGAGAATTTTATGGCTGCCACGCGCTCGCGGATGGTTTCTCGATATGGCGATGTCGTTAGAAAGCTTCTATAAGCCGGAACTTGATGCAGCACACAATCGCGCGCTGCTGCCAGCCCTTCGCTGATGGTGTTATAGTACCCTACAATGGGGTATAACTGACAATTGGGATTCCTCAACATGACCTCTCTCGACAGCTTCAAGAGCCGAAAGACCCTCAAGGTCGGCGGCAAGACCTATGTCTATTACAGCCTGCCCGCCGCCGAGAAGAATGGTCTGAAGGGGATTTCGAAGCTGCCTTATTCGATGAAGGTGCTGCTGGAAAATCTGCTGCGCAACGAGGACGGCCGCTCGGTCAAGAAGGAAGACATTCAGGCCGTCGCGAAGTGGCTGAAGAAGCGCAAGCTTGAGCATGAAATCGCGTTCCGTCCGGCGCGCGTCCTGATGCAGGATTTCACCGGCGTGCCGGCGGTGGTCGATCTCGCCGCGATGCGCAACGCGATGCAGAAGCTTGGCGGCGACGCCGAGAAGATCAACCCGCTGGTGCCGGTCGATCTCGTCATCGACCACTCCGTCATCGTGAACTTCTTCGGCGACAACAAGGCCTTCGCCAAGAACGTGGTCGAGGAATACAAGCAGAATCAGGAGCGTTACGAGTTCCTGAAATGGGGCCAGGCGGCGTTCTCGAATTTCTCGGTGGTGCCGCCCGGCACCGGCATCTGCCATCAGGTCAATCTCGAATATCTCGCGCAGACCGTCTGGACCCGTAAGGAGAAGATGACGGTCGGCAAGAAGAACGGCACGTTCGAAGTCGCCTATCCGGACACGCTGGTCGGCACTGACTCGCACACCACCATGGTCAACGGCCTTGCCGTGCTCGGTTGGGGCGTCGGCGGCATCGAGGCGGAAGCCTGCATGCTCGGCCAGCCGCTGTCGATGCTGCTGCCCGACGTGGTCGGCTTCAAGCTGAAGGGCCAATTGAAGGAAGGCGTCACCGCGACCGATCTCGTGCTGACCGTGACGCAGATGCTGCGCAAGCAGGGTGTGGTCGGCAAATTCGTCGAGTTCTTCGGCCCCGGTCTCGACTTCCTCTCCGTCGCGGACAAGGCGACCATCGGCAACATGGCGCCCGAATATGGCGCGACCTGCGGCTTCTTCCCGGTCGATGCCGCGACGATCGATTATCTCAAGACCTCGGGCCGCAAGGCCGATCGCGTCAAGCTGGTTCAGGCCTATGCCAAGGCGCAGGGCTTGTTCCGCACCAACAAGTCGGCCGATCCTGTTTTCACCGAGACGCTGACGCTCGATCTGGGCGAGGTCGTGCCGTCGATGGCTGGCCCGAAGCGGCCCGAAGGCCGCGTTGCGCTGCCTTCGGTGTCCGAAGGTTTCGCGACCGCGATGGCGAACGAATACAAGAAGGCGACCGAGGCTTCGCAGCGCTATGCCGTCGAGGGCCGTGATTTCGATCTCGGCCATGGCGACGTCGTGATCGCGGCGATCACCTCCTGCACCAACACCTCCAACCCGAGCGTGCTGATCGGCGCCGGCCTGCTCGCGCGCAAGGCCGCAGCGAAGGGACTGAAAGCCAAGCCGTGGGTGAAGACCTCGCTCGCGCCGGGCAGCCAGGTGGTGGCCGAATATCTCTCCAATAGCGGCTTGCAGACCGATCTCGACAAGGTCGGCTTCAACCTGGTCGGCTTCGGCTGCACCACCTGCATCGGCAATTCCGGTCCGCTGCCGGAAGAGATTTCGAAGTCGATCAACGACAACGGCATCGTTGCCGCGGCCGTACTCTCCGGCAACCGCAACTTCGAGGGCCGCGTCAGCCCGGACGTGCAGGCGAACTATCTTGCTTCGCCGCCGCTGGTCGTGGCGCACGCGCTCGCCGGCAGGGTCACCAAGAATCTCGCGACCGAGCCGCTCGGTGAAGGCAAGGACGGCAAGCCGGTGTATCTGAAGGACATCTGGCCGACCGCGAAGGAGATCAACGCCTTCGTGAAGAAGTACGTCACCGCGCCGATCTTCAAGAAAAAATACGCCGACGTGTTCAAGGGCGATACCAACTGGCGCAAGATCAAGACGGTCGACAGCGAGACCTATCGCTGGAACATGTCCTCGACCTATGTGCAGAACCCGCCTTACTTCGAGGGCATGAAGAAGCAGCCCGATCCGGTCGCCGACGTCGTCGATGCGCGGATCCTTGCCATGTTCGGCGACAAGATCACTACCGACCACATCTCGCCGGCCGGTTCGATCAAGCTGACCTCGCCCGCCGGCAAGTTCCTGAGCGAGCACCAGGTGCGCCCCGCCGACTTCAACCAGTACGGCACGCGCCGCGGCAACCACGAAGTCATGATGCGCGGCACGTTCGCCAACATCCGCATCAAGAACTTCATGCTGAAGGGCGCGGACGGCAATATTCCGGAAGGCGGCCTCACCAAGCACTGGCCCGACGGCGAGCAGATGTCGATCTACGATGCCGCGATGAAGTACCAGATGGAAGGCGTGCCGTTGGTGGTGTTCGCCGGTGCCGAATACGGCAACGGCTCTTCGCGCGACTGGGCCGCGAAAGGTACTCGTTTGCTCGGTGTGCGTGCGGTGATTTGCCAGAGCTTCGAGCGCATCCATCGCTCCAACCTGGTCGGCATGGGCGTTTTGCCGTTAACCTTTGAGGAAGGTTCTTCCTGGTCTTCGATCGGGCTGAAGGGCGACGAAAAAGTAACCATTCGCGGCCTGCAGGGCGATCTGAAGCCGCGGCAGAAGCTCACTGCCGAGATCGTTTCCTCCGACGGCAATCTGCAGCGCGTGCCGCTGCTCTGCCGCATCGATACGTTGGATGAGCTCGATTACTACCGTAACGGCGGCATCCTGCATTATGTGCTGCGCAAACTCGCCGCATAAGGTGCAGTGCAAATTCTCGCTCACCGCGAAGTGAGTGGAGGTCGATTTGCTCACCGCGAAGTGAGTGGCGACGATTTGGGAGGCGGCCTAAGACAAGGGCCGCCTCCTTGCATTTCTCGGGGCACCTCATGCCCGTAAAAGTACGGCGGTAGAGCTATGACAGCGACGATGGCCTATAATCTGATCTCACGTTGGTCCGGCACG
>Ga0310811_10013763_pt1 | contig 10546 bp, 9 predicted proteins | sample YCmetagenome_FD_207642 | JGI IMG/M metagenome (GOLD analysis project Ga0310811, IMG submission 207642) | Soil microbial communities from experimental microcosm in Duke University, North Carolina, United States - YC | ecosystem: Engineered > Artificial ecosystem > Soil microcosm > Unclassified ... | reverse complement strand
TCAGCGACGTCGCGACCATCCCGGCATTGATCAGGGCGTTGCGCAGCGAGCCCATTCCTGGCGCCCCCACATGTCTCAGCGTTTGTCGTTGCCGCGCATCTTCAGATCGCGCTCGAGAACCTGCCGCAGTTTCCGGTAGATCGCGTAATGCCAGTAGGGCCCGGGATGATTGTCGAACCCCATGACGTCATCGCGGGGAATCGACTCGCGGCTGGTCGCCGAAACCAGCTCGACATTCGGCGGCAGGTCCTGCAGCACAGGATCGGGCCCTTCGCCGAAAAAGTGGAGGAGGTAGATCTTGCCCGTGAGGCGCTTGGCGATTGCCTGCAGCAGCGCACGCGCCACCGCGTCCTGGTATGCGCCCGACGGCTCCGGACCGTCGCAGTAGGCCTGGTTGTACTGGCAGTACATGGGAACGGTGTCGAGCACGAGCTTGCCCTCGCCGGCGAGCCGGGCGCGCGCCACCCTGTCCTTGGGATCGAGCTTGACGCCGGGAAACTTCTCGCGCGTCCACTCCTCGATGGCGCGCAGCCGCGACGGCGCGGCGACCTGGCGCTCCTTGTAGAAATCCGCGTAGCCCAGGATCACGATGTCTTCCGGCCGGATCCGGTCTGCCATGCGTTCGACCGAGATCAGCGCGTTGACCCAGGAATAGCCGCCCAGCGCGTAGAGATGCATCGGCATGCTGGGAAAGGCTGCCTGCAGGAGGAAGCTGAACGTCTGTTCGTCGCTCACCCCGTCGCCGAAGATGCAGGAATCGCCGAACACGTAGAGGGCAGCATTCGAGCCCGCTCCGGATGTCGGCCCGGTGGCCCGGCTGCCGTCGGAATTGATCGTGACGTAGGTGTCGAGATGCTCAGGCCCCTTGTCGGTTTGCCGCGCATACCGGAACACGTACGGGCCGGGGTTGGCCCTGTAGCCTTGCTCGGGATCGCCGGTGAAGAACGTCTCGGGCTGGCGCGACAGCTTGGCGACGGGCTGGCGCTCCAGGCCGAGCGCGGGAAACAGGGCGTTCATCGCCTTCCGGACGACGACGAGCGACGAAAGGCTGAGATCCCTGCCCGCGAGCTCGGGCACGCGGTTCCTGTAGCGGTAGTAGAGGGCGGCCGAGGCCACGAGCTCCGTGATCGCCACGACGAAGACGATCATCACGGCGTAGAAGAAAACCTTCTTGTACGGGCTCATCTTGCCGGCTCACGACCCGAGGCCCGGTTTTCGCCAAGACGACCACCCGCGCGATGCATCCGACCACACTAGAGCGATATTTTCTGAGATTGAAGCGTAGAGACTTGTCCCCGAGGATCAGCAGCAGCGTCGGGACGACAGCTTGTTCGCGGGCTGCGCATCAGCAGCGACACCGAATCGAGGACCCCGTCGCCCGCGATCTGCACCGCCAGCGACGACACCTGTCGAGACCCTGCAATTCATTGGAGCCGGCCAACCGGCCCTCGGGAGAGCCTGCCCTGCAGGACTCGCACCCGATCTGCGCATACTTTTATTCAACCGGCGTGCGATGGCCATCTGCATGAACGCATAGTTCGATGCCTCTTTCCCCAAGAAAGTCGCAATCCGGCTTGTGCAACCACCACCTGCAACGACGCCGTGCTCGTCTCGGATCGTCGAACGGCGTAGCGTCATGGCGACCGTCGCATCAGGGTTCGAGCCGGCAGCCGATGGGCTACGACGTCTTCCTCTCCTACTCGCGCGCCGCCTCGCGGCCGCAGGCGCTGGCGCTCTCAGCGCTGTTGCGCAGCACGCTCGCGCACCAGCAGGTATTCCTCGATACCAACGACATCGCGCCGGGGGCGCAGTTCCCGGACGAGTTGGCCGCTGCCGTGGCAGCGTCGCGCGCCGTCGTCGTCTTCGCCGACGATCACTATTTCTCCCGGCCATGGTGCGTGCGCGAGTTCGAGGCCGCACTGGCAAACGCCGGCGCCGCGCGCACGGTGCTGGTCGCCCTGCCGACAGAAGGTGATTCCGACTCGCTGCTGCTGCATCTGCCACCCGCCCTGTCGCGGCGCGCCTGGCCGCGAGCCAACGAAACGCAAGCAATCGCCGACATGGTTTCGCGCGCGCTCGGCGCGGGGTTGGACCGAACCCTTGCCGTGCCGGCGAAAAGCGCGCTGCGGCCCGAAGGCATCGTCCCACCTTTGCCGTGGCGCGCTGCGCAGCGCGTCTCGGCGGAAGCGGCACCCGATTCGAGAGGCGAAGGCTTCATCGGCCGCGAGCACGCGTTGTGGGAGATCTTTCGCGGCCTGGAGACGCGGCGTGCCGGCGGACGCGGGCGCAGCCTGCTGCTGCACGGCGGCGCCGGCGCGGGCAAGAGCCAGCTCGCGGCCGAGTATCTGCGGCGCGCCGGGCCACGGCACTACGACGTCGTCTGCTGGCTCGACGCCGACGTGCCCGACGAGCAGTGGCGCACACAGATCGATGCCCTGCGGCCGCTGCTCGCGCCGGTCGCGACAGGCGCCGCGACGACACCGGACTTGAAGGAGTCGTGTGCCGCGCGCGCGGCGAGCGGCCAGCGCATCCTGTGGGTCGTCGACAACCTGCCGGAACCGCAGGCCGGGCAACCGCCGGCGCCGCTCGATCATTGGTGTCCGCCGCTCGATCATGCGAGCCTGCTGCTGACGTCGCGCCGGCCGCAGGTGCATGGCTGCGACGAGGCGCTGCTGGTCGATGCCCTGCCGGGCGACGAGGCGGTCCGCGTGCTGACCCGACCCGACGTCGATCCGCGCTGGCTGCCGACCGCGGATTGGGCAGCAATCTGCAAGTGGGTCGGCGGTCTGCCCCTGGCGCTCGGCATCCTGCAGGCCGGCCTGGCCGACGGCAGCCTCGCCGCGCAGGCGCTGCGGGCCGCGGTCGACACGATCGAGCCGGCGTCGGCGCTTGACGACGAGGTCGCCGAGCTCGCCGAGGTGATGCCGGCGGGAACGCTGCGCGGCATCGGCGATGCGCTGGGCGCGTCGCTCACCGCGCTCGAGCGCCAGCCGTCGGCCTACCAGGCGTTGGCGGCGCTTGCCCGGCTCGAACCGTGGGCGCTGAGCGAAGCGCTGGTCGACCTGTTCGCCACGGCCGCCGAACGCGCGCTGCTGGCTCGGCGCGGCTGGCTGCAGTCGGCGACCGGCAGCGGCGGACGTCGCACCTGGCGCCTGCACCGCGTCACGGCGAGCTTCGTGCGCCATCGCACGGGTATGGACGGCGAACGCATGCTGCTCGAACGCCTCGTCGAAGGGCTGGAGACGGATCGTCTCGCGCTTGGCGCGACGCGCGAGCTCGGACGTCATCTCATCAAGGGCCTCGCGCCGATGGTCGCGCGCATCAATCGCGCATCGCCATTTCCGAAGGCGGCCGCCGATGCCGGCCGGCGTTTCGGCGCGCTGGCCGCCTTGACGCACCTCGCTGACAAGGAATGGCGCGGCCTGCGCTATGTCGGCGCCGGCTGGGCCTCGGCCTTCGGCGCGGGCGCGATGGTCGAAGCGCGGGCGAACGCGGTGCTGGCGCACGGCACCGAGCAGGAGGTGGCCGCACTGCCCGCGGCCTTGCAGCCGCTCGGCCGGATGCCCGAGGTGGCGCGTATCATCGCCAACATCCTGCACGACCGCCGCGATGCGCCGCGCTGGCAGGCGATCGTCCACGCCAGCGCCTACAGCGCGCCCGTCGTGCTCGAGCCGCTGTGGCAGGCGCTCGCGAGCGAATCCGTCGATGCGGTGCGCAACAACGGAGTGACGGTATTGTCCCAGCTGATGCGGGCCGCCGACGCGCCGCTGCGCACTCTGCTGACGCACGCCGCCTCGCGGGCAGATGATACATCCGCCACGGTGCGCGGCCTCGTCGTCACCGTGTTCGGCGAGGCCCTCGACCTGCTGGGCGAGTCGGGCGCTGCCGGCGGATTCTCGGCCACCTGGTTGCGCGCGGCCCTGCTTCGGCTGCTCCACCACGAATCCGATGCCGCGGTCAGGCAGAATGCCGCCGAAGCGCTCGGCGTCCGCCACGCCGAAGCCTCGTGGCAAGCCCTGGTCGCGGCGCTACGCGATGCCGAGACCACAGCGACGACCGCCATCGCCCGCGACGACCTCGTGACCTATCTGCGGGCGGTGGAGCGCCCACCGCCGCCGCGCAGTGCGTCCTTCGCCATCGACGACGAGGGCAAGGAATCCCTCGAGGTCGATCTCGGCGGCAAGGGGATGGCACGCCCGGACCTGTGGCAGCCGCTGGTCGAGCTTGCCGTGCATGCCGACGGCTCGGGAGATGACGAATCGCTCGCCGCGCTGCGACCGCCCGGCGGCGGGCATGCTGCGCTGTCGAGGGCTTTCGAAGCCTTGCTCGGCCAACCCGACCCGCCACATCACGCCGTGCGGTTGGCGGAGCGCTGCGTCGCGCACTTCCCGGACGATCCGACATTCCGCTGGTGGCGCGGCATGGCGCGCGAGGCGACCGGCGGGGCCGCCGGCGCGCTCGGCGACTTCGAGGCCGTGGCCGCCGCCGCGCCCGAGTTCGGCTGCGCCTTCAAGCGGATCACGCGGCTGCGCTTGGCCGGCGGCGACGTCGAGGCGGCACGACAGGCTCTCGCCCGGGCCCAGGCACTGATCCCCGAGGACCCGGAGGTTGCCGACCTGGCATCGGCCTTGGCCGGCGCGGGCGAATAGGGGCGCGCCCGGCGCTCAAACTCTTGGCAAGGGGCGCGCTGTCATGTCATGCCCGCGAGGACACGGAGAATCAGCATGGCTCACGAACGTTTTCGCCGCTTCAACACGTCGGGGCGCTGGCCCAACCAGACGATCGATTACGACGTATCGCTGATGGTACGTGCGACCGGGCGCAGCCTGTTCATCGCCGGCCTGACCGGCTTCGACCTCGACGGCAAGTTCCACGGCAAGGGCGATCCCGCGGCGCAGGCCGACCAGGCGATGAAGAACCTCAAGATCCTGGTCGAGGAGGCCGGCGGCACCCTCCAGCATGTCTGCAAGATCACGACCTACCTGCTCGACCGCGCCCATCGCGAGCCGGTCTACAACACCGTCGCCCGCCATCTCGGCGGCGTCGCGCCGTGCGGCACCGGCCTGATCATCTCCGGCCTGGCGATGGCCGACATGCTGGTCGAATTCGACGTCGACGTCGTCATTCCAGAGTGAGCGGCTCATCGCTGGGACCGCGCCACTCCAGTGGCGGTCAATGCCAAGGGCGGCATCCTCGGCCGCAAGATCAAGCTCGAGCTCGTCGATACCGCGAGCGATCCGGGCAAGGCCCGCGCCGCCGTTCAACGCGCGCTCGACGACAAGCCGCTTGCCATCTTCGGGCCGATCTATTCGGGCTCGGTCAGCGCCACGCTCAAGATGACCAACGAGGCCGAGGTGCCGCAGATCATGGGCGGCGAAGCAGGCCCGCTGACCGCCCAGGGCTCCAAGTACCTGTTCCGCACCTCGTTCGGACAGACCGTGTCGATGCCCAAGATCGCCAACTATCTGCGCGACGGCATCAAGGCCAAATCCGTGGCCGTGGTCTACGTCAACAACGACTTCGGCAAGGGCGGCCGCGACGCCATCATCAAGGAGCTGACGGCGCGCGACATCAAGGTCGTCGCCGACATCTCCACCGAGTCCGGGCAGGCCGATTTCGCAGCCGACGTGATCAAGGTGAAGGGCGCCAATGCCGATGCCGTCTTCGTCTACCTGAACGAGGAGGAAAGCGCGCGCTTCCTGCGCGAGGCCAAAAAACAAGGCCTCAACAAGCCGTCGATCGGCGAGACCACGTTGCTCAGCCAGAAGGTGATCGAGCTCGCCGGCGATTCCGCCAACGGCGTCAAGGGCCATGTCGGCCTCAGCGTCGACGCGCCGATCCCCGCCGTCCAGGAATTCGGCAAGAAGTACGAGGCGAAGTACGGCTCCAAGTCCGACCACAACGGCGTGAAGGGCTACATCGCGCCCTACATGATAAAGGCGGCAGCGGAGAAAGCGGGCAAGCTCGACGCCAAGGCGATCGCCGCGGCCCTGCACGGCATGACCATCACGCCGGACAAGGAGCCCGGCATCCTGATCGAGGCGACCTGGGACGATACCGGCGAGATCGACCGCATCTCCTTCCTCGGCGAGGTCAAGGACGGCAGGCAGGTCATCACCGAGGTGCTGCCCAAACTGAAAAAGTGATCGGGGCACAGAACGAGCCCCCGCCATGAGCGCCCTGCACGAGCGCAAGGTCGATTGCCACTGCCATGTGCTCGATTCCAGATCCAGGTCGAGGGCGACCAGCTGCTCGGCCTGGCGCCGCTCATCGCCGACTGCGGCGCCACGATCCTGGTCGACCATTGCGGTCGACCCGACCTTGCAGCCGGCCTGTCACAACCTGCGTTCGCGATGCTGCGCGAGCTCGGCCGCAGCGGCCGCGCCGTCGTCAAGCTGTCGGGCCTGGCGAAGTTTTCGCGGACGGCTTTTCCCTACGAGGACACCTGGCCTTATGTCCACGCCCTGGTAGACGCGTTCGGGATCGACCGTTGCCTGTGGGGCTCGGACTGGCCGTTCCTGCGCGCGCCGGAGCGGATGGACTACGGCCCGCTGCTGTCGCTGGTCGACCGGCTTTTTCCCGACCCGCGGGACCGCAGCAAACTCCTGTGGGAGACGCCGACACGGCTGTTCGGCTTTGGCATACACGCCGTTCATGTACCTGCCGCGTAATCGCGGTGCATTCGCATGTGGAGCGCTCTTCATTCTCCTCCCCAGCGAAGGTGGGGAGGAGAATGAATGGCGCCCTCACATGCGGATCTGAAGTCTACTGCAGGAACTTCAGGTACTGGCCGACGAAGTCGCAGCCGACGTCCTTCGAATAGGCGTCGATCAGCTTCTTCGTGATCGGGCCGGGTATCTTGCCGTCGGCCACCGGGGCGCCGTTGAAGCTCTTGACCGGCAGGATGCAGAGGCTGGTCGAGGTCAGGAACATCTCCTCGGCGTTGGCCGCATCGAACAGGTCGATGTCGCCGGTCGTGCAGTTGATGCCGAGTCGCTTCGCCATGTCCATGGTCATCTGGCGGCTGACGCCGGGCAGCACGTAGCGTTCCGATGGCGTGAACAGCTCGCCCTCGCGCACGATGAAGATGTTGCTGCCCAGCCCCTCGGCCAGATTGCCGTGCTCGTCGAGCAGGATCGCCCAGGCGTCGGGACGCATCGCCTTCACCGGCTTCTCGGCCATGATCATGTTGAGGTAGTTGTGCGTCTTGGCGCGCGGCGAGAGCATCGAGGGTGCGGTGCGCCGCGTCGTCGTGGTGATCACCTCGGCGCCGTCGCGGTAGAGCGGTGCGCGCTTGGCGAGCGGCAGCGGCAGCACCTCGATGACGACGTTGGGACCGGTATGCTCCCAGCCCTCGTCACCGACCGCGTCGACGCCGCGGCTGACACGCTGGCCGACCCACCAGTCGCCGGCGGCGGCGCGCAGGTGCTCGTTGCGCGCCACCACCTCCTCGCTGTGCGCCACCATCTCCTTCGGGCCGATGCCGGGATCGATCTGCAGGTAGCGCAGCGAGCGGTAGAAACGGTCGATATGCTCCTTGAGCCGGAACGGCTTGCCCTCGAAGGTGCGCGTCATGTCGAAGGCGCCGTCGCCGTACTTCCAGCTGCGGTCGCGGAACGGGATCATCACCTGGCCCTCGGGCATGAACGTGCCGTTGAACCATGCGATGCGCTGATTGCTGAGTTGGGGATTGCTGAGTTGCTGAGCCATGTCGGTATCCTTTCTGGTCGGGCAAAACGAAGCCGCCGCTGGTGGGCGGACGCCACCAGGCTGCAAGGGTTCTCCTTCCTTTCAGTCGCTCAAAGGCGCTTGATCAGCGCCAACGCCTGGTCGAAGGCCTGGTCGGCCAACGCCCGCATTTCGTCGTCGGTACGGTCCTGGATGGGATGCGGCACGTAAACCACACCAGGTTCGAAGCCCAGCGAGCGCGCCTGCGCTTCGCTCGCTTCCACGAACACCGATGAGGCGATGTAGCCGCCGGGAATGCCTTTGTCGTCGAGGTTCTTGATGTCGTGCAGACTGCACGATGTGCAGGATCCTCAATCCGCCAGCCCTTCGATGACGAGATCGACCTCGCTGGCGATCTTCTGGACGAGGTCGTTGGGCGCAGGCCGGGTGAAGGTCGGCTTCTTGTAGCGTTTGACCGCGACACCTTCTTCACCCAGCCGCTGTTCGATGCGGTCGAGGAAGATGTTGCCCCGAGGTTTGGAGATGTCGAGCAGTCCGACGGTGAGGCCGGCGATCTTGTCGGGCGGCGCCCTGCGGATGCGCCGCTCCGGCGAAATTTCGGATGTGGGATCGAGCAGTTCCATGGCGTTGTCTCCTCTCTGACCTTGATGGCCTTTCAGACCTTGATGGCCTCTCAGACCTTGATGACATGGGTGACGGGTGTGCTGCCGATCGCGCCAGAGGCTCCCCAACCGGCGATGACCGCGGAGAACATGCCGGCATCGCCACCGGCACGCACGATCAGCAGACCATCCTTGCGGAATTTCGGGATCGTCTTGCGATCGCCCAGGGCAGCGGCCGGCACGCCCTCGGCAATGCCGCCGGCGCCACGCACCACTTCCTCGGCCGGCAGCTGCAGCAGCCCGTCGAGTTCCTGGCGCAGCCGCGCCTTCGTCCAACCGGCCGCCTTGAAGGTGCGCTCGTGCTCGGGGCAGACCACCAGAATGGCATCGGCGCCTTGCGCCAGCTTGTAATGGCTCACGCTGCGCAGGCTGAGGGCAAACGAGCGGGCCAGCGATTCCGGCGTGCGCGACTGCTGATCGACGATCCCGTGCACGGCGTCGCCGGCGAACACCGTCACCGTGCTGGTGCCCCGGGCGAAGCCACGCTCGACGGAAAGCGGTTCCCAGAAGGAATGCTCCTCGTCCTCGGCGAAGCAGAAGGTGTACTTGCCCGGCGTGCCGAGAGTGGACCGATCGACACCCTGCGGCCGGCCGCCGCCGACGTTGCGCACGCAAAGCTGCACGGCTCGCCCGATCGTGGCGTTGGCGCGATTGCCCTGACCAAGCGCATTGCCGCGCGCATTCATGCCGATCGCCCGAGCCACCGGCCCGTTCACGATCAGGATGGGGGCACAGAACATCGTGGTCGCCAGCACGCCATGCATATTGAACGGTTCGAGCAGCACGGCCTCGACGGCGGCGATCACTACCGGCATGTATTCCGGCGCGCAGCCTGCCATCACGGCATTGACCGCGACCTTCTCGATGGTGACCGGCTGCAGGTCGGGCGGCAGCAGGCCGAGCACCTCCGAGGGTTGGCGATTGGTGCCCTTGAGCATGCGATGGACGCGCAGCCGGGTCGGCGGCACCAGCGGCAGGCCATCGGACCAGCCGCGCGAATACATCGCCTCGATCTCGTCCTCGTGCGGATCGATCTCGATGCGCCGCGACTTGAACGCGACGTCGCCGTACTTGATCTCGAGCTCGTCGATGATTCCAGGCTCGACCGACTTGGAGCCGCAGCCCGGCCGCCACTCGGGCAGTCCCTCGCCCAGCGAATTGACCCCCGTGAGGGCTCGCCATTCATCGCGCTGCCAGCCAACCACGCGCTCGACCTCGCGACCGCCCTCCAGCCGGATCAAGGTCGGCACGGTCTCGATGCCGAGGCGGAACGATACTTCCAGCGCACGGTCATCGCGCACGCCCGCGACACCTTCGGGGAATTCCGGATCGTCCTGGCTGTAGATCGCCAGGGGACGCGCTCCCCGGGCAAGCTCGCGCATCACGGGCTGCACCAGTTCGCAGGTCTGGCAGTCGCGCTTGGCGACAAGGACCAATCCGTCAGTGATGCCCGTCGGGGAAATGCTGACAGTCACGTCTCTGCTCCCTCTCCGGCCGTGAAATCGAGGTTCGAAACCACCTCTCGCATCGCGCCATCGTCCTGGCGATGACCGGACAAGTGAGATTGATGCTCCGACCGAAATTCTGCAATGCCGCCGAGACGGCGATTGCGGCCACCGGCAAGGTGAACCTGCGACGACGAGGCATCGCACGCGAATTCTTCGCCGATGCACTGGCCGACACGGGTGCAGTGCGGTGGGTTGACGCCCGAGTTGCTGAGGCGCTCCTTCATTGCCGTCAGGCCAAGGTGAGAACGCCTGAAGACGGCGCAGACGGCGGCCGGCGCCGGCGTTTGGCGACACTGGGCTGGGCAGGCGCAATCCGGCCCGAGGCGTCGGAAAGGCTCGCAACGTAGGTCAGCGCCCCTCCGATGTCCGCCTCCATCTCACGGCGCGCCGTCGCCGCATCGTGCCGCTCGAGCGCCCGGATCAGCCGCAACCGGCGCTCCGGGCCGCGCGGCGAAGCGACGTAGTCGGGATAGAGCAGGTTGAGGTAGGGCCCGGTCTGCAGCCACAGGCCCTCGACAATGCGCTGCAGCGTCGGCTGGCGGGCGATGGCCGACACGCTGAAATGGAATTCGCGGATCTTCGCGCGATCGGTCGCGAAGTCGCCGCGACGGCGCGCCGCCAGCAGCTCGTCGGCAATGCGGCGCAGCCGGGCCACGTCGGCGCGCGTGGCCACCGCCGCTGCCTTCT
>Ga0310811_10013761_pt1 | contig 10547 bp, 5 predicted proteins | sample YCmetagenome_FD_207642 | JGI IMG/M metagenome (GOLD analysis project Ga0310811, IMG submission 207642) | Soil microbial communities from experimental microcosm in Duke University, North Carolina, United States - YC | ecosystem: Engineered > Artificial ecosystem > Soil microcosm > Unclassified ... | reverse complement strand
GTTCAGGACAGATCAGATCGAAGCCATTTTCGCCGCGCTGGAGAACAATTTCGGTATACACGCAGAATGGATCGATCCGCAGCATGTGCGCTTCACGTCCGGCGGCGAGAAGGCATCTGCCAGGGAGTAAAGCGGGCTGGCGTGGCGGCGGTGGGTCTGTTGCTGCGTCTCTCGCTCGCGTTTGCAGTAAATTGTGTGCGGCGCAGCGCGACGTGGTCGCGGCAAGCCAGGAAATGTTAGACGAACCACCGGCGCAAAACCCTACGTCTGGATCCCCTTATTTGCGGCTTGCTTCATAGCCGCTTCCAGTCGCGCCGACCGATGCTTTGCTGAGATCGTGGGATGGCTTCCAGGAACGGTGCACCGGATAGGTTGCGCAAGGTCCTGATTGTTGCGGACTGGGCTGCGTTCGCGGCTCGGTAGCTTATTAGTATACAAGTCGATGCGGCGATCTGGGAGCGCGCCATATCGCGATCGCGCCACCACTTATCTGTGTACGGACCTGCTTTTTAGCGCGCCCCGCCATCGTGGCGTTGTAAAAGCGCAACAGCGCCGACCTGATCCAAATTTTTTCATGATGGTCCTAGGTGGATTGGCCTTCCTGCCGGTCTCAATCATCATAGGCCGGTGTGAAGGCAATATGTTGTGCCAACCCACTGGGCCAGAAAATGAAGTTAAGGGGAGAGCCGCTCGCGGCGGTCGCGCTCTGCGGATGTCTGGCAGTTTCAGCACCAGCCTTCGCAGCATCGTCCTACGCGCAGACCACGAAATATGACGTAGATATTTCGGGGTCGGATTTGACGACTGCCCTGCCTGCCTTGTCGCGGCAGACGGGGGTGGTGGTTCTTTACCCTTATGCATTGGCCCAGGTCCGGAGCAATCCGGTCAAAGGTTCGTACACGGTCCCCGAGGCGTTGCAGTTGATGCTTCAGGGAACTGGCTTCTCCGGCGATGTGACTGCGGGAGGGGCTGTTTCCATCTCCCGGCAGAGAAATCGTTGTGACCCAGGGGAGGAAGCCATGCTTCGTGATTCAAAATCCACCGTTTCGGTACTTGCACTGCTCGCCAGCCTGTTCAGCGTGCCGGTATGCGCCCAGGCCCAGCCTGCGTCGGCAGGCGGGCAAGCCGCGCCGGAGTCCACCGAGTCCGTTGTCGTCACCGGTTCGCGGGTTATTTCCGACGCCGCCAATTCGCCGACGCCGATCACCGCGGTTACCTCCGAGCAGCTGCTGACCACCACCCCGACCAACATTGCGGACGCCCTGAACAAGCTGCCGGTTTTCCAGAGCAGCTTGTCGAGCCGTAACCTCACCAACGCCGGCAGCAACGGCGCCGGCGACTTCCTCAACCTGCGCAATTTCGGCCAGCAGCGCACCCTGGTCTTGCTCGATGGTATGCGCCTTCCGGCCTCGAACGCGAACGGCAGCGTCGATATCAGCACCCTGCCGCAGACCTTGATGTCCCGTGTGGACGTCGTCACCGGCGGCGCCTCGTCGGTCTACGGTTCCGACGCCATCACCGGCGTGGTCAATTTCGTCCTCGACAAGAACTTCAACGGCGTGAAGTACGAAGCCAATGCCGGCATTTCGGAATATGGTGACGGCTTCAAATACAAGGCGAATATTGCAGCGGGCACGGATGTGTTCGGCGGCAGGGGCCACATCGAAGGCGCCATCGAATATCGAAATGCTGACGGCGTGCTGGAGTCTGCCCGGTCTATATTCGCACACGGATATAGCAGCTATAATACCGGTAACACCCCGAACAACCCGGTGACCAATGTTCAAAACGGCGGACAGACCGTTTCGACGTTCAGTGGTCTGATTTCCGGTTGTAACTGCGCGTATAACGGCTACGAGTTTGGACAGCCCGGCATACTCACGCCCGCCAATCTGGGCACCATCCCCGCGGGCCAGACCGCCATCGCAGTCGGCGGCGATGGCGCCACTGTCAAAAATGAATCGATTTATGGCAATACCCGCAACGCCTCGGCGTTCGGCCGTTTCAGCTATAAAGTCAATGACGACACCACATTCTTCACCCAGCTCTCGCTCGCGCAGGCCAATGAATTCGGCTATTTCTTCCCCTCGCAGCAGGAAGCCAGCCGTCAGACCACAACCTATTACAAGAACAATCCCTTCCTCCCGCTAGCCACTCAGCAGATGCTGGGCGACAACAGCGTTCCGGGATCTGCGAATTATGATCCGAACTGGGCGACCGATGGCACCAACACCTTCAAGGTGTCGGAATGGTACTCAGCCCAGAACCGTTCCAAGAATACCAATAACGTCACGCGCAACATCGTCTCGACCACGGGGCTGAATGGTGCGTTCGGGAATTTTGCCTGGGACGCGCATTACACCCATGGCGAAACCCGCCTCTCGACCTCTGGGTACAATAACGGCAACAACCAGTTCCATGATGCGGCGCAGGACGCGGTGATCGATCCCTCCACCAACCGCATCGTTTGCTACAACGATACGGCGGCGGCGATAGCCCTGTATGGCAACCTCTATCCTGGTTGCGTGCCGATCAACACCTTCGGCAACAACGTGACCACCGACCAGCAGTTTGCCTATTGGAGCCGGACCACCAGTTTCGCCGAAACCAACACCATGGACGATATCGCCGCCGACATTTCGGGCGATCTCTTCCAACTGCCGGCCGGTCCGGTCAAGGTGGCGTTGGCGGGCGAAATGCGCTGGCTCGGCTATCAGATCAAATCTGATTTCTCGCCGACCGCGGTGGTCAATTGCACGGGCCTTCGCTTGTGCGGCAACGCCGCCGGCACCGGCCCCGTCAATCAGGCCACGGTCACACAGACCCTGTGGGACAACAATACCAACCCGGCCGTCTCGGCGTCTGAAAATGTGTGGGAATTCTCGGGCGAAATCGGCATCCCGATCCTCAAAAACGTACCGTTGGTCCAGAGCCTGGACGCGGACCTGGCCGGCCGTTACACCAACTATAGCATTTCCGGTTCGGCTGAGACCTGGAAGGTCGGCCTGGACTGGCATGTGAACGACAGCGTCCGCTTCCGCGGCACGACGTCCGTCGATATTCGTGCTCCCACACTGAACGATCTGTTTCAGCCCACAATCTCCGCCAGCGGGCCCTTCCTGGATCCCCTGACCAACTTCAACCCGGGCGGCATCCAGACCTTGTCCGGTGGCAACCCCAACCTGCAGGCGGAAGCGGCGCGCACCTATACGGGCGGCGTGGTCCTGACGCCGAGCTTCATCCCCGGCCTCACCATGTCGGTGGACTACTACCAAATCAGGCTCCATAACGCGATCACCACCATCAGCGGCAGCAATACGGCGATTGCCAACCTCTGCATCGCCTCCGGCGGTGCGTCGCCCTTCTGCTCGCTGTATGTGCGGCCTTTCCCGTACACCAACACCACGCCGGCCAACTATCCCACCCTGCTCAAGAGCCAGAGCCTCAACGCGGCGCTCAATCAGACCGAAGGCGAGGATTACGAGATCGACTATTCTTTCGATACGGCTGATGTCATGGACAGCCTGAAAGGCGTCGTCAATCTGCGCGCCCTGCTGAATGTGGCCCCGGTGCTTACCACCAGCAGCTTCGCTGGCGCGCCGCTCACCTACACCAACCAGCCCAAGGGCCATGCCACGCTGTTTGCCGATTACACGCTCGGCGATTGGAGTGTGGATGCCCAGTGGCACTGGTTCAGTGGCGGCACCAACATCACGACTTACGGACCTGGCGCGACTTTCTATGCCCAGCCCTATTATACCAGCTTCAGCACCATGGACTTCACCCTGACCAAGCAGATCACTTTCGGCGACGGTTCGGCCGTGTCCGCCTATTTCAACGTGCAGAACGCCTTCGACTCCGTCCCGCCCTATACCGTCGGATCGTCCGGAAACCCCGGGTCTATCTTTGGCGGCATCCCCACAGGCGAAGACGTGATGGGCCGCTATTTCACCATCGGCATCCGCGGCAATCTCTAAACCTCGCCTAGCACGACTTACGCAAGGGGCGCTCCTTCCGGGGCGCCCCTTTTTCTTTGTGCGGTATTTTGTTTGTTGAACTCTCGGGCCGTCAAGCCATGGCCGGCGCCAGAGCCAGCATCAGCACGATGGCCGGTACGGCATAGGCATATTTGCGATGATGCAGCAGCGATACGATGGCGACAAAAAGCACCATGGCCCCCAGGATGCCGCCCCAAATGCGGGTTTGCGGCACCGCCAGGAAAAGAGCGGTGAATCCCTGAATCAACCCCGCGACATAATGGAAGCCGCGCGGATAATCCCAGCGCCGATAGAGCCGCAGCACAAAGCCGGGGCCCGCCAGATTCAATGTCGCGGCCAGCCCAAACAGCAGGGTGAGCAACAGGGCCAGATCGGAGCCCAGATCGGACAAGGTCATCTCAGACATGGTGGTGCACCTTTTCGGTGTGCGTGACGCGCTTTTCCAGCGCGCGGAGCAGGACATAGAAGACCGGGGTGAGGAACAGGCCGAAGAAAGTCACGCCCAGCATGCCGAAGAAGACGGCGATGCCCATGGCGTGACGCATCTCCGCGCCCGCGCCTGAGGAAAGCACCAGTGGCACCACGCCCATGATGAAGGCGAAGCTGGTCATCAGGATGGGGCGCAGCCGCAGCCGCGCGGCGTGGATGGCGGCCCGAACGGTTTCTTCGCCCTGGATCTCCAGCTCGCGAGCGAATTCCACGATCAGGATGGCGTTCTTGCAGGCCAGGCCGATCAGCACGAACAGGCCGATCTGGGTGAAGATGTTGTTGTCGCCGCCCGTCAGCCACACGCCGGTGATGGCGCTGAGCAGGCACATCGGCACGATCAGGATAATGGCCAGCGGCAGGAACAGGCTTTCATACTGGGCGGCCAGCACCAGGAAAACCAGCAGCACACAGAGCGGGAAAACCAGAAGCGCCGTGTTGCCGGCCAGAATCTGCTGATAGGTGAGATCGGTCCATTCGTAGCGCATGCCCTTGGGCAGGGTCTCGTCCAGGATCTTGGTCATGGCCGCCTGGGCCTGGCCGGTGGAATAGCCGGGGGCCGGGCCGCCGTTCAGATCCGCGGCACGGAAACCGTTATAACGCATGGCGGTGTCGGGACCGGTGGTATCGCTGACATGGACCACCGCGCCCAGAGGCACCATGGTGCCCTGATCGTTGCGAACCTTGAGCTGTGCGATGTCTTCCGGCCGTGAGCGGAAGGGCGTATCGGCCTGGGCGATGACCTCATAGGTGCGGCCAAACCGGTTGAAGTCGTTGACATAGATCGAGCCCAGATAGGTCTGCATGGTGTCGAAGACATCCTGCACACCCACGCCCAGCTGCTGGGCCTTGGTGCGGTCGAGCCGGGCGAAAAGCTGCGGCACGCCGATGGAGAAGTTGGAGAAGACGCCCTGGAGCGCGGGCTCCTTGGCCGCCTTCATCTGGATCTGCGCCATCACCTTGGCCAGGGCAGCATCGCCCAGGTCGGTGCGGTCTTCGACTTGCAGCTTGAAGCCGCCGATCGTGCCCAGGCCTTGCACGGGCGGGGGCGGGAAGATGGCGATGATGGCGTTGTTGATCCCGGCGAACTTGGCCTGAAGGCGCTGTGCCACCGCCATGCCGGAATCGGCGGATCCGCGCTGGTCGAAGGGCTTCAGGGTCTCGAACACGATGCCGGCCGACGGACTGTTGATGAAGCCGTTGATGGAAAGGCCGGGGAAAGCGACCGCGCCTTCCACCGCGGGATCCTTCAGGGCGATGTCCGACATCTGGCGGATCACTTTTTCGGTGCGGTCCAGGGTGGCGCCCTGCGGCAGTTGCGCGAAGCTGACCAGATATTGCTTGTCCTGCAGCGGCACAAAGCCCGGCGGCACCAGCCGGAACAGGAAGACGGTGGCAGCCAGCAATCCGCCATAGACCAGAAGCGCGAGGGCGCGGCGCGACAGAACACCGCCAACGCCCTTGCCATAGCCTTCCGACCCGCGGTGGAACAGCCGGTTGAAGCCCCTGAAGAAACCGCCAAACAGCTTATCCATGCCACGGGCAAGAAGATCCTTGGGCGCGCCATGGCCCTTGAGCAGCAGAGCGGAAAGGGCTGGCGACAGGGTCAACGAGTTGAAGGCCGAGATGATGGTGGAAAAGGCGATGGTCAGCGCGAACTGGCGATAGAATTCGCCCGTCAGGCCGCTGATGAAGGCGATAGGGACGAACACCGCGCACAGCACAAGAGCGATGGCGATGATCGGGCCCGTTACTTCCGACATGGCTTTCAGGGTCGCCTCGCGCGGCGCAAGCCCCGCCTCGATATTGCGCTCGACATTCTCCACCACCACGATGGCGTCATCGACCACGATGCCGATGGCCAGCACCAGGCCGAACAGCGACAGGTTGTTGATCGAGAAGCCGAACAGGTGCATGGCCCCGAAAGTGCCGATGATGGAAACCGGCACAGCCAGCAGCGGGATGATGGAAGCCCGCCAGGTCTGCAGGAACAGGATCACCACCAGAACCACCAGCAGTACCGCTTCCAGCAGGGTGTGCACCACCGCTTTGATGGAATCCCGCACGAAGACGGTGGGGTCGTAGACGATGGAATAGTCCAGGCCTTCCGGGAAATTCTTCTTGAGCTCGGTCATGGTGGCGCGCACCCGGTCGGAGATCTGGATGGCGTTGGAGCCCGGCGCTTGGAAGATGGGAATGGCCACCGCCTGCTTGTTGTTCAGCAGCGAACGCAGGCCGTACTGCGACGCATCGATTTCCACCCGCGCCACATCGCCCAGGCGGGTGACCACGCCGCCGTCATTCTTGATCACGATCTGGCGGAATTCCTCCGGATCGCTGAGCCGGCCTTCCACGGTGATGGGAAGCTGAAGCTGGCTCTTGGTGCCATAGGGCGGGCCGTTGATGACACCGGCCGCGACCTGGACATTCTGCCGGCGCACGGCATTGATCACGTCATTGGCCGAAAGGCCCAGCTCGGCGATGCGCTGGGGATTGAGCCAGATACGCATGGCATAGTCGCCGCTGCCGAACAGCTGGACATTGCCCACGCCCTCGATCTTGGCAAGCTGGTCCTTGACGTTCAGCACCGCATAGTTGCGCAGGTAAAGCATATCGTAGCGGCCGGTGGGCGAATTCAAATGCACCACCATGGTCAGATCGGGCGAGCTCTTGACGGTGGTCACGCCCAGGGCGCGGGTGACGTCGGGAAGCCGCGGCAGCGCCTGGTTGACCCGATTCTGCACCAACTGCGTGGCCAGGTCCGGATCGACCCCAAGCTTGAAGGTGACGGTCAGGGTGAGAGTGCCATCGCTGGCGGCCGAGGAGCCCATATAAAGCATGCCCTCGGTGCCATTGATCTGTTCTTCCAGCGGTGTCGCTACGGTTTCGGCGATGGTCTGGGGGTTGGCGCCGGGAAACTGCGCCGTCACCACCACCGAAGGCGGCACCACCTCCGGATATTCCGAGATGGGCAGCTTGGTCATCGCGATCAGGCCGGCCAGGAAAATCACGACCGAGATCACGCCGGCGAAGATCGGCCGGTCGATGAAGAATTTGGACAGATTCATGGCTTTTGCGCCCCTCGCGCGATGCCTTTAGTTGCGGGCGGTTTGCGCGCCGTGCGGCGCAATGGCCGCGCCGGGCGCCAGCTTCTGCAATCCGTCCAGGATCACGCGATCGCCGTCTTTAAGACCGGATGTCACCACCCGTTCACCGTTCATGGTGGTGCCCAGCGCGACCTCGCGATATTCGGCTTTGTCGCCGGCGCCCACCACATAGACGAAGCGCTTGCTCTGGTCGTTGCCGATGGCGGTCTCCGGCACCAGCAAGCTGTTGGGCAGCACACCGCTGCCCATCCGCACCGAGACGAACATGCCCGGCACCAGCGAGCCGTCCTCGTTGGCGAAGCGGGCGCGGGCGCGGATGGTGCCGGAACCGGAATTGATACGGTTGTCGAAGCTTTCGATGGTGCCGCGATAAACCTTGGCCTGGCTATCGCCCTGCACGGTCAGATCCACCGCAATCGCCTGCTCCTTGTTCGCGCCGCGCTGGCGCAGGATGTTGAGATAGGTCTGCTCATCGACCTCGAAATCGGCATAGACGCCGTCGTCGGAGACGATCGAGGCCAGCAGCTGCGGCGCCACGGTCGAAGAGCCGACCAGATTGCCTACCGTGATTTCCGCCCGGCTAATGCGGCCGGAAATAGGGGCCTTGATGAAGGCGTGGTCCACATCGACCTGCGTCGACGCCAGCGCGGCCTGCGCCGATTTCACCGCCGCCTGTGCCACATCGTCGGCGGTGACGCGCTGGTCATAGGATTCCTGCGCCAGGGCCTGCGCCTTGATCAGCCTTTCGCCGCGATCGCGCTCGATCCGGGTCAGCCGTGCGTTGTTGGTCGCGCTGGCGAGGTCGGCGGCGGCCTTGGCGGCGGCCGCCTGATAGGGGCGGGGATCAACGACGAACAGCACATCGCCGGCCTTCACCTCCTGGCCGTCCTTGAAGCGGATCTCGGTGATGCGGCCCGCGACCTGCGGGCGGATTTCGGCATAGTCCACCGCGTCGATGCGCCCGGAGAATTGGGCGAAGGGCCGGACCGTCTGGGATTTCAAGGTTTCCACGGAAACGGGCGTGGCGGCGGCCGGCGCGTTTTCGGGCGTGGCCGACCTGGCGCTGGCGGCGTGATAGAGGCCGTAACCTCCGCCCAGCAGCAAAAACAGGGCGGCGCCCGTTGCCTGGCGGCGCAACCTTTTGGCCGGCTGGTTGGCGTTCTGGCGAAGGAACTTCTGGGCTTCGGCGATGTCGAGATGAGTCATGGATAACCCCGGATATCTGTAATGGTCGATACAGATATTCCGGTGGACTTCCGCCGTCAAGGGAATTATATAGCAGACAGTACAAAAAAGGAAACGCCATGCGGACGGGCCGCCCACGGTCTTTTTGCAAGGATGAAGCGCTTGACAGGGCGATGACGGTTTTTTGGCGCCAGGGTTACGAGGGCGCCTCCATGGCCGATCTCACCAAGGCCATGGGCATCAATCCGCCCAGCCTTTATGCCTGTTTTGGCAGCAAGGAAGGCCTCTTCAAGGCCGTGCTGGAACATTACGACCAGCGGCGGGCAACCTTCATGGCCAGCGTGTTGGAGGCGCCTTCCGCCGCGGAAGTTGCCCAGGCTTATCTTATGGGCGTGGCGGGGTTTGCCTCCGATACCAGCGGTCGCAATCCGCCGGGCTGCCTGATGGTGCAAGGCGGGCTTTCCTGCTGCGACACGGTGATTCCCGACACTCTGGCCCGTCATCGCGCGGAAAAGGAAGCGATGCTCCGCGCCCGCTTCGAAAAGGCCAGGAAGAGCGGAGATCTGCCCAAGACAAGCGATCCCGCGGCGCTGGCGCGTTACCTGATGGTAATGGCCAATGGCATCAGCGTGCAGGCCTCGGCGGGCGCCTCACTGAAGGAATTGCGCGAGGTCGCTGCCATTGCATTGGCCAATTGGCCGGCGATGGTTGCCGTTAAAGAGAAGGTCGGTCACCAAAAAGCGTTGGCTTAATCGGGCTGGAGCCAAAGCGTATCGCGGATTCAGAGGCGACGTGCCATCTGAGCGGTTCAGCGGGCGAGTGCCATATCCGCTTTCGGGGCAGGATTTTCAGCATGGGCCAGAACAACGTCAAGCGTGCCGGTAAACCGAACGCATTCGCCACGATCTACGATATTGCGCGACGGGCCGGCGTCTCAAAGTCGACGGTCTCCCGCGTCCTCACCAACAACAAATCGGTGGACCCTCAAACCCGTGAGCGCGTGCTCAAGGCGGTCAAGGATCTGCGCTATAGCCCGAACCGGGCTGCCCGAAACCTTTCCACGCGCAGCGAGACCCGGATCGGTCTTGTCTACAGCAATCCTTCAGCCGCCTATTTCACGGAACTGCTTTTCGGCGCCCTGGAAGGAAGCAGCCGCAACAGCGCCCATTTGACGGTCGAACGATGCCGGGCGGGAAACAGGGACGTGGTCTACGAATCTGTCCGAAGCCTGGTGGCGGGCGGCCTGAATGGCATGATCCTGGCCACGCCGCTGAGCGAGGAGGTCGCGCTCATCAGGGAATTGCAGGGAAAAGGAATATCGGTGGTGGGCGTCGCGACCAGCGGGGCGCGGACAGATGTCAGTTGCGTCGATATCGACAATTACACGGCCGCGTACGAGATGATGACCTACCTCATTCGGCTCGGGCACAAGCGTGTGGGATTCGTCAAGGGCCATCCGGACGTCGTTTCCAGCAAAATCAGATTCCAGGGGGTCAAAGCCGCTCTCAAGAATGCGGGCGACAAGGTCGCACAATCGGTATTTGTGCAAGGTTACAACGATTATCGATCCGGCCTGGTCGCTGCCGATGAAATCCTGTCGGGCAGCTCGAAGGTGACGGCGATCTTCGCGAACAATGACGATATGGCCGCCGGTGTGATGTCCATGGCGCACCGCAAGGGCTTGAGCGTTCCCCAGGACGTCTCTGTCGTGGGATTCGACGATACGATCGCGGGCACCGTCTGGCCGGAACTGACGACCGTGCGTCAGCCG
>Ga0310811_10013760_pt1 | contig 10548 bp, 8 predicted proteins | sample YCmetagenome_FD_207642 | JGI IMG/M metagenome (GOLD analysis project Ga0310811, IMG submission 207642) | Soil microbial communities from experimental microcosm in Duke University, North Carolina, United States - YC | ecosystem: Engineered > Artificial ecosystem > Soil microcosm > Unclassified ... | reverse complement strand
GTCCGCGTCTCCGCCCGGCTCCGGATGCGATCCCATCGCCGGGACCGACTGCCTGCTCCCCTTCCCCAACGACTGGTTCACGACGAGCGCCCACACGCCGACCGGGCTCCGGCTCGACCTCACCAGCGCGATGACGCCCAAGAACGCCGCGGGCAAGGGCATCGACCCGGCGGCGTGGAACCTCTCCGACGGGTTCTCACCGGGCTCGATGCTGCTCGCCCACGTTCCCGGCCTCGATCTCGGCGCGACCGGCGCCGCCCCGGTGACGGACGTCGCGAGGTCCCTGAAGCGGGACGCCCCGATCGTCATCGTGGACACCCGGACGGGCGAGCGCTGGCCGTACTGGGCGGAACTCGACGCCAACGCGACCGACCCGGCGCGGCAGGCCCTGATCATCCGCCCTGCGAAGAACTTCCGTGAGGGCCATCGCTACGCCGTCGTCCTCAGGGACCTCAAGAACGCCTCCGGAGCCCGGATCGCCGCCCCCGGGACGTTCACCCGCCTCGCCGGGAAAACGCTCCCCGCGAAGGACCCGCTGGCCCGGCGGCAGGCCGCGCTCCGGCGGACTCTCCACGACGTCGACCGCGCGGGGGTGAGCACCAAGAACCTCTACCTGGCCTGGGACTTCACCGTCGCCAGCGAGCAGGGGCTCGCCGGACCCGTGCTGGGGATGCGGGATCAGGCACTCGGCCAGTTGCGCGGCCGGTCGCCGAAGTTCACGGTCACGACCGTCACCGACTTCACCCCCCAGCAGGACGCGAACATCGCGCGCGAGGTCACGGGCGAGTTCCTCGTGCCCAACTTCCTCAACCAGGCGGGCGGCCCGCCCGGATCCGTGCTGAACCGCGACGCCTCCGGCAGGCCGAAGCCGCTCGGCGACGACCTGCGCGCCCAGTTCCAGTGCGAGATCCCGCGTGCCGCGTTCAGCAAGCCCGCGCGCCCCTCCCTGTACGGGCACGGCCTGCTCGGCAAGGCCACGGAGGTCCGGGCGTCGAATGTCAGGGCCATGGCGGGCGAACACGACTTCCTGTTCTGCGCCACCAAATGGATCGGCATGGCCGATGAGGACATCCCGAACGTCAGCGGGGTGTTCGCCGACTTCTCCCGCTTCGACACCGTGACGGATCGGCTCCAGCAGAGCCTGGTGAACTTCGTGTTCCTCGGCCGCATGATGATCACCAAGGGCGGGCTCGCCGGCGACGAGGCGTTCCAGGACGACAGGGGACGCTCGCTGATCGACCGGCACGCGGACCTGGCCTACGACGGAAACAGCCAGGGGTCCATCGCGGGCGGCGCGCTGGTCGCCGTGTCGCCGGACGTGAGCAGGGGCGTGCTCGGGGTCTCCGGGATGAACTACAGCACCCTGCTCAACCGGAGCGTCGACTTCCAGCCCTTCCAGCAGGTCATGAACGGCTACTACCCCGACAAGCTGGACCAGCAGCTCTGCTTCGCGCTGATCCAGATCCTGTGGGACCGGGCCGAGACCGACGGGTACGCCCAGCATCTTGGCGACGACCCGCTCCCCGGCTCACCGCGTCACCGCATCCTGATGCACGTGGCGTTCGGTGACCACCAGGTGTCGACGGTCACGGCCGAGGTCGAGGCGCGGACGATCGGCGCCCGCATCCACCGGCCCGCGATCGCGGCGGGCCGCAACCCCGACGCCGTCCCCTACTGGGGCATCCCGGCGCTGCCGGGCCGGCCGTACCAGGGATCGGCGATGGTCGTCTGGGACAGCGGCACGCCCGCTCCCCCGGTGACCAACACGCCTCCGCTGGGCGCGCAGTACGGCACCGACTCCCATGAGGACCCGCGTGCGGACGCGACGGCCCGCCGGCAGAAGGCGGACTTCCTGAAGTACGGCGTGGTGGTCGACGTCTGCGGCGGCCGCCCCTGTACGGCACAGCACGCGGGCTGACCCGGCCCGGCACGATCCCCGCCTCGCACCTGGTCGGGGCGGGGATCGTCGTCACGGCCGTACGGGGAACGACCTGCGGCGACGCGGTTCGACTGGCCGGGCGGGCGCCCTGGCCGAGGAGGCGAGCCCACCCGCCGGGATGATGGTCACGCACTCGCGCCGCCTGATCGGCAACGCGATAAAGCGCACCACCAGGAGAAACATCCTCATGAACGTCAACGCCGCGCTCGCCGGGCGTTTCGCCGGTGCTCCGTTGCGGATCGGCACGCGCACATCCGTGCTCGCCATGACCCAGGCCGAGCGTGTCGCCGCGCTGATCGGCGGGTTCGGCGTCACAACCGAGATCGTGCCCATCCAGGTGACAAGCGACCTGTGGTCCGGCGACCTGTCCGCGATCGGCGGCAAGGCCGCGTTCAGCAAGCAGATCGACCGGGCTCTCACCGGCGGGGAGATCGACGTCGCCGTGCACTGCGTCAAGGACGTCCCCGGCGACGTACCGCTGCCCGAAGGCACCGCGTTCGGGGCGTACCTCGAACGCGAGGACGTGCACGACGTCATCGTGTCCCGCGACGGCACCCCACTGGCCGACATCCCGGCCGGGTCGCTCATCGGCACCAGCTCGGTGCGGCGGCGCGCGCAACTGTGCATCCACCGGCCCGACCTGCGCACGGAGCGGATCCGCGGCAACGTGGACAGCCGTCTGGCGAGGCTTCGCGAGCAGGACGGCCCGTTCGCGGCGCTCATCCTGGCCCGCGCCGGTCTCCAGCGCCTGGGCCTGGCCGGCCACGTCACCGAGGTCCTGCCCGTGGAGTTCCGCACCCCCGGCGAGGGCGTGGTCGGCATGGTCCCGCCGGTCGGGGCCGGTGTCCTCGGCATTCAGGCGCGCACGGCCGACACCCCGGTCATGCTGATGCTCGACCAGCTCAACCACCCGGCGACGGCGGGGCACATCCTGGCGGAGCGGACGATGCTGCACATGCTGCGCGGCCACTGCAACTCCCCGATCGCCGGGTACGCCACCACGACTCCGGACGGGCAGATGTCGCTGTTCGGGATGGTGTTCAACCACGACGGCTCCCAGTTCGTCCGCTCACGCGCCTGGGGCGACCCGGCCGACCCGGCCACGCTGGGATCGCGGGTCGCGGCCGACCTGCTCCACCAGGGCGCCGGGCGGCTCATCACGGCCACACGTGAGTGACCACGGTGGACGGCTGGGCGACCAGCCTTCCGGCACCCGAGTCACGAAGCTGCGGGCGCGGGCTCCGGGCCCGGAGTCACAGGAGGCTGCGCGGGACCGGCGGGCGTTCCGGACGGGGCGGCGGGCGGCTGCGGTGGAGCACCCGGCGGTTGCGGTGGGGCCGCAGGTGGTTGCGGTGAGGCCGCGGCGGCATGTCTGGCGCGGATGAGCGCCACGATGACGGAGGCCACGGGCGCGGCCAGGAACGCGCCGATGATGCCGGCGACGACGCCGCCCACGGCGATGACGACGAGGATGACCGCTCCGGGCAGTTCGAGCGCCCTGCCGTAGATCTGGGGCGCGAGCACGTGCCCTTCGAGTTGCTGGACCAGAACGGTGACGGCGATCACGATCACCGCCACCAGCCAGCCCTTGGCCACGAACGCGACCACCGCCGCGAGCAGCCCGGCGAGGAACGCGCCGATGACAGGGAGGAAGGCGCCGACGAAGGTGAGCACGGCCAGCGGCAGCGCGATCGGCACACCCAGGATCCACAGGGCGCTGCCGATGAAGAACGCGTCGACGAAGCCCACGATCGCCACACCGCGGATGTAACGGCCGACGACGTCGAACACCACCCGGCCCGTGGCGAGAATGGGCTCGCGATGCCGCGGTGTCAGGTCGGTGACCCAGGTGGCCAGCCGGTCGGCGCCGTGGACCAGGTAGATGGCCAGGATGAACGCCAGCACCGCGCCGACGACGATCTCGCCGACCGTCCGTGCCCCGGCGAGGGCCCCGGAGGCGATCTGCCCGCCCTGATGGCTGATGTACTCGCGGGCCTGCGTGACCAGGTCGGCGAGCTTGGCCTCGTCCAGGCCGAAGGAGGCGGCGAGGGACTGCAGATTGGCGGTCGCCTTGTCGACGCTGTCGCCGAGTTCGGACAGACCGCTCACGGTGGGCGGCACGAGCAGCGCGAACAGACCGGCGACGAACACGAGGCCGCCGAAACTCACGGCGGCGGTGGACAGCGCGCGGTTGAGGCCACGCGCCCTGAGCCAGCGAGCCGGAGGGAGCAGCAGCGCGGAGATGAAGATCGCGAAGACCACGGATATGGCCACCGTCTGGATCACGGAGATCACCCAGAGGATCACCGCGAGCAGCGCGATCACCACGAGCAGCCGGCCGGCCGTGACACTCACGCGACGCAGTGCTCCGCCGTCTTCGGCGTCCGGCACGAGAGGCATCCGTGCTCCTCCTGTTGGTGATCCCATGCTGCGATAATCGCAGAGTCATCGGGATCACTGATAGGCCCGCTCCCCCGCGCCTTCGCGCAGGGAGCCGCGCCGGCGCACCGGGAGACCCCGTCGCGGCGAGCCCCGGACTGCCGGAGCAGGCCGGACGCCGTGACACCGCGTGGACGTGCTCGTCTTCGGAGCGTGATTCCCCATTCGATGATTCGACGAATAAGGAACGCCGACATGACCCCTGCCGATCCTTCCGCACACGTGGACATGATGGTGGCCGAGATCCCGGGCCACCGGCCGCTGATGCTCGACCTCCGCCTTCCGGCGGGCGCGTCCGGCCCGGTTCCTCTGGTGATATGGATCCACGGAGGTGCGTGGCTGTCGGGCACGAACAAGCATCCGGCGCCTCCGCTGGCCGGCGCGCGCATACCCGATCGGCTGCTCGCCGCGGGCTACGCCGTCGCCGCCGTCACCTACCGGCTCAGTGCCGAGGCGAGGTTCCCCGCACAACTTCATGATGTGAAGGCCGCGGTGCGCCGGCTGCGCGCCGACGCACCTGAACTGGGCCTCGACCCGTCGAGATTCGCCGTATGGGGTGAGTCGGCCGGTGGTCTCCTCGCCGCGCTGATCGCTCTGACAGGCGACCGGGCCGATCTGGCCGGCGAGGTCGGCGTCACCGGCGTATCGGACGCCGTCAAGTCGGCTGTGGTCTGGTACGGCCCGTCGAACCTGCTCACGATGCAGGCGCAGGCCCACCCGGAAGCGCCGATGGACCACGACGCTCCCGACTCACCGGAAAGCCTGCTGATCGGCGGCGCCGTTCAGGAGAACCCCGATGAGGCGCGGGCCGCGAGCCCGGTCACCTATGCGACGGCCCAGGCTCCGGCGATCCGGCTGGTTCACGGCGCCGAGGACCGGATCGTCGCGGCCGGGCAGAGCGTGGAACTCCACGAACGGCTCACTGGGGCGGGGGCTCCGGCGGAACTGCGGCTCGTGGCGGGTGCCGACCACTGCTTCGTCGGCGTCCCGGTGGGGCCGCTGGTGGACGACGCCCTGGACTTCTTCCGCCGGACGATCGGCGACGCGAGCCGAAAAGGTACGGATCACGACAAAATCGTCTCGAACGGCTTTTGATCAGATAGATGCAGGCCACCGGGGCCGAGTTCGTGCCCGAAGTGGCTCCTGCGTCACCGTCCGCTGTGCTTTAGTGGCCAAGAGTTCACAGCTGAGGCGGAAAGGGGATCTGGAGCCACTGCCGAACAAATCGCAAAAGCTGCTCGGGTTGCTGCCGTTCGCCGTCATGGCCGTGGTGGCGCTCATCGACCTACTCAACGGCCCCCGTCTCGGGTTCCTGTCGCTGCTCACGCTGGGCCCGACGTTCGCCTCGGTTTCCGGCAGCGTACGGCGCACCGCCGTGGTCGGAGGGATGGCACTCGCGCTCTCGCTTCCGCTGGCGGCCTACAACCACCTGCTCGGCAGGACGCAGAACTACGTCACCCTCGCCACGATCATCGCCATAACCGGGGCCAGCATGCTGGCGAGCCACCTGCGGATCGGGCGTGAACGCGAGCTCGCCAACGTCCGCCTCGTCGCCGAAGCCGCCCAACGCGTGCTGCTGCGCCCCGTTCCTCGGCAGGCCGGGAACATGCGCGTCGCCCTCTCCTATACCTCCGCCGCCGCGGAGGCGCAGATCGGCGGGGATCTGTACGAGGTGGCCACCACGCCTCAAGGCGTGCGGCTGCTGATCGGCGATGTCCAGGGCAAGGGCCTCGACGCGGTGGAGACCGCGGCGTGGGTGCTCGGCGCGTTCCGCGAGGCCGCTTACGACAAGGACGAGTTATCCGGCGTCGCCGAGCAGATGGAGACCAGCATCGTCCGCCACTTGACCGACGAGAAGTTCGTCACCGCCGTGCTCGCCGAGGTCCGCCACGACGACACGATCTCCCTCCTCAACTGGGGTCACCCCTCCCCTCTCATCCTTCGCGGCGACGGCACGGTCGACTTGGCCGACCCCCCTGAGGAGGCCGTTCCCCTCGGGCTGACCTCGTTCGGGCACACCCGGCCTAAGCCGTACCAGGTCCCCTTCGCCGACGGCGACCAGATCCTCTTCTACACCGACGGTGTGATCGAGGCCCGCGACGGCGGCGGCGCCTTCTACCCACTCGGCGAGCGGATGAGCCTCCTCGAGTCCGAGGATCCGCAGGCCGCCCTGGAGGTCCTCCGGGCCGATCTGCTGCACCATGTCGGCGGACCCCTGGACGACGACGCGGCCATGTTGCTCCTGCGCAGGTAGCGGCCTCGCGCCGACGAGAAGCCCCCCACCGCATCAAGCGTCACGGCGGCGTCGTCAACGGACGCGGTGGCCCTCCCGGAAGACGGCCCGCACGTCGAGCAGCGCCGCGGGGTCGGTCAGGGGGTCCCCTGCCACCGCGAGGATGTCGGCGTCCATGCCGGGCGCGAGGCGGCCCTTGCGATGCTCCAGGCGGCACAACCGGGCCGGCAGCGACGTCACCGCGCGCAGGGCCTCCGCCGGAGGCCAGCCGAGCATCCGCATCAGCATGCCGACCGCGTGCGGCAGGACGTCATGCGGCTTCGGCGGCCCGATACCGGCGTCCGTGCCGCACACGACGGGGATCCCGGCCTGCCTGAACCGGTGAACAGGTCGACCAGCGCGGCCATCCTGCCGGCGATCCGCGGTGGCGGCGCGCTTCCCGGCAGAACCCCGAGCGTCAGCGACGCGACCACGCCCTTGCGGGCGATCGCCTCGATGACCTCCGGCCTGGCCTCGACACCGTCCTCGGTGAGGAACGAGCAGTGCTCGATGGAGTCGACTCCGGCCTCGACGGCGTCCGCGATGGCCTGACCCGCGTGGGCGTGCGCGGTGATCGGCGGTCCTGCCGCCAGCACGTGCGGCCCCGTGTCCGGAGCCCGGGCGAACTCGTCACGCACCAGCAGCGAGGTAATCGCGGTCGCCCAGGTCGCGCAGGGTGGTGACGCCGCAGGCCAGTGCGGTCCGGGCCGCGGACCGCATCGCCTCGAGCACCTCGGCGTCGTCGCGGGCGGCAAGGCTGCCGAGCGGGTCCGAACCGGCGTCGAAGGCGAGATGCACATGGGCGTCGATCAGGCCGGGGAGCAGCGTCACGTCGCCGAGATCGACCAGGTCCGCACAGGACGGGACGGCGCCGCCGTGCCGTACGGACACGATGCGACCCTCGTCGACGACCACCGTGGGATCGCCGTCGGGAAATGCCCGGTCGCCGTCGAACAGACGAGCCGCTCGGATGGCCTTCATCGGATCGTCCTCTTCAGGTGGGTGGGCGGTCTGACTTCATGCCGGTCACAGCGCGAGACCGAGGTCCGCGAGGAATCGGGCCAGGCCGACACGCTTGCGGAAGAGATCGTGCGACCGCGGCGTGACCGGGCCGCCCAGTCGTTCGACGGGGATGGCGGTGAACGCGCTGCGGAGCACCATGGTGGTGACGTAGCCGGCCGCCAGGTGGTCGTCCGCCATGTCCCCGTCGGCGAGGCCGCGCGCGTAGGAGGCCTGGATCGCCCGATGGATGACGGGCAGTTCGCCGGGCTCGATCGCGCCTTGATGAGCGAGGCCGACGAGCAACTGGCCGAGGTCGAACCCGATGGGAACGGGGGTCTGCCAGCCCCAGTCGATGGCGACAAACTGGTCGGGGGCGTCGGCGGGCACGAGCAGGTTCTGCGGGCTGGCGTCGCCGTGCGCCATGGTGTGCGGCAGACGATCGACCGCGTCGAGCATCGCGGGGATCCGGTGACCCAGGATGTCGAGATCCATCCGCAGCAGGCCGTCGGCGTACGGTGCGACGAGTGGATGCCGCCAGAGCGAGGGCTCGCGCAACGCGGGCAGCGCACCTTTCACGACCCTGTTCTGCACGTACATCCGCAGCCCCGGCGCGGTGCCGGGACCATCCGCCGGCCGCAGGGCGGCCAGCCTTCCCAGCGCCCTGGCTGCCGCCGCATACCTGGTCAGGTCCCATTCGACGGGCGCTGTCTGGACGTCCTCCAGCCACAGGTCGAGGCGGTCGTCGCCCAGGTCGTCCACGAAGTACAGACGCGCCATCCGCAGCCCCTCGGGAAGCGGCCGGCGGGAGTCGTAGACGTCGGCCTCCACCCTCCAGGGGAACTGGGCGTCGAACGTGGCCCGGTCGGCCTCGGGGACCACGCCGATGTTCGGCCAGTGCCGGACCGCGTGGATGGACTTCACGAAGAAGGACCAGTGGCGGCCGCAGGTCGTGGTCCCGGATATCCGGCGCAGACCTCCCGTGGAGGGCGTGCCGAGGACGTGGTCGATGGTCTGCACCCGGACGGAGTCGACCTCAGCATCTTCCCTATCAAGATATATCCGGATGAGGTGGGTTAGGTCGACGTTCGGCGAGAGCGCGGTCATGTCATGACTGTCTCCGCAGAGGCCGTGCTCCGCATGAGTACAGGCCTACTCAACATTCCGGCCCCGGTTCCGGCTCGCCGAGCCGTGGACGCGGGCCGCCCGCGGCGACGTCGCCGGCGCGATCGCCGCCGCACTCGGGACGGCCGAGGCGGCGCGCGAACTGCGCGCCTACGAGTTGTTCGCCCTGCATGATCTGGTCAGGCTCGGCGCCGCCGAGCTTGCGGCCGATCGGCTGGACTGGTTGTCCGGCGAGATCGGGGGTGCTCTGGCGCCGGTCTTCGCCCGCCACGCCCGGGCCCTGGAGGATCAGAGGAAGCCGGATGTCCGGGAGCTGGACGAGGTCTCGGAGTCGTTCGAGAGCCTGGGCCTGCTGCTGCACGCGGCGGAGGCGTCGGCCCAGGCCGCGCAGGGGTATCGGCTCATGGGCCTGTCCAGGGCGGAGCGTGCCGCCGAGACACGGGCCTGGACACTCGCCGGTCGTTGCGACGGGGCTCGCACCCCCGCGCTGGCAGATCTCGCCGTCCCCGAACTGACCGCCAGGCAGCGGGAGATCGCCCATCTGGCCGCGTCAGGCCTGAGCAACCGAGAGATCGCCGACGTGCTGACCCTCTCCATCCGCACCGTCGCCAACACACTGGTCCACATCTACGAGCGGATCGGCACCAACAAGCGGGAGGAACTGGGCGCGGTCCTGCGCGTCCTGGACCAGAGGAGCGGTCAGAGCCCACCGGTTCGCGGTGCGGGCCTCGCTACCGGCGGGGGCGTGCCCCCGCGAGCGCCTGCATAGGAAACGTCCGCCGACCGCGGCGGTGAAGCAGCCACGGTCGGCGGACGTCACTGCGTCACTGCGTCACTGCACGATGATCGCCACGGTGGCCGCCGCCGCGGGCGTGGAGGTCACGTCCTGGGCCGTCGCGGTGAGCGTGTGCTGTCCCGCGCCGAGGGTGGCGGACGAGGAGCAGGTCCACGTGCCGTCATCCGACGCGGTGGCCGTGCAGACCGGCGCGCCCTCCGCCGTCACGGTCACCTTCGCGTCCGGCTCGCCCGTTCCCGAGACGGTCGGGGTGCCGGCGACGGTGGCGCCCGCCTCCGGCGAGGTGATCGTCACCGGCGGAGCGAAGTGGGTGACGTTGGGCACGCCGTCACCGCTGACCTTCACGACGACGCTGTGCACCGTCACCTGACCGCCGCCGTTGCGGAGCCGGAAGTCGGCGCCGGAGTGCTGCTGGCCGCCGAAGTAGGCGTCGGAGGCGCTCACCGTCGCGGTCTTCCAGGTGTTGGTCCCGGTCAGCTGGATGCCGGCCGTCGACTTGTAGGGGTCGGAGCTGCCGTTGTCGTAGTGCACGGAGAACGACCCGGAGCCCTGGTCGTAGTAGGAGATGGTGAACGTCGCCGAGTAGAACCCGGCGTGGGCGATGGAGTCGTCGATGTCGAAGTAGATGTTGCTCTGCGTGCTGGTGCGCGCGGTCAGGCCGTCGATCACCGAAGCGGTCGTCGGTCCGTCGAAGCCGCCTGACGGCTTCTCGTCCTCGCTCATGCCGTACGCGTAGTTGGTCGGTCCGACGACCGAGCCGACGACGGCCGTGCCGGGCGGCAGGTCGGAGGCGTTGAAGCTGACCGCCGCCGAGGCGTCCCCGGTGAGTCCACTCGGGTCGGTCACCGTGGCGTTGATGGTCTGCTGTCCACGGGCCAGTCCCCCGTCGGGGGCACAGCTCCAGGCGCCGGCGTCGTCCGCCGTCCCGCTGCACACGACCGCCTGTCCCTTGTGGACGGTCACGACACCGTTCGGGAT
>Ga0310811_10013759_pt1 | contig 10548 bp, 11 predicted proteins | sample YCmetagenome_FD_207642 | JGI IMG/M metagenome (GOLD analysis project Ga0310811, IMG submission 207642) | Soil microbial communities from experimental microcosm in Duke University, North Carolina, United States - YC | ecosystem: Engineered > Artificial ecosystem > Soil microcosm > Unclassified ... | reverse complement strand
CGTGGCCGCAAGGAAATCGATGCCCGGATCGATTTGCACGGCATGACGCAGGTCCGCGCCCACCGCGTGCTGCGGAGCTTCCTGCAGCGCGCGCATAGCGATGGGTTGACCTTCGTGCTTGTCATCACCGGCAAGGGCAAGGTCGGTGGCGCCGAGTCCGAGCGCGGCGTGCTGCGCCGCCAGGTGCCGCAATGGCTCAGCCTGCCGGAATTCCGTTCGCTGGTGGTCGGATTCGAGGAAGCCCATATCGGCCATGGCGGCGAGGGCGCGCTTTATGTCCGGGTACGTCGGATGAGATCGTAACTGCTATAGCTAGATCTTGCGCTTTTGAATGGTGCGAGGCCCCAACTCTACTTTGCATGGGGTTGTTTTCGCCATTTTGTGTCCGGCCAACGGGCCAACTAGAACGGCCGCACGATTCCGACGCGCGGGATCAAGGTGACGATCCAGCCGAAAACCTGAGTTTTCCGGTCATCGGTGGAAATTGGCGCGACGTCGCGTGAGGCGGGCAGGGTCTTCACGGCATGGAGGATCAGGAACAGGCATACCACCCAGTTCGAAATCCACCTGGAATAGTCGAACACCATTGCGAACATGACGAGATAGGCCAGGCTAGTGACGACGATCGCGGCGGTCACGACGCGGCGATGGGCGGGAACGGAGAGCGCGGCGATCAGGTCCCTGAAATATTGCCAGAGCGGCGCATGCAACCAGATCAGCACTGCGAATACCGGAATGCCTAAACTATTGTGCGGCAGGCGCGCCCACGTATCGGCGATCTCCTTCGAGAGCGGCTGATACCAGATATAGGCAAAGCTCAGCAGGTCGGTGCGCGACGGATCGGCCATCCGGCCCCGCAGATAATTGACGAATTCTGCCTCGGGCACCGCCATCGTTCCAAAGAACTGTGCGGCGACGAACAGCAAGCCTGTCGCCGCGAGCACGCTAACACCTGTGATCACGCCTGACCGGCTAACCCCCTGCACCAGATAATAGCGCAGCACCACGATGGTCGCGATCGTCGGCAGGTACATCAAGAGATGGATGTGGTGGATCAGAATGAGGATCATCGACAACAGCGCCGCAAGTCCCACGTAGAGCAGCGAGCGCGCCGGAACCAGCAACAGAACAATCGCGAACAGGCATCCGTAGATGTCGAAATGTCCGAGTGTGTGCATGAAATTCTTCAGGAAGAACGGCGAGCCGGCCATGAAGACGAACAGCGGCAGATGCTTTTCGTCAAACCCGAACGTGCGGCGGAATAGTTTGACGAACAAAGCGGCCGTGATCAGCCAGACGCCGCCGCCCAGCGCAAACACCAGCCACACTGGCACTTTCGCAGTAAACAGCGCGACCACCGCGCCGATCAGCGCGCGCTTGGTGAAGCCGAAATGGTAGTCGACCACGAGATGGATGTAGGGGACGAACGGCGGCAGCGCGATCTTGTGCAGGAATACCCCGACGAGCACGGCGGCATTGACGGCAAGCATCAAGCGCCAGGGGTTTTCCCAGACACGCAAATTCATCATCGTCGTCCCGGCCAAGCCGCCTGATCGTGCGAATGCGCGCCCGAGGGACGACGATCTTAGCTGCTTATTCTACAAAATGAACCGGCTCAAATCGGCGTTCTTGGCGAGGTCGCCGACATGCTTTTGCACATAGTCGGCATCGACCTTGATGGTCTCGCCGTGGCGATCCGGTGCGGCAAAGGAGATTTCATCCAGCACCCGCTCCATCACGGTCTGCAGCCGCCGTGCGCCGATATTTTCCACCGTTGAGTTGACGGCAACGGCGACGTCCGCCAGCGCGTCGATGGCGTCATCGGTAATGTCGAGGGTCACGCCCTCGGTCTGCATCAGCGCGACATATTGCTTGATCAGTGACGCCTCCGGCTCGGTCAGGATACGGCGCATGTCGTCGCGGCTCAGTGCGGACAGTTCGACGCGGATCGGCAGCCGCCCCTGCAATTCGGGCAGCAGGTCCGATGGCTTTGAAATGTGAAACGCGCCGGAAGCGATGAACAGGATGTGGTCGGTTTTGACCGCGCCGTGCTTGGTCGAGACGGTGGTGCCCTCGATCAGCGGCAGCAGGTCGCGCTGCACGCCCTCGCGCGAGACATCGCCGCCGCCGCTGCGGCCTTCGCGCACGCAAATCTTGTCGATCTCGTCGAGGAACACGATGCCGTTGTTCTCGACCGCGCTGATCGCCTCCTGCACCAGCTGGTCGCTGTCCAGAAGCTTGTCGGATTCCTCGTTGACGAGAATCTCGTGCGAACTCTCGACCGTCAGGCGGCGCGTCTTGCTCCGCCCACCCATCTTGCCGAAGATATCGCCGAGCGAGATCGCGCCCATCTGGGCGCCCGGCATGCCCGGGATTTCGAACATCGGCATGCCGCTGCCCGACGACTGGGTCTCGATTTCGATCTCCTTGTCGTTGAGTTCGCCGGCGCGCAGCTTCTTGCGGAAGGAGTCGCGGGTGGCGGCGCTGGAGGCGGGTCCGACCAGCGCATCGAGCACGCGGTCCTCGGCGGCCAGTTGCGCGCGGGCCTGCACGTCTTTCCGTTTGCGCTCACGGGTCTGGGAGATCGCAACCTCGACCAGATCGCGGATGATCTGCTCGACATCGCGGCCGACATAGCCGACCTCGGTGAATTTGGTGGCCTCGACCTTGATGAACGGCGCGCCGGCGAGTTTTGCCAGCCGCCGCGCGATCTCGGTCTTGCCGACGCCGGTCGGTCCGATCATCAGGATATTCTTGGGCAGCACTTCCTCGCGCAGATTCCCGGTCAGCTGCAGCCGCCGCCAGCGGTTGCGCAGCGCGATCGAGACGGCACGTTTGGCGTCGGATTGCCCGACAATGAAGCGGTCGAGTTCGGAGACGATTTCGCGGGGAGAAAAATTGGTCATTTGCTCTAGCTAGGTTGGAATTCGATCTCGGCAAGGCGGCGATTGGGCCTAGATGATCGGCGGCCCCGCCTGCCACTGCTTGATCGCTTCAAAAGGGTGGATCAGCATGATGATGTTCAGCGCCAGATTGTCGCGAATGTGAAGCGCCATCACCAGCTCGAACAGCAGCGCCAACGCCACGGTGATCGCAACCGGCAACTTTTTCGCGAGCAGGAAGCCGCCGATCATGGCGAGCGTGTCCGAAATCGAGTTGACGATGGTGTCGCCGTAATAATCCAGCGAGATCGTGCCGGCGCGGTACCGCTCGATGATCCAGCTTGAATTCTCGACCAGCTCCCAGCAGCCTTCGACCAGCATCGCGAGCATCAGGCGGCCGGGCCAGGTGAGGCGCGGAAATACCAGGAACGCCGCGCCATAGAACAGGATGCCGTGCAGGATGTGCGAGAGCGTGTACCAGTCGGCGATGTGCTGCGAATTTTCCGAACTCTGCACCACGCCGTGCCAGAGTTTGACATAGCCACAGGCGCAGATCGGCAGGCGGCCCATCGCATAGAGGATCGTGGCCTGCAGCGCGAGGATGCCGGTCGCGATCAGCAGCCAGTGCCACGCCGTCAGGCTGGAGGTGATCGGGGGCTTTTCCGGGGGGATGCTTGTGATCATGCGTTGCGGACCATCACAGGCCTGCCACTCCTACAGCGTTTCGATGGTCACGTTGCGGTTGGTGTAGACGCAGATATCGGCGGCGATATCGAGCCCACGGCGGACGATGGCCTCGGCGTCCTTGTCGGTGTCGATCAGGGCGCGGGCGGCGGCCAGGGCGTAATTGCCGCCGGATCCGATCGCCATCACGCCGGCCTCCGGCTCCAGCACGTCGCCGGTGCCGGTCAGGACCAGCGACACATCCTTGTCGGCGACGATCATCATCGCCTCCAGCCGACGCAGATAGCGGTCGGTCCGCCAGTCCTTGGCGAGCTCGACCGCCGCGCGGGTCAATTGCCCCGGATATTGCTCTAGCTTGCTCTCCAGCCGTTCAAACAGGGTGAATGCGTCGGCGGTGGCGCCGGCGAAGCCGCCGATGACGTCGCCCTTGCCAAGTTTGCGGACCTTCCTGGCGTTGGATTTGATGACGGTCTGGCCGATCGAGACCTGGCCGTCGCCGCCGATCACCACCTTGCCGCCCTTGCGGACCGTCAAAATCGTGGTGCCGTGCCAGACCGACGGCTCATTGGGGGATGCTTGCATGAAATACCTCTTGTCCGGCCAGATTTAGGGTTTTTGCCTCTCGGTTACAATCGGCCGGATTCGGTCACCATAGGTGGAAGTTGAGCCTTTAAAGCGCTATCCCGCAGTAGCGAAGGCGGCACCGGCCTGTTAAAAGGGCCGCGTTTTCGGCACGGGAAAGTGGCTTTTCATGCGCACTGCGGCGATCAAGCGCAAGACCAAGGAGACCGACATCGAGGTTGCGGTCAACCTCGACGGCACGGGCGTGTCCAAGGTTTCGACCGGTATCGGGTTCTTCGACCATATGCTGGACCTGCTGGCCCGGCATTCGCGCATCGACATCACGGTCAAGGCGGACGGCGATCTCCATGTCGATCACCACCACACCACCGAAGACGTCGGGATCGCGCTCGGTCAGGCCGTGAAACAGGCGCTCGGCACCATGGCCGGGATCACCCGCTATGCCTCGATCCACATGCCGATGGACGAGACGCTGTCGCGCATCGTGATCGACATTTCGGGCCGGCCGGTGTTGGTGTTCAAGGTGGAGTTTCCGCGCGACAAGGTGGGTACCTTCGATACCGAGCTGGTCCGCGAATGGTTCAACGCCTTTGCGATCAACGCCGGCGTGACTTTGCACGTCGAAACCCTATATGGCGAGAACAGCCATCATATCGCCGAATCCTGCTTCAAGGGTCTGGCCAGGGCGCTCCGTGCCGCGGTCGCGATCGATCCGCGTGCTGCGGGCGAAGTGCCATCCACCAAGGGTCAGCTCGGCGGCTGACTTCGGAGCATGATCCGGAAAAGTGGGAACCGGTTTTCCGAAAAGATCATGCTCAAAGTAAAACTGGTTTCGCGGCGGAGAGTGACGATGCCGGTCTACACAGTGCATGCCCCGGTCAACAGCGGCGCCGATCTTTCGGCGACCGACAAGTTTGCGTTCGTGCGTGACGGCTTTCATTTCTGGGCAGCGGTGTTCAGCCCGGTCTGGCTTGCCTGGCACCGGCTGTGGCTGGCGCTCGTCGGCTGGATTGCGGTCACGGCTGCGGTCGACATCGGCCTGATGGCGCTTGGCGCCGGCCGCGGCGCGACGCTCGCGGCCGAAATGTTGATTGCGATCCTGATGGGGTTCGAGGCGGCCAGCCTGCGGCGCTGGACGCTGTCGCGGCGCAACTGGCGCCAGCTCGACATCGTGGTGGCCGACGACGAGGAATCCGCCGAGCGGCGTTTCTTCGATCGCTGGACCGCGCGGCAGCGCGGCCTCACCAACGATCAATGGGCGATCGATCGCGGTGCGCCGCCGCCGACCCGCAACATTCCGGGCCAGCCGTTCTCGAAACCGCCGCCGATGCCGCAAGGCGGCATCATCGGCCTGTTTCCTGAGCCGGGAGGGTCACGATGAGCGTTGCGATCATCGATTACGGTTCCGGCAACCTTCACTCCGCGGCGAAGGCGTTCGAGCGCGCCGCGCGGAGCATGGAGAATCCGCAGAAGATCATGGTGACGCGTGACCCCGAGGCGGTGTTCCGGGCCGATCGCATCGTGTTGCCCGGCGTCGGCGCCTTCGCCGATTGCCGCAGGGGCCTGGACGCCGTCGACGGCATGCTGGAAGCGATGACCGAAGCGGTGCGCGCCAAGGCGCGGCCGTTCTTCGGCATCTGCGTCGGCATGCAGCTGATGGCGACGCGCGGCAAGGAGCATGTCATCACCGACGGCTTCGACTGGATCGCCGGCGACGTCGAAAAGATCTCGCCGCGCGAGGAAAACCTGAAAATCCCGCACATGGGCTGGAACACGCTCGACATGGTCCGCGAGCACCCGGTGCTGGAGCGGCTGTCACTCGGGCCGAAGGGCCGCCACGCCTACTTCGTGCACTCCTACCACCTCAACGCATCGAATGAAGCGGATGTGCTGGCGCGCGCCGATTACGGCGGGCCGGTCACGGCGATGGTCGGCAAGGACACCGCGATCGGCACGCAATTTCACCCGGAAAAGAGCCAGCGTTTCGGCCTGGCTTTGATCTCGAATTTTTTGAAATGGAAGCCGTGATCCTGTTTCCCGCGGTCGACCTGAAAAACGGCCAGTGCGTGCGCCTCGAACAGGGCGACATGGCGCGCGCGACCGTGTTCAACCTCGATCCGGCGGCGCAGGCGCGCGCTTTCGCCGAGCAGGGTTTTGAATATCTGCATGTCGTCGATCTCGACGGCGCCTTTGCCGGCAAACCGATGAACGCGTTGGCTGTCGAGGCGATGCTCAAGGCGGTCACCATGCCGCTGCAGCTCGGCGGCGGCATCCGCGATCTCAAGACCATCGAAGCCTGGCTCGACAAGGGAATTGCGCGGGTGATCATCGGTACTGCGGCGGTGCGCGATCCCGAACTGGTGAAGAGCGCGGCGAAGAAATTTCCCGGTCGTGTCGCAGTTGGCCTCGACGCGCGCGACGGCAAGGTCGCCGTCGAAGGCTGGGCCGAGATCTCGCAGGTGACTGCGCTTGAAATCGCGCAGCGATTCGAGGATGCCGGCGTGGCCGCGATCATCTTCACCGACATCGCGCGCGATGGTCTGTTGAAGGGGCTGAACCTCGACGCCACCATCGCACTGGCCGAGCGCATCTCGATTCCCGTCATTGCCTCCGGCGGCTTTGCTTCGATCGAGGACGTCAAGGCGCTGCTTGAGCCGCGCGCCAAAAAGCTCGCCGGCGCCATCGCTGGCCGCGCGCTCTATGACGGCAGGCTCGACCCCGCCGCCGCGCTGGCGCTGATCCGCAATGCGCGCACCGCGGCTTAGGAGACAAGAATGTTCAAGGTCCGCGTGATCCCCTGTCTCGACGTCAAGGATGGCCGCGTGGTCAAGGGCGTCAATTTCGTCGATTTGCGCGACGCCGGCGATCCCGTCGAGGCGGCGATCGCCTATGACGCCGCCGGCGCCGACGAACTGTGTTTCCTCGACATCACCGCCACCCACGAAAACCGCGGCACCATGCTCGACGTCGTGCGGCGCACGGCGGAGGCTTGTTTCATGCCGCTGACGGTCGGCGGTGGGGTGCGTACGCTCGACGACATCAAGACGTTGCTTCGGTCGGGCGCCGACAAGGTCTCGATCAACAGCGCCGCGGTCAGTAACCGCGAATTCGTCAAGCAGGGGGCCGAAAAGTTTGGCGAGCAATGCATCGTGGTCGCGATCGACGCCAAGCGGGTCAGGCGCGGCGGCGGGTCGGACCGCTGGGAGATCTTTACCCATGGCGGGCGCAATTCCACCGGGATCGACGCCATCGAATATGCCCAGGAAGTGGTCGCGCTCGGCGCCGGCGAAATTTTGCTGACCTCGATGGACCGCGACGGCACCCGGCAGGGGTTCGACCTGCCGCTGACGCAGGCGATCGCGGACAGTGTTCCCGTACCGGTGATTGCGTCGGGGGGTGTCGGCAATCTCGACCACCTCGTCGACGGCATTCGCCAGGGCCACGCCACCGCGGTGCTGGCGGCGTCGATATTCCATTTCGGCGAATTTACCATTCGTCAGGCCAAGGATCACATGGTGCGCGCCGGGCTGCCGATGCGGCTCGATCCCTGACGACTCCCCGTCGCAAAAGTGCTAAGTCCATTCAGGGATGGCACCGGCTTCGGCTCGGTGCGCAAGTGTTGAGTTCAGGTTGATGCCGCGTTTCACGATCCATGATCTCGCCGCCACCATCGATGCAAGGGCCGCATCGGGAGGAGAGGGGTCGTATACCCGCAAGCTGCTCGACAAGGGCGCGGAGCACTGCGCCAAGAAGCTGGGCGAGGAAGCTGTCGAAACCGTGATCGCCGCGGTCGAGAACGATCGCGATCATCTGATTGCCGAGAGCGCCGATCTGCTGTTTCATTTGCTGGTGCTGCTGAAGGCGCGCGGCGTGAGGCTCGAGGATGTCGAAGCGGCACTTGCGCAGCGTACGAATATATCCGGACTGGAAGAAAAAGCCGCGCGCAAGCGCGATTGATCCACCAAGAGGCGACGCCATGGATATTCGGGCGACGGACCAGCAATATAATCCCTACCGGATATTCACCCGCGAGCAGTGGGCACGGTTGCGCGACGACACGCCGATGACGCTGGAGCCGGGCGAGTTCGAGCGGCTGCGCTCGTTGCATGACCGCCTCGACATGCAGGAAGTCGAGGACATCTATCTGCCGCTGTCGCGGCTGCTGTCGATCTATGTCGATGCCGCGGCCCGGCTGTTTCAGGCGCAACGGCAGTTCCTTGGCGTCCGGGATCGCAAGGTGCCCTACATCATCGGCATCGCGGGCTCGGTTGCCGGCGGCAAGTCGACCACGGCGCGCGTGCTGCAGGCGCTGCTGGCGCGCTGGTCGCCGCGGCCCAAGGTCGATCTGGTGACGACCGACGGCTTCCTTTATCCGAACGCGGTGCTCGAACGGCTGGGGTTGATCCAGAAAAAGGGATTCCCGGCGAGCTATGATCTGCCGTTGTTGTTGTCGTTTCTGAGCGACATCAAGTCCGGACGGAGGGGAGTCCGCGCGCCGGTCTATTCGCATTTGAGCTGGGACATCGTTCCGAACCAGTGGCAGCAAGTCGACCAGCCCGACATTCTGATCGTCGAGGGCGTCAATGTGCTGCAAACCGGGCGGCTGCCGCGTGACGGCAAGGCCATACCCGTCGTTTCCGATTTCTTCGATTTCTCCTGCTATATCGACGCCGACGAGGCCGTGCTGCGCGAATGGTACGTGAAGCGCTGGCTGACCCTGCGCGATACCGCGTTCACCGATCCCAAGTCCTACTTTCATCGTTATGCGCCGCTGTCCGACGAAGAGGCGATCGCGACCGCAACGGCGATATGGGAGCGCACCAACCTTGCCAATCTCGAGGAAAACATCCTGCCGACGCGGCCGCGCGCGACCTTGATCCTCAAGAAAGGCGCCGATCACGTCATCGAGACGGTCGCGCTGCGCAGGCTGTGATCGTGGTACTTCGTCGCTCCGCACCTTGCCAATGACGACAAACGCTAAGCCGCGATGTGGGGCGAAGCAGCAAGACCAGCGATCGCCTCCGAGAGCTTTTCCCGGTCGAGCGGCTTGATCAGAAAACCGTCCATGCCGGCCTCAAAGCAGGCGTAACGGTCTTCCACCAGCGTGTTGGCGGTCAGTGCCAGGATCGGCGTCCGGCGTCCGGGCTGGCCGGCTTCCATCAAGCGGATGCGCTTGGTGGTTTCGATGCCGTTGAGTTGCGGCATCTGGATATCCATGAACACGAGGTCATAGGGACTGCCTGCGGATTTGGCCGACAGCCAGGATTCCAGCGCCTCTTCGCCATTGGTGGTGATGACGGCCTTGTGCCCCAGCCGGCTCAGCAATGACCGCATCAGCAATGCATTGATCTCATTATCTTCTGCAACGAGGATCGACAGGCCCTTGCTCGCCGGCGCCGTTGACGTCGCGGCGGGCCCGGCCGGGTCCATTGGCGTTTCGCCGGCGATGCCTGGAGCTGATATCTCGGGCGTCGCCGTCAGGCGCGCGGCAAGCGAGGCAGCGCGGAGCGGCTTGACCAGGTAACCGGTGAAAGCGGACGCCGCGGCAGGTTGCAGCTCCTGCCGCGTCGCCGGCGTGAACATCACGATCCGCTGCGCGGCATGAAGGCGGGCGGCTTCGCCGAGCGCTTCCACGCTCGCGGTACCCAGCGCGTGATCGATCAGAATGCTGTGCCAGGAACGCTCGGGCAGCAGCGCCTGGGCGACATCGGCATCCGACACCATGCAGGTCGCGCCGCCCCAGCGCTGCAGCCGCCGGGCTGTCAGCGAAGCCTCGATGCTTTGCGGCGAAACCAGCATGATCGACTGGCCGGACAGATCCGGCGCCACGAACGTCTTCTGTGCGGCGTGTTCGGCAGCGGCGAGCGGGATCGACACCTCGAAGGTCGAACCCATGCCGGGCTGGCTCTCCAGCGTGATGCGGCCGCCCATGCGCTTGACGATGCGGTCGCTGATGGCGAGGCCAAGCCCGGTGCCGCCATAGCTGCGCGCGATGCGGTCGTCGGCCTGTTCGAACTCGCGGAAAATACGCGCCTGCGCCTCGGGTGCGATGCCGATGCCGGTGTCACGCACGACGAAACTGATCTCGTTGGGCCAGATGCCGGGCTCGACGATTAGCGCGACGCCGCCGGTCGAGGTGAACTTTATGGCGTTGCCGGCGAGATTGAGCAGCACCTGCCGCAGCCGCGCCGCGTCGCCGACCACCTCCATCGGCAGGCGATCGTCGACATAGGCGGCGATCTCGATCTTCCGGGCCTGCGCGCGCGGCGCCAGCAACTCGGTGATGTCCTCGATCAGGCCTGACAGTGCGAACGGACGGTGTTCGAGATCGATCTTGCCGGCCTCGATCTTGGAATAATCCAGCAATTCCTCGACCAGTGACAGCAGCGCGTCGCCCGAA
>Ga0310811_10013758_pt1 | contig 10548 bp, 11 predicted proteins | sample YCmetagenome_FD_207642 | JGI IMG/M metagenome (GOLD analysis project Ga0310811, IMG submission 207642) | Soil microbial communities from experimental microcosm in Duke University, North Carolina, United States - YC | ecosystem: Engineered > Artificial ecosystem > Soil microcosm > Unclassified ... | reverse complement strand
GCCACCGCCATCAACACGGCCACTAGGCGCGTGACCCGAGACATCGAATACCTCCAAAATCATCGCGACTCAGCCAGTCGCCGCCACGCGCGCCCCGGCGGTGGATGGCCGACGGCTCACACTTTCGCCAGCAAAGATTCGAAGATCTACCTGTGCCAACGCCCGCGGCGGGTGACTGAGGAGAAACCCGCACCGGCGCAGGGGCGCCGCCTGCTTACAGACCTGGCGAGGACGGAGAGCACGATGCGGAGGGGCGCGCTAATGTGGTCCCGAGCAGCGGCCGGCGGAGCAGAGCCCCGTGAGTTCGGCACGTGTCTGGCGGACCAGCCAGGCGGCCAGGGTGGCGAAGTACTCCGGCGCATCGGGCGCGTGGATAGCAAGCCCCGTCGGATCGATCTCCGATTGGGGCGTGGCGAACAGCTCCATCTCGTGGTCCGCTCCGGCCACGACATCGGTTGTCACGTGCGGATTCTGCCCCGCGCGGTCCCGCAGGATTTCGGCGGAAAGCCGAACTGGCACCCAGGGGTCGCGCGATCCGTACATGATCAAGGTCGGGATTTTCACCTTGGCTAGCGTCGCCAAAGGATCGTTGCGCATCTCCTTCGCCCAACCCGACTCGGCTGGGTCGCGGAACGTCTTGCCCATGTAAATCAGATCGAACCACGGTTTCCCGATGACGGCGTCAAGCCTCTTCTGCGCCGTGGCGCGATCCAGCAGCCCGCGCTCGAAGTCGTCCACCGCCTTGCGCGCAGCGATCGCGAGGTCGATGTCGTTTTGCGCGTAGCCCCTGATCCGAAGGATGTTGGCCACTGCAAAGTTCATTTGGACGTCGGCCGTCGTCATCGGCGCCGAAACTGCGACGGCGAAGGCGGCGCGGGGACTGCGCGACGCGGCCAGGATCGATAGCCACCCGCCTTGACTGAGCCCCCAGAAGCCGATCCGGGCCGGATCGATGCGGGGATCGCGTTCAAGCATTCGCTGGGCCGCGAGACCGTCATCGGCAAGCGCAGTGAAGTCGCCGTTGGGCGGGGGGCCGCTCGACTTGCCGCTTCCACGCCGGTCGAAGATGAAGACGGCGATTCCCAGCGGGGGCAGCATCTGCTGGAGGTGCCGATAAAGCGGCAGGTCTCGCGTCGGCGCCGAGGCGTCGTGGAATACGATAACCGCCGGAACTTTGCGCCTGACAAGCGGCGCAGTGAGGGTCCCGCTGAGCCGAACGGGCCCGTTGTCGAAGCTCTTCTCCACCGTCACGACGGACGTGCTCGCAGGCGCGCTCCAACTCGCCGCGAGATCCGGCGCGGTTTGCGGCTGCGCACGGGCTGCGCCGGCTACAGCAAGCGACAGGAACGCCGCGCCGACAAACGCTCCATAGGATCGCCTGGCGGCGCGCTCGATGCGCCGGCGCGAACCGGGCGCAACTGCGGCGGCTACGACGCCCGGCGCCGATCCAGGGGGAGTCACGCCCTGGTGTCCTTACGGCGCCTGCCCTCAACGCCACTGTGGCTTGCGGTCTCGACCGCAGCCGGGCGGAACAACCCGCTGATCAACATGAGCACCACTCAGCACCACCGCCAGAATGAACACAGCGCTTATGCATGTCGCGGGATCAGATGGACAGATGAACAGCATAGCCATGCAAGAAGCGGCAGTGAGATGGTAGGTCGGCACCTCGGCCTCGAGCCTGCAGGCCGTCCTCGCCGGCCTGCGCGGCTGTCGCCGGCATGACGCCGCTTACAGGGGCGGACATCGCAGAGGCGATCTGGTGGATCGCTTCACGTCCGGACCACGTCAATGTCAATCGGATCGAGTTGATGCCCCTGGCGCAGCCTCGTCCGCGCGGTCTGCGAGGCGCATCTCCGAGCGCTCGGGTCTAACGCCGACGGCGGCTAGCTTACGTGAGCCTCCCGACACAGGTGTCTAACGGCAAATTCACTTCAGAGCCGGCCGTTCGCGATCTAGAGCTGCGCTGTAGGAGTCGATGCGCCTGCTGCGGCGTCTAGGAGCTGATGATGAAATTGCCCGCCTCAGCCGCCCTCGTTCTGCTGCTCGCCCTGCTGCCTCAGGCGAGCCATGGTCAATCGGCGCCGGCGTGGCGCGACCTGACCACCGAGCCTTATCCGAAGAAGCGCGACGACATCGACTTCATCGACAGCCAGACGGGCTTCTACGGCACCGGTAAGGGGCGGCTGTATAAGACCAGTGACGGCGGCAAGACTTGGACCCTGGCCTGGGATCATCCCGGCACCTTCATACGCTCGCTCGGCTTCGTTGATGCGCAGCACGGCTTTCTCGGCAACCTTGGCGTTGGCCTGGCTGACACTTCCGACGCTACGCCCCTGTATCAGACCGACGATGGGGGACGCACCTGGCGCCCCGCCGGCGTGGACGGTCGCGCTGTACCTGGGATTTGTTCGATCGACATCCTACATGCGCGCGCCATCGTCGCTGGCGAAGTGCAGGAGCGCACGATCATCACGGCGGCTGGGCGGGCGAACGGCCCGGCGAAGTTGGTCCGATCAGAGGACGGCGGCCGCACATGGAGCGTGATCGACCTGTCGGACCGGGCGGGCATGATCCTCGACGTCAAATTCCGCGACCCGAACGTCGGTTTCGTCTTCGCGGGCACGAGCTCGGATTTGGCTCAGGCCAGCGCCTTGATCTTGAAGACCAGTGATGGGGGCCGCACTTGGCGTGAGGTCTATCGATCGAGCCGGTTGAACGAGATCATCTGGAAAGCCTCCCTGCCAGACGCGAAAACCGGGTACGCGACCCTGCAGAACGACGACGAGCAAAATCGGCAACAGCGTATCGTCAAGACCACCGATGGAGGCGATCACTGGGTCGAGGCGCCGCTTGTGCTCGATGCCCATGCCCAGGAATTCGGGATCGGCTTCGTCTCGGCGCAGCACGGCTGGGTTGGCACGGCTTCCGGCGGGTTCGAGACGCGGGACGGCGGAAAGACATGGACGCCCTCAAGCCTGGCGCGCACCGCGAACAAGATCCGCACCCAGTCGGCCGATGGCGCTCCGATGATCTACGCCATCGGCAGCAAGGTTCAGATCTACCGCTGAACGCGAAATCGCGTGGCGGACGTCCGGCAACCCTATCTTCAGCGCAGGGGCGCCCGGCCCAGGCCGGGCGGAGCCATACGACTAGGCTGACCGGCTAGGGCCGGGATTTGCGGCTGATTTCGCCAGGCGCTCGGCGACCGCTTGCGCGATACGCATCGATGACATGTCGCCTCCACTTCAACTCTCACGAATAGCGGAGCCCGCGGCGTCGGCCTTAACGAACAATCGTCACAGCATTCGTGCCTTCGGGGCGCGAGCGCTCACGTTCCCTAATGCCCGCTTTCCACCCCTCGCCGCCCTCGGGAACGACCGCTTACCGGGAGGCCAGGGTCGCATTCGCGGCCCGGCGCTAAGGTCGGCTCGCGACCCGTTGCGAACGTTCGCTGGTCCACCATCCCGCCTTGTCTAGCGTGGTCTGAGAGGTAAGCATCACCCAATGCCTGTCGCCCGGCCGCCCGCTCCACCGCAGGAGCCTGCACCGCTCAAATCAGCCGAGGCGGATTACATTCGGCAGTGTGTTCGGAAATACTACGGTGATGACGCTGTCATCAGGAACTATGGGCCAGACCCACGACGTCTGGAGTTGCACGTCGAGACTGACACCGAACCGGGAATGGAACGACACGAGTGCCTCGGGCTCCTCATGTGCGAGATCAATCGGGACTATATCGGCCTTGAGGTGACCAAGCGTGGACGCCGGATCAGGGGCAACGCCAAGATCGCTTACCGCCAAGGGCAAATTCTCTAGGTCTGCCTGCCACCCTTCTCGGACGCTCCGAACGTCCGCTTCAGGGGCGGACGACGGATTGGCCCTGACTGGCCAATGACGCTGGCGACGGATGGTCGATCGGCTGGCCACCTGCAGCCGCCTCAGTGGAAGATGAAGTCGCCGGCTGAGAGGCTTCCCGGACGGACGCCGTTCAGGGTCGCGACGAACGTGCCCCATTGATCCGCCGTCGCGCGGCCATCGGTGTCGAAGTAGAGCCACGTGTCGCCGTGGCCGTCGTCGATCAGCTTCACGTAGCCGTCGGCGATTGGGTCGGCGCCGGCGTAGTGGACGCCCGCCAGCAGGGCGGAGAGGTCGATCCTGTCGACGCCTAGCGTGAAGTCGGTGACCTGGCCGGCGCTCCAGGGGAGCTGCGACCAGACGAAGTGGTCCGCCCCGCCGCCACCGGTCATGGTGTCCGGCCCCGTGCCGCCGATCAGGGTGTCGTCGCCAGAGCCGCCCATGAGGTTCGAGCCGCCGGCCTGCCCGTGCAGCGTCTGGCCGCCTGAGGGCGGAGGCGGAGGCGGTGGAGGCGGGCTGGCGGCCGCGCCCACCAGATCCGCGCTCGTCACCCCGGATGGCGCCACATGGTCGAGGGTGGCGATGAAGCTGCCCCACGGGTCCGCCGAGCCGCGCCCGTCGCTGTCGAAGTAGAGCCAGCTATCGCCCTGGCCGTCGTCGATCAGCTTCACGTAGCCGTCGGCGATCGGGTCGGCGCCGGAGTAGCCCGCCTTGGAGAGCAGCGTCGAGAGATCCAGCTTGTCGACCCCGTGGTTGAAGTCGGTGATGTGGCCCGCGCTCCACGGCACGGCCTTGAAGGCGAAATGGTCGGCGCCCCCGGCGCCGGTCATGGTGTCGGGCCCGTTGCCGCCGATCAGGGTGTCGTCGCCTGAACCGCCCTGCAGGTTGGAGCCGCCCGGCTCGCCTTGCAGGGTCTGGCCGGTCTGGCTTCCGACGGTGAAATGAAGCTGAGCTGTTTGGCTGGCCGAGCCGGAGCTGTCGGTCACTCGGACAAATGCCCAGTAATCGGCGCCCGCCGCTGCGCTTTCGGGAATATCGATGTAGCCGCGAGAAACGTCGGCCTGGGTGACCGGCACGCCACCCCCGCTATTCAGGTAGGCGGCCGAGTGACCGAACTGCACGAAGGCTTCGCCTGCTTCGGTGACAGACACCCGGATTGTGGGCGTGGTGTCCGTCGTAGTCGCATTCCACGCGATCTGACCGCCCTGGTCATCCAGCGCCGCGACGGTGGGTGTCGGCGGAGTGGAAATGGCCGATTGGACGTTGGGGGCTAGCGACAGGGTTCGGGTCGTGCCGCCGTCGTCCCAGTTGACGGCCACGCCTCCATCGGACGCCGCGCTGACGGCGGTGATCTGACTGGCGAGCAGTATATCGCCGGAGGTGCGCGCGCCACTGTTGTCGAAGGCGTCCACGATCGGCTGGGCGTTGTCAGGTGGGTTCTGGAACAGCGCTGACCCCCCGACGATCGCCGCGGTCGCAAAGCCTCCACCGGCAGCACCGACCAGGTAGTTCACCGCACCGGCCCCGCCGATGCTCGCGACCTGACTCGCGTCCGCCGAAACGGCGTCGCCGAACCAGAAGGGTCCGCTGGGCGCGTGACCGCCATTCCCCACGACGGCGTAGCCGCCGTTCGACAAGGCCGTGACCAGATATCCCTGAGCCCCTGACAATTCGCCGCCGTTGCCACCCAGTCGCACTTCGGGGCCGATCGTCACGCCCTGCGAGTTGTAAATCTGAGCATGGATCACGCCGCCGTTCTGAGGGGCGTCTTGATAGGTCTGGACGGTGTTCCCGCCCGAAAGCTGGGTGACAAGAATCGCCATGGCGTCGTTGGCCCTCTCAAGCCCGCGACCAAAGCGATGCGGCACCTGCGGCGGCACAACTCAAGGGTGATATTCGATGTTCCCTTCCTCCTGGCCGCAACGGGCGTGCACGCGCCTCAAGAGCTACAATGGTTGGAGGGTTGGCCTTCTACGGCACGCACAGCTTGCGGCGATCGAAGATCGCCTAGGTCTACAAGAAGACCGGCTATCTGAGAGCCTGCCAGTTGCTGCTCGGCCATCGAAAACTCGAGGGCACGGTCCGATATCTAGGAATCGAGGTCGATGACGCGCTCGCACTCTCCGAACAGATCGAGCTCTGACTTCAAGGCGGGGCGGCCGAACAGCCGGACCCGCCGACCTTCCGGAATGGGTGGTGAGCGGAAGTTACGAGGCTGTTGCCTGAGCAGCGGCGCTTCGCTGCACTCCGAGCGCAATTGCGAAGCAGACATGTGCGAGGAGAAGGGCCGCCAGGAGATAACCCCCTACGGCCGCTTCGCCTCGCTCCGTGAAGACCTTCAGGATCTCCCGGCCGAACATTTCCGCTCCGACTAGTGCGAGAGCTGGCCACCCCCAGACTTTGCTCCGGATGTCGCGCACCCGGGCCATGAACAGCAACAGCCAGCCTGCCGGTCCGCCGATGAAAAGGAATGAAATCGGCAAGATCGCAGTGGCCAGGACCAATGCCCCCGCCCAGATGAAATAGGCCCGGCGTCCGATCTGCAGGGGGAACTGCAATTGGGAAGAGGCCATGATCCACAACTGTTCAAGACTGAGGGTGGGACGCTAGGCTCGATTTGGAAGGGCGGCAACGGACCGATTGCGGCGTTGGCTCGGGATGAAGGGCATGAAGGTGCACCCGTACTGGCGCGAGTTGGAGAGCTTCTCCTTCGGAGATGGGCCCGAACTGGCTGACCCGCTTTGCGAGCTCGTCGTCGCTGGTGTGAAGACCGCGACCTGTTGGCCCGTCTCTGAGGGCCAGCAAACCGCATCTACCTTGCGCTGTACGGAGTGCTCGCTGTTTTCGGGGTTTGGATAACCGTCCGCGCGGTTTGGCCTCGGGGCCGGTTACGCCGAATGGACTAGCTCCCGCGTGACGTAGGTGGCTCATGTCCGAACCGAGTTCGACTTGAGTCAGGTACCTCTGTCTATGTCTCGGACGGCCAATACGCATGCAATTGCAATGTATGTGGAAAATGCGACAGCGCTGGCGACGATCCATAAAGCCAGGAATGGCCCCCCTCCACTGAGAATGAACTGAAGTGGCAATAAATATGAGACAACCAAACCCCATTTGTACGGTGGAGATAGGCGATAACTGACCGGATATTTACCGAGATACGCCCCCCAGGTCAGCTGAATCTGGAAATGAAGGCGCCAATCGATAATGAACGCCGCGATAGCCGTGAACACCAGCCGAACCAGAACAATAATCATTGCTCAGCACCCTACCGCTGCTCATCAACCGGAGCTTGATCGCAATCGGTGAGCGTCCGCAACGGGGCGGCAGCTGTCTTTCGCGCCGGGGCCGAAAGTCGACGTTCAGCGCGACCGCCCGAAGTCAGACCATCCGAACGCCGGCTCAGGGTAGAAAGCGGGCGTCGTTCAGGGCAATGTGGTGCCGCAAGGTCTTCGGGAGTGGCGGCATGAATGTCGATATGCTGTGGCCAGTCTACGTTTGGTTCCCACTCCTTTTCGTTTATTGGGGATTCTGAGCCCTTCCCGAGAACGACTTGCTTACCTGCTCAGTCCTTTCGGAACGATCGACATCCTCTCGATTATCTGGGGCTCCGGGCCGCCTGACACGAGGCGGCCATCGCGAGCAATCATCTGGGGCTGTCGAGTTGCGTTCCTGCTGCTCGGAGCGGACCTTGTGGTGGCGATTGCCACGATAGTTGCGAGTTATCGCCGTTAGGGTCCGCCTTGGGCCGCGAGCGGTCTGGCGCCGGCGCCGCAATATGACGTTGGGCGTCCTCACCCAGAAGTGGCCGTTGCGAACGTCCGACATGGGCGGTCAGCGGCCCCTCTGCTCTGGGCTCCCCAAAAATTTGCCGGCGGCCTTGAGCTCGGCGGAGCGCTTGGAATTGAGACGGTAGTGGCAGGCCGCATCAAGAATATCTGTTCCGCTGCCGCCGAAGGATGAGCCCCCTTCGAACGAACACTGCGATTGCGAATATCTGATCCAGGCCGATTGAGAGGCTTTCAACTGCGCGGACAAAGACGAGCCGGCGATGCCTTTCGACCGCGCGAAGGCGTTGAATTGCCGGTCCAGCTTTATCGACGTGCGCAAGTTACGTCGAAAGGCGCGATCTACATCGGCGCGCGATTTCGCGGCGGCGGCAAGGTAGCAGCCAAGTGTCTCTGCCTGGGTAGACGCGCCATCGCACCGACGTTCGAGTCGGTCAGTCGCTTCGCGAGAGGCGACGACGCCTGCGGCCAAGGCCGGCACTGAACTGCCAATCACGAGAACGATCGCCAAAATGGCGCGAACGGGGAAGGTCATTCAGTCAGCTTACGGCGCACGGGGGTGTCCGCAACGGGTCGAAGCCGCCCGTTGGCGTGCCGCCAGGAACCCGACGTTCAACCTATCGGCCCAGAAATGGACATTTGGCTCCGGCCCCGCAAGCGGAGAGGCTCGGTGGTTCTCGGATCTAGCCTAAGCGGGGGCCGAGGTTTGAATATTGGAGATCGGTTAGCTCCAGACCCTCAGTCGTATCATCGTAGGTGTAGCCCTCGAGCGTGTCCGCCATCCCGTCGCGAAGCCAGAGCAAGAAGCCCATGCCATGTTTCATGCCCTGGATGTCGGCGCCGATGTCCCCGAGCGGCGAAGGCGCGCCGTCCATCTTTGGTCCATCCGTGATCGCCAGCTGGGTGTAGAACCCCGCGCCCGAATTCTCGCGCGCCGCTGCGTGCGCCATTGAGACCTGCTCGCGAAGCGCCGACGCATACTCTGGAACCTGATCGGCTGTTGCGGCTAAGACCGCGCGCTCCAAGTCAGACAAGCCTTGCATTGCCCAACGGTGCTGCGCATCCACCAATGACGCAAGGTCCGAGATTGGTCGGGAGCACGCGTTGGCTCCTGGAAGGCCGACGTTCAACCTGTTGGCCCGCAAGCGGACATCGCGACAGTCGCGTGGGGGTGGATTGCGGCTATTGGCTAAGTGCCGCAAAGATACCGCATGGACGAGCCTCTAGAGCAGGTGCGCCGCCTCGTCGCGGAGGTCTCTAGCAGCCGGGGCGTCAAGCCAGAAACCCGACTGTTTCAGGACCTTCACCTCGCAGGCGACGACGTTTTCGAATTGATGGAGCGCATTGCTGCAAAGTTTGGGACCTCGTTTTCGAGCCTATCCTTCACGGACTTCTTCCCAGAGGAACACGAGGCCCTAGGCTTCGGAGGGAGCAAGAAGACGGTCACTGTTCGGCACTTGGCCGAGGTGGTGAAGCGCGGGGCCTGGTTCGATCCGCCGAACGCTTGAAACGCGTGGCTTGTCACGGCGTGGAGGTCTAAGACGAGTCTTAGCGACGAAGCCGGACATTCGGCGCGTGGGCTAGTGAGTAAGCACCCACGTTGCTCCGAATAGGACCAGCACAACTAGGATCGACCCCGCCATCGTGATGCCCACCCAGTACATGCCTGGGTTTTCGGATCGCCTCACCAACCCGCCACGCGTCGGAACCGCGCCGCCACCAAATATAATGCAATGAATCCAGTGAGGCTGAGATAGGTGAGCGTGTCTCTACTCATCGCTCGACGCTCACCTTGAGGTTGTTTGGCCCAGTGATCCGGAGCACGCCCTCAAAGCCGGCAGCCGATCCCGTAGATTTCGCCCTGAGGTGCGAGCCTGAGAAGGGCACCGTGAGGGTGCCCCCATCACAAGACGCGGCGCGAAACTGGAGGTGGAGATTCTCGTGACCTGGCCACCGAGCGATTATGCCTCTATCCACCGATCGAACGAGATCAACCTCACGATTTTCATCAGTGAAGAGGACCTTGGCCTGATCCTCAACAATGCCAACTCCGCGGATCAGAACCATGTCGTCGCAGTTCGTCGCGGTCCAACCGTGACACACGTCGGTCATGTTCAGGGTAGGCGGAGTGCCGGGCTTGCCAGCGTGAAGCTCGGAGCAAGAACCTCCGCGTTCGTGCTCAACTGTGACCATGGTCTTCACGGTCGGCTGCTCCAGCGGCGCAGACATCGCCCGGCCGGAGGCCGCGCTCAGACTGACGAGAGCGAGGAAGTAGACAGCCCGCATCCCGCAGTTGTGTAGCTTAGACGCAAGGTCCGCAACGGGTCGATAGCGGTCACCGCCATGCGGGCCGCGAGGACGACGTTCAGCGTGACCGCCCGGAAGCGGGCGTCCGAGGTTCGAGATGGGTGGCGAACGGAATCAGCAACGACGTACCGGGCTGGGCCATTCGCTCTGCTCAACGGTACTGCCGATCAGAGTGAGATGATCCGGCTTCCATGATTGGTGACGCAAGACGACACGCCCAAAATCTGGATCGTCCGAACTGACCAACGTCAGGGAATTCGCTTTGAACGTGCCGCTGTAGTGGTGGGTCGTCGATCCCGCCGCCGCGCCCTGCTCGGTGAAGTACTGTTCGGTTGTGGAAAAAGATAACCGGTCGCTCTGCAGCCGAAGGTCGTTCATGACCGACCGCACGCAGCCTCCCGCGCACCAAGCGAAGGTGCCATGCGGCGCGGGCCGGCGTGCGAGCTGCACCTCGTCGCCTCCCTGATCGAGGGTCTCGGGCGACACGCAGACGTTGGTATAGACGCCGGCCAGCGAGGCGCTTCCGGCGTCCGCGCTCCCGGAGAAAGCGAGCGCAGCGCTGAGCGCCAGCACGAGGTTTTGCGGGTTCATCGGC
>Ga0310811_10013756_pt1 | contig 10549 bp, 6 predicted proteins | sample YCmetagenome_FD_207642 | JGI IMG/M metagenome (GOLD analysis project Ga0310811, IMG submission 207642) | Soil microbial communities from experimental microcosm in Duke University, North Carolina, United States - YC | ecosystem: Engineered > Artificial ecosystem > Soil microcosm > Unclassified ... | reverse complement strand
GGATGAGGTCGTGCACGAACACCACGTTGGGATACGCGGGGTTGTCCGTGTATCCCTGGACGTTGCCGAGATACGCGCGCTGGTAGTTCGACACCCAGGGGACCGCGACGACCGCGTCCTCGTCGATGAGCGTCCGCTGGAGATTGAGATACGCCTTCTCCGCGGCGGATCGGTCCGTGGCCACGAGTGACGGCAGCTTGTCGATCTGGCTGTCCAGAGCCTTGCTCTTCATGTAGGTGAGGTTGAAGGACACCGGGTCGCCGCTGTGGAAGACGTTGAGGAACCACGAATAGGCGTCCGCGTAGTCCGGCCACCAGTACATGACGAAGATGTCCTGGCGCTTGGTGAGATCCTTCGACTTGCCCTGATCCCACTGCGCGTTCCACTGCATCGCCAAGGCGTTCACCTTCACGTTGAGCTGGCTCAGCGTCCCGGTGAGCTGATTGACGAGCACCTGCTCGTCGTCGTCGCCCTCGGCGTAGGTGAGCGTCAACTCGAGTTGCTTGCCGCCGGGGCCGTACCCCGCCTGCTGGAGCAGCGTGGTCGCTCCGGGGATGTCCTGCTTCGGAGCGACCTTGCTCGAGTGGCCGAGCAGTCCCTCGGGCACCAGTCCGTTCGCCTTGGCCCCCGCACCCTTGAGCGCCTTGATCAGACCGTCGTAGTCGATGACCTTCTGCATCGCTTGGCGGAGCCGTATGTCCTTGAGGGGTCCCGACGCGGAGTTGAACAGAACGAGCATGTTCTGGAACGAGGGGACCTGCAGCGTACGCACCCCGGCCGTCATGTCGGCCTGGCGGTAGAGGGCGGGGTTGAGTCGCTGCACGTAGCTCACCTCGCCGCGGAGCAACTGCTGCCACGCCGTGTTGAGGTTGGGCGTCACGCGGAACTCGACGTTCTTATAGTGCGCGCCGTCCCAGCCGCCCCAGTACCCCTCGTAGGCGTGCAACGTGAGCTCTGTGCGCTGACCCTTCTTCCAGGCCCCGACCGTGTACGGCCCCGAGCCGGCGTCCTTGCCCTGCTGGAACCACTTCGTGAGGTCGCCCGAGCCGGCGGCCGCGGTGTCGTAGATGTAGGCGGAGTAGTCGGCCGAGGCGATCAGGTCCAGCGGAGCCGGGTACTTGAGCGTGAACTCGACCGTGAGCGGGTCCTTGACCGTGATGTTCTGGACACAGTCCCAGATGTAGGCCGCAGGACCCGCGAGCCGCTTGGTCCTCTCGATCGACGCCTTCACCGAGGTGGCGTCCAGCGGCCTGCCGCTGTGGAACTTCACGCCGTCGCGCAGCGTGAACGTCCAGGTCTTACCGTCCGACGACGACGTCCACTTGGTCGCGAGACGCGCTCCCGCGCGCTTCGTCACCGGGTTGTAGACCGTCAGCGAGTCGTAGATGTTCTGCATCGCGATCACCTCGTTGGAGTACGAGGTCGCGGGATCCCAGTCGGTGATGACGTCCAGGTTCGATACGTAGACGAAGTTCGAGTCCTTGGGACTGGTGGTGGTTCCGGCGGTGGTCTCGGCCACCGAACCCCCACCGCAGCCGGTCAGGGCCAGGGCGGCCACGAGACCTAGGACGAGCAGACGGCGCATGCGGCGTGAGGTCCTTTCCACCATGAGCTACCATGATCGAAACTACCGCATGATCACGATTCAAAATGATATTTCGCGATATCTCAACGCAGAACTCTCATTTGAAACATAGCGCTGCTAACCTCTCTCCCTGTCTCACAAGAGTTCAGCGGAAGCTCATCATCCCCATCGGGACGAGGTGCCATGAGTCCCCGTAGGCGTGACCGGTCGATCAAGTTCAGGCTTATCGGCCTGCTCGTGGTGCCGCTCCTCTCGCTGGTAGCCCTGTGGGCGGTCACGGCCGGTGTGACCATCGGCGACAGTCTCCGCTTGAGGACCTACAACACCCTGTGGTCCACGCTCCGTCAGCCCGCCGACAAGCTGATCGTCGAGCTTCAGCGGGAGCGTCTCGACTCCGCGCGCTACCTCGGGTCGGCGAGCCGTTCGGGCCGCTCCGAGATGGAGGCGCAGCGGCTGCGCACCAACACCGCCCGCGACTCCGTCCGGCGACTGGCGCTCTCCGACTCCTCACGCTCCGCGACCACACCGGCCATGCGCTCCCAGGTGGACGAGATGCTGGACGGCCTGGGCCAGCTGGACGAGATCCGGGCGGAGATCGACGAGGGTCTGTCGGACCGCCTGCGCGCGATCGAGACCTACAACCTCGTCTCCGACTCGATCTACCGGATGCACTACAGCCTGGCGCTGATCGACGACATCCCGATCTACCAGCAGTCTCGCGTGGTCATCTCCCTCGGCTACGCCAAGGAACTGCTGACCCGCGAGCAGGCGATCGCCTCCGCGGCCTCGGCCTCCGGCACGATGACCGTCGAGGAGCGCAAGCTCTTCACACAGCTCGTCGGCAACCGGCGGTTCCTCATCGACCAGGCGCTCCCCGAACTGGACGAGGGTCTGCGCCAGATGAACGTCAACCTGATCACGACTCCGCTCTACCAGCGGCTCCGGCTGCAGGAAGAGAAGATCATCTCCGGAGGCGCGCTCACCGCCCGGACGGAACAGGTCTGGCAGTCCACCTCGGACGACATCGCCGCGTCGTTCCAGCAGGCCCAGACGGACGCCGGCACCAAGCTGACCGAGCGTGCGGCGCCCATCGCCGACTCGATCCTCACCCGGGCCGTCATCGCCGGTGGCGCAGGACTGCTCGCGGTGCTCGCCTCGATCCTCATCTCGCTGCGCTTCGGCTCCCGCATCGCGCGCGAGCTGGCCACCCTGAGGCAGGCCGCACTCGACCTCGCCAACGTGCGGCTGCCCCGCGTGCTGGACAAGCTCAAGAAGGGCGACGAGGTCGACATCGCCACCGAGGCTCCGCCGATGCCGGCCATCGGCCAGACCGCGGAGATCCAGGACGTCGGCCGCGCCTTCTCGACCGTGCAGCAGACCGCCGTCGAGGCCGCGGTCGGTCAGGCCAAGCTCCAAAGGGGCGTCGGTCAGGTCTTCCTCAACCTGGCCAGGCGCAGCCAGACCCTGCTGCATCGGCAGCGCACGCAACTCGACGGCATGCAGCGCCGTACGACCGAGCCGGAGACCCTCGAGGACCTGTTCCGCCTCGACCACCTGACGACTCGAATGCGCCGCCACGCCGAAGGCCTGATCATCCTCTCCGGCTCGGTGCCGGGCCGGGCCTGGCGCAAGCCGGTCCCCCTGTACGACGTCGTACGCGGCGCGGCCGCCGAGGTCGAGGACTACGCGCGGGTGACCGTGTTCCCGATGGAGGAGCACCGGCTGGACGGCACGGCCGTCGCCGACGCCATCCACCTCATCGCCGAGCTGATCGAGAACGCGACGATCTTCTCGCCGCCGCACACGTCGGTCTCGGTGCGCGGAGAACTCGTGGGCAACGGCTTCGTGGTCGAGATCGAGGATCGCGGCCTGGGCATGACCCCCGAGCGGCTGGACGAGCTCAACGAGCGCCTGGCCAACCCGCCGGAGTTCGATCTCGCCGACACCGACCGGATGGGCCTGTTCGTGGTCTCCAGACTCGCCGCACGTCGCGAGATCTCCGTGACACTCCGGCCCTCGCCGTACGGCGGGACGACCGCGATCGTGCTCCTCCCCACGGCGCTCATCGACTCTCCGAAGGATCCCGACCTCGCGCGCCTCGCGACGGACGAGGTCACGCCGGAGGACATCATTCTTGCCTCGCTCAGCCGGGGAACCCAAGACAACCAGGAGCCCGGCGAGGAGAGGTCATGACCGAGCGCACCCACGACCAGTGGCTGGACGAGGAGGCAGGGCCGGTCGTCCCGGCCTACGCGCTGACCCGCGGGCGGGTGCTGCCCGCGAACAAGGCGATCGACCTGGTGGCCATCGTGACCGCCACAGGCGGGCCCACCCCGGTCAGCCTCAACCCGGAACAGTGGATGATCCTCAGCCTCTGCGCGCGGGCGACTCCCTTGGCGGACATCGCCGCGGCGATCGACCTTCCGCTGGGCGTCGTGCGCGTGCTGGTGGGCGACCTCCACGAGCAGGGACTGGTGCAGGTGCGCCCGCCCGCGAGCGTGTCCCAGTTGCCGAGCGCGAGCATCCTGACCGAGGTGATCAGCGGGCTGCGCGCCCTCTGATCCAGTCTGAGTCTCCAGTCTGAGCCAGATGGCCGCGCAGCCCTTGAAGGCGTCTAGAACGCGTGGGGGTAATGCCGCCTCGCGTGCTCGGCGGTGATGTACCCCTCCCGCAGATCGGCCTGGACGGCCCGGGGATCGCGCTCGGACGGCGGGCCGTACCCGCCACCCGATCCGGTGCGCAGGTGGACGACCGCGTCCTTGGGCAGGAAGATCCGCGTCTTCAGCGAGAACTCCTCCTCGCGCCCGTCGGGGTACTCGACCGTGAGCCGGTTGGGCCGCCCGGCCAGACCGCCGGACAGACCCCAGGGCTCCAGAGCGGTCCTGGCCAGGCCGGCGGTGAGGTACTGGTCCTCAAGCACGCGGAAGGAAAGGTCGAGCCCGAGCCCGCCCCGGTACGTTCCGGCGCCGCCCGAGTCCTCGGCCAGGGCGAGGCGCTCGATGCGCCAGGGGTTGCGGGCCTCCCAGATCTCGGCGGGCGTCAGGCGGGTGGCCGACTCGGAGATGTACATCAGCGCGCTGGCGCCGTCCGCGGCGGGAGACGCGCCCTGCCCGACCGGGTGCGGCGCTCCGTCGGCCCAGGGCTCGCCGGTCGCCTCCCTGTTCCCCCACCACACCAGGGCGTTGATGTCGCCCCCGCTCGCCGCCGGCACCGAATCGGGCACGGCCTCGGCCAGCGCGCGGATGATGAGCTCGATGGCGTGGTCGGACGGGATCCCGTACATGAAGCAGGGGGCCGGCCGTACGGGATGGAAGAGCGACCCGCGCCTGGTGATCAGCTCGAGCGGCCGGAAGTGCCCCTCGTTGGGCTGCTCGCCCGAACCCGCGAGGAAGGCCACGGCGATCCGGACGGCCGCCACCGTCGAGGGGAGCGGGCAGTTGACCGGGCCGCCCACCTGGTCGGGGCAGTTCGTGAGGTCGACGGTCACCGACGACCCGCTGATCGCGACCTCGACGCCGAAGCGGATCGGCAGGCCGTTCACGCCGTCGGAGTCGATCACGCTCTCGGCCGTGTAGACGCCGTCGGGCAGCTGATCGAACCAGCCGCGCACCAGTGCCTCGCCGTGGGCGTACATGCGGGCCACGGAGCGGCGGAAGGTGTCCAGACCGTAGCGGCGCACCAGCGCGCCGAGCGCCTCGGCTCCCGTCCTGGCCCCCGCGACCATGGCGTTGATGTCCCCGATGACCATCTCCGGCATCCTGCTGTTGGCCAGGATCATCCGGTAGACGTCGCTCACCAGCCGGCCCGCGTCGTAGAGCTTGACCCCGGGGAAGATGGTGCCTTCCTGGTGCACGTCGACCGTGTCGGTGCAGTAGGGGTCCTTGCCGCCGATGTCGAGCCAGTGCGCCTTGATCACGGCGTAGCCGACGAGGACGTCCCCCTCACCGGTGAAGATCGGCACGACCATCGCGGCGTCCTGCGGGTGCGAACCGGTCCCGTAGGGATCGTTGTAGAGGATCACGTCACCGGGGCACAGGGCACATGCCCCGCCGACGGCCTCCACCGCCTCCTGCACGCAGAACCCCAGCGTGCCCATGAACGCGGGCAGCGTGGGCGCCTGGGCGAGCATGCACAGGTCGACGTCGTAGAACGCGACGGCGAAGTCCAGCGCCTCGTAGATGATCGGTGAGAACGCGGTGCGGATCAGCGACTGCTTCATCTGCTCGGCGGCGGCGTTGAGCCCCTGGCGGATGATCTCCGTGGTGACCGGGTCGGCTCCGTCGCCGAGCCCGGGGTTCGCCTCGGTGTAGCGGGTGCGGACGATGCTCGTCATCGGTCGCCGTCCTTCCGTGTGATCAGCAGACAGCCGCTGGGATGCGCCTCCGCGGTGAAGCCCGCGTCCACGTACGTCGTCGCGGTCGGCTCCACCACCAGGAGCGGTCCCTCCGCGGGCCCGGAGAATCCCTCTCTCGGCACGACCTGGGCGTCGGCCCAGGCGCGCCTGCCGAACGACCACAGGCGGGTCGTCCCTCCCGCGGACGCGCCAGAAGGCGGCGCGGGCACCAGCGGGCGCGCCGCGTCGAGCACGATCCGCGTCGTCGCCCTGACCGTGACCACTTCCAGCGGGTCGGGCAACTGGTGGCCGAAGGTCCGGTGGTAGGCCTTGGAGAACCGGTCCGCGACCGCCGCGACGTCGTCCTCACCCAGTCGCAGGGGGACCGTCAGCGTGTGCTCCTGGCCGCGGTGGCGCAGGTCGAGGTCGACCTCCCGTACGGCTCCCGCCGTGGACAGCCGCTCGAACAGCGCGCCGGCCATCGCCTCGATCGCCGGCAGCGCCTCCTCGTCGAGGGGCCGGACCATCGTCCGGGCCGCCGAGCGCACGACGTCGGCCTGGACGAGCCCGACGGCGGAGAAGTTGCCCGCGTTCGGCGGGACCACGACCGTGTCGACGTCGAGTTCGGCCGCGAGGAGACAGCCGAACAGCGGGCCCGCCCCTCCGAACGCGACGATGGCCGCGCCGCGCGGATCGACTCCCCGCTCGACCGTCACCCCGCGCACCGCCTGGGCCATGTTGGCCGCAGCGATCCTGATGACCCCCTCGGCCACGGCGTCGGTGCCGGCGATCCCGGTCGGCTCCGCGAGGGGCGACAGCACCTCGGCGGCCTTCTCCGGGGAGAGGGATATCCCGCCCGACATATGGCCTGCGGGGATCATGCCGAGATGCAGGGCGGCGTCGGTGACCGTGGGCTCGGTGCCGCCCCGCAGGTACGACGCGGGACCGGGCACGGCGCCCGCGCTGCGCGGGCCGACGCGGAGCAGGCCTCCCGCGTCGGCGTGGGCGACGGACCCGCCGCCCGCCCCCACCGATCGCACGTCGACCCAGGGGCTCTGCAGGGGGAGGCCGACGACCTCCCCATGGAACATCAGGGGAAGCCTGCCGTCCTCGATCAGGGCCGTGTCGAAGCTGGTGCCGCCGACGTCGGCGGCGACGGCCGTGCGGAGCCCGAGGGTCTCCGCGAGCCTGGCGGTGGCGACGGCCCCGGCGACCGGCCCCGAGAGGATGGTCTCGAACGGCCGCGCGGCCGCCTCCGCGAGTGTGAGCGCGCCGCCGCCCGACCGGGTCACGAGGAGCTCGCCGGCGAATCCGCGCTCCCGCAGCTCCCGCTCGAGGTTGTGCAGGTAGGGGCCCATCCGATGGCGGACGAAGGCGTCTACAACCGTGGTGCAGGTCCGCTCGTACTCCCGGTACTCCCCCGACACGTCGTGGGACAGCGAGATGGGCCCGTCGAACCCGGCCGCGCGGAGCAACTCGCCGGCCAGCACTTCGTGACGGGGATTCGCGTAGGAGTTCATCAGGACGATCGCGACGGCGTCGACTCCCTCGGCCGCGAACAGCCGGGCCGCCTGCCCTACGCTCTCGGGGTCGAGCTCCCGGACCACCGAGCCGTCCGCGGCGACCCGCTCGGCGGCCTCGGCCCGCAGCCGGCGCGGCACGAGCGGCGGCGGCGGCGTCCAGAAGAGGTCATAGGGATCGTCGCGGTCGCCGCGCCGGATCTCGAGCACGTCGCGGAACCCGGCCGTGGTGATCAGCCCCACCGTCGCGCCGCGGCGTTCGAGCAGCGCGTTCAGGCCGACGGTCGTGCCGTGGACGAAGTGGCCGCTGCGGGCCAGCAGTTCAGGGGGCACCGCCGCGTCCACCGCGGCCAGTACGCCGAGCTCGGGCGCGGACGGTGTGGTGGGCTGCTTGGCCACCCTGATCTCGCCTGTCGCCGCGTCGTGGAGCACGAGGTCCGTGAAGGTTCCGCCGACGTCCACTCCGATGACCGTTGCCATGACTGGCAACGTAGGACCACGGTGAGGTGGCGTCGATGTGGCCTCACAACGACGAGACGGCGTCCGTTGTGCCGGGGAGACATTCCCGATCGAGAACGACGTGACAGGCCACGTGGAGCGCGAACCGGGTCTGCGGATCCGACAGGTCGGCGCCGAGCGCCTCGCTGATGCGCCTGATCCGGTGGGCCACCGCGTTCGGGTGCAGATTGAGCAGCTCGGCGGCCCTGGTCCGCGACCCCCAGCTGTCCAGATACGCCTTGAGCGTGGGCACGGCGTGGTCCGCCAGCACGCCCAGGCCGTCCAGAGGGGCAAGCATGTCCCGGGCGGCGACCAGCGCGCTGTCGCTGCCGCCCAGTTCGGCGAGGATCGCGTAGGCCCCCAGCCGGTCGAACCGCGCCACCTCGCCCGCGACCGCCCGGCCGGCCGCCGCCCTCGCCTGCGACGCCGTACGGCGCAGCCCGTCGGGGCCGGGCTGGCAGGTGCCGATCCCGGCGGTCAGTCGCGGCCACGCGTCGTTCGGAAGGTCGGCGACGGCGCGCTCGTCCGTCGTGAACAGGACGAGGATGCCGTCCTGCCAGCGGGTGACGACCGGAGACCCCGCGAGGTCCTCACCCCAGGGAGCCGTGGCGACCGCTTTGCGCACCCGCCGGGTCGTGGCCTCGGCCGGACCGGCGGGAGAGGCGGGATCGCGCAGGAAGACGGCGACGTGCCAGCCCTCCATCGGCACGCCTTCGTGCCGTGCGCGGCGGGCCGCGGTCCTGACCTCCTTCACCCCCACACGTAGCAGGGCGAGCACCGCCTGCTCGCGGGCGCCCTCGGCGGCGCGGGCCGACGCGCGCACGCGGCCCAGGGTGGTGGCGACGACGCCCGCGACGATGGCGGCGGCGGGATCCTCTCCGTCCCAGCACACGTAGCCGTCGGGACGGCCGTCGACCCGGATCACGGCCGAGTTGGCGGATGGTCCCGCCACCTCGGCCACGCCGTAATCGACGCCGATCGCGCCCGAGGCCGCCCGGAGGATGTCGTCCTCCCCCGCGCCCTCGATCGCGCCGAGTCCCTCGATCGCGTCACGGGTCCTTCGCAGAAGCAGGCTGGGGTCGGCTCGCAACACCGCGCTGAGACCGAGGACCGTCTCGGAGAGCGGCTGGTCGGAGGCGCCTGCGAGCAGCGCGACTCCTGCCCTGCGCGCCGTGCCGACGATGTCCGGCGAGGTGCCTGAGGGGCCGGGCACCACGATCGCGGCCAGTTCCCTGCGGCCCGCGACCGTCAGCGCCTCGAGCACGCCCGCTCCGTGCATGGCGTGGCGGGACAGGATGGCGAGCGCTCCCCGCCCGGCCGACTCCAGTTCGCGCATCTCGTCGACCAGGATGACGCTCTCGACCGGCCGGGCGTCCCAGGGGCCCGCGACGAGCGTCAGCCGTCTGCCCGCAGGCGTCCGAAGCAGGTCACTTACGTGGTGCATGGGGGACCTCACCTTCGGCCAGCACGTCCTCGGCGCGATGACATGCCACCATACGCCCTTGTACGTCCCTGACCTGGGGTGCCTCCTCCCCACAGACGTCCACGGCGAACGGGCACCGCAACCGGAACGGGCAGCCCGACTCCGCCGGCGTCGCCTCGGTCCGCCCGCCGGGGCGGGGCGGCTCCCCGCCCAGCCGCGGCACCGCGTCGCGCAACGCCAGGGTGTACGGGTGGGCGGGACGCGTGAGCAGGTCCGTCGTCGGGCCCGACTCCACCACGCGGCCGGCGAACAACACGTGCGACGTACGGCAGAGCCGGTCGACGACGCCGAGGTTGTGCGTGATGAGCAGGTACCCGAGGCCGTGCTCGGCGGCCAGCCCCTCCAGCAGGTCGAGGATCCTCGCCTGCACGGTGACGTCGAGCGCGCTCGTCGGCTCGTCCAGCACGAGCAGGCGGGGCTCCACGGCCAGAGCGCGGGCGATCGCGACCCGCTGCCGCTGACCGCCCGACATCTGGTGCGGCCTGCGCGCGGTCAGGGCGGAGTCGAGGCCCACGTCGGCCAGGAGTTCCGCCACCCTCGCGCGGCGGTCGGCCTTCGCCATCCGGTGGTGCGTGGTCAGCGCCTCGCTTATCGACGCCTCCACGGTCATGCGGGGGTCGAGCGCCTCACTGCCGTCCTGGAAGACGGGCTGCACGTCGCCGCGGAACCGGGCGCGCTCCTTGCGATCGAGCGACGCCAGATCGCGGGAGCCGTACGTGATCGTGCCGGAGCGCGGGCGCAGCAGCCCCAGCAGGGCGCGGGCGAGCGTGGTCTTGCCCGAGCCGCTCTCGCCGATGAGGCCGATCCCGCCCTCGCCGACCGACAGGCTGACGTCGTGGACGACGGCCGTGTGCCCGTAGGCCAGGGTGACCGTCTCCGCGCCCAGCACGGCGGGCCGCTCGCTCATGTCTCCTCCTCGCCCGGCCGCTCACCGGAGTGGCCGGGGAGCCGGGGAACCGCGGCGATCAGCTCGCGGGTGTAGGCGTCACTCGGCCGGGTGAAGACGGCGTCGGCCCGGCCGCACTCCACCACGGCGCCCTCCTTCATGACCACGACCCGGTCGGCGATCGTGGAGACGAGGGCCAGGTCATGGGAGACGAACAACACGGCGAGGCCGCGCTCGTCGCGCA
>Ga0310811_10013755_pt1 | contig 10549 bp, 15 predicted proteins | sample YCmetagenome_FD_207642 | JGI IMG/M metagenome (GOLD analysis project Ga0310811, IMG submission 207642) | Soil microbial communities from experimental microcosm in Duke University, North Carolina, United States - YC | ecosystem: Engineered > Artificial ecosystem > Soil microcosm > Unclassified ... | reverse complement strand
CCACGACCCAGTCGCAGAACCTGGTGGATGGGCATAGATGTGGTGCCAAGCACCACGGTGATGTCGACGGCGACCTTGTCGAGTGTGGCCACGCTTGCTTCCTTGTTGTCGTTCCGCGCGTCCGGCGGACAAGCGTCAGGTCACCACGGTATGGTGAATGAGTGGTTAACGCACGAAACGCCTTGATTGTCGGGCTTCCCTCGCCTGCCGGATCGGCGCCGGCCGAATGGCGCGTGAGCGATTCCCCTGTCTCCTACGGGGAGGCGGTCGCCGCCATGGACGCGCGCGCGAGCGCCATCGCCGCGGGGACCGCGCCGGAACTGGTCTGGCTGCTCGAGCACCCGCCCCTTTATACGGCGGGCACGAGCGCCAATGCCGGTGACCTGCTCGACGCACGGTTTCCGGTCCACGAGAGCGGGCGCGGCGGGCAGCTGACCTATCACGGTCCCGGACAGCGGATCGCCTACGTCATGCTTGATCTCAAGCGCCGCACCCCCGATGTGCGCCGCTTTGTCGCCAGCCTGGAGGAATGGATCATCCGCACGCTTGCCTCCTTCGACGTTGTAGGAGAACGGCGTGACGACCGGATCGGCGTATGGGTGCGCCGGCCGGACAAGGGCGAAGGCTACGAGGACAAGATCGCCGCGATCGGAATCCGCGTGAAGCAATGGGTGACGCTGCACGGCATGGCGCTCAATGTCGCACCGGATCTGTCGCACTTCTCCGGCATCGTGCCCTGCGGCGTCAACGAAACGCGCTACGGCGTGACCAGCCTCGCCGATCTCAATGTTCGTGCGTCCATGACCGAGGTGGATGCAGTATTGCGCCGCGAGTTCGACAGGCTTTTCGGGCCAATGGCCGGTCAAACGGTCGGCAGCACCGAAAAAGCGCCGCTTCGCTCGGCGAGATCGACGTCCGTCCCTTCGCGCTGATCGAGCGCACTCACGCGCGCGGAAAAAGGTCCGCGCCGGCACGCTTCGATCGCGGCCTCGACGTCGGCAGCGGGTCCAGCGAACACGGCCTCGACCGAGCCGTCACGGCGATTGCGCACCCAGCCCTGCAGGCAGCGCTGATGCGCTTCATCCTCGACAAAAGCGCGATAGCCCACGCCCTGGACACGGCCACGGACGACGACATGGCGGATCACGCGATCGCTCACGCCCCGTCTCCCGCGTTGATGATGCGCGCACCGGTCCAGCGCGATGCCGACCATCGCTCAACCGACTGAACATAAGGCTCCGGCAGGTTCCATCCACGCGCAGCCGCGGCGATCATCTCGACATAACCCGGGCGCGGCCTGCCAGGCGCGCGCCGCCGCAAAAGGTAAATCATCGCCCGGAAGCGCCGCCCTTCGGCCCGCACCGGCAGATGCCTCACATCGTAGAGACCCTGGTGCAGGAGCTCGTAGGCGTGCAGCGCCGCGACATCGCGCGGTGTCAGGCGCCAGAGAACACCGTGCACAACCGCGCCCGCTCTTGGCGCAACCGAGCCCCATCCTTCGAGGCCGACGAAGAAACGGTAACCCTTAAGAATAGCCGGCCCAACTGCCAGCGCGCCCGGGCATCGGCGCCTCATCGCCGGCCGGTTCATGTTGGAGCCATAGGCGAAGTAGAGGGTCATCGCCCCCGCATAGCAGAACTTTGATCGCTTCGTCAGCGCGCCCGCGTGGCGGCGTCGAGCCGGTCGATCTCGCGCTCGTAGTCGTCGGGCGTTGCGTCTTCCTGATCCTCGTCGTGGATCGGATGCTGGTCGTTGCCGCCATCAGGCGTTGGAGTGAACCCGCCACCGGCCGGCACTTCGCCCGGCCGCTCGTCGTCGCGTGGCGGCATTGAATCGGGTGGCGTCGACCGCTGGTCGCGCCGCCGCAAATCGTCACGCAATGCGTCCGGCGCGATGTTGGTTTCCAGGTCGGCTTCGTCAGGCGCTCGACGCCCCCGTCGCGGTTTGGTTGGCATGGCCTGGCTCCCTCTTGTGGTGTCGGGAACCAACGCTGCGAAATGATGGGGGTTCCTGAGGTTCCCGGACGATTGGTTCAGGCGAACTCGAGAATGACAGCGTCGACTGCAAGACTGTCGCCCGGCTTCGCGTTGATTTTCTTGACCGTGCCGTCGATCTCGGCGCGCAGCACATTTTCCATCTTCATCGCTTCCACGACCGCGACCGTTTCCCCCGCCTTGACCTCCTGCCCTTCCTTGACGGCGATCGAGACCACGAGACCCGGCATCGGGCATACAACCTGCTTGCCAGTGTCACCCGCCTTTCTGACTGGCATCAGCCGCGCGTAGCCGGCCTCGCGCTCGGTATAGACATAGGCGCGGGTTTCGACACCTCGGTAGGACAAGGCAAAACCATTCGGGATGGTGCGCACCTGAACGGTTGCCGGATGGCCGTCGACCGTTCCGTTCCAGACCGGCGCACCCGGCTTCCAGTCCGACATGACTCGCGACGCGCGGGCCTTGCCGTCATGAAACCGGACCTCGATGACGCCATTCTCGCGCTTCACGGTCAGGCGTATTTCCTCCTCGCCGAGCCACACCGCCCGCTCGCTCTCCCGCGTCACGGTCTTGCCGCCCAACTGTCCCGAAATCCTCCGCTTGCGCTCGCCGAGCACGTGGTCGATGGCAGCGGCGACGGCTGCCAGCAGTTTTGCGGTTTCGCCCTGCGGGGCGGCAGCATGAAAGCCGCCCGGAAACTCCTCGGCGATGAAGCCAGTCGAAAGCTTCCCCGCCTGCCAGCGCGAATGCGCCATCAGCGCCGCGAGAAACGGAACATTGTGGCGGATGCCGTCGATCACGAAAGCATCGAGCGCATCGCTTTGCGCGGCGATTGCCGCAGCGCGCGACGGCGCGTGCGTCACGAGCTTGGCGATCATTGGGTCGTAGTAGAGTGAAATCTCGCCGCCCTCGTACACGCCGGTATCGTTGCGCACCGTCACGCCATTGGCGGTTTGCTCTTGCGGGGGCCGATAGCGGGTCAGGCGGCCCGTGGACGGAAGGAAATTTCGGTATGGATCCTCGGCATAGACGCGGCTTTCGACCGCCCATCCGTCGAATTTGACGTCGCTCTGCTTGATCGAAAGCTTCTCGCCCGCGGCGATCCGGATCATCTGCTCGACCAGGTCGATCCCGGTCACCAGCTCGGTCACCGGATGCTCGACCTGCAGCCGCGTATTCATTTCGAGGAAATAGAAGCTTTTGTCCTGTCCGGCGACAAATTCGACCGTGCCAGCGCTGTCGTAACCGACGGCCTTCGCCAGCGCGACCGCCTGCTCGCCCATTTTCTTGCGGGTTGCAGTGTCCAGCAGCGGCGACGGTGCCTCCTCGATGACTTTCTGGTTGCGGCGCTGGATCGAGCACTCGCGCTCGCCGAGGTGAATGACATTGCCGTGCTTGTCGCCCAGCACCTGAATTTCGACGTGGCGCGGGTCCGTGATGAATTTTTCGATGAAGACCCGCTCATCGCCGAACGAGGACTTTGCTTCCGAACGCGCGCGGGCGAAGCCTTCCGCCACCTCAGCCTTGCTGCGCGCTATGCGCATGCCCTTGCCACCGCCCCCGGCGCTCGCCTTGATCATGACCGGATAACCGATTTCCTCGGCAACCCTGATCGCCTCCACCTCGTTTTCGATCACACCGAGATTGCCTGGGACAGTCGAAACCTTGGCGGCCGCGGCCGCTTTCTTCGACTCGATCTTGTCGCCCATCGCCGCGATCGCCTTCGGGTTCGGCCCGATAAAGACAATGCCGGCAGCCGAGAGCGCTTTCGGAAACGCCTCGCGCTCGGAAAGAAAACCGTAACCGGGATGCACAGCCTGCGCCCCGCTCTGCTTGCAGGCGGCGACGATCTTTTCGATCACCAGGTAGCTTTCGGAGGCCGGCGGCGGACCGATTGCGACGGCACTATCCGCCATTGCGACGTGCAGCGCATCACGGTCGGCTTCCGAGTAGACGGCGACCGTTTCGATACCCAGCTTACGCGCGGTTTTGATGATCCGGCAGGCGATTTCCCCGCGATTGGCGATCAGGATACGCTTAAACATGCCGTCTCAGTGGCCCCAGATACCGGATATTTGGCTTGCTGCGTCAATTAGGAAAAGTCAATCGCCGCCACCGCATCAGGTGGAAAATGCTTTTCCACCCGGTGCCTTAGCATGGAAGCGTTTGTTCTCCCTATCCGCGTATGGCCGCGCGTTGGTGCTCTTTGGCACGCGCCCTATTCCACCGCAGCCATGGTCGACTATATTAGGACGACTTCATAGCAATTTGAGTGGAGGTTGGTCATGGCGTTGGCGATTGGCGATACCGCACCCGATTTCGAAGCTGATACCACGGAAGGCAAAATCCGATTTCACGATTGGCTGGGCAATTCCTGGGGCATTTTGTTCTCGCATCCGAAGGATTTCACACCCGTCTGCACCACCGAGCTCGGCACCATGGCCCGGCTCAAGCCTGAATTCGACAAGCGCAACACAAAAATCATCGGCATATCGGTCGATCCGGTCGACAACCACAAGAAGTGGGCGGTCGACATCAAAGAGGTCGTCGGCTTTGCGCCCAACTATCCGATGATCGGCGATCCCGAGCTGAAGATTTCGAAAGCCTACGGCATGTTGCCGGCGAGCAGCGGCGGCACGTCGGAAGGCCGCACGCCGGCCGACAACCAGACCGTCCGCAACGTCTTCATCATCGGACCGGACAAGAAGATCAAGTTGATCCTGGTCTACCCGATGACGACTGGCCGCAACTTCGACGAGGTGTTGCGTGTCATCGATTCCCTGCAGCTGACCGCCAAACATCGCGTCGCAACGCCCGCGAACTGGAAACAGGGCGAAGACGTGATTATCGCCGGATCGGTCAGCGACGACGAAGCCAAAAAGATCTGGCCACAAGGATTCAAGGCACCGCGGCCTTATATCCGCATCGTTCCGCAGCCGCGCGGCTAGCGGAGCCCAGATTGCGCACAAAGGGCGCGGACGATAACGTCCGCGCCCTTCTTGTTTGGTTTCGCCCGCTGGGAGCATTGAATGAACGAAGCGGCCAATAAACAACCGCCTTTTGCCGAATTTCTCGGCCTCAAGATCACCCATGTTTCGCCCGAACGAGTGACCGCAGAACTCGTCGCGCGCGATGACCTTAACAACCGTTTCGGCATCATGCACGGCGGCGCCCTGATGGCGCTTGCGGACAATCTGGGTGGCACCGCAACGACCGCCAACCTCAAGCCAGGTCAATCCACCACAACGATCGAAAGCAAGACGAACTTCTTCGCGGCCGTGCCGATCGGCGATGTTGCCAGGGCAGAATGCACGCCGTTGCATCGCGGGCGCACGACCATGGTCTGGCAGACGCGCATCACGCGTGGCGATGGCAAACTATGCGCGCTGGTGACGCAAACCCAGCTCGTTCTCGAGCGTACAAAATAACGATCATCGGCCGTTCGGCTTCGCCGCCCCGCGATTGGCCAGCACGACGCCAACGGCGCAAACCAGCATGCCGAATACCGACAAAGCGTCGAGCCGCTCGCCGAACAGTCCATAGGCGAACAATGCGGTGACCGCGGGCACCAGATAGAAAAGACTCGCAAAGCCAGTCGCAGCCGAGCGACGGATGAGCCAGTACATCAGGCCCACCGCAGCAATCGACAGAACCAAAACTAGCCAGGCGAGCGCGAAGATGAGCTCGCCGCTCCAGTGGATCACACGCGTCTCGAGAGCAAAGGCACCGATCGCGAACAGGATGCCGGCACCAAAATACTGAACGAGATTACCCGCGCGCCAGTCGATGCCGCCGCAATAACGCTTTTGATAAAGCGTGCCGAGCGTGATCCCGATCAGCGACAGAAAGCTCGCAAACCAGCCCAAGGGCGAGCCCGCCATCACGATGTCCCGGTCATGCAGCACCAGGACCACGCCGATGAGCCCGAGCACGAGGCCGAACCACTGGATGCGGGTGACCGTCTCGCCCATGAAACGGTTGGCGATCGTAGAGGTGAGAATCGGTTGCAAGCCAGGGATCAACGCCGATATGCCGGCCGGCACGCCTTGGCTGATCGCGGTGAACACGCCGCCAAGGTAGAGGCCATGCACCAGCGCGCCGGCCGCGAGGCTATGGGCGATGTCCGGCCGGCTTGGGAAGCGCGCACCTCCAACCACCGCTATCAGCGCCATGAGCACGACGACAAAGACCATGCGCACGGCCAGAAAAGTCAGCGGCTCGATGTAAGGCAGGCCATACCGGGCGCCTATGAAGCCGGTGCTCCAAAGCAGGACGAAAACGACCGGAGCAGTCGTGATTGCCAGTTGCGTGAGGCGCGATGGTTGTGGCGGCACAGGCGGCTTTGCGGAAGGCGGGAAGGCGGCACGCCTATACCATTTTTTACGCAGCGTTTCCTTGCCCTCTGTTGCCGGATGGGTCCCTATGCAAAAGCCGCGTGGGGGCGGCATCGGGGGCTTCGCAGCCATGAAACTGTTGGTATTTTACATCGTTTTTGTCGCTATCGGCGAAGCGATCGCTTACGTCGCCGGCCGGACCGTCGAGGTGTGGTCGCCGGCAACAAGCCTGCCGGTATTCCTCAGCCTATTTTTCTTCATGCTGTGGGCCGCGTGGCGGCTCGCCGTGAAGGTGCCCTGAGTTCAGGTTCCACACCTCACGCGCTTGTTAAAGGAACCGCAGGCGTTGCCCGCGGGTTTCCTCCATTCGACACGAGGATATACGTCGAATGGAAGGAGGAGGACGTCATGACAGACCCGCGCTTTACCGATCCACGGTATAACGATCCGCGGCTGAGTGATCCGGTGCTTCGGCGGGACGACAGTGCTGCCGGCGGAATGTGGGGCTGGATTGCGGGCGTCGCGGTTCTGCTGCTGATCGGTTTTCTGATCATTGCCGGCTGGAACAACAACAGCAATACGGCAAGCAGTGGCTCGTCGCCGACGGCGACCAGCAGCACGCCGAGCACGACCGGTTCGGGCTCGACCTCTCCGAAGCCGATGGCACCAGCGGCACCGACGGCTCCGGCTCCGGCCCCGTCGCAGGGCGGCGCCAAATAGCCTGCCAAATTTGCATCAATACTTGACGAACAATCGCTCCGGCGCACGTCAGCGCCGGAGCGATTGCGCCTGGCAAATTATCCTGGCCACATTCGCTCATCGATGCGGCCCGCCGAAAAAGGCGAGCCGGCAGCAACGCCAAACGAAGTGAGTTAGCCCAGGATCGACGAGATGCCGAAGCCGAGGGTCGCGCTGACAACGGCCTCGATCGTTTGAAACTGGATTCCCGTCAATTCATGACTGACATAAGGAAATAGCACCTGGCCGAAAGGCAGCATGAGCGCCGCCACAAGCGCAACGCACAGCAATCTCATGAGCAGAGCCCTGTCGAGCACCGTGTCCTCCCCCCGCTTTTTTCCGATTGTGCACGCCCGGTGCGGCCCGGGCAACCTCAGATCTTCAGTGCGTCGTCGATCGGAACCCTGTAGCCGTTCGCCAGCCGATTGGTCTCGTTCGCCATTCCCACGACCGCCATCAGCTCGCCGAACATGGCCTCACTCATCCCGGCCCTGCGGGCGGCTTCCGTGTGGGTTGCAATGCAATAGGCGCAGCCATTGGTGACCGACACGGCCACATAGATCATTTCCTTAATGAGTGGATCGAGCGTACCGGGCGCCATCACCTCTTTCACGCTTTCCCAGGTTCGCTTGAGAGTCTTTGGATCGTGCGCGAGGTATTTCCAGAAATTGTTCACGTCGGGAACGTTGCGGGTTTTCTTGATGTCGTCGAAGACCGCGCGCACCTGCGGTAAAGCATCGGCATATTCGACTGGCGGGGGTGTCGGCATGAGGCACTCCGGGTTTAGCCGTCATGCCCGGCCTCGGGCCGGGCATCCACGTTTTACGATATCGGCTATTGTTGAAGACGTGGATGGCACACGCAACTCGGGCCTGCCCGAGTTGCGCAAATTTATTTGTTGCCGCAAGTCGGGTATACCCGACTTGTGGTGACAAGCCCGGCCATGACGAACAACCGTGGGAATATTCATGCCAAAGACCCCTGACTATTTTGCCGGAAAGACCATCATCATCACCGGAGCTGCAAGCGGCATCGGCCGGGCCACGGCGCTCATTTTCGCGCGCGAGAAGGCAAACGTCGTGTGCGCCGACATCGATGAGAACGGGGTCAAGGAAACGGCGGAAAAGGTCAACGCCATCGGCAGCCAGGCGCTGGCGCTCACCATCGACGTCACCAAGCGCGGTGCGGTCAAGGACATGGTGCAGCTCGCCATTGACGGCTTCGGCACCGTGCATTTTCTGTTCAATTCGGCCGGCGCCGCCCTCAGACGCGCCAAATTCCTCGAGATCGACGACGATCTGTTCGACAGGACCTTCGACCTCAACGTCAAGGGAACGCTCTATCCCATGCAGGAGGTCCTGCCGCACATGCTCGCCAACAAGTTCGGCGTGATCGTCAACATGGGCAGCATGTCGCATCGCCGCGGCGGCCCGGGATCATCGGTGCATTAAGCCGCCGCCAAGGGCGCGGTGGTCACGATGACCATGGGGGTCGCGCGCGAGTTCGCAACGCAGGGCATTCGCGCCCTCTCGATTTCGCCCGGGCCGGTCCGTACACCGTTTCAGGCAGCGGCCAGCAGCTCGCCCGAGCTCGTCCAGCGCTTTCTCGACGACGTGCCGATGAAGCGCTTCGGCGAGCCAGAGGAGATCGGCGAGCTGGTACTGTTCATGTGTTCGGATGCCTGCACCTTCATGACCGCCGATACTGTTTACGTGAATGGCGGCGGCGGCTGGCGCTGAAAAGCCAATGCGCGGGCGTGGACCCGCGCATTGCACTCGTTTTCTTCCGGCATTCTAAGCCGCGACGTTTAGCAAACTTGCGTTCTCCAGCTCCAGCATGGCCGCCTTCTTTGCGTTGGCCATCAGCTCGGCCACCGGGACCGTCGCCATCTCGTTCTCGCGCACAAGCGGGAGGCGCAGATGCGGTGCCTCGCGGAACCAGACGTACTCGTAGACGTGACCGGTTTCGGAATGCTCGACGGCAATCGTCCGGCCGTGAATCTTGATGCCGAAATCGCGCACGCATCCCTCGGTCGCAAGCTTGGGCGACTGCAAGCCGAAAATCCGATGCAGGACGGCGTCGATTTCGGTCGGGAAGAACGGCTTGTGCATCATGGCTGTCGCGCCGAGCTTGAACGCCTCGCGTTCGCGCGCAGCATTGTACTCGCCGGAGATCATCACGACTTTTGCCTGGGGGTTTGCCTGCATCAGCTTGGCAAGCGTCGCGTAGCCGTTCAGTCCGGGCATGTTGACGTCGAGGAACACCACGTCGAAGGTCTCGGCGTTGCATCGTTTGACGGCCTCGGCACCCGAATGCGCCTCTTCGATGTTCAGGTGAAAAATTGAACTCGCCAGAACCTTGCGCATCACTTTCAGCGCGACTGCTGAATCATCGACGAGCAATATCTGCATCGGCGTTGACACGCGCTGATAGGTCGAAAGGATCGCCGCGATCTCCTTGTTGCCGAACGGCTTGGTGAGGAATTCGTAAGCCTCCAGCTGGCGCGCGAGATCGATGCAACGCCGATTGGCTCGCCCCGAAATCAGCGTCACGAACGTCTTGTTGCCGGCAATGCGTGCCGCCCACAGCGCATCCATGCCGCCCATCGTCGGCATGTGAACATCGATGAATGCCAGGTCGACTCCATGGTCGAGCGCCTGCAGACATTCCACGCCGTCGAAAGCATGAATAAGGTTCGCAACGTATTCCGGCGGCAGCGCGTCGCGAATAAGTTGGTGAACCGTATTCGCATCGTCAGCGATGAGCACTTTCGTCTGTTTTTGTTGCATCAAAAATACCCTCTATCAGCCCCCACCGGCACTAAAATGCGGGCCGACCCAAATCGTTCAAGGTCGAGACCAGGGCTGACGAGTTCCTGGCTAATTTGTGCTTGGATAAGTGAAACGATTTTGAGTCAATTCATCGTCGACTGGCGCCACGCGATTGGCGCCGCATTAATGTTCCTACGCCCGTACCTCGAAAAAGTTGCGCTACTTTGCCGGAGTCGCCAGCAGCTCGCGTTTGCGCCGGATCTACACTGCCAAAACCTGGGCGCCGCCTGGGGCGCTTATAGCGTCGCGAGTAGCGGTGGCGCCCGATCAACACGTGGCGGCCCACTTGGGCGGAAGCCTCCCGCTGACCGGGCATGATACGTCCTAACAATCGCGTGACGCGACGGGAATAACCGTGCTCCGGCACAGTTTGTCCATTTAGAATAAAATTCGGCACATGGATGCCGGCATCCCCGGGGGAAACATCATGCAAAAGGTCACGTTTGTCGTATTTGCCACCGCGGCCTGGCTCGCCGGCCCTGCCCTTGCGCAGCAGCCGGCGCCGGCCGGCCCGCCGGTCGGACCCGACTGGTCGAAGATCGAGGTGAAGACCTTTGATCTCGGCAACCGCACCTACATGCTCGAAGGTTTCGGCGGCAACACGACGATCGCTGCCGGCGAAGACGGCGTCATCATGGTGGACGGCCAGTTC
>Ga0310811_10013754_pt1 | contig 10549 bp, 14 predicted proteins | sample YCmetagenome_FD_207642 | JGI IMG/M metagenome (GOLD analysis project Ga0310811, IMG submission 207642) | Soil microbial communities from experimental microcosm in Duke University, North Carolina, United States - YC | ecosystem: Engineered > Artificial ecosystem > Soil microcosm > Unclassified ... | reverse complement strand
ACCGCCTCACGCGGTCCCCCTACTCATATGTCGTGACCGCTCAGCTGTCTCCGGATTCCTTAGGTCGTGCCCCTGGACCGGGGCGGGTTCGCCTGCGTCCTCGGCGGCCAGGACGGGGCCACCTTGTACATCACGGCCGCCGAATGGCGGGGCATGACCGACGCCGAGATGGTCACCCCGGGCAGCGGGCGGGTCCTCGCCGTCGACGTCGACGTCCCGGGCGCCGGCTGGCCGTAACCCGGGACGGCCCGCCTCAGTCGCCGAGCGGTTCGTAGTCGAACCAGTCGAACCGCATCGTCCCGGCGGCGGCGTACATGCCGATCACCCGGCCGGTGAACCCGCCCGCGACCTCCGTCGACAGGTACCTTCCGTCGAGTTCGGCGAGCACGCTGAACGAACCGTCCGGTTCCTCCATGCCGAGGTGCAGCATGTCTGGCTCCCTGAGCGGATGGTCCAGGCCGGGCGGTGCGGCGTGCGCCTCGACCCGCAGCACGGCCGGCCCCGCGGGCACTAGCCGGGCAGTGACCATCTGCCGCAGCGGCCCGATCCGGGCGAGCACGCTCACCTGGCCGTCGGCCAGTTCCACCGCGTAGTAGTGCCGCTCGTCCAGGCGGACCGCCAGGCCGCCGCGCCCTGCGCCGGCGTCGGCCAGCACCCGCACCTGGCAGGACAGGTGCTGCTGACGACGGCCGGCGAACATCACGTCAGGCTCGTCGGGTGACGCCCCGCGCGCGTGCAGGGTGAGCCATCCGGGGGTCTCGGTCGTGGAGCAGTTCGCCGCTGGCCGTGCGCGCAGCGAGACCCACTGCGGGTGCAGGTCGGTCGCATCGAAGTCGTCGCGGGCCGGCGGCGCGCCGGCTGGCTGCGGCGGCCAGGCCGGCGCGGGCATGGCGGGTTTTACCTCGCTTGGGTACGGCCAGCCATCGGCCCAGGTCACCGGCACCAGGTACGTTTCCCGGCCGAGCGTGTGCCAGCCGGGAGTGCCGCCGCGTGGCCGGACCCCGAGCAGCACCATCCACCATGACCCGTCGGGTGCCTGGACCAGGTCCGCGTGCCCGGTGTTCTGCACCGGACGGGAGGTGCTGCGATGGGATAGCACGGGGTTCGCCGGACACGGCTCGAACGGTCCGTCGGGTGACACGCTCCGGGCAACGCTGACGCAGTGGCCCCGGTCGGTGCCGCCCTCCGCGATGAGCAGGTACCAGAAGTCCCCGATCCGGTACAGGTGCGGTGCCTCCGGGTACTGTGCTCCGGGCGTGCCCGACCAGATCCGGCGCGGTGCGCCGAACACCTCCCCGGTCTCCGGGTCGATGCGTACCTGCTCGATCCCGGCGTAAGTGCACCAGCAGCGGCCCTCGTCGTCCCAAGCGATGTCGGGGTCGATGCCCTTGACTCCCTCGATGGTCAGCGGACTCGACCACGGCCCCGCGGCGTCCGTCGCGGTGACCACCGTCGTGCTGCCCGTGGCGTCGGCGACGATCAGCCAGAACCGGCCGTCGTGGTGCCGCAGCGTCGGCGCGTAGACACCGCCGGACGAGGGCGTCTCCGCGGGCAGCGGCCAGTGCCGCGCGTTGCCGAGCTGCTCCCAGTGCACCAGGTCCCGGCTGTGGAAGACGGGCATCCCGGGGAAGTACTCGAAGCTCGAGCACGCCAGGTAGTAGTCGTCGCCGACCCGGCAGATGCTCGGATCGGGGAAAAAGCCCCCGATCACCGGGTTGGCGAACGTCCCGCCGGGCCATCCGTCCGCGCCGGACTCGCTCATCCGATCAGCTCCCTTGGCTGTCGCACCCTTTGGTTATCGCACCGGCGGTTCACTGCTCGCCGAGGTTTGCGGCGACGGTCGCGCCGAGTTCGTAGCACTGCTGGGTCACGTCCTTGCCCACCGGGCCGACAGCGGTGACCGGCTTGACCACCTGCGCCCAGCCAAGCCCCGCCGCGATGGACTCCACGGCGCGCACCGCACCGGTGGTGTCGTTGTCCCCGTGCACGTACAGGCCGTAGGGAGCCCTGACCTTGGCCTGGAGGCAGGGGTAGTAGACCTGGTCGAAGAAGTGCTTGAGCGCGCCCGACATGTAGCCGATGTTCGCGGGCGTCCCGAGGACGAAACCGTCCGCCGCCAGCACGTCCGGCACGCCGGCGGCGAGGGCGGGCACGACCGTGACGTCCACGCCGGTGAGCTCCGGGTCATGCGCTCCCGCCACGACCGCTTCGAGCATCGCCTGCACCGCGGGCGACGGGGTGTGGTGGACGATAAGCAGGCGCGGCACGCACCCTCCTCCGCTCGCGGTTCGCGGGCCGGCATGGCCGGCCCCTGCTGGCTCATCCTGCCGTCCAGACCGTCGTTACCCTACGCTGGACAACCATGATGTCGTCAACGGGACAGCCGATCGACGGGGCCTCGGCCAGCGAACTGAGCGCGCTTGAGGCACTGCACACCACCCCCGCCCGCCGCTACCTCTCACCCGAGCCGATCCCCGATGAAGTGGTGCCTGGCCGCCCGGGCCTACGGCATCGGCACGTCGCTCACCACCCTCTACGGCGGCCACGAGGACGAACTGCGCGAACTGCTCGGCCTGCCCGAGGACGCGCTGACCATGGCCTTGATCCCGATGGGATACCCGGCGCAGGGCCGGTGGGCGCAGCCGAGGCGCCGCCCGGTCGAGGAGGTCGTGCACTGGGGCCGCTGGGGCGCGACCCGTCCCCGGTCTGAATGACGGGAGCTTTAGCGGCCTGGGCTAGGCCAGCGTGTCCAGGTGGTACCGGATGACGTCGGCCAGGCGGTCCGGCGTCCACTGCTCGGGGCGCAGGGCCGCGTGCAGCACGAGCCCGTCCACGAGCGCGTAAAGGCGCTCCGCCTCCAGGTCGGCATCCCGTCCCGGCCCGAGCACGTCCGGTATCAGCCGGCGGACCAGTGCGCCCAAGTCGTCATACACCCTCGCGTTGAGGTCGTGCAGGGCCGGCTCGGCGACCGCCTTGCCGACGAACGCGAGCCAGATCTCGTGCTCCACCCGCGATTCCGGCGTGAGCGGTACCAGCTGGTGCAGCACCCGTTCCAGCACGTCTCGCGGGTCACCGGACGTGTCCAGGTCGGCGAGCCGGGCACGCATTCGCCGCTCCACCTCGCCCAGGGAGAAGGCAAGCAGTTCGGCCTGGGTCGCGAAGTAGTGCCGCAGCGAGCCCATCGACAAGTCGGCTTCGCGGGCGACCGCCCGCACCGAGACGCCTTCGATGCCGTCACGCGCGACCACCCGGAAGACGGCGTCCACCAGCTGGGCGCGGCGGCGGGCGTGGGTACCGGGGTCGGCCGTGCGAACCATGCGCTCATTTATAGCACGGCCGTGCTATGTTTGGCGGGTGATCTACGCGATCGTCGCCTGCGAGATCGGGTTCTGGCTGGTGCTCCTGGCCGGGCTCGCGCTGCGGTACCGCTGGGGCCTGCGCCGGTCCGGCGGGGTCGTCCTCGCCTGCGTGCCGCTGGTTGACCTGGCGCTGCTGGTGTTTACGGTGCTGCACCTGCGGTCCGGGGCGGAGATCGGGCCGATGGACGGCCTCGCGGCGGTGTACCTGGGTGTCTCCGCCGGCTTCGGCAAGCCGATGCTGGCGTGGGCCGATGCCCGGTTCGCGCACCGGTTCGCCGGCGGGCCGCCTCCGGTGAAGCCACCGAAGGCGGGGCCGGCGCACGCGCGGCGCGAGCGTCGCATGTGGTACCGGCACCTCTTCGCCTTCGCGGTTGGCGCCGTGCTGCTGCGCGCCGGGGCCGGGTTCGCCGGGGACGGGTCGGGTCCGCTGCTCACCTGGATCCCGCGCTGGGGCGTAGTGGTCGCGATCGACTTCCTGTGGAGCTTCAGCTACACGTTCTGGCCCCGGCGTCCCGGCACCTCATGAAAGGCCCGGCCGACGTTGTCCTCGCCGTGGCTGGTGCCCTCGTACTTGGAAAGGTCCTCGTTGGTCCCGACCAGCCGGAATACCTGACCTCCCGGGGCCTGGAAGTACAGGTGCGGATCAGGGACGTCGAGCACCCTGACGCCGAAGGCGACGATTGCCTGCCGCGTTTCCGCGACGTCGTCGGCCTGCAGCTCCAGGTAGGTCGCTTTCAGGAAATCGTCCTCGCCGAGGAGCGCGTCTTCCTCTTCGTAGAGGAACGCGATGTAGAAGCTGCCGCCTAGGCGAATATCGTCCTTTTTATCGCCTTCCCGGATGATTTCGCCGCCCAGGACATCGCGGTAGAACTGACGGACCCTGTCCCGGTCCGCTAGGGCGACTCGAACTGCCGAGTGGGTGCCGAAGGTTACCTTTGCCATGATCACTCCTTGACCGCGAGGATTCCTTTATCGTCCTGACTGGTTAGACACATCTTCGTCGCTGACCCGGGCGGTCGCCGCCGAACCCGCGCCGGCTGGACCGGGCGGTCGGCGCACCGGACCGCCTAGCTTCCTGGCAGCGGGGTGTCTACCCATAGAGAGCATCAGAGGCAGCGGCGGACGGGGAGGAAGACTGTGAGCACCGAGCTCATCGAACGGGCCCGTTCTGGAGATGAAGAAGCCTTCGCGCAGCTGGTCGGACCGTACCGGGGAGAGGTGCAGCTCCACTGCTACCGGTTCCTCGGCTCGCTCGCCGACGCGGAGGACGCGCTGCAGGAGACCCTCGCCGCCGCCTGGCGGGGACTGTCCGGGTTCGAGGGCCGGGCGTCCTTCCGCACGTGGCTGTACCGGATCGCCACCAACCGCTGCCTGAACGCGCTGCGCACGGCCCGGCGGCACCCGGCCACCGACCTGCCGCCGCTTGACGTCGCCCCGCCCGAGCCGACACGCCGCGGCGAGGTGGTCTGGCTGGGCCCCTACCCCGACGTGCTGCTCGCCGACCTCCCCGACACGGCGGCCGGGCCGGAGGCCCGCTACGAGGCGCGCGAAGCCGTCTCCCTCGCGTTCATCACGGCGCTGCAGCTCCTCCCGCCGCGCCAGCGCGCCGCCTTGATCCTGTGCGACGTGCTCGACTTCCCCGCCCGTCAGGTCGCGGAGATGCTGGACGCCACCGAGCAGTCGGTCGCCAGCGCGCTCAAGCGGGCCCGGGCGACCCTCGCCCGCGAGGCACCCAGGCAGGACCAGCCAGCGGCGGCGCACTCGCCGGCCGAGCAGGAACTGCTCGGCCGGCTGGTGCAAGCGTTCGAGAACAGCGACGTCCAGGCGCTCGTCGCGCTGATGACCGACGATGTCTGGGTGCGCATGCCACCGCTGCCGCTGGAATACCAGGGCAGGGAACTGGCGGCCCGGTTCTTCGGCACGATCGCCTTCCGCGGCGGCCGCCGCTACCGGCTGGTGCCCACCCGGGCGAACGGCCAGCCCGCGTTCGGCGTCTACCTGCTCGACCCGCTCACGGGGGTCCCGCACGCGTTCGGCCTGTTCGTCATCACGTTGGCGGGCGACCGCGTCAGCGCCGTCACCCGGTTCGACAGCGGGATCTTCGGCGACTTCGGCCTGCCGCGGACCCTCACCGCCTGACCCGGCCCCGCTCATCGTGACAGCCTCGGCGCCGCGTCACGCCGTGCTGTCGCCCGGCACGCCCGAGGTGGCGCGGCCCGGCCGCCTGGTCCCGGGGAAAGCCCGCACCTGCCCGGGCACGGGCCGCGTTCCCTGGCCCGGCATGACCAGCCGCCGCCAGGCGGTGGCGAACCGCTCCCGGTCCTCCTCCTCGCCGCCGCACGCGGTGATGATCGCGTCGATGACTTCGAAGCGCTCCGGGAGGGCGCGTCCGCCCAGGACCCGGCACATCGTGGAGGCGGCCGGCCGCCCGTTGCAGGCGCGCGCCATGTCCCGGTAGGACGGGTTGCCCGCCCAGGTGCGGAACTGGCGCAGGGCCTCGATGAGCTCGGCCGCGTTCCTGATGCGGCTGGGATCGGGGCGCAGGCTGCAACCGGGCTCGTCCTGGGCGGGGTGGCCGAGCGCGTGGCGCTCCCGCCGCGGCCGGGATTCGTCGAACGCACTGGCCGCCTCGTCGTGCAAGACCTTGGCGCGGGCCAGGTCCTCGGCTGCCTGCCGCGTCATGGCCTGCGCTTTCGACCGCTCCGACATCGCGAGCTGGTAGAGGGCGATCGCTTCTTCCATGCAGGCCCGCGCGGCCTCCGCCGCGGCGCGGACGTCACCGGAGGCGGCGGCGCCCTCGACCAGCCGGCGCATCAGGTCCATGCTGACCTCCGCGCCGTGCGCCGGCCCGGTGCGCCGGTGCCGGGCAGCGCCCGGCAGGGTGGCCGCGGCCGGCTGCCTCTCCTCGCTGACGTCACCGCTCACTGGTGCCCCCAGCGGGCCGGACAGCGCCCTGCCGGCGCGCCAGCGGGGTCAGCTGGGCCAGGGCGCCGCTTCCGGCAAGCACGGCGATGGCGCCGGACGGGCCGTACGCGGCCCATCCGGCGATAGCGACGATCACGATGATGACGACGGTCACCGCGACGCGCGGCCATACCCCGGGACGGGGCCTTGTGACAAGTCTTATGGACAACTGCATTGCTGCCCTCCGGATATTTATGTTGATGACTGCTCGCTGATCGCAGCGCCTTTGGCGCGGGCTGGCTGCGGAAATGCCACTAGTCCCGGCATTTAGGTCAGACTAGTGCGGGTGCTGATGGATCACTGTAACGGTGAAGAAATTGGGTCGCCACCCAGAACGCCAACGTTGGCGAGATTGGTACGCCACCCAGAACGCGCACGTTGCCGATGGCAATTCGTTGAACCGGACAGCGCGTGGGGTATGCGGCGAAATGCGCATGAATTGGGTTCGCTAATCGAGAATTTTCAAGCACCGCGTAGCCATCCGTTTCGAGGCGTGCAATAGCGTCGCGAAGCGTTGCTCAGCGTTGCTGCACTTGCAGCTGACTAGTTAAAAGGGGCAGTATCGGAACGGACACCTAGTCCCCGAACGCGCCCTTTCCGGTGAAAGGGCGCAATCCGGGCACTCCGGAGATTTCTGCTTGTTGGCGCGGGCTGGCTGCGGAGAAACGGGCGTCACCCGGGGAGCCGGGACCGGCAAGCGATGCGCACGGTACGGCTCCCCGGCACCTACGCACCCAGGAAGCCGCGTACCTCTTCGGCGAGCACCGCCGGGAACTCAAGGGGCGCGAAGTGCCCGGCCCCCTCCACGAAGCGGAGCCGGGCCTGGCTGAAGAACTCATCGATCCGGTCCGACCACTGCCGCGGGAACAGCGGGTCGAACTCCGGCCACAGGATTGAGGTCGGCACGGCGAGCCGCTCCGCAGGCGACGGCGTGACCTCGGCGGCAGCGGCCGTCGACGTCCCCGCGCCCGCCCGGTACCACTGGATCGAGGCGGTGAACGCGCCCGGGGCGCTGTAGACGGAGACCAGGTGCTCAAGGTTCTCGGACGAGAGCGAGAACGACGGCCCTGACCAGTGCGACCAGAAGTGCCGCAGGTACTCCCGGACCGCCGCGGTGTTGCCGTCGATGAGCGCTACTGACAGCGGCAGCCGGTGAAATTGCTGGTACCAGAATTCCCGCAGCGGCACCGGTCCGAAGATCCGCTGCCCGATCCCCGGCAGTGGCGGGGTGATGACGAGTGCGCTGACGAGGTCGGGCCGCGACCGGGCCAGGGCCTGCGCGATCCTGCTCCCGATGTCGTAGCCGACGACGACCGCCTGCGCGAGCCCGAGCGAGGTCATCAGGTCCGCGACGCTCCGCGCCTGCGCCGCGCTGCTGTACTGCGACGCGGGGTCGGCCTCGAGCTTCGTGGAGTGGCCGAAGCCGCGCAGGTCGGGAACGATGGCCGAGCACCCGGGCAGCAGCGGCACGAGGTCCCGGTAGTCCGTGCGGTCCCCGGGCCACCCGTGCAGCAGCACGACGGGCGGCCCGTCTCCCGTTACGTCATACGCCAGCGAGAACCCGTCGATCGCCATAGCAGCATCTTCTCGCAACCGCGACCTAGCCGATACCCGGCCCGGCGCGCGTGGGTAACGACACCTTCTCGTACACCGCGACCTGGCTGGTGCTCGTGGCGTCGAACGGCGCCTTGTCCCAGCCGGCCCACCGGGACGCGAGCCGGAACCCGGCCAGCCGCGCCATCAGGTCAAGCTCCGACGGCCACACGTACCGGTAGGGCGCGGAACTCCGCCGCCACTGCCCGTCGATCAGCGTCCAGTGGTGCGAGGACGTGATCTGCCCGACCGGGTCGTCGATCGTGTCGATCCCGACGTGGCCAGGGGAGACGTCGAAGACCCGCCCGAGTTCGCCGGAGGGCAGCCCGGAAACGGCGGGGAGCCCCACTTCCACGACGAACAGGCCGCCGGAAACCAGGTGCGCCGCCGCGTTCGCGAACACCGCCACCTGCTCGTCCTGCGTGGTGACGTTCATGATCGTGTTGAACACCAGGTACACCAGCGAGAAGACCCCGGGCACCCGCGTCGAGGTCATGTCCCCGATCGTCACGGGCACGGCCGCCGCGCCGGGCTTGCTCCGCAGGACAGCCGCCATGTCCGGCGAGAGCTCGATCCCGGAGACAGGCACGCCGCGCTTGCTCAGCGGGAGCGCCACCCGCCCGGTGCCGATCGCGAACTCAAGCGCCGCCCCGTACCCGGCGAGCGAGGCGAGCACGTCAATACAAGGCCCGAGCACCTCGGGCGCGAACATGTCAGCACTTGTCGAGTCGTAGACGGACGCGATCTCCGGTCCCCACAGCACGGTAGCCATATGTGCCATCCTCGCGTAGTTGCACGGCCACCACCGAACGAATTATCAAGGCGGCACAGGGTCAAACAACCCGGGCGACGTATTGCAGCGCCGCGGCACCCACGGGCGCGGCGACGAGCAGCCCGCAAATCCCCAGGTTGATCACCCGGTACCGCAAGAAGACAGCCGCGAACTCCCGTAGCAGCGCGCTCGGCCGGTAGTACCCGGCGACCCGTGCCCCGGTGACCTGCCCGCGGATCCCGAGCCGCCGCGCGAGAAGGGCGGCGCGAAACGCGTGGAAGTCACTGGTCACGACCGTCACCCGGGCACCCGGCCGGAGGTCGTCGATGATCGCCTTGCTGAACAGCAGGTTCTCTTCGGTGGTGCGGGACTGGTCCTCGAGCAGCAGCCGGTCAGCGGGAAACCCGCGTTCCACCAGGTGGGCCGCCATCGCGGACGCCTCGGAGCGGCGCTCGTCATCGCCTTTGCCGCCGGAGAGGATCAGCATGGGCTGGAAGCCGGCGGCCTGCCGGTCGAGGGCCGCCCATACCTCGCGGCCCCGCTCCAGCCGGCTGGCGAGCAGGGGCGGCACCCCGCCGTCGGGCCGCAGCCCGGCGCCGAGCACGATCACGAAGTCCGCCCCGCCGGTCCGCGCGACGAGCCCGTACACGAACGCGTAGCAGACGTACGACACGAGCAGGAACGACACGTACCCGAACCCCAGGTTGGCAACGGTGGCGAACAGCGACAGTTCCACGTCCCCGGCCCGGTCCGCGACGATATCGAGCCCGATCACCACGAAGATCGCCGCGCCCGCGAACAGCGACAGCAGGTTCCCCGGCCGGAAGCTCTCCCGCCGGATCATCGTCACCCCGTTCGCCAGCAGCACGCCCCCGATCAGCAGCGGGCCGACGGCCACGGCGAGCAGCAGCAAGACGAGCAGCAGGTGCGCCGGCCGCCCCGGCGCCCCGGCGAGGTGCTCGACAACCCCAAGCGCGCCGAGCGCAAGCGCCAGCCCGAGCAGGACCGCATTGCCAAAGGACCGAGGCTCAACGAGCACCCTGACCACGAACGCGGCGAACACCAGCCCGGCAAGCCCAAGCGCGACCACCCTTTAAAGCTACCTACCCCCGCTGAACCGCCGCTGAGACGAACCTCTGCGCTAGTCCCACCACAGGTGCACTACCTCGGCGTCGATCAGGCTCGCGGCAAGCTGGGCAAGGGTGTCCGCCTCGTACCGGCCGTCAACGCCGTCGGCGCAGTACTCGGCGTACTCCCAGGCGAGTTCAAGCGCACCGGCCTGGGTGTGCGGAGGCCGCGCGATGTCCAGCTCCAGCCCGTCGCTGGTCAGGCTGGCGAGTTCCGCCCCGTACCGTTCACCCCAGTACCGCAGCACCGCCGCGTGCACGGCGGGCGCCGGGCAGTGGAAGAAAGCGCGCTTCAGCCGGACCCGGCAGCTCAGCGCCGCCGCGCGAAAACGTCGGCTTACGGTGCAGTGCGGGCCTTGGCCGCGTAGGCCACGCAGCCGCGCATGGTCAGCGTCAGCGGGAGGCGCAAGGTGGCAGCCGTGTCCGTCGCGGCCGACTCGCTGAACCCGTGGATCCGGAGGTAGGCCGCGGCGTCGGCGGCCGAGGAGAGGGTGCGCAGGGGACCGTCCCAGCGCTCCTCCCACACCCTGTCCCCAGGAGCGCCGAAGGCCGACGCCACGATCGCTGCCGCGTCCTCGCCGTCAAACGGGGACGCGGCGCCCCAGCCGGGGATGACATCCGACAGCTCAGGGCCGCTGTCCCGGTTCGGTGCGCAGGCGGCGAACAGCCCGCCAGGGCGCAGCACCCGCCGCGCTTCCCGGACCGGGACGAGCGGGTCGGTGTAGTGGTACAGC
>Ga0310811_10013752_pt1 | contig 10549 bp, 10 predicted proteins | sample YCmetagenome_FD_207642 | JGI IMG/M metagenome (GOLD analysis project Ga0310811, IMG submission 207642) | Soil microbial communities from experimental microcosm in Duke University, North Carolina, United States - YC | ecosystem: Engineered > Artificial ecosystem > Soil microcosm > Unclassified ... | reverse complement strand
CATTGTCGCGGCGCCACGCCAGGCCGGTTTCCACCAGCGGCGTCTTCTGCGCCAGCATCGTGTAATCGACGCCGGGGCGTTTCAGGTTCGACACGGATTGTGGCACAAGCGCGATGCCCATGCCGGCAGAGACCAGGCCGATGATGGTCTGCATCTGGATCGCTTCCTGCCCGATGTGGGGCGTCAGCCCGGCCTCGTGATAACAGGCGAGGATCGCGTCGTGAAATGCAGGCGCAATGCGGCGCGGGAAAATAATCAGCGGCATGTCGGCCACGTCCTTCAGCGTCGCCTTGCGCTTGCCGCGCAGTGCGCGCAGTCCTTTGGGCGCAGCGAGGATCAGCGGTTCCGCGATCAGCGGCAAGTAGTCGAGCTCGGCTTTCACGCGTTCGGACAAGGGCGGAATCAGCAGGCCGACGTCGATGCGTCCCTGCATCAAATCGTCGAGCTGCACGTCCGTGGTGGCCTCCCGCAACTCGATCGCGACATCCGGATACGCAGCGCGGAATTCGCGCAGGAAGGGTGGCAGCACGCTGTAGTCCGCGGTGGAGACGAAGGCGAGCGACAAGCGGCCCGAAGCACCGGCCGCGGTGCGTCGCATCAGGTCGGGCAAAGCCGCGGTCTGCTGCAGGATGCGCCGCGCTTCCGGCAGCAACGCGGTGCCCGCCGCCGTCAGCGATACGCTGCGGCTGGTGCGCTGGAACAGCGGCACGCCGCCGAGCGCCTGTTCAAGCTGCTGGATGGACTGCGACAGCGGCGGCTGGGTCATGTGCAGGCGATGCGCGGCGCGCCCGAAGTGCATTTCCTCGGCGACGGCGACAAAGTAGCGCAGTTGTCTTAGTTCGATATTCATGGCGTCAGTGATTGCATCCGTTTTTTCATCGATATGTTATGCATATTGATCAGCAGTGAATCATATATTTGACACGCAGGCTCGCGCAAGGCAATCTAGCCGCTCTTTTCCGTCGTCGATCGTTTTGCGCTCGCGCTTGCCGGTCAGCACTATCAACCTGGAGTCATCATGGCATTTAACCGTCGTTCCAAGAACATCACGCAGGGCGTGTCGCGCAGCCCGAACCGTTCCATGTATTACGCAATGGGCTACGAGAAGGAAGACTTCGACAAGCCGATGGTCGGCATCGCGAACGGCCACTCGACGATCACGCCATGCAACTCCGGCTTGCAGAAGCTGGCCGACATCGCGATCAAGACCATCAAGGAATCCGGCGGCAATCCGCAGGTGTTCGGCACCCCAACGATTTCCGACGGCATGTCGATGGGCACCGAGGGCATGAAGTTCTCGCTGATCTCGCGCGAAGTGATCGCCGACTGTATCGAGACCGCCGTCAACGGCCAGTGGATGGACGGCTGCGTCGTCATCGGCGGCTGCGACAAGAATATGCCGGGCGGCATGATCGCCATGCTGCGCACCAACGTGCCGAGCATCTACGTCTACGGCGGCACCATCAAGCCAGGCAACTGGAAGGGCAAGGACCTGACCATTGTGTCCGCGTTCGAAGCCGTGGGTGAATTCACCGCCGGCCGCATGTCGCAGGAGGATTTCGAAGGCATCGAGCGTAACGCCTGCCCATCGTCCGGTTCCTGTGGCGGCATGTACACCGCGAACACCATGTCCTCCTCGTTCGAAGCGCTCGGCATGTCGCTGCCGTATTCGTCCACGATGGCGAACCCAGACGACGAGAAAGTCGGCTCCGCTGCCGAATCGGCGCGCGTACTGATCGAAGCGATCAAGAAGGACCTGAAGCCGCGCGACATCGTCACGCGCAAGGCGATCGAAAACGCAGTTGCCGTCATCATGGCCACGGGCGGCTCTACCAACGCCGTGCTGCACTTCCTGGCGATTGCGCACGCGGCAGATGTCGAATGGACGATCGACGACTTCGAACGCATGCGCAAGAAAGTGCCGGTCATCTGTGACTTGAAGCCTTCCGGTAAATACGTCGCGACCGACCTGCACAAGGCCGGCGGCATTCCGCAAGTGATGAAGATCCTGCTGGACGCCGGCCTGTTGCATGGCGACTGCATGACGATCACCGGCAAGACGATTGCAGAAACGCTGGCCGACGTTCCTTCGACGCCGAACCCGAACCAGGACGTGATCCGCCCGATCAAGGATGCGCTGTACGAGCAAGGCCACCTCGCAATCCTGAAAGGCAATCTCGCGACCGAAGGCTGCGTGGCCAAGATCACCGGCCTGAAGAACCCGGCCATCACCGGCCCGGCACGTGTGTTCGATGACGAGTACTCGGCGATGGACGCGATCATGGCCAAGAAGATCAAGGCCGGCGACGTCGTCGTGCTGCGCTACCTCGGCCCGAAAGGCGGCCCGGGCATGCCCGAAATGCTGGCGCCAACCGGTGCGCTGGTCGGCCAAGGCCTCGGCGAATCTGTCGGCCTGATCACCGACGGCCGCTTCTCCGGCGGCACCTGGGGCATGGTGGTCGGCCACGTTGCGCCGGAAGCCTTCGTCGGCGGCACGATTGCATTGGTGGAAGAGGGCGACTCGATCACGATCGACGCGACCAAGCTGCTGATCCAGCTGAACGTGTCCGATGAAGAACTGGCGCGTCGCCGCGCCGCATGGAAGCAGCCTGCGCCAAAGTACACGCGCGGTGTGCTGGCGAAGTTTGCAGCGCTGGCGGCGCCGGCTAGCAAGGGTGCTGTTACGGGCTGACCGACCATTTCTGCACGTAAAAAAAGCCGGACATCTGTCCGGTTTTTTTTTGTTGAAATCTTGAGGGACGCGTTACGCTCATGAAGGCATGCATCGGCGGCAGCAATCATTTTTCAGCTTTTGCGGCCGTCTTCCAGCATCGGATGGATAACCGACGTGCGTTGCAATCAGTTTTCCATCAAAGGGGCAGAGTGTCAGCAAGTCGCATTATTCGCCTTCAACGCTGTTTTGCCTAATTCACTTCCTGGTAGTACTGCGGCGCCTCACGCCGGTCACGCATGCCGTAGTCGCGGACGACCCGCACAGCCCTGATACGGGACTCGGGAGGCAGCTTTGCTTTTGCTTTAAAGCCGTTCGCTGTTGCTTCATCGCGGAATGACATCAGAAGAATGAGATCGCCCGGCGTCAGTACCGCTTCGAAAATGTCCCAGGCCACAAGACCATCGCAGTCCGAGTAACCCAGCTCGGCGGCCAGTTTCGTCGGGCTGGTGTTCTTCGCTGTTTCGGAAGAGCGATTCGACTCGATCAAGAGCACCATCTTTGCGGGCCCCACCTCTGTTTCTTCCAAACGGTGATCGTCAATCACTTGCCCGCGCGGTGGCCGTGTATCGGAGACAATTTCGCCAACGCGAAGATGATAGTCCTCGAATACTTCAAAGCGACCCTTCTCCTGAACTTCGTGGTGCCTTGCTTCGGTCCGCCACCGTACCAGGGCTTTTTCGTCTGCCCATGACGATAGGGATAGTAGCCACCCTTCGCGAGTGAGACTCTTATATCGAACGTTGTCTATAAATCCTTTTACCTGCTTGAGTTCCGGCTTCAGCAACTTGGCATACCCAAGGTAGGCGTCCCATTGGGACGACTTGGGGTTGACTTCAAAGATGACTTCGAACATGACGATCTCCTTCAACCTTGCAGAAATTCCCGAGAGGTGCGGTAGAGCTCGACTCGACCTTCTTCCAAATGCATGAGGTGGCCTCCGCGGCTCAGCTTGACATCGCGCTTCAAGGGCGAACGAACAAAAGCGTTAAACAGCCACGCCGCATCTGCATCGGTGCAGAGGCTGTCCCAAGCGCCTCTGATAATGGCGATCGGTGCTGCGACAGCGCCGGGATCGTAGGCCAGCTTCCCGGCCCACGCTTCATAAATTTCCTGTGTAGGCCCAAGCGGAACTTTGACGGCGGGCGGAACATGAGTACGGCTTTCCGGATCTGTATCAAGATAACGTTCGCCCCACTCGGAAAAATGCCGTTCAAGCAAGACGGGCTGCTCACCTCGAGGCGTATCAGCGTTGAAACGCGTCCACTGCTCCTCCAGCGTTACGGACTTCCATGCCGGTAGGCGCGGCGCAGGTTGATCAGAAGAGCGATAGCTAATCGGTGCGAACAAGACGATTCGATCGACTTGGCCGGCTCTTTCGATGGCAGCGCGCCCTGCCGCCATGCTTCCCCAGGAGTGCGCCACGAGCGAGACGCGGCGACCGCCGTGGTGCGCAAAGATCAGATCAAGTGCTGCGACGACCTGAGGACCGGCGTCGACCGCGCGTCCCAGCGGTTTAGAAGCCTCGGATGGATATGCCATCTCCGCATAGCGGTCCGAGTAGCCGAATCCTAGAAAGTCAAGAGCCCATACGTGGAAGCCATGGTTGGCAAGATCGTCCCGCCATGACTGGCCGTCGAAGCGATGGGCTATCGAAAGTGCCGATGGGAAGGTTGCGCCGTGTATGTATAGAACAACGCCCTTGTCGCCCATCAAGGGAGCGAGATAGCGAAGGAAGAGTTTGCCTGGCCGGCCCGGTGCGTCGATGTGAAAGTGCAGCTCCCTTTCGTCAAGTTTTCGTACATTCATTAACGAAGCTCCTTGAACCCGAATCATTTTCGGCATTCCACCTGCGTCAGACAGTCAACGTCGGCGACGAAAGTGCGATCGCAGGCAATTCAAGAAGTTCGCTCTGAGCTGGAAGTCAAATGCTTCTGTGCAATGAAATCAGGATTTTGCAAGCATCAATGGCTTCTATGTGCAGTTCGGTTTCAACGGCATCGTGCCTGGCGGTCTGTCGCTACAACAAGAGCCGCAAGGGCTCTTGATATGCTGATCGCCTTTAGTGAAACAAAAAAGGCCGGAGTATCCGGCCTTTTTTGTTGCAAGTGATTTAATCTCAGTTCCTATTGAATAGCGTCCAATGCCTGGGACAGATTTCCAACGGTACGCTCAATGTTATGCAGCTTGTCCAATCCGAACAGTCCCACCCGGAACGTCTTGAAGTCATTCGGCTCATCGCACTGCAGCGGCACACCCGCTGCCGTCTGCAAACCAGCCGCAGCAAATTTCTTCGATGACTGGATGCCGTCGTCGGTCGTGTAACTCACCACCACGCCCGGCGCTTCATAACCTTTTGCCGCGACGCTCTTGAAGCCGCGTTCGGCCAGCAGTTTGCGCACGCGGTCGCCCAGTTCCTGCTGTTCGGCGCGCACCTTGTCGAAGCCGTAATCTTCAGTTTCCTTCATCGTGTCGCGCAAGATGGTTAGCGCGTCGGTCGGCATCGTCGTGTGATACGCGACGTTGCCTTGCTCGTAGGTTTCCATGATCTGCAGCCACTTGCGCAGGTCGCAGGCGAAGCTGGTGCTTTGCGTGGAGTCAATGGTTTCGCGCGCGATTTCGCTCAGCATGATGAAGGCGCAGCCGGCGGAGCCGCTCCAGCCTTTTTGCGGCGCACTGATCAGGATGTCGACGCCGGTCTTTTCCATGTCGACCCAGATCGTGCCGGAAGCGATGCAGTCGAGTACAAACAAGCCGTCCACTGCGTGCACGGCATCTGCAACTTTGCGCAGGTAGTCGTCCGGCAGCAGGATGCCGGAAGCGGTTTCAACGTGCGGTGCGAACACGACCGCCGGTTTGGTTTCCTTGATCGCAGCGACGACTTCATCGATCGGTGCCGGTGCGAAGGCAGCCTGCGGGCCATTCTCGACCGGACGTGCCTTGAGGATGACGGTACTGGAGGGAATGCTGCCGGTTTCCAGAATCTGGCTCCAGCGGAAGCTGAACCAGCCGTTGCGCAGCACCAGGCACGGCTTGTTGGTGGCGAACTGGCGTGCGACGGCTTCCATGCCGAAAGTGCCTGAACCCGGCATCACGATGGCGGAATGGGCGTGATAGACCTGTTTCAGGGTGCGCGAAATGTCGCGCATGACGCCCTGGAAACGCTTCGACATGTGGTTGACGGCGCGATCGGTGTAGACGACGGAATATTCGAGAAGGCCGTCGGGATCGACGTTGGGAAGTAGACCTGGCACGTTTGCTCCAGCAAGAAAATTAAATCGGGCAAGAAATGCCGCAAAAGCGAGATTGTACCGCGAGCCGGCTTTCCGAGCCGATGTTGCCAGTCTGGTATTGGGTGAGCTAAGAGGTACTTCCGGTGAGATGCGGGGCTTGTCGGGTGTTGCGTTGCCAGTCCTGCATTGACGTTTGGTCTAGCAGTAGATTTACGGCATTGCCGCTGCGCAATCCGCATGTTTTACTCGGGGCATGAATGAGAACACACCTATCCCATCTCTGAGTAACGACGACGAAGCGGAAGTTCATGCCATGTATGAAGCCGCCGGCATGTTCGACGATCGCACGCTGCTGGTGTTATCGACGGTATTGAGCGCGGTGCGCGCTGCCAACGATGGCGACATTGAAGCGCGCGACAAGTTGATGCGCGAGGCGGTCGAACAGTACGAAGCCTGCAGCCGCTTGCACTAGGACGCGTACGCCGCGTTCAAGCGAGCGCGATAAGGGTTATTTGCGGAAGGTCTTGTTCACGCGCTCGCGGCGCGCCTTGTCGAGCTGCTCGTGCGCCTTGCGCTTGTCCAGCCCCAGCATGCGTTCGATGAATTCGAACCAGATGAAGGCGACGAGGAACAGGCCCGCAATCCACCACCACGAGAGATTCACAAGCGGCCCGACTTCCAGATACTTGAGCACGGCGAGTGCGACGATCAGAATGATTAACGGCATGGCGTTTTTCCTTGTTTCTCCCTTGCTTGCCATCGCAGCATAGGGCGAAAGCAGAGGGCGGTCAACGGCTGCCGCCGCGGCATTCATGGTATTGTCGCGCCTGAGCCGCAGCCTCGTGACTGCGCCATATCGTTCGCTTTCCTGGGAGGAGAATCGCAATGAAATTATCCTGGCTGTTGTGTGGCGTACTCGCCGCCGGCGCTTCGAATGCTGCATTGGCGAATGCCGATTTGGCGAAGGCAAAGAACTGTATGGCCTGCCACTCGGTACAGAACAAGGTCGTCGGGCCTGCATTCAAGGATGTCGCCGCCAAATACGCCGGACAGAAGGGCGCGGAAGACAAGCTGGTGCAGAAAGTGCTGAAAGGCGGCGGTGGCGTGTGGGGCACGGTGCCGATGCCACCGAATACCCAAGTAAGCGAGGCGGAAGCGCGCACGCTGGTGAAGTGGATCCTGTCCCTCAAATAACTGCAGCTGCATAAAAAAAGCGCCCGAGGGCGCTTTTTTTATTTGGGTGTTCGGGATGGTTACTTGGTGATTTCCAGCACTTCCCGTTTGCCGTTCTTGAAGGTGTAGATGGTCAGCGTTCCGTTTTTCAAATCTCCCTTCGCATCGAAGGAAATGGGACCGCTGACGCCGTCGTACTGGATCTTTGCCAGCTCCGGCAGATACTTGGCCGGATCGGCGGACTTCGCATTCTGCATGGCCTTGGCCATGACCATCACGGCGTCATATACGTATGGCGCGTACAGCTTGACGTCGCTGCCGAACTTCTTCTGATACGCCGCACGGAAGGCTTCCATGCCTTTCTGATGCGCGGCATCCACGCCGCCCGCTTCCGCGCAAATCACCTGTCCGTCAGCCATGCCGGCGCCCGCCAGCGAGCCGAGCTGTGCGGTGCACACGCCGTCGCCGCCCATGAAATGCGTGCCGATGCCGAGCTGGCGCATCTGGCGCAGCATCGGGCCTGCTACGGCATCCATGCCGCCGAAGAAGACGGCGTCGGGATTCTTCGCCTTGATCGCAGTCAGGATCGCGTTGAAGTCGGTGGCTTTGTCGTTGGTGTACTGCTGCGAGACGATCTTGACGCCGGATTTCTTCACGCTCTTGCTGAATTCATCCGCGACGCCTTGGCCGTACGCGGTGCGGTCGTCGATGACCGCGACATTCTTGATCTGAAAATGCTGGATTGCGTAGCGGCCCAGCGCGTTGCCCAGCTGCGCATCGTTCGCTACCACGCGGAAGGCGGTATTGAATCCCTGCTGCGTGTACTTGGGGCTGGTGGTCGAAGGCGAAATCTGTGGAATGCCGGCGGTGTAGTAGATCTTCGAGGCCGGAATCGTGGTACCCGAGTTCAGATGGCCGATGACGCCGTTGACGTGCGCATCCACCAGTTTCTGCGCGACAGCCGTGGCCTGCCGCGGATCGGCGCCATCGTCTTCCGCCACGAGCTCAAAGCGCACCTTCTTGCCGCCGATCATGGTGCCCTTGGCGTTCAATTCATCGATCGCCATGCGCGCGCCGTTTTCGTTGTCCTTGCCGAGGTGGGCGACGGCGCCGGTCAGCGGGGCGACATGACCGATCTTGATGACTTGTTCCTGCGACCAGGCATTGGTCGCACATGCCAGCGCCAGCGCGCCAACGAGGGGAATCGTTTTCGTCGTGAACCGCATAGATTTATCTCCTGAAGATGGTAAAAATGCGAACGAGCTGCCACACTGGACGAACCGGTCAGCAAAACGGCACGACCTTACATCAGAAAAAACGGTAAGCAAAGTATTTTTGCGCTTTTTCCTGTGCTATTCCTATGCCCAAATTCCACACGCTCGATAAAGTCGACCGCAAGCTGTTGAACCTGCTGCAGAAGGACAACCAGATGCCGACGCGCACGCTGGCGGAGAAGCTGCACATTTCGCAGCCGACCTGCCTGCGCCGCATCCGCACCATGCGCGAGGCCGGCATCATCAGCGCCGACGTCGCGATGGTCGATCCGTTCGCGCTCGGCTACGGCATGCTGGCTTTTCTCGAAGTCTCGCTGGCCAATCAGGCCGATGAGCATATGCAGGCCTTCGAAGCGCGCATGGCGAATGAACCGGAGGTCATGCAGTGCTATTTCGTCTCGGGCGACTACGATTATTTTCTGGTGGTCCATGTGATCGACATGGATGCCTACTATCAGTTCGTGCGACGTGCGATTTCGGGATCAGGAAATGTCCGGCACTTTCAGTCGCGCTTCCCGATGAAGCGCGCCAAGTTCGATACGCGGATTGCGTTCGACGAGAAGGCAAACGAGGTGAGGGTGAGAGTGGGGAAATAATTGCCGCATCGCGGCGTGTGAGCGGTAATGCGCGGCACGTCGAAAGCGCGGAGCGGGTTGCCTCAAGCGGTAACCGACTGCGCGCCGGCAACGCCTTGCGGGCTGCGATACGGCATGCCGGTAAAGCGAAAATCCACATCCGGCTGGCGCCCCGAGACAATATCGGCAATCGCGCGGCCGGAACCGCAGCCCATGGTCCAGCCGAGCGTACCGTGACCGGTGTTCAGGAACAGATTGCCGAACTTCGTCTTGCCGATGTACGGCACATTGGAAGGCGTCAGTGGTCGCAATCCGGTCCAGTAGATCGGGTTGTCGTAGTCGCAGGCATCGGGGAACAGTTCGCGTGTGCGGCGCGTGATTGCTTCGCAGCGCGTCATGTTCAACTCGCGCGTGTAGCCGTTCAGTTCGCAGGTACCGGCGACGCGCAGGCGGTCGCCCAGACGCGAGAGCACCAGTTTGTAGCCGTCGTCGGTCAGCGAGACGGTCGGCGCCGCATCGGGATTCGTGACCGCATAAGTCGCCGAATAGCCCTTGCCCGGATATACCATCAGATCGATACCGAGCGGTTTCAGCAGTGGCACCGAGAAGCTGCCCATCGCCATCACGAACGCGTCGGCGCGCAGCACCTGGTGGCGGCCTTCCGGTGAAATGATTTCCACGCCGGTGATCCTGGCATGTGCACCGCTGCCTTCCGTCAGCAGGCGCGTGACGGTGGTGTTGAAGCGGAACTGCACACCGGCTTCGGTCGCCTTGGCAGCCAGCCCGGTGGTGAACTTATAGACGTCGCCGGATTCGTCGGTCGCGGTGAAGTCGCCGCCGACGATCTTGTCGCGGATGCTTGCTAGTGCCGGTTCGATGCGAACGACCTCATCGGCGCCGATCGTATTGCGCGGGCAGCCGAGCTCACGCATCAGCTTCGCCGCGGGCAGCGAATCCTCGAAATCCTTCTGATCCGTGTAGAAGTGCAGGATGCCGCGCGTCAGGTAATCGTAGGCAATACCGGTTTCCGCGCGCACGGCCTGCAGCGTCTGGCGGCTGTATTCGGCGATGGAAACAATCTGGCGGATGTTGTCGGCGGTGCGCGCTGGCGTGCACTCACGCAGGAAATTCAAGCCCCATTTCCACTGCAGCCATTCAGGGCGGAAACGAAACAGCAGCGGCGCATCCTCCTTGCCCAGCCATTTCAGGATTTTTCCCGGTGCAGCCGGATTGGCCCAGGGTTCTGCGTGCGAGACGGAAATCTGGCAGCCGTTGGCGAAACTTGTTTCCTGCGCTGCACCCGGCTGGCGCTCGATCACGGTGACGTCATGCCCCGCCTTGTGCAGGAACCACGCGGACGCAGTGCCGATGATGCCTGAACCCAAAACGATGACTTTCATTCTTCAATCTCCGAGCTTGATAACCAAACGCGCTTGCTGCGCCAACCCGGAGATTGTAGAAAGTTATCGATTGTTTAGGTATGCAATTTGACCGGAATATTTTTCAAATCGGCCGGAAATAGGCGTGCCGCCGTGCAAAAAGGAAAAAACGGCGCGAAAAATT
>Ga0310811_10013751_pt1 | contig 10550 bp, 12 predicted proteins | sample YCmetagenome_FD_207642 | JGI IMG/M metagenome (GOLD analysis project Ga0310811, IMG submission 207642) | Soil microbial communities from experimental microcosm in Duke University, North Carolina, United States - YC | ecosystem: Engineered > Artificial ecosystem > Soil microcosm > Unclassified ... | reverse complement strand
GCCAAGGTCGAAAGCACCCTCAGATCCGCCGGTCTCGGTCAGCAGGTCGACGACGCCATCCTTTCCATGAACCGGGCTGCCGAGGATGCCTCCAAGTCGGCGGCGCAGATTTTTCTAAAAGCCATCACTTCGATGTCGATCCAGGACGCCATGGGCCTCCTCAAAGGTAACGATAGCGCCGCCACACACTTCCTTCGTATCAAGACGAGCATCGACTTGACCGTCGCCTTCAAACCCATCATCGATAATTCCCTCCAGAAGACCGGCGCCACCAAATACTGGAACACCGTGATGACCAGCTACAACAAGATCCCCTTCCACAAAAAGGTGGAAACGGATCTGATAGCCTACTGCACCCAAAAGGCGCTCGACGGTCTTTTTTATGAAATCGCGCTGGAAGAAAAGGATATCCGCAAGAACCCCGCGGCGCGTACGACGCAGCTGCTGCAAAGCGTTTTCGGCAAGCTATAAAAAGCCGGCACCCGGCTGCGCGCGCTATAACCCCAACACCTGCTTGAGCCGGGCATACCCGCTCTTGCTGATGGGTATCTTTGCCCCGCCCCGCAACAGGGCGATCTGCTGGTCCTTCTCGTAAGGCTCGATACGCGTGACCTGCCGTACGTGCAGGATGTAGGAGCGGTGCACCCGGACGAAATCCGAGGAAGGAAGGCTTTGCTCGAAGAACGACATCGTTTTGTTCTTCAAAAAATTACCCTCCTTTGTGTAGATGCGGGCATAGTCATCCGCCGCTTCGATGTATTCGATGTCCTCGACGGGGATGATCTTGATCTTACCGTTGATCTTGACCACGACGCGTTCCTGTTGCTGGGGCGCTTCGGCGGCGGTTTCCAGCAGGGCGGGGGTCACCCCCGAGGGCTGGTGCTCGCGCCACTTCTGCAAGGCCTTGGCAAAGCGTTCTTTGCTAAAGGGCTTGAGCAGGTAGTCCACCGCGTGCGCCTCGAAGGCCTTGAGCGCGAATTCGTCGAAGGCCGTGGTGAAGATGACGCCCGGCGGTTGTTCGAGGAGCTCGAGCATCTCGAAGCCGTTGATCTTGGGCATTTGTATGTCGAGGAACAGCAGGTCGGGTTTGTGCTGCTGGATCGACTTTACGCCTTCGAAACCGTCGTTACACTCCTGCACGACCTGTATTTCCGGGTAGTCCCGGAGGTATTCCTTGAGCACGGCCCTGGCCAGCGGTTCGTCATCAATCAGTATGGCTTTGATCATGTATCTGTGGAATTTTGACAATAGTAGTGAATAGGTGGCCGGACACCGAGGTCTGCAGCAGGTCGCCCCGGGCGTATAACAAATACAGCCGGCGCTGTACCGAGTTCAGGCCGAAACCCGTTCCGCGGCGCGGGGACGAGGTTTCGGGGTCGAAGGGATTGGTGACCTCGATGACGAGGTCCTTTTGGACGGAGAGGGCGCTGATGCGGATTTCCACCTCCCCGGTCGTATCGTACAGGCCGAACTTGATCGCGTTTTCGACGATGGGTTGGAGCAACAGGGACGGGATGACGAAGTTGCGCGCTTCGTCGTCTACGGTGATGACCGTCGACAGGCGGTGACCAAAACGAACCTTTTCGATCTCCAGGTATAACTTCAGATATTCCAGCTCTTCAGACATGGGCACCCGCGTCGTCTCATCCGTTTTGATCGTCCCCCGCAGGAAGTCCGACAACTGCTGGATCATTTTCCGCGCCTGCTCCGGCTCCACAACCACCAGCGCGCTGATCGAGTTCAGGCTGTTGAAAAGGAAGTGCGGTTGCAGCTGCTGGCGAAGGTTATAGAGTTCCGCGTCCCGCGCCAGGCGCTCCGCGGCGTTTTGTTTGCGCTCGTTCTCCCGATTATCTTCCAGGTTGTACCACAACAAGCTGAGCGCGGCGGTGAAGCCCATCAGGAGCAGCCCGATGCAAAACCGCGCCGTAATCGAGAGGTAAAGGAAATTCAGGTACGCGGTCTCGCCGCTCATCAGGTTCTTGAGCATCAGGTGATCGAGACCGACGCATATCCCCACGAGACACACACCCCAGACCAATAAGATGTACGCTTTCTCCCTGCGGGGCCGGAAGTAGGCGAGGTTGTTGGACAGCATCACCGAGGCGCAGCAGAACAAGGCATTGGTGATCACCGCGTCGCTGAACGCTATGTACGGTCTGAAACCGATGTTGGACAGCATTAACGCATTGAGCAGCGTCCACCCCAGCCAGCAGGCGGCGAAGACGAGCTTATAACGGGTAACCGTGATCGGCGGCTTTGACATCAGACGAGCTGTAGGAGCGAATGGGTGGTGTGTGATTCGATGTGTTGCGCCTTCCGGTGGATCAGCTCGATATACGTCCGTGCGCTGGACGGTTCTTCAATCCGGGAATACAGCTCCGCCCCGTCGATCAGGTCGCTGATCTTGTAGAGCTCGGAGACGTCGATGAACTTCCACTGGACCAGCTTCTGGTGCTGGTTTAGGAAGGACTCCTGTTCCTTTCGACCGATGGTCCTGGCTTTCAGCAGGGCCTCCTCTTCGTTCTCCGCCGCGATCAGCCGGAGCTGCTCGTCGAATTGGGGTTGGTGGTTGCCTTCTCCGCAGATAATCTGGAACGTGATTTTGGAAAGATACCAGTTCATAACAACAAGTTTGGTGTGTACAGGTGTTTTAAAACTACAGGCTTAGCTCGGTGCCCCCGAATACGGAGGCGCCCTGAAGTACCAGGACCTTGGTAGGGTCCGGTTGCAGCAGCTGGGTGGGGCGTTTATCCTCAAGGCTGCCGAATACGGAGTCCATTTCAGAAATCACCGTCCAGTTGGGCGGGACGATGATCCGGGTGCCCCCGAAGATGGAGTTTACCTCCAGCATGGCCTGGCCGGCAATATCCGCCTTGGTGAAGTCGACTTCGCAACCGCCCAGGACTGCATTGATCTCCCCCCCCGCAAAATTCTTGGTCAGGACGGTCCGTTTGACGCTGCCAAAGACCGCGTTGACGTCGATCACCTCGCCGGCCGCAGTGGTGGTCCCGGGGTTGTACCGGGACCTTTTCCAGTTGCGTTCATAATCGCGCCAGTGGTGGTGGTGCTGGCGCATCTCCTCCCATTTCTCCTGCCATTGCGGGCCCCATTTGGCCTCCGCCCGCTCCCGCATACGCCTGCGGAAGTTCGGGTTGCCAGGCCCCCAGGGAGCGCAGTGCTTCTTGTTCCTGCCGAAAGCGATCCCCAGCCCGATCGTGATGATCACGGCCGGCCAGATGAACTTCTCGATCTCGAAACCCGCAAAGACTTCCTGCGCCAGGAAAAGCGACCCGATCGCGATCATGATAAACGACCCGAAGAAGCGGAAACCGCTCTTCAGACCCGAAAACACGCCCACCGCGATTAGGATCATGGGCCAGGAAAACAACCACCAGGGGAAATAATGCCCCACCTGCTGCACGAGAAGGCCAATACCCGCTAGGATCACGACCAGGCCCGCCAGGACCCGCCATGCCCGGGGGCTCTTTTTGAAAACGGGCTCCGCCGCCTTCGGTTTTTGCTCCTTCTCCTCGTCCTTAATATCCGTCGGTTCCATTTTGTGTGGTGATTTGATCAACAATGACACAAAGCTAGGTCGCGACGGCTTCGCATACAAGCCGCATTAGGCAGGGGCGCCGCCGGTGTCGGTAAAGGGGGGTAAAACGTCGGTAAACGAATCCAGTGGCGGGCTGGGCCTGTCGGCCGCCGCCTGCCGCCTGCCGCGCGGATCGCCCCGCCGGGCGGCGCCCGCCGCCGCGCTACTGCGCGTTCCCGTAATCGTGCTGCACCAGGTCGTAGTACGCCCGGAGCCCATGGTGCACCATCACCGCCAGGGCCGACCCCACGTACGTCTTGTCATAGCCGGGGTAGGGAGGGAGCACCACCGTCTCCCCGGCGGGGAGGAACGCCGTCGTGGGCTCGTACCGCGGCTCGACGAGCTGCGGCAGGAATTTTTTGATCTTGACGTAGACGTGGTGCCCCAGGTCTTCCCGGTAGGTCGTCTCCGCGTTGCTGCTGGCGTCGTCCAGCTCCTTATAATCGTTCCCCAGATAGATTTTGGAAAAAACGGACTCTTTGGCGAAGGGGTTCGGGACATTCATATCCCTCAAGGTTTGTATGGAAAACGGCGCCTCCGGGACCCAGTCCCGCGTATTGACCACGCGCAGCCCCCAGCCGCCCCGGGTGATATAGTCGAAGTCGTAGGCATAGTACTGGTTGCCCGGCTTGGAAGCCGCGCTGCAGTAGGTTTTGAAGACCAGGTCCTTTTCGTCCAGGGCGTACTGCAGATAGGAGCGGAGCAGGAACGCGATCGAGCCGCCCTGGCTATGGCCCATTATGATGAACCGGCGGATGCCCTTGTGGCGGTATTCCCGGACCTTGGCCACGACTTCGGGCGCCATGCTGGCCATCCCGATGAGCCAACCCACGTGGACGCAGGCCTTGAAATCCTCGGCCAGCTTGTATTTGAATGTCGTGCTGTCGTTCAACTGGAGGATACCCGTGGCCGGTACCATGCCGCAGTAGAAGTTCTCGATCCAGGATTCCTCCCGGCCGATCGAACCGCGGATGCTGATGATCCCCACCGAATCCCCCTCCATCCAGAGGTCCCAGCGGTTATCCAGCCCCGTTACCGCGGAGCGGTAGACGAGCTTGCAACCCACCGGCTCCGGGAGCATCTTTTGCTCATGGGGCCCCCACGGCGTGTCGATCTGCCGGTTCGAAATTTCCAGCAACCGCACATACTCCGCCGGGTCGAATCCAGGCTTCAGCGATTGTCCCTGCACACGATGAAACCCCATCAAGGCCAACCCCATGAGGGCTGCCCACGCCACGGCTACAATTCCACGGTTACCAAGGTGTCTTTCCCGCCGGGATTTTCCAGTGCCTTCCTTACATCCGCTACCATCTGATCCGGTCCGCATACATAAAAGTGTTGACTAAAATTGGAAATATTTTTCTTAACCCATGCCTCGTCGATCTTGCCAAAGGCAAAACCCGGCGCCTTCTCCTGGGAAAGGATGTATTCTACCTTTGGACCGAGCCATTCGTCCCACTGGTCCTTCAGGATGATGTCCTTCTCCGCTTTGTTGGAAAAAATCAGCCGGTTATCCCCCAGTTTCCCATCCCGGCGCAGCTGCCGCAGGATGGCGATGAACGGGGTGACGCCCGCGCCCCCTGCGATAAAGGTCCCCTCGCCTTTGTACTGGATGGCGCCCCAAACGTCGTGGAGGACGATTTCGTCGCCGTTTTTCAACAACCCCAGTTGTTCGGTTACCCCGTGCCGTTCGGGGTATATTTTTATCGTGAATTCCAGGTGATCCCACTCGTTCAACCCCGTAAACGTAAACGGCCTTCGCTCGTCCTTCCACTTGTCCGAGGGCAGGCTGACCTCCGTCGCCTGGCCCGGCACAAACGCGTATCCCTTGGGCTTGTCCACCATAAACTGCCGGACGTTGTGTGTGACCCAACGCGTAGCAAGGACCCGTACCGGATAAATGTCCATAGCTGGCTGATTTGAAACATAATATACAAAAAGCCCGCCGGACGGCCACCCGTCAAAAAAATGAGTCCCCCGTAGAGAACGGGGGACGCGCTGAAAACTAAACCTTCTTCACGATTGTAGACATGAGATGGCACGCATAATCCAACCACAATGCCAACACGTAAATAATTTGTTGCCAATATTTTGCGCACCGGCGCGCCCAGCGCGGTGTTCGCTTTCAACAATACAATGTCCGATTTTGATACAGGAAACCGCAGGTCACTTCCCAAAGTCAAACAGCGTGGCGGTGAATATGCCGCGCTCCCGCTTTTTTAATACGACGCCCCAATTCCCGTTATAACGGAGCAGGGTAGGGACGAGCAGATCGCCGTACTTGCCAAGTTGTACCTCCATATGTACATTGAAGTCATAGACCCCTGCGTCGTAGCTCATATCGTATACACGACCCAAAACATCCAGCGTCTTGGGATCGAACCAGGTCGTCATTTCATCGATGACCACCGAACCATGGGCGTCGTCCCTGGCCTTGATCCGGAATACATAACAGTCCTGGCCATTGTATCGTTGGAGGTCGATGCTATAGTCGTAGCGTTTGGCCGCTTCCGGCGAGAAAATGTCCATTTTGTTACCCAGGAAGGGTACACCCGGTATGGGCCTTCCGGGATTGAAGAACAGGAGCTTGAGCTGCTCCTTGTGTTTCTCCATACCGCTCAGGTGCTCCGTATTGCCAAGGGAGCCCGCCACGATGTTGTTTTCCCCGCAAACGACCCCCTTCGTAAAAAAAAGCGCGGCGTAAAGCTGGGCGGTGATATAGTTCCAGCTGCTGTCACGGTCCCGGATATCGCCGGTGGATTTTTCGTCGAGGACCTGCATGGTACGGCAATCGCCCGTCCGGGTCTGGTGCGTTTTGCTGTTCAGGCTGGCCACCAGGTCGCCGCCCTTGTCCACCATCCGGATGTCGTTGATGGAGGTATAGCTCAGGATACGCAGGTTCTTGAATGCCTTGTAGAACGTGGTATCCTCTTGTACCCTTCTGATAAAATCGGGGACGTTGATGTCGCTCCGGACCACCACTTCACTGAGCTGGATATACCGTCCCTGCACGGTTACGCCCGTATCCTGTCCCCGGCGCGCGACAGCACCCGTATCCTGCGCCTCTGCGGCGAGCGGCAGCACAACAATGAGACAAAGGATTATCCGATCGATCATAGGTATCCAATAACAAGGATGATGCCCTACTTCGGAAAGGTCATCTTATAATCCACGGACACCTTCCCCTTGGAAATATCGTCCAGCTTTGCTTTGAGGAGCTTCCGGCGGAGCGGCTTGAGGTAGTCGATAAAGAGCTTACCGTCGATATGGTCGTATTCGTGCTGGATCACCCGGGCGGTCAAACCGGAAAAGGTTTCCACGCGGGGTTCGAAGTTTTCGTCCACATAGGAGAGCGTGATTTCCTGGGGCCGCAGGATGTCCTCGCGGATCTTCGGGATGCTCAGGCAACCCTCGTTGTAGGTCCATTCGTCACCCTGGAGGGATTCGGTGTGGGCGTTGATGAAAACGCGCTTGATACCCGGTCCGTCGTTGTATTCCGCCTTTTCCTCGTCGTCCATGCGCTCGAAGACCTGCTCGGTGTCCACCAGGAAAATCCGGATATTCTTGTTGACCTGGGGCGCGGCCAGACCGACGCCCTGCGAATAGTACATCGTCTCCCACATATTTTCCAGGAGGGTTTTCAGGTCCGGATAGTCGGGGGTGATGTCCTTGGCCACCGACCGGAGGATAGGAGCGCCGTATGCGACAATGGGAAGAATCATAAGCCGCAAATGTAAGACTTTTAACCGTTCCGTCAGCGCCTCAAGACCCGCGCTGGCCGGGCCTCAAAACCCGCCCTGGGCGCGCAGATAGTCCTGCAGGAGGATCGTCGCGGCGATCTCGTCCACAAGGGCCTTGTTTTGCCGCGCCTTCTTACCCAGCCCGCTCTCGATCATCGACTGCGTGGCCATCTTGGAGGTATACCGCTCGTCGGCGGTTTCCACGGGTATTTGGGGGAATTCCTTTTTCAACCGCGCGATCGCCTGCCGCACCAGCGGCGTCGCGTTCGTGTCGGAGTCGTCCAGGTTGGTGGGCAGCCCGATGAGGATAAGGTCCACGGTCTCCCGGGTCATATAGTCCTTCAGCCATTTGAACAGTTGCGGCGTTTCCACCGTCGTCAGCCCCGTGGCGATGATCCGCAAGGGATCCGTGACAGCCAGCCCGGTGCGCTTCTTACCATAATCGATCGCCAGTATTCTACCCATTCCGCCGCAAATTACCGAAAAACCGTATTTTGTCTGTAAATACCTCCACACATGAACACCTCCACCGGCAGCGACGCCCGCACCTGGGCCATGCTTTGCCACCTCAGCGCCCTGGCCATGCTGATTTTTTCCTGGGGCGCCATACTCGGCCCCCTTATCGTATGGCTTATCAAACGGAATGAGTCCCGGGTCGTCGACGAGAACGGGAAGGAATCCCTGAATTTTCAGATAACCATCTTTATCATATCGGTGATACTCGGGGTGGTGGCCGGCCTGCTTTTCACCGGAGGCGTAGCCATGGGCGCTGTATGGGGCAGCCCGTTCGATTTCGCGGGAGGAGTAACCGGTGGTTTTGCCGCCGCTGGTCTGCTCGGTATCGTTCACCTGCTGGATATCATCCTGGTAATTTACGCCAGCATCCAAGCCAGCAAGGGTATCGACTACCGCTACCCGTTCAACATCCGGATCATCAGATAGCCGCTCCGGCGCGTGAAGCGCGCTTAGAGCGGCGCCCTGAACATAAACAGATCGGTGACCACGAACACCGCGAACACCACGCTCGCGATCCCGTTCGTAGTCATGAACGCCAGGTTCACCTTACTCAGGTCCCCGGGTTTCACCAGCCGGTGCTGCGCGACCAGCATCCCCGCGAAAACCGCCACGCCGATCCAGTACAGGAACCCGAAGTGCCCGTAGATCCCCGCGGCGATCACGCTCGAGGCGGACAGCACGTGTAATAATTCCGACAGCCGGAGCGCCCGGGACACCCCAAAGGCGGCAGGCATGGAATGCAGTTTTTGCGCCTTGTCGAAGGACTCGTCCTGGAGGGCGTAAATGACGTCGAACCCGCTCACCCAAAAGACCACGGCAAAGGAAAATAGTACCGGCAGCCAGGCAAAAGTCCCGGTCACCGCCAGGTAAGCGCCGATGGGCGCCAGCGACAGCCCCAGGCCAAGCACCAGGTGACAAAGCGCGGTAAAACGCTTCGTATAGCTATAGAACAAGACGACAAACAGCGCCACCGGCGAGAGGTAAAAACACAACGGGTTGATCAGATAAGTGCAGCCGATAAAAAGCATACAGCAGGCGATCACAAACCAGAGCGCGCTGCTGCGCGAAATGATCCCCGCGGGGATCTCCCGGATCGCGGTGCGGGGGTTCAACGCGTCGAAATGCGCGTCCAGCCAGCGGTTGAAGGCCATGGCGGCGCTCCGTGCAAAGACCATGCACCCGATAACGAGCAGGAAGGTCAGCCAGCTGAACCCGTGACCCGTTCTCAGGACCGCCGTAAAATAGCCGATCATCGCGAACGGCATGGCGAAGATGGTGTGCGAGAACTTGACCAGGCTGAGGTAATTTTTAAACGTCGACATCTATAAAAGTTTTCCGGATTTCCCATAATACGATGCCCGCGGCGACGGACACATTAAGCGAGTGTTTGGTCCCCCATTGGGGGATCTCCAGGGCGCCGTCGCAGAGCGACAGGACCGCAGCTTCCACGCCATCCACCTCATTGCCGAAGACCACGGCCGTTTTGGTTGTCGGTTTGAAGTCCTGTAAGGCGACGCTGTCCGTTACCTGCTCTACGGCCCAAACCTGGAACCCTTGTTCCTTCAACGCCCGAACGGCCTGCTCCGTCGTTTCATAGTACGACCAGTCCACGGATTCGGTGGCGCCGAGCGCCGTCTTTTGTATGTCCCGGTGCGGCGGCCGCGGCGTGTAGCCGCAGAGACAGATGCTTTGCAGCAGGAACGCGTCGGCCGTTCTGAACACCGAACCCACGTTGTGCATGCTCCTGACGTTGTCCAGCACCACGGTCACGGGGAGCTTTTCAGACGACCTGAATTCTTCCACCGTTTTACGGCCCAAAGCTTCCCCGCTGAGTTTGCGCATGACCGCCAAAATTACAGCACTTTCCCAAAATTACAGTAACTTTGCCTCCTTAAATCAACAATAACAATAGCTATGGCTTACGATGTAATCGTTGTAGGTAGCGGCCCCGGAGGTTATCCCGCTGCTATCAGAGCATCTCAACTGGGATTTAAAGTAGCGATCGTAGAGAAGGAAAGTCTGGGCGGCATTTGCCTGAACTGGGGTTGCATTCCCACCAAGGCGTTGCTGAAAAGCGCCGAGGTTTTTGAATACGCACAACATAGCCAGAACTACGGTATAAATATCACCGAATCCAAAGCCGATTTCCCCGCTGTCGTCAAGCGCAGCCGCGGCGTCGCCGATAAGATGAGCAAGGGCGTACAGTTCCTGATGAAGAAGAACAAGATCGACGTCATCATGGGCTTTGGCAAGGTACTTTCGAAAGGCAAGGTAGAAGTCACCGCCGCCGACGGCAAGAAACAAACCGTGGAGGCCAAATATATCATCCTGGCCACCGGCGCCCGCGCCCGCGCGTTGCCCAACCTGCCCATCGATGGTTCGAAGGTCATCGAGTACCGTAAGGCGATGTCCCTGGAGACGCAGCCGAAGAGCATGATCGTCGTCGGTAGCGGCGCCATCGGCAGCGAGTTCGCGTATTTCTATAACACCGTCGGTACGAAGGTTACCCTCGTGGAATTCCTCCCGAGGATCGTGCCGGTAGAAGACGAGGACATCTCCAAAGAGCTGGAGAAGCAATTCAAGAAGCAGGGCATCACCGTCATGACCTCCAGCGAAGTAACCAGCGTCGATACCAAGGGCGCAGGCGTAAAGGCAAAGGTCAAGACGCCCACGGGTGAAGTCACCCTGGAAGCCGACAT
>Ga0310811_10013750_pt1 | contig 10551 bp, 10 predicted proteins | sample YCmetagenome_FD_207642 | JGI IMG/M metagenome (GOLD analysis project Ga0310811, IMG submission 207642) | Soil microbial communities from experimental microcosm in Duke University, North Carolina, United States - YC | ecosystem: Engineered > Artificial ecosystem > Soil microcosm > Unclassified ... | reverse complement strand
ACACTTCCCTTTTCCGTACCCAAAAATTTTTAAAATTCCAAAATTTGACAATGACTTGCTATAATAGATCAGTGGAAAAGTCTCCACCTAACTCTCTAAGGACTCCAACATGCCGAATCACAGACTCACCATTAACACCGCGGTCCCGATGGGCGATGGCGCGCAAGCTAACGTGATGATCGAAATCGACGCACCATTAAGCGAACTCGACGCACTGATCAATAAAGTTCGCAGCATGCACGATACCGTCACCACCGTCGAAATCGAAAAACGCCCGTTAAAGATCGAACTGGTCAGTTCCCCTTCGCACCACGCTGAAGCCTCCACCCCGATCCCCACAGCTGATGCCACCGATCAAGACGCCGCCGTTCTCCCTCCTGTGGTCAATGGCGTCCACTCGAAGACCGGCCCACTCAAGCATCAAATCCTCACGGATGGCTCGCCCACTTGCAGCACGAATTGGGATGGGTCGGGTCATCATACTTTCGTGGATTATCGGGTTCCTGCTCCGAAGACTCCACATGACGAGCTTCAGGTTATGCAACTGGCCGCCATTTCCACCGCGGCCTTGGGCTATGCGCCGCCGTTGGGGGAAATCCACCCGGACTACGTGACTCCGGCACTGAAGGATGTGATCGAGTTGCGCAGTAAGTATCAGTTGCTGCTGGACGCGGACAATCGCATGTACGCTGCGGAAGTGCCTGCGGCTCGTACCAACCTCGCGCCGGGCGAAGTGAGCGACGTGGATCGGCTCCAGAAGACCGCGAACAATCTTCAGGCCGAAGTTGAACGCCAGCGCAAGTTGATCATCGACTTGACCAACAAGCGCTCATCGGATCACGCATACATCATGGAACTGACCAACGAGCGTGATGTTCTGCGCAACCAGGTCGAACAAGATCGCGAGTATGTGCGCCAGCTTCGCAAGCATTTGGAAAGCCCCAACGTTGCCACTCCCCAGCAACAAGTCGAGGCGATCTACGAGCAATCCGAAATCGAGAGCAAGTTGGCCGCATACGAAGCACTCAGCGATCACATTCACGAATCCGCGACTGAACTCGGATGGAATCAGCGGAACCTGTATTCGCCGATCGGATACTTGATCAACCGGGCCAAGCAGGCATGCCGCGTATCTACTAATACGCCCAAAAATCCGTTGATCGATGGCTAATCGAAAGCTAGAATAATACTGTCATACTTGCCATGTGACGGTCCTTTTGAAAGTTGGAAAGAGGGTTCGCCCCGGTCTCGATAGCCGGGGCTTTTTTTTGTCTGTACAATCTACAGGTTGCTGCAACTGCTCATACAATCCAGAATAGAAAAATACAATTTCTGGGTACGATCATGGGCGACTATACCGACCGCACTTCTCTCGCTGAACTCTCCGACGACGCGGCACTTTCCGCAAACTTCACGTTGCCCAAGCATCAGGTCGGGTCACTTCCGACTGGCGACGGTCAAATGTCCAGCCATCGCGAAGAACTCGAACAGATGATGGCCGCTGAAGAAGACGATTCGCCAGCGAGCAATCTGCCAGCCCGCACCAAGACCGGCGGCCGTCAGAAAGGTACTCCGAACAAGGTGGCGCGCTTCGATCTACAAAAAGCGTGCAAGCTCTATGGCCTGCGCGCGGTAGCCACAATCGTCGAAGTGATGGAAGGCGAGGCATCCACGAATACTGAAAAGCTCGCGGCGGCAAAAGAGTTGCTTGACCGCGGCTACGGTAAGGCCAAGCAGGTCACCGAAATCAGTGGCATTGACGGCGAAGAAATTCAGTCGCGACTCATTATCGAGTTTGTCGGTCAGCCGCCTGTGAAAGCCGTGGTGGATGCGCAGATCGAAGACCAGGCAGGTCGAACCATCGACATGCAACTCGAAACCGTGCGCGTGCCGGAAAAGCGCCGTCCTTGGGACCCACAATGAAGCAAAAACTTAAGTGCAAGCGCTGCGGCCGTGAAATGGTTCGCGGCGACTGGCTCACTTGCTCGCGCGGTCCGTGCCCGATGGAAATCGTGCCGCAACCCTCAATGTGGTCACGCTTCTGGAGTTGGTTATGCACCTTATGAGCCAAGAGGACCGTTCGAAACGCCAGTTCGAACTTGGTCGTGCTCGCGAAATCTCTGCGATGTTGGATAGCGAGGTCATAAAGGCTACCATCAACGGGATCATTCACGGGATTCAAAACGAGTGGATGAATACCATGGATCGCGAGCAGCGCGAGTTCCTCTGGCAACAAGGCCAAGGGGTACACAAGTTTGTTGCAACGTTGCAAGGCTTGGTCGATACTGGCAAGCTGGCGGCAGAGCAACTGCGCGCCGACGATAAACTACGGAGCACTGAAGATGCCAAGTAAACGCGAACCCGCCGCCGTTCCCGCACCGAAAGTACCTTGGGGCACGCCGCCGCTGCCACCCGCAAATGGTGATCAACAAGAGCAGCAGGAGCAACACAACCAGGGTCAGCAAGATCAGGGTGACGGCAACGAGCAACTGCTCGATGACGAACTCGGCTCGGAGAACTTGGAGCAGCTTGCCGACCTGATCGACCAGCAGTCGCAGTCTCAGGGTGAGCAGGGACAGGAGCGGTCCGAATCGGATACGCCGACCATCGACGCCATGAGCAAGGCGATCGTCGAGCGTGCTGACGGCCCTACGCAAGTCGATCGTGCCCGTGCTTCGTTTTCCGGCAAGCCGGTGCGTCAGCGTAGCCCGTTCGCGCCGAAGCCGGACGACTACGTTGAAGACGAAAAGCCGTTTTACGAAATGGGCGATGCTCCGGACTGGTCGGAATTCGTCAAGTTCGTTCGCGATCACGGCAATCTCGTGCATCGAGTGAGCCATCCGCAGCCGAAAGGCGATTGCATCGATACGCTGTGGAAGGGTGTGCCAGTGATCGCTGAACCGGAATGCCGACTCCAGCATGTGCAGTATGGCTGGGTTTCGTGGGCTGACGCGCAATATCAATAATGCAACTTCGCCCACCGCAACCGCCCGCACCGATTTCACGCACCACCGGCAATAAAATGCCGGAGTGGTGCCGCGTGCTCTTTGAGCCGCATTGGCGTTACATTTCGGTGCGTGGCGGTCGCGGGTCGGGTAAAACCAAGAATTTTGCACGAGCGCTCGTGATGCGCTCGACTGTGGAGCGTCTTCGTGTTCTCTGCACGCGTGAGGTTCAACTCTCCATCCGTGAGTCGGTCTATGCAACGATCGTCAACGAGATTCGGGAGTTGGGACTTGAGAGCCAGTTCGAGATTCTTAGCAACGAAATACGTTCGAAGAAAGGCGGATCGTTCATTTTCCGCGGTCTCGCGGCAGAGACTATTGACTCAATTAAGTCACTCGCCGATATCGACATTGCATGGGTTGAGGAAGCGCAGGCGGTTTCGCGGAAATCGTTTGAAATGCTGTTCCCAACAATTCGTGCTGCTGGTTCTCAAATCTGGCTCTCGTGGAACCCAGAGCTAGAAACCGATCCGGTCTATGAATTGGTCGTTAAGCAGGGATTGCCGAAGTGCGCAAACCTGTTTGTGAATTTCGATCAGAACCCGTGGTTCCCTGAAGTGCTGCGTCTCGAAGAACAGCACATGCTGGCGCACGATCCGATCAAGCATCGACATGTGTGGCTAGGCGAGCCATTACCGGCCGTGGAAGGTGCAATTTACTTCCAAGAAATAATGCAGATGACGACTGCTGGCCGGATTCGTCCAATGACATTCGATCATCAATTGCAGAAGTATGCGATTTTTGACTTGGGTTTCAATGACGCAATGACTTGCGGCATTGCCCAGCGCACTAAAGACGATGTGCGCGTACTCGATTACATCGAAAACAATCGAGTGCCTATTTCGTGGTTCGATTCAGAACTTCGTGCGCGTGGATATGAGGACGCGATCGTAGTATTCCCGCATGATGGCCGCCATAAGAGCCTGCAAACCGGTTTGTCGCCACAAGAAATCATGACGATGTACGGGTGGCAGGTCGAAATTGTTGATAATATCGCGAAAGAGAACGGTATTCGCATCTGTCGCGAGTTAATGGCAGTGATGTATATCGATGAGTTCAAATGCGCGGAACTGATTGAGCACTTGAAGCGTTACGCGCGCAATAAGCACGGCCATCCGGTCCACGATGAGCACTCGCACGGTTCCGATATGCTTCGTTATCTGTCGGTTCATGCGAATATAATGCAAACAGGCATCATCGGATCGTTAACAAGCTCGTGGTCCCGCCCGTTGAATTATCCCAAATTGACTACTGGCTAGGTACTGTCATGGATCAAGAGCAACTTGAAGCCCTGTTCGAACGTGAAATGTTTCCCGACGTTTCGCCAACCAATGTTCCTACCGTTGGCGTCGACGAGCAGGAAATTCAGGTCATGGGTGAGGACAACACGTCCGATTCGATGATGAGTGATGCAGAGATTGACTCGATCCTGCAAAAACACATCCGAAATAGTACCAATTGGACTGGATCGCAGATCAGTACCTCTCAAGCCAAGGCCATGCAATACTACCTTGGACTGGCAGAGGGAGATTTGGCAGTACCTGGTATCCAAGGGCGCTCCGGTATTGTAGATACCACCGTTTCCGATCAGATTGAGTGGCTTATGCCGCAACTGATGGAAATTTTCTTTGCATCTGGCAACATTGTGCGTTTTACTCCGCGCAAGCCGGGTGACGAAGCAGCGGCGCAGCAAATGACGGAGTTGGTGAATTACATCGTCAATGATTTGAATCCGGGATTCACGTTCTTCATGGAGTGGTTCAAAAACTCACTCCTGAATAAAGTCGGCGTTGCCAAAGTATGGTGGGAGCATTTCGACGAGAAAGTGCGGTCGGAATATAACCAGCAAACCGAAGAAGAACTCGCGATTCTGACCGACGATCCCAACGTTGAAGTCATAAAGGTCACGAGCTATATCGATCCGTTTGCAGAACGACAGGCGCAAGAGCAATACGAGACGGCGCGCATGCAGTATTTGGTTGCGATGCAACAACTGCTGAGTCAGGGACAACAACTGCCCCAAGTGCCCCAGCAGCCACAGCCCGGTCAACTGCCGCCCCCGCCTGCCGCGCATCCGAATGAGCCTGCGCCCCAGCCGCCCGGCAATGCGCCGCAGGGAGCCGCGCCACAGATGCCGCAGCCGCCGCAAATGCCGGATACGAGCCAACTGCCGAAGCTTTTCGACGTGGTTGTTCTACGTTCGCAAAAAGCTGGTCGGGTTGCTCTTGCTGCGATGAATCCGGAAGACTTCCTGATTCAGGAAACCTCGCGTCGAATCGACGACGGGTTCAGCGCTCACCGGCTTATCCGCACGATTTCCGAACTGCGGGCCGCTGGTTATCCCAATGTGGATAAGATCGACCTTGACCAGATTTCAAGCGATCCGGAAGCAGAAACTGTGCAGGAAAGCGAGGTAATGTACGCTCGCGAGTCCTTGCAAACGGTGTATAAGCCGCAGCAAATCGAAGATTACGGCGATGCATCGCAACGCAAGGTTTTTCTGTACGAGTGCTACCTGCCTATCGATTGCGATCTGGACGGTATTGCCGAATGGCGTAAGATCACGCGCGCCGGTAATGCGATTCTCGAAAATATTGTATGTGAAGGGCCACCGTTTGCGGCTATCTGCCCCGTGCCGATTCCGGGTCTGTTCTATGGCCGCTCGGTGGCAGAGCTTGGTATGCCGATGCAGCTTGCCAAAACGGGCATTCTGCGCGGCATGGTTGATAACATGCAGATTCAGATTAACGGCCGCACGTGGGCCGTGGAATCGCAAGTTAATATCGATGACCTGCTCACAAATCGCCCGGGTGGCGTGGTTCGCGTCAAGACTCCGAATGCCGTGGGTCCGCTTCAGCAGGGCATGGCCGATTCACAAGGCGCGTATCAATTGCTGGAGTATTTGGACGCGTCGTCACAGGAGCGCTCAGGTATCACGAAGTATTCGCAGGGCACCGACGCCGACTTCCTGAATCCGACTGCCACTGCTTACAAGGGTATTACTCAGCGCGCCGACCTACGCACGAAGATGATTGCACGTCTTTACGCTGAAGGCGGCGTGAAAGACTTGATTAGGCTGATTCAGCGCACCTTGAAGCAGCACCAAGACAAGGTGATGACGTTCGAGCTTAACGGCAAGTTTGTAAACGTCGATCCGCAGGTATGGCATAACGAGTATAATATGCGCGTTCGCGTCGGGCTTGGCACCGGCGACATGGGCGAACGCGTCATGATGATCCAGCAGTTTATGCAGGTCATGCAGTTGCTCATGCAAGCAGGTCTGGGCATCGTCACGCCTGCGAATATTTACTACGCGGCCAAGGAATTGTGCGAAGCGATGCAGATCGGCGAAGCGGAGCAGTACCTCACTCTGCCCCCGCCGCCGAATCCGGAGCCGCCGCCCCCGCCACCGAATCCTGATGTGCTTAAGGTGCAGATGGAGGGGCAACTTGATCAGCAGAAGTTTGCACATCAACAGGCTATGGAGCAGCAGCGCCAGCAGTTTGAACAACAAATGGCGCAAGCTGAAGCCGAACGGCAAGCGCAAGAAGCAATTTTGCGTGAGCGTCTGTTGGATGCGCGCCAGCGCGATCAATTTGCCACACAACAGGCATGGGAGAAAGAAAAGTTCTACATGCAGATCGCGCAGCAACGCGAAGCAGCGGCACTCAAGGCTGGGGTCGATGCAAACAGTGAAGTCATGATGAACCACGTCATTCTTTCGGACGCAGAAGGCAATCAGTTCCGCGTACCTAAGGATTTTGCGTTGACCGTACGTCAGCAGAATATCGACAGTGCACATCGTGACGCGGACCGGGCAGTAAATCAGACCAATGTGGCCAGTGAACAGCAGCAAGCACAGTCGCAAGAGTGATCCGCCCAACGGGTAAAGGTACAACCTACCCGTTGATCTACTCGAAGCGTTATTTTATATTTCACATCAACTACGGAGTGCAAAATGTCGACAGAAGCTACCCAAACGGGCGCAGATGTTGCCGATCTTGAAAGTTTGTTTGGCGATGCTGATCCTAACGGTACCGGCACCGATAACGGCGGTCAAGAGTCGCTCGACGGAACGCAGCAAACGAACGGCAACCAGGACGCAATCGAAGTCATCGATCCGGAAACGGGCGAGACGGTTTTGGTGGATGCGCAGGGCAACCGCATGGAAGCCGCAACCGGCGACGATGCCAACGAATTGCAGCTTGAAGTCGATCCGAACGGAACCCAGAATGCAGTGCTGGTCATTCCCGACGATCATGCAGTCGTGCTGAACGTGGATGGCAAGGAAATCACGAAAACATTCGCTGAACTCCGAGCCGACGCGCAGAAGTACGAAGGCGCAAACCGCAAGTTTGAAGAAGCGGCGGCACTGCGTAAAGAATACACTGACAAGGCCGCAAACCTTGGTCAGCGTGAGCAGCAACTCGGCCAGGTGCTCGATTTTTACATCGGGCAGTCGCGGGAACTGATGAAGGGTCAGGAGCCGAATTGGGCTGAACTCATTCAGAACGATCCGCAGAAGTACCTGGTCGAAAAGCACAACTGGGAGCAACGTCAACTCCAGTTGCAGCAAGCCGAACAAGTTCGGCAAAACGTAGCACGCCTACAAGCGGAACAGAACCAGGCATCCGCCGCGCAGAGAGCACAGCAAGCCCAAACGGACCTTGTGAAGGCTATCCCTGAGTGGTCGGACCCTAAGAAGTTGGCGGAAGGCGCACGGGATATCGACACGTATCTCGCATCGGTGGGCATTAGCCCCGAAATGCGGGCGCAGATTGACACTGCGGCAGTGGTGATCGTGGCCCGAAAAGCGATGTTGTACGACCAAGCTGTCGCGAAGTTGAACGCGAAGAAAGCGGCGAATGGCGGTAAGGTGCCGGTGAATAACCAACAGCGCCAATTGCCTGCGCCGCGCCAACAGCAAGGTCGAGTTGAGCGTCCGGGTGCTGCCCGGAGTGCGGCGCAAACGACCGCGAGCCAGCAAAATCTGGCACGCGCCCACGCGAACGCCCGCTTCGATAAGAACCCATCCGTAGACACGTTGTCCAGCTTCTTCGAGTAAGTCTGGGCGAAACTTTGGGGATTTAAAATGCCTGCGAATACACTCACCACGTATACCGTGGTTGGCAATCGCGAAGACCTGATCGACAAGGTTTTCATGATTTCGCCGTCCGATACGCCGTTTACCTCGGCAATCGCGAAAACGAACGCGGAAGCGGTTTTCCACGAATGGCAAACGGATTCGCTCCGTGTGCCGAACGCGGGCAATGCCGCGGTTGAAGGTGCCGACGCCTCGTATGGCGTGCAAGCACCGACCGTACGTCTCGGCAACCGCACGCAAATCGTGCAAGACACGTTCTCCGTGTCGAACACGCAAGATGCCGTGCGCAAAGCCGGTCCGAAGGAAGTGGCACGTCTCGCCGCGAAAAAGTCGGTCGAACTGAAGAAGGATATCGAAGCGGCAACGATGGCCAACGGCTCGTCGGTGGCTGGCTCGACCTCGGTGGCTCGCACGATGCGTGGCCTGAAGGGCTGGATCGCAACGAACTATCAGGGTGGCACGGGCGGCGCGGCTCCGGTTCCGGCAACCAACACGGCTCCGACGCCGGGCACGAATCGCGCTTTTACCGAACCGCTGCTGGCGACGGCTCTCCGCACGGCTTTCGAAGCGGGCGGCAATGTGTCGCAGATCCACATGCGACCGAGCGACAAGGTGCTTGCATCGGCTTTCGCTGGCAACGCAACGCGTTTCCAAGAAGTCGAAGGCAACGGCAAGGGCGCGATCCTGCAAGCCGCGTACGCGGTGTACGCGTCGGACTTCGGCAACGTCGCGATGATCCCGAACCGCGTTATGTCGGCGCAGGCTTCGCCCGACAACGCCGTATACGCGGTCGATCCTTCCATGTGGGCACTTGCCACGCTGCGCGGTTTCGAGAAAACCGAACTCGCGCAAACCGGCGATGCGCGCAACTGGCAGATCGTGTACGAAGGTACGCTCGAAGCCCGCAACGAAGCCTCGTCGGCTCAAATCCGCGACCTGTCGTAATCGGGCGGCGGTTTGATCGAAACACACGCCCCAACTTAGTTTGGGGCGTGCCTACTTTAGAGGTGTGGCATGAAAAATAAAGTAATGTCTGGCGGTTCGCCCGCTCCCAAAGGTGGCGGTTCGCTTGTGATCGGCAAGCGAAATACGTCGATGATGAACCAGTCGAAGGGCCAGTCGATGGATTCGGCCCCGAAGGCAAATAAGTCGATCACCGGCACGGGTTCGAAGCCCGGCAATCCGGTAAGCGCTGGCGGCACGAGCAAAACGCATTCGGCCACTGATCGCGCTGGCGACATGAGTCAGGGCGTCGGCGGTAGCCGCAAGCTCGGCAACCATTATTCGAACTGCTGATTAGTTCGAGTGCAATAAAAAAGCCCGGATCGCTCCGGGCTTTTGTGCTTTTGGGATGGCCGATCAGATATCGAGCACTTGCCAGTCGCTGGCGAGGATCGAATCGATGCCCGGGTTGAAGACCAGGACCGTACCATCGGCGCGGCGCATCGCGAGGTAGGCGTGATACGGAACCATGCCGCCTTCGCCGAAGGTCTTTTTCGCGATATCCGTTTGTGCCGGATACGACGCAGCCGGAACCATATAAACGAAGTTCGAGTCGGGCAGTTGCGCCGAATTCGCGTTCCACGCCTTACGCGTGACAGCCTTACCGGCCTTCAGAGCCGACAACGCGCCGGAAAAGTCGGACGAGTAAGCTTCGACGATCGTAGGTGCCGGAGCTTGCGCCGCAGTTTGTGCTACGTCCGCTGACGTGCTTTGCGGCATTTGGGCCGATACGTCTTGCCCGGCGTTCGGGTTCGATTCCGGTGAAGTCGTGCTCAGCTGTTGTTGCAAAGCCGCTTGCGCTTCGACGGCGTCCGTCTTCGCCGCTTGGCCCAGTTGATACGGCATCCAGTACGCGTGCGGAATGTTCGAATCCGCCACCGCGTCGCCTTGAATGAGCGGCACATGCGACTTCAGTTGCGCGACGCCGCCGTGATCGACCACGTACAGGTTCAGAAAGTACTGATCCGGCGCAGCCGCGTTTTCCGGATGCACGTAGATGATCGTCGCATCGATCGGCTGACTCGGGTCCATGACATTGACCGTTTGGTCGCCGCCGTGGTTGTAATAGAGCTTGCGCCCGATGGTGGGCTTGATGACGTTCGTCATTTGGCTTTCCTATGTGGCCAGTTAAGGGAACTACCGCGATGCCCAGCGCTGGAATTTGCCGAAAAGCAGTCCAAACGTGTAGGCGAAAAGGCCGACGATCGCACCACCGAGAGCGGCGTTGGCAAAATCGACGGTATCCAGCTTCACATCATAGCATGCCGGACCCGGATATATCTGGCGAAATTGCTCTGGCATTGCGATTGGATTGTCGGCGCTCTGGGGATTCTTGAGAGCTTGTAAATCATGGCGCTCGATTGCTAGCTGATGCGAGCAGGAATCGAGCTTGGCATGATGGGAATAGCTCAGGGAAGCGGCGCTCACCAAAAGCCCAAG
>Ga0310811_10013749_pt1 | contig 10551 bp, 7 predicted proteins | sample YCmetagenome_FD_207642 | JGI IMG/M metagenome (GOLD analysis project Ga0310811, IMG submission 207642) | Soil microbial communities from experimental microcosm in Duke University, North Carolina, United States - YC | ecosystem: Engineered > Artificial ecosystem > Soil microcosm > Unclassified ... | reverse complement strand
TGCTGGGAACGACCGACGAGTGCGCTGAAACCTGCGCCGAGCTCAGCGCGATGATCGATGAGCTCGCGCACCTTGCCGAGGCGCTCGCCACCCTCGGCGATTTGACGCCACGAAGCCTCGACGCGATCTCCGCGTACGGCGAGCGGATGTCCTCACTGCTATGCGTGGCGGCGTTCGTACGTCAGGGCGTTCCCGCGGTTCACGTGGACGCGGGCACCGTGATGATTACCGATGCGGCGTTCAGCCATGCCGAGCCACAACCCGACGAGATCGCCGAAGCCTGCCGCGCCTCGGTCATTCCACTCGTCCGCAAGGGGAAAGTGCCGGTGATGGGCGGATTCATCGGATCCGCGAAGGGCACGGGAATCACGACTACGCTCGGGCGTGGCGGAAGCGACTACAGCGCGTCGCTGTTCGGTGCGGCCGTGCGGGCAACGGCGATCGAGATCTGGACCGACGTCGACGGAATGCTGACGGCCGACCCGCGCGTCGTGCCGAACGCAAAGCTGATCGAGCAGATCGCCTTCGACGAAGCATCCGAGCTTGCCTCGTTCGGCGCGAAGGTGTTGCATCCGAACACGATCGCCCCCGCTGTACGACTCGGAATTCCCGTGTACGTGCTGAACTCGCGACGGCCGGAAGGCAAGGGCACGAAGATCACCTTCGAGGCGCCCAAGCGCGCGGTGAGCGCGATCGCCGGCAAGAACAAGGTGTCGCTCGTCAAAGTCGGCTCGCCGCGCATGTTGCTGACCGAAGGCTTTCTCCGGTCGTTGTTCGAGATCTTTGAACGCCACCGGACGTCGGTCGACGTCGTCGCCACGTCGGAGGTGTCCGTGTCGCTGACCGTGGACGATCCCTCGCGTCTGGACGCCATCGTCGGGGATCTGCGGGCGTTGGGCGACGTGTCGGTCGAGCGAAATCGAGGCATCGTCGCGGTCGTCGGCGGCGCGATCGCCGATGGCGGCGAAGCCATGGCGCGTGCGCTGGAGGCGCTCGGGGACGTGCGTGTGCACATGCTTTCGCTCAGCGCGACGGGCATCAACCTCACGATGGTCGTCGACGACGAGCAGGTAAAGCCTGCGATGCAGCGATTGCACGCTGCATTCTTTGGAGAGGCCGCATGACGCGTCGAATCGCGATCGTTGGGATGGGGAAGATGGGCCGAGCCATCGCCGAGCTCGCGCCATCGCGTGGCTGGGAGGTGGTTGCACGACTCGACGAAACCGAGACGAGGCAGGGCATCACGAAGGAACTGCTCGGCGGAGCCGACGTTGCAGTCGAGTTCACGACTCCTGAGGCGGCGCCGGCGAACATTCGCGCGATCGTTGCCACCGGGTGTCCCGTCGTCGTCGGCACCACCGGCTGGTATGATGAGATGCCCGAGGTGACAGCCGACGTCGAACGGGCCGGCGGCGCCATGCTTCCAGCGCCGAATTTTTCGCTCGGCGTGAACATCTTCGAGCAAATCGTTGCGCACGCGGCAAAACTCATGGCCGTCGCGCCGGGATTCGAGGCGCACCTCGTCGAGACGCATCATTCGGCGAAAAAGGATGCACCGTCGGGGACTGCCTTGACGCTCGGACGCGCCGCGTCGAAGGCGCTCGGGCGGGAGATCCCAACGACGAGCATCCGCGTCGGGTCGGTGCCTGGCGTACACGAACTCATCTTCGACGCGCCGTTCGAGCAGATTCACCTCGAGCACATCGCCCGAGACCGTCGAGCATTCGCCGACGGCGCTCTTGTCGCGGCGGCGTGGCTCATCGGCAAACACGGCATCTTCTCGATGCACGATGTGCTGACGACTCCAGCAACCAGGGCACGATCATGACGGCGACACGACTCTCCGGATGTGGAACCGCGCTCGTCACGCCATTCGATCCGAGCGGCGGGATCGACGAAGCGGCGCTTCGTGCCCTGGTCGACTGGCAGATCGAGGAGGGAATTCACTTCCTCGTTCCGTGCGGCAGTACGGGCGAGGCCGCGACGATGACGATCGAAGAGCACTCGCGCGCGGTGAAAATCGTCGTCGATCAGGCGCGAGGGCGCGTCCCGATCGTTGCCGGTGCGGGAAGCAACGACACGCAGAGGGCGATCGCGCTCTCCAAGGCGATGCGCGATGCGGGAGCCACGCATCTGTTGCACACGTCACCCATGTACAACAAGCCGCCTCAGCGTGGCATCGTGGCTCATTATCGCGCGATCGCCGAAGCCGTCGACCTCCCGATCGTTGTCTACAACGTTCCCGGACGCACGGCGAGTAACATCGAGGCGAAGACGACGCTCGAGATATCGAAGATCCCGGGAATCACCGCGGTGAAGGAAGCGTCGGGTCAGCTGTCGCAGATCGCGGACATCATTCGCGGCCGCGCGCCCGAGTTCTCGGTTCTCTCGGGCGACGACGAGATCACGCTGCCCGTGATGGCCCTCGGCGGCGATGGCATCATTTCGGTGATATCGAACGCGACCCCGAAGCTGATGTCGCAGCTGTGCGAGAAGATGCTCGCCGGCGACGTCGTTGCAGCCCGCCAGATTCATTACACGCTTTTGCCTTTCATGCGAGCCGCATTCGTCGAATCGAATCCAATGCCCGTCAAGGCCGCACTGTCGATGATGGGGCGACTCCAGAACGTCGTGCGATTGCCGCTGGTGCCGCTCGCCGATGCCCACAACGCCGCGGTTCGGTCGGCGCTCGTAGCGGCAGGAGCAATGCAGTGACCGTCTCGATCGAGGAACTGCAGCACCGCATCGAAGCGCTCGCCTCCACGCCCCAGGGCGAGTCGCTGCCCGCCGATTCACGAGAGGCGATCGACGAGCTGCTCAATGCATTGGAGGCCGGCTCTGTTCGATCGGCGTCGCGCGCCGAGGACGGAACGTGGCATGTCAACGCGTGGGTCAAGCGGGGTATTCTGCTCGGCTTCCGCGCCGGCCGGCTCGAGCGCTCCGGCGGTGACTCGCTGGCGTTCGTCGACAAGGACACCTATCCCATTCGGCGCTTCGACGTCGACGCCAACGTGCGCCTCGTGCCCGGCGGATCGTCGGTACGTCGGGGGGCATTCTTGGCGCCCAGCGTGGTTTGCATGCCGCCGATGTACGTGAACGTCGGCGCGTACATCGACACGGCGACGATGATCGACTCGCACGCGCTCGTTGGATCGTGTGCACAGGTCGGCAAGCGAGTGCACGTGAGCGCCGCCGCCCAGATTGGCGGCGTGCTCGAGCCGATCAACGCCACGCCGGTGATCATCGAAGACGACGTGCTCGTGGGCGGGAATTGCGGCGTCTACGAGGGAACCATCGTCCGTTCGCGCGCCGTGCTTGCCGCCGGTGTGATTCTCACCCGTGGCACACCGGTATTCGATCTCGTGAACGAACGTGTCTACCGTGCGTCACCGGATCACCCGTTGGAGATCCCGGAGGCGGCGGTCGTCGTTCCGGGTGCCCGATCGATCAAGGAGGGATGGGGCGCGGAACAGCAACTGTCGCTCCAGGCTCCGATCATCGTGAAGTACCGCGACGAGAAGACCGATCTGGCGACCGCCCTCGAGTCCTGGCTGCGATGAGGGTTTTTGGATCGTTGCGGGTGCCGGGAGACAAGTCGATTTCCCATCGCGCGTTGATCTTCGGGGCGCTCAGCGAAGGCGAGACGCGCGTCACGGACATTCTCCAGTCGGCAGACGTGCACTCGACGGCCGGGGTTCTCCGCGCGCTCGGCGTCGACGTTCCTCCGCTCTCGGCGGATTTCGTCATGCGCGGCGTCGGGCGCCGTGGATTGCGACGACCATCGGTCGATCTCGACTGCGGCAACAGCGGTACGACCACGCGCCTGATGGCGGGAGTCGTGGCGGCATGTCCGGCGCCAATGCGCGCAACGTTCGTGGGCGATGCGAGCTTGAGCCGCCGGCCGATGCGTCGCATCGCGCGCCCGCTCGAAGCCATGGGCGCGCGGGTCGAGCTGCCGCCGCACGGCGGACTGCCGATGAACATTCACGGCGCGGCGTTGCGCAGCGTCGAATGGAACAGCGAAGTCGCCAGCGCGCAGGTCAAGAGCGCGGTGCTGCTCGCCGCACTTGTATCCGGCGTTCCGGCCCGCGTCATCGAGCCGACCCGATCGCGCGATCACACTGAGCGAATGCTCATGGCGCGAGGCGCGCGCATCGAAGTGAGCGATACGGGTGTATCGCTCGAGGGTCCGTCGGAGCTGACGGCGATGGACGCTGCTGTACCGGGGGATCCGTCGTCTGCGGCGTTCTTTGCCGCGCTCGCGGCGCTCGCCGATTCAGGACAGATCCGGCTCGAGCGCGTTTGCATCAACGAGACGCGCGAGGGATTCCTCGTGTGTCTCCGAGCCATGGGGGCGACAGTCATCGAGGAGGATCGGCGCCTGGAGGGCGGGGAATGGGTCGCCGACGTCGTCGTTCAGGCGGGCGGCCTTCGCGCGACGACGCTCACGGCCGCCCAGGTCCCGGCGATGGTCGACGAGATCCCGATGCTCGCGTGCCTCGCGACGCGGGCCGAGGGAGAAACCGTGATCACCGGCGCGGGAGAGCTACGCGTCAAGGAGAGCGATCGGATCGCTGCCGTCGTTGCGAACCTTCGCGCGATCGGAGCGGACGCCGAAGAGCTTCATGACGGCATGCGAATTCGCGGCTCGGACGCGCCGCTGTCCGGTCGCGTGGTCACGCATGGGGATCATCGGCTCGCGATGGCGTTCGGCATTCTCGGAGCGGCACGCGGGAATTCGATCGAGGTCGACGATCGGGGTTGCGTTGCCGTGTCGTACCCACAATTCTGGACCGACCTGGCCAACGCCCACACGGAATGACCTCTCACTTCGTGATCGCCATCGACGGTCCCGCCGCGTCGGGTAAGTCCTCGACGGCGCAGTGGGTTGCCAAGCGGCTCGGCTACTTTCACGTCGACTCCGGGTCGCTCTATCGGGCGGCAACGGCCGTCCGGCTCATGAGCGGCGGATCACCCGAATGGTGGACCGAGCCCGAAGTGCTCGATGGCGCGCGGCGGATCACCCTGGCGCCGTCCGAGGGGACCTTCGTTCCGTTGATCGACGGCGAAAACGCGGACGTTATGCTGCGCGGCCTGGAGGTAACCCAGAACGTCTCCGCGGTGGCGCGAATGGCGGGCGTCCGGCTCTGGGTGAACGCCCAGGTTCGAAAGACGTCGACCTCGCAAAACGTCGTCGTGGACGGGCGGGACATCGGCACCGTCGTTTTCCCGGATGCGAGCCTCAAAATCTTCCTGATCGCCGACCCGTGGGAACGGGCGAAACGCCGGCTCATTCAGCGGTTGGGGCGTCATCCCAACGAGGCTGAGATTGCCGCGGAGACGGATCTGATCGTTCACCGCGACGCCAAGGACGCGACGCAGACAGTTCAGGCGTCCGATGCCGTGCTCATCGACACGACCTTCCTCACCCAGGAAGACCAGGTCGAACGAATCGTCGCCCTGGCGCGCGCGGCGAGCCAACGTCCCGAGGAAGACACCGAATCCTGACCCGGCGCCCGGCTGAGGCCGCCACAGTTGGTCTGAATCGTGAGGTCAGACGGCGTAACTCACCGTCCCACGGACACTTCGGCAGTTGACGCCAAGGGTTTCGGGACTTATGCTTCATGGTTCGCCAATCTATCTTCGCGACAGTCATGGGCACTAAGTGCCGATGGATCGCCTCGAGCCATTTGGCGATCGTTCGGCAGTCGCAGGATGGATTGAATTCCTCGTTTCCCCAACCTCGTCGCGGCGAGCGAAAATATCCGCGTTCGTCAGGAGATCAGACTCTCGGTATGCCAGAGCTTGAAACCCCCACCGGTACCGCCGTTTCGGAGCGCGCCAAGCGTGATGCGCAGCGCGCCCAGCTTCGCCCACTGATCAATCGCCGTCCCGAGCTCTATGAGGAGGACGAGTATTCGTCCGCCGAGTACGAGACGATGATGGAGCTCTACAACGGTACGCTCGCGTCGATCGACGAGGGCGAGATCGTGAAGAGCAAGGTGCTCGAGATTCGCGACAACATGGTCGTGCTCGACATCGGCTTCAAGTCGGAAGGCAGCGTTCCGCTCGAAGAGTTCAAGGACCATCCGGATCTCAAGCCGGGTGACGAAGTCGAAGTCCTGCTCGAGCACCTCGAGGATCAGGAAGGCTCCGTCGTTCTGTCGAAGAAGAAAGCCGACTTCATGCGCGTGTGGGAGAAGATCCGCGTCGCGTATGAGAACGACACCCCGGTGGAAGGCGTGCTGCAGAAGAAGATCAAGGGTGGCGTGGTCGTCGACCTCATGGGCGTCGATGCGTTCCTCCCTGGCTCGCAGATCGCGCTCCGTCGGGTGCCGAACATCGACGAGCTGCTCGGCCAGAAGTTCGAGTTCAAGATCATCAAGCTCAATAAGCGCCGCCGCAACATCGTCGTCTCGCGCCGAGTGATCCTCGAGAACGAGCGCGCGGGCAAGCGCGAAAAGCTGATGAAGGAGCTCGAGAAGGATCAGGTGCGGAAGGGCGTCGTCAAGAACATCACCGACTTCGGTGCATTCATCGATCTCGGTGGCGTCGACGGCCTGCTCCACATCACCGACATGTCGTGGGGCCGCATCTCGCATCCGTCCGAGCTCGTACAGATCGGCGCGGAGCTCGAGGTCAAGGTGCTCGACATCGACTGGACGCGCGAGCGTATCAGCCTCGGTCTCAAGCAGCTGCAGTCCTACCCGTGGAAGGACGTCGCCGAGAAGTATCCGGTCGGCACGCGCGTCACGGGCAAGGTCGTCAGCATCACGAACTACGGTGCCTTCATCGAATTGGAGCCGGGCATCGAAGGCCTCGTACACATCAGCGAGATGAGCTGGACGCGCAACGTTCGTCATCCGAGCAAGCTCGTTTCGATCGGCGAGACCATCGAGGCAGTCGTCCTCAAGGTCGATCCGAACGAGGAGAAGATCTCGCTCGGCATGAAGCAGACGGAACAGGATCCGTGGATGGTGCTGCCGCTCCGCTACCCGGTCGGCACGCGCATCTCGGGCAAGGTCCGCAACCTCACGAGCTTCGGCGCGTTCGTCGAGATCGAGCCGGGCATCGACGGTCTCATTCACATCTCCGACATGAGCTGGACCAAGCGAGTACAGCATCCGTCGGAAGTCGTGAAGAAGGGCGATTCGGTCGACGTCGTGATCCTCAACATCGACAGCGAGAACAAGCGCATCAGCCTCGGTCTCAAGCAGGCCGAGGAAGATCCGTGGCTCCGCATCGGTGAGACGTACCCGGTCGGCACGGAGCTTCAGGGCACCGTGGTCCGTCTGATGGACAAGGGCGTCGTCGTGGACATCGGCAACGACATCGAAGGCTTCGTTCCGCTCTCGCAGCTGAGCACCACCGGCAAGACGGTGAACAGCCCGGCGGACGTGGTCTACGAGACGATGAAGCTCGACATGCGCGTCCTCGAGGTCGATCCGATTCACCGTCGCATCGTCCTCGGCGTGACGAACATTCCGGAAGATCAGCCGCCGCGCCCCGAGACCCCGTCGAAGATCATCCCGATGGAGTCGGAGCACGACATGGGCTATCCGCCGGTCGACATGTCGGCGATCGACGTCGAGTAAGGAAGAGGAAGAGGCAAGTGGAAGCGCCCCGAGAAATCGGGGCGCTTTTCATTGACTCCGAACCAGCTTACGGCGCGAGAGCTGACGTACCAACGATCGGACTGCGCTTCTGACCTCGCGTCATCGTCCGTACCTCCGCCACATCAGCAGCACGCCGCACGCCGATCCCGTCCCGTTGTACTGCGCCGGAACCGTCCCACCACCCGCGTAGTACTCGATCGCTGAGAAGTCCTCGGACGCATACGTCGTCATGTCTGGCGGATCGCCGTTCGTCACGGAGGGGATGAACACCGCGAGCCCGTCGATGTAGAGGGCGACCATACATGGTCCCGACCCCTTCAGGCGACCAGATGCGAGGTACGACCCGCGAGGCCTGAGGCGTACGATCGACATCCCTGGAAGCCGCGACGCGATGTAGTTGAGCAGCGAGTGGCCGCCGTCGAGCTTTCGCACCTCCTCGGGGACGAAGAAGTGGCCGAAGCCCATTTTGCGGCGCTCTTCGAAGTCGCGGAGAAACGGCTCGACCGGAGCCGACCGCGCCGTCGTGCGTTGTGTGTCCAGCTGCACGACGCCATTCGCGACCAGCTGGAACTCGCGGTCCATCCTCGCACCCGCCCCCAGCACGATTGTGTCCACGAGCGGAAGGAAGCCGACGTGTCGTATCACGACACCAACGCGCCCAGCCGGAATGTTCTGGATGATGAACTCACCACGATAGTTCGTCGTCGCGGAGAGTTTGAGCGAAGGAAGCTCCACCGACGCTCCGGCCAACTCGTGACCCAGTGAGTCGCGAACGACGGTCCCAGTCAGCGTTGCGGTCTGCGCAGCGAGGACTGACCCAAGCAGCTGGAAGATGCCCAAGGCCGAGACGATGACGTACCCAGCGCGCATGCTGCCACCCGGGTTCGGGGGTTTCTTGACGATTACAAACTTGGCCGGCGAGAGCAACTGCGTATCTGGCGCCCAGTCGACCTTTCAACCTATCGCCTCGATCGGCTGTCCGAACCATGGCCCCAACCCAGCGCGCATGCTCCAGGACCTCCGATTCGCCCTCCGAACGCTGATCAAGAATCCAGCGTTCTCGCTCGCCGCCGTCGTCTGTCTCGCGCTCGGCATTGGCGTGAACGCGACGATCTTCAGCTGCGTTCGCGCCCTCCTCCTGCGGCCTTTCCCATACCGCGCACCCGAGGAGCTCGTTGCGATCGGCGAGTCCAGCGCGAAGCGCGGCTGGCACATGAACTCGGTCTCGTATCCGAACTTTCGCAGCTGGCAGGCGGAGAACCGCGCGCTCGAAAGCGTTGGCGTCTATACGAGCACGTCGTTCAATCTGGCATCGAACGACGGCGCCGATTATGTCGAGGGCGCGAACGTGTCGTGGACGATGTTCCACGTTCTTGGTGTCGCGCCGGCGTTGGGACGCGACTTCCGCGAGGACGAGGATCGCGTCGGATCGCCGAAGACGATCATCCTCAGCGATCGAGTCTGGCGCGACCGGTACAACGCGCGACCGAGTGCCGTTGGCGAAACGATCATGGTCAACGGTGTTCGCAGTATGATCATCGGCGTCATGCCACCGGGGTTCGAGTTCCCGGGAACGGCCGGCGCCTGGACGACGATGAAGACCGATCCGCTCTTCAATCGGGGCAATCATTCGTGGCAGGTGATGGGACGCCTCAAGCCCGGCGTCACGGCCGCACAAGCGCAGGGTGATCTCGCGCGCGTCGCGTCGGTGCTCGAGACGCAGTATCCGGCGACGAACACCGGATGGGGCGTCGACGTGCAATCGCTGCGTGAGAATCAGTCGGGCAACTTCCGGCCGGTGCTCATGCTCATGATGGCGTCGGTGGCGTTCGTGCTGCTCATCGCCTGCGCGAACGTTGCCAATCTGCTGTTGGCGCGCGCCGCCGTCCGAACGAAGGAAATGGCGGTCCGCGTCGCGATGGGTGCCGACGGATGGCGTGTCATTCGACAGATGCTGACGGAGAGCATTCTGGTTGCTCTCGCGGGCGCCGCGTTCGGAGTCGCATTCGCCTACGCCTTTTTGCAGTGGATCAAGGCCAACATCCTCGGCGGAATTCCGTTCTGGATGAAGTTCACGATCGACTGGCAAGTGCTGGTCTTCACGATCGTGGTCGCGGTCGCCACGGGAATTCTGTTCGGGCTCGCGCCGGCGCTTCAGGCAGCGCGGCCCAATCTCAACGAGACTCTCCGCGACGCAGGCGGACGTGGCTCGAGCGCCGGCCGCAGTCGGCAGCGACTACGCGACGCGCTCGTCATCGGGGAAGTCGCGCTGTCGCTCGTGTTGCTTGTCGGAGCGACACTACTCATTCGCAGCTTCGTCGGTATGCAGAGCGTGGACCCAGGGTTCGATCACAGCAACCTGCTGACGTTGCGTGTCACGCTCAGCGGGCCGCTCTACGATTCGACGCACAAGCGGTTCGCTTTCTGGGACCGATTCCTGACCGACATCAACTCGCGGCCCGGAGTGGTGAGCGCGGCCATCGCGAACAACATTCCACTCAACGGCAACAACAACAACAGCTTCTTCATGGCTGAGAACCAGCCGACGCAACTCGGAAGCGAGCCGCTCCTCGAGATCAGGTGGGTGTCGCCGCGCTATCTGGAAGTACTCAAGGTACCGGTGATTCGAGGGCGGATGTTCTCCCAACAGGAGTGGGCCGACAGCGGAGTGACCGGTCGCGTCGCCGTGATCAACGAGTACATGGCCAAGAAGTTCTGGAAGGACGCCGACAATGCCCTCGGCAAGCGCTTCAAGTTCGGCAACGCGACCGACACGACGAACCGTTGGGTCACCGTGATCGGAGTTGCCGCGGACATCAAGCACAAGGCGCTCACGACGAAAACGCCGGACTTCCAAGGCTACATGCCCTTCCGTCAGGGCGGATGGAATGGGTCGGCCATTGTCGTGCGTACCACGGGGGAGCCGGCGAGGGCG
>Ga0310811_10013748_pt1 | contig 10551 bp, 4 predicted proteins | sample YCmetagenome_FD_207642 | JGI IMG/M metagenome (GOLD analysis project Ga0310811, IMG submission 207642) | Soil microbial communities from experimental microcosm in Duke University, North Carolina, United States - YC | ecosystem: Engineered > Artificial ecosystem > Soil microcosm > Unclassified ... | reverse complement strand
GGATCCCGTCGGCTATCAGTTGTTCCAGCTCTTTCAGCTGCACCCGCCCGTCCGGACGAGCCAGCGCGTCGATCAGACCTTCCGGGTCCGGGGGGACCGTGTTCAATATCCGTTTGCGGATACTGGAAATGATAAGATTTCGGCTGAGTATGAAAAGAAAATCTTCCAGGCGTTGTATACGGGAGAGGGAAGCCCGCTGCTGCCATAGTTTGATAAATATATCCTGGGTTAGCTCTTCCGCCTCTTCAGGGCGGCGGGTGAAAGTAAGGGCATGTGTGAAGATGCGCTTCCTGTAGCGGCCGATCAGGGCGACAAAGGCGTTCTCGCTGCCTTCGGCCATCTGCCTGGCGAGCTCCTCATCGCTGTCGCTGTTCATTTCAATACGGCCGTTACTCATCAGAGCCCGCAAAGATAATTATAGATCTCACAATACCACAACTATTGTTAACTGGAACAGCATAACAAGCGATTAACAATCCTCATAGAATACGACTCTGTAGGAATGCTGAACAGAGTCTGTTATTCTTCTGAATTCTTCGTGAACAATCTATTATCAAACAGTTACGATAATGCTAAGCCTTGTTAATGGCCTCCAACGCATGATCGAATTGCACCATTTAGAGATTTCTTTGCGCCATTGAAAAAAATCAAAACAATGCAAATGAGATCATCTTCGTGGTTGTACAGGATCAGCTATTTGTTGTTCTTCACGTTGTCTTTTTCGTCGGTCTTTGCACAGACGATCAAAGGAAAAGTATACGATGATAAGACGGGCGAGCCACTCATCGGAGCCAACGTCACGATCGAAAACACCCCTTATAAGACCGTAGTCAAGCTCGATGGGAGCTTTGCCCTCCGGGTACCTGAAGCGGGCACCTATCATATCGTGGTGTCCACCGTCGGCTATCTCAGCGGCAAAGGGATCACGGTGGACGTAAAGAGCGGAAATGAAACTTTTGTAAATATTCCTATGCAGTCCAGCGCCACCGTCATGCAGGAAGCGTATGTGTCGACAGTCACCGGTCCCGGCACAGACCGGGAGGCGCGACGGATCGAACAAAGGGCGGATATGGTGCAGAATATCCTTTCTGCCCGCACGATCGAGATCTCGCCCGATGTCACCGTAGCCAATGCATTGCAACGTGTCAGCGGGGTGGTCATCCAGCGCGACAATACCGGCGAAGGTCGTTATGCCATCATCCGCGGGATGGATCAACGCTATAACAATACCCTTGTCAACGGGATCAAGATCCCCAGTCCTGATGATAAATTCCGCTTTGTACCCATGGATATCTTCCCGTCTGATATGGTCGAGCGGATCGAGGTCATCAAGGCCCTGACGCCAAATATGGAAGGCGATGCCATCGGCGGAACCATGAACCTCGTGATGAAGAGCGCCCCCGATCATCTGGTGCTGGCTGCCAACGCAGCAGGGGGTTATAATACGATCTTCGGAGACCAAAAATTCTCTTCGTTTTCGCATTCCGGGATCAACAAAAAGTCACCGGCCGAACTGCATGGCAACAATTATGCAGCCAATCCTTATTCCGACTTCACCACCAACAATTTCAACTATAGCTATAAGAGGCCGGTAAATACCCAGCTCGGGCTGACCGTGGGCAATCGCTTCCTCGATAAGAAACTCGGAGTGATCGTATCTGCGAGCTATCAGGATTTTTATAAGGGATCGACCTCGGACCGGCTCGTACCCGATGCCCAGCCTTATCCCCAGCCCTCACCCAATACGCCTTCATTCTCCGACGCCTATGTCCGGCAGTATAGCACTCAGACCCAACGAATGGGCTTGCAGGGAAAGATCGATTATGTCTTCAACGCCCGCAACAGGATCTCCCTGTTCAATATGTACCTGCACCAGACCGACAATGAGGTCCGCTACACACCCGACACGACTGTCGGCCTGAACTCTTCGCCCGGACAGCAGCAGCTGAGCGTCGAGAACCGCAGCACCTGGCAGATCCAGGATATCTACAACACCACCCTGCAGGGTACCCATGAGCTGAGCAGCAAAGTAAAGGTCGACTGGAGCGGAGTGTATTCCATCGCCAAAAAAGAGCTGCCCGATCAAAGCTGGTATAGCTTCGATGCCACGGTTTCCAAAACCAATGGCAAGATCACTTCCATCGATTCTACGATCAAACAGGACAAAGGGCTGATCAGCGCTCTTTGGCAACATAATAAGGACCAGGACCTGGCCGGATATGGCAATATCAGCTATAAGCCGACGCTGTTCCATCGCGAAGTAGAGTTTACCACGGGCGGGCTGTACCGGTACAAGACCCGTAATAATTATTATAACAAATACGATCTGCAATCCGATACCGCCGGAAATTTTCATACGATCGGCGCCGTTCCACGATATTTCACTCCTGCCGACTATGCCACCGGGAATATCACGGCTGTCAACGCCAATACCTACACCGCTCATGAAAAAATAGCCGCCGGTTATATCCAGGCGAAGTTCATGCTGCTGAAGGCCTTGCAGGTGCTCGGCGGGGTGCGGGTCGAGAATACGCAACAGGATTATACGACGGTGATGCCATCGACTTTCACCGGCGCCTATGGCAATATCCATTATACCGATGTCCTGCCCAGCGTGCATTTAAAATACCTGCTGTCCGGGAATCAGAACCTGCGGCTATCGTATTTCAAATCCATCAGCCGGCCCGGCTTTGGCGAAGTGGTTCCTTACGATCTGCCAACGGGTGAACAATTCGAAGAGATCGGAAATCCCTATCTTAAGCATGTCAGGGCCGACAACCTGGACCTTCGGTACGAGCTGTTCCCGGGCATCGCCGACCAGATCCTGTTAGGTGCATTCTACAAGCAGCTGCAGAATCCGATCGAGTATTTTGTGGTCCGGGATGCCAGCCCGAGTGCCTTGTATATCAAGCCCCAGAATGCGAACCGCGCTACCAATTTCGGCGCCGAAGCCGTGGTGACAAAATACTTCGGGAAATTCGGGGTCTCAGCCAACTATACCTATACCCATTCCCGGATCACGACACCAAAGGTGGTATACGAATTCGTGCAGCATGGAACACAGTCCACCGACAGCACCTATTCCACTACGCAGAGCCGGCCATTACAGGGGCAGGCGGACCATGTGGGCAATCTGTCCTTGTTGTACAAAGACCCTGTCTTTGGATTGGACGTCCAGCTGGCCTTCTCCTACATCGGCAACAGGATCGTACAGGTGTCGCAATATTACAATCTCGATATCTGGCAGAAGCCGATCGAACAGCTTGACCTGTCATTCGAGAAAAGGATCGTGCGCCGCTTGTCCTTCTATGCCAAGATCAGCAACCTGACCAATTCGAAACCGAAACAGTACATAAAAGTTCCTTACAAGGTAGTCAACGGTAATTTCAATAACTATGCGATCCCCTTCCAGGACGCAAGAAGCAGCTATACTACCGTGCAAAGGGACATCTATAAGCTGAATTTCCTGGCTGGTTTCCGTTATAAATTCTAATTCATTCGCGTATCTCAAAATCGACAATCATGCAATTGTATAATAGAATAATATTGGCCCTAATTGTTGTAGTGGCCATTTTCCCCGGGTGTAAAAAATGGGCAGAAGATAAACAGGACATCTACAAGTACGTGGCGCCCCCTCCCCCACCCGGTTCTGTGGTAAGCAACGCGGCTCCCCTTTGCGGGTCCGTCCGGGGAACGATGGTAGCCGGCCAGACCTATGTCCTGGGTTGTGATATCAACGTGCCTGCGGGTGATACCCTGATCGTCCAGCCCGGCGTGACGATCTATGCGACCAACAGCGCGGGAATCGTCGTCCACGGGAGCCTTATCAGCCTTGGGACGCAGACGGCTCCGAATACCTTTACCGTCCAGGGTGTGTCGAAGAACAATACACCCGGTCTTTCCCTGTCAAAGGACTCAGCGCATATCGGTCTTTGGCGCGGGATCATGTGCGATACTTCCTGTCCCATGCTGATCCTGAAATGGACGCATCTCGATTTTGCCGGCGCTTCCTATGGCAATGTCGACGGACCCGCGGTGGAAGAAACCGCCGGAACCTCATTTAACGTGCTTTTCCAGAACCCCAACGGGATCTTTGTGATGGAAGATTCCTGGGTGTATGGCGGTACCGATGACGCCATTCGTATTTCCAACGGCAGGATCCACCTGTTCCGCAACACCTTTGAAAAGTGTGGTGGCTCCGGCGGAGATATCCTCAATTGTAAGGGCGGCACGGTTGGAACAATGGGATATAATTTCTTTATCGGCACAGCATACAACGGCCAGAAGGCATCCAATAAGGGCCAGGGTATCGGTGCGCCACAGACGAATATCGTGATGTACAACAGTACATTCGTCAATGGAGGAGTGCAGATCCAGGCCGGCGCCCGTGCGGGAGGGATCGACTTTGAACAGGGAGCCCGGGGGGCGTTTTATAATAACGTGTTCATCAATTGCCGCGTAGGCTATCGCGTGGTCAACAATCCCGTCGCCGACACCGCTAATCTTACGTACGGCAATAATTACCAATGGGCCGACTCGCTGGTCATCGCCAACCAGTTCTTCACCTTTGGCGGCGTTTGTACCAAACCACAGCCCACGGATATCCCGAATCCTTCGCTATATCTGCCGGCCAATTTCTACTACCCCAATCCGCCCGCCAACGCCTATGACGGAACTCCGGTAGTGCAATATGACAACCCGCTGTTCGTAAATTATCCTCTGCCGGTTCCGGGAGGCCTTCCCCTGTTCTCCATCACCTCGATCGGCAGCTATGATTTTCATCTGCAGACAAAATCGCCGCTGATCGGTAAGGGCAACACGACAATCGCTCCCCTGACCGTCGTGCCGGTCGACCCGGTCTACGGAGCAACAGAAGTAACCCCGCCCGGATCAGATCTGGGCTGCTATCAATCAAATGGGATCACAGGTAATCATCATTAATTATGTATAGAGTGTTTATTTGCAAAGCGGCTGCCCTTTTGGGCAGCCTGCTTTTTTCGATCAGCGTCTTTTCACAGGACAGCAGGGAAGAAGTTCGCAGCAACGACCTTCGCGTTATCCTGATCAGGCACGCAGAAAAACCAGCCAAAGGATATAATCTCACCTGCCAGGGACTCAACCGGAGCCTGCAACTGGTGCCCGTCCTCCATTCCCGGTTCGGCATTCCTTCGTCCATCTATGTGCCAACGCTTGGCCAGGGGGATACTACAAAACATGCGCGGATGTTCCAGACAATCGTCCCGTTTGCGGCGACCTACAATCTCCTGATCAATACAGGTTACCAGGAGGACGACACGCTGACGCTGGCACACGCTATCCATCAGCGGCACGGAACGGTATTTGTTGTTTGGGAGCACAGCCGCCTGGCCGCCATCGCCAGATGCCTGGGGGTCCACGACAACCTGCTGCATTGGCGGGATGATGACTACGATAGTATTTGGGTCGTCACCTTTCACGATGGCAAGGCTGTCATGACAAAGGAATCCGAAGGGTTGCATCCGGGAGAAGCATGTTCAATGTAATAAACAATATTCCTTAATCATTCTTCAATGCCCCCACCGGATTAGCTCTCGCAGCCTTTAATACCTTTAGCCCTACGGTCGCAACGGCAATCGCCATCATGGTGACCCCGCTTAGCCCGAACACCCACCAGCTGAGTCCCGTATGATAGGCAAAATTCTGCAGATACGCATGACACAAAAACCAGGCGATCGGCACCGCGATGGCAAAAGCCAGGATGAGCGGCCGCATGAACCCTTTCGAAAGCAGTCCCATTATATGCACAAGAGAAGCGCCCAGCACCTTTCGTATCCCGATCTCCCGCGTACGGCTGTTAAGTGTAAAGATCACCAGGCCCAATAGCCCGATGCTGCTGATGCTGATGGCAATGCCCGCGGCAAAGGTCAACAGCGAGGAGAGCATTGCGTCCTGCCGGTAAAAACGGCTGATCGCCTCATCAAGGAAGGTATAATGGAATTCCTCCTCAGGATAGATGCTTTTCCAACTGGACTCGATCTCCGCCAGGGTGCTTCTCCAGGTGTCCGCATCCGGTCGAAGGGATATCTGTATCAGGTTGTCCGAAAGAAAGTCCGAATAGAACACCAGGGGACGGATACTGTTTCTCACCGATGCCTGGTTGAAATCCGCCATGACCCCTACCACCGGCAGGCTCTGGTCATTCAGTTTGAGGAAATGCCCCAGGGCATCCACTGGTCTTTTGAATCCTAATTGACGGGTCAGGGTCTCATTGATCAGCAATTCCTTTACGCTATCCGACCCGCTGATATTCCTGCCCGCGACCAGCGGAATATGGTAGACGCTCAGGTAGACCGTATCGCCGCTTCTTACATCCGTTTTTACTTCCATTTCCTTCTTACCCCGGCTAAACCAGACCGTATTCGCTATCTGACCGCTAAAAGCAGGGCTCTGGTTGCCGATGCTGATGTTTTCGATGCCCGGTATATTTTTCAGCTCATCCCTTAACAGGGTCTTTCTCCTGGCTGCATCGGCATAGGACGAAGGAGTGCCAAAATAGACAATGGCCTCCTTCCGAAAACCCATGTCCTTTTTTAGTTCATAATGCACCTGCTTGTTCACGACAAATACACCGACAATAAATACCTGGGCAATGGTGAACTGGAAAATGATGGACGCCCGCCGCAACCAGGCCCCCTGCGAGACGCTACTGTCGGAAAAAGGCTGGTTTTTCAGAACACGGAGAGGCTGCAGCCGGGAAAGTATAAATGCTGGGTAGACGCCCGATAACAGGCTGACCACACATACCAGGCAAATGAGAAAAAGCACAAGGGAAGGCAGATCCAGGATATGCTCCGCGGCCACCCCCGCAGGGCTGAAAGAAGGCAACAATAGCGTGACCAGCGCAAAAGAGATCAAACCCGTGATGGCTGCCAGCAGGAAGGCTTCCATCAGGAATTGCAGCACCAGCTGCTTCCGGTTGCCGCCAAAGGTTTTTCTTATACCGATCTCCTTTGCCCGCTGCGCACCCTGTGCCGTGGAAAGATTGATATAATTGATACAGCCCAGCAGCAGGAGAAACACTGCCAGCAGCACCAGGCTTCCGATCGCCTCTTTGCTGATCTTTCCGCTGAAGTCCGTATTGGTATGAATATCTCCCAACTCCTGCAGACGGTGTCTGGCCCGGGCGTCGGCCTTATCGGAGACATGCGCCGCGAACAGCGTAGCCAGTTGCCTGTTGATATTCTCCGGCCTGACCCCGGGCAGGGTCTTGACCATCAGCTGGCACCCCGAGCTCGTAGCCCCCCAGGAGTCCCAATGGTAATTTTCACTGAGATTGCTGAAAGAGATGGTGGATAATGAAAGGAATACCTTGTATTCGAAATCGCTGTTGAAATCGAGGTCTTTGACAATACCCGAGACATTGGCATAAACGGAGTCGCTGAATACAATGGTCCTGCCTAAGATCTCCCGGGATGCAAGCCCCGGAAAATATAATTCGGCGGTGCTTTTCGTCAACACCACCTGGTTAGGCCCTCCCAATGCACGTAATGGGTCGCCTTCTATCCATTGATGCGGGAACAGCTGGAAATATCCGGAGTCTGCAAATACGATATTGTCCTGGTTCCTGATCACCCGCCCGGGCTGGCCGTTCCCTTTCAGAATGCTAACCTTGGCGCCACCGCCATAATCGAAAAGGGGCGCCATCTGACCGATCCCGGCCACGGCAGGCAGCAACGCCTCATGCAGCGGCGCCGGTACACCAAAATTCGTCGAACCCACATTCTCAGTGACCACGCGATAGATCCGGTCTCTGTCGGGCTCATAGGTATCAAAGCTGAAATTATAATGGATCATCAGGTAAATGATCACGGCTGCCATAACACCTACCGAAAGACCAAACACGTTGATCAACGTGATCAGTCGATTCCTTTTGAAGTTGCGCCAGGCGATGATAAAATAGCTTTTAAGCATAACAGCGGGTTTGCAGCAGAATTACGAATTTAATGCCACTATGCCAACCCGTTGGTAATCAAAAAAATGTATTCATCCCACCATCGGCGCTGTCCACTTTCGATACACTTCCTGTCCGCTTCACGCCCTTTTTAATTCTCCACAGGCGGCTTGCCAAGAAAATTCTCATCCTCCTTCACCTTGATCTTAAACCCACCGAATTTGTAAAGGAAATTGATGCCGAACGACCGGTAAGGAACCTCCAGCTGGTTGTCCGTATGAAAGCCCACACCTTCGACAACGGAGTGCTGACTGAGATAGTTGGCGAAGGCATTCACCGCCACGAATCCGATACTCCCCTTTCCGCCCCAGAGCTGTTGCCGGAGCGCAAGAGTATAGGTGAGGAAATCGGGCGTACGTCCCTGCCATTTTATACCCGACCGGTAACTTCCAAACCCCTCAACGGTCAACCCCTTTGCAAATTGATAATTGGCATTGATATTCCAGCGGTATTCGAAGCCGCTGATCCGTTGCGGGATGGAATAGATATTGTGCGTGATACGCTCATACAGCTGGACGGTCGGCCGCACCGTAAATTTTGGGAAGGGCACGAAAGAGCCGCCCAGCACCAGGCCCCAGCGGTCCTCCGAGGCGATGTTGGCCCGGGTCGTCACGTTCACATTGGTATAGGTCGAGTCGCCTACCTGGAAAGCGGGATAGAAGGCCGTGTAGGATTTGATGTCCGGATTATTGTGCGTATAGAGCAGCATTGTATTCAGGCTATTGTCCCGGTTGAAGCTGAAGGTATAGCCCAGCTGATAATCATGCCCGATCTCGGGTTTTATATTGGGACTTCCGGTGGTGATGTTCTGTGGGTCTGCCAGATTGATAAATGGATTCAGGTCGCGGTATTCCGGTCGCTCCAGCCGGTATGCATAAGCGAATTTCAGCGTTTGATTGCCCTCAAAAGTATGCGATAACGTAACCGAAGGCGCCAGGTTATTATAGTCCGGAATGTTCACATGTCCCGAGTTGCTATAGTAAGCCTTGTTGACCGTATATTCTTCCCGCACACCGGCGATGACGTCCACCCAGTGAAAGGCCTTGAAGCTGGCAGACACGTAGCCAGCATAGACATTGCGACGGAATGTAGAGTTGTAAGACTGGTTATTATCATACAGGTAGGCATATGCCACCGGATCGAACGTATAGACAGGAGCATTGCTGACCAGGGATTCGATCTCGGTCCTGAAGCCGGTTTCCAGCAAAAGCCCTTTGCTCACCGGGTACGCATAGTCCAGGCCCAGCGAGGTCAGCTTATCCCGGCCGGGATTGTTGCTGGAGGAACCTGCATAAAGGGAATCATTGGTCTGGTATCGCAGGGATTGCACATAGCCGGTATTGTTCTGTCCGGCACTGTACAAAAAGGAGAACGTCAGCTGCTCATTTTCCCGGCGGAACTTCTTGGTATAATCCAACCCCAGATCCGCCGTATTATTCCGGATCGTATTCTTCGCCGACCGGAAATTCAGCTGATCGAAATATTTATTCCCCAATGGATCAGTGCTGGTATTCTGCTGGTTGAACAGACCATCGGTAGAGTTCCCGAACTGGTTGAAAGCAAAAGAGACGGAAATATTATCCTTTGGACTGATATCCCAATCCAGGCTTGTACCTGTACGGTATCCATAGCGGTCGAAATCACTATTGCCCTGCTCTCCCAGGAAATATTGGTTACCGGTAGCCGTATCCACAGACTGGCGCTGATTCGTCGTGCGGGTGCTGACATGCAGCTGATCGCTTCCACTAAAATATCCACTCCATGTCAGATTGTTCTTCTTATAAGTGAGATTGACGGACCCGTTCTCCTGCCGGGTGCCGGCCGTTGCATTGACCGATCCGCTGAAGCCTTCCGTCTTGCTCTTCTTCAGGATGATATTGATCACTCCCCCCGTACCCGTGGCCTCATATTTCGCGCCCGGACTCGACATCACTTCAATACTCTGGATCTGCGACGCCGGGATCGATTGTAAAGCATCTACGATGCTGTTGCCAAAGATGGTCGATCGTTTGCCGTTGATAAGGAACTGGATGCTGGGATTCCCCAGCAGTTCCACATTCCCGCTGGCATCGACGCTCACCTGCGGGATCTTACGCAATACTTCCGTAGCCACGCCGCCCTGGGAGGTCACATCCCGGTCGACATTATACACGATCCGGTCCACCTTTGTCTCCACCAATGGCCGGGAGCCAGTCACCACTACCTTTTCCAGCATCGCCGTCTTTGCGTTCAGCAATATATTGCCCAGATCGATATTTCTGTTTTCAACCACCAGCAGCGGCTGTCGTAACGGCGTATAGCCCACGAAGACAATGGCAAGAGCATAATTTCCGGCTGGCACCCCGGTTATGGTAAAGGCGCCTTTGGCATCGGTCAGCACGGTAAATCGTTTTGGACCTTTAAGGGTGATAGTAGCTTTTTCCAGCGGCTCGCCGCCAGGCGAGTCCCTGACCACACCCGAAAAGATGATGCCACCTTTGACAGGAGATTGAGCAGATCCGAAAAACCAACAGGAAAGAAAAATGGAACACAACAGGACTCTTACCATCAGCATGAATAAC
>Ga0310811_10013746_pt1 | contig 10551 bp, 7 predicted proteins | sample YCmetagenome_FD_207642 | JGI IMG/M metagenome (GOLD analysis project Ga0310811, IMG submission 207642) | Soil microbial communities from experimental microcosm in Duke University, North Carolina, United States - YC | ecosystem: Engineered > Artificial ecosystem > Soil microcosm > Unclassified ... | reverse complement strand
CGTCCTGGTCGAGGCGTTGCCCAGGCTGATCGCGGCGTCGGGCGAACGCGCGGCGCGCCAGGCGGAGATCGACGCCCGGCTCAGGCAGTTGTCGGAGCTGGGCCGGGTTCGGATGTGCCCGCGCTGCCGAGCCGGGCACGAACCAGGACCGCGGTGGTGCCCTTCGTGCGACTACGCGTTCACAGGCCTGGACGATCACTCGCTCGACCGGCAGCGTCTAGCCTGGGAACAGGAGACGCAGGCGCTTCGGCTGGCGTCGTCCCAGCTTTCGGCGCAGGCCTTCTCGACCACGGCAGCCGCTCCCGTCGGCGGACGCCGATGAACGGCCCAGGCCAGGTGTTTCCTCGGTGCTCATTGCCTGTCCGAGGTGGTGGGCCTTGTGGACGGCATCGAGGTTCATGTTCGAGGTCAGTGTCAGCAGCCAACGCAGCGCCTGCACGTTGTCGGGCTCGGTGCCGAACCCGTCGCGATACCAGTCAGCTGCGGCGTTCGCAGCTCCACCGTGCCCCAGCTCCGCGGCTCGCACGTACCACCCCAGGGCCTCCTCATCACGGTCTTCGGCTGAGAGCCGATCGCCGAGCGACACCGCTGCTTCGGCGATGCCGCTTTCCGCAGCGACCGTGAGAAGGCGTATGCACTCGGCGTGCGTGATGGTCTTGTGCTGCGCGTTGAGCTCGACCCTGGCGAGGTTGTATGCGGCATATCCGTCGCCCTTGGCAGCCGCTTCATGCCACAGCTGCCGTGCACGACGCTCGTCCTTCTCAACGCCCGATCCGCGGTCGTGCATGAACCCCAGGAGGCGCATCCCCTCGGCGTTGCCAGCCTCCGCGGCACGCTGCGCATAGTCAACCGCCATTGGAAGGGCATCGGCTGTGTACAGCGTCATGAGGATGCCCGCCAGCACGGCTTGCGCAGCCGCGTCGCCGTCGTCGGCGAGAGGCCTGAGGCGCGGCGCCGCTTCTCTACTGGCTAGGTTCGCTCCATCGGCACTTCCTCGATTCGAGGCCTCGATCCAGGCCTTGGCCGACTCAACCCACCGTCCAGCCTCGGCAGCGGTGTTGCCATCGTCCAAGAACGCCTTTACGCGGGCCTGGTCGGTAGGAGAGATGGTGCGGGCCATCGACATCCTCTCCTCGCACGGGTGCACAACTGGCCTTGATTTAACCAGCTGCACGCGGAATGCGGTCCGCGGCTCCGGAGCCGCGATCCTGGTCCAGCAGACCAGGTACGCCGCATTTGACATCCTTATTGAGAATCGAGGACATGGCCACGCGATCGAGCCCACCGAAGGCGCCACCCGCAAGCTTAGCTTCCAGCCGCCAGCGGAGCTGCTTGGTGAAAGACAGAGGCTAATGCCGGTAAGGACCCTCTCAGCGGGTTGCGGCGTTGCGCAGGGCGTCGACGGCGAGGCGGGCGGCGGTGCCGATGACGGCGTCCGCTGCGGGAAGGGTGATGCTAGTGGAGGCGGCACGGGTGAAGACCGCGATGGCGTAGCGGCCGCCGTCGGGATACTCGACGACGCCGACCTCGTGGCGCATGGTCGGCAAGGTGCCGGTCTTGCCGTGGACACGGACGTCGTCGAACGGGAACCCGGAGGCCAGCCGGTGGGGCCACACCTGGAGGCCGAGCAGGCGGCGCAGAGCGGCGCCGGATTCGCCGGGGCAGGCGCCGCCCTGCCAGAGAGCGGCCAGCAGGGTCGTCATCTCGCGGGCGGTGCTGCGGTTGGTGAAGGCCGGGTCGAGGACCCTGAGTCTGGCGACCACCACGGGATCGACCGGGGAGTCCGGTCCGATGTCCTCGGCGAGAGCGGCGTAAAGGTCGCGGACCTTGTGTACTGCGACAGTCCGGGTCAGGCCCAGATCGGCCATGGTGCGGTTGACGGTTTCGAGCCCGAGCTCGTCCCAGAGCACGTCCGCGGCGGCGTTGTCGCTGACTGCGACGGTCAGGTAGGCGAGGTCGCGCAGGGAGAGCCGGGCGGCGTCGAGCATGGCGGACAGTCCGGCGCGCCCGACGGTACGGCCGTCGGCGGAGAGATCCATCCTGCGCGCCAGCTCGATCCGCCCGGCCGCGGCTTCCCGGAACAACGTGACCAGCAGGCAGAGCTTGTGGACGCTCCCGGTGCTGACCGGGATGTCGGCGCCGAGAGCGATCTCCGCTCCGGTGTCGAGGTCGCGAGCGTGCAGCCACCCTCTGACCCCGGCGCCGGCGAAGGACGCGGCGATACGAACGCGCGCCGCGCGTATGCCGGCCCTGCCCTCGTCGTTCGAGCGGTCGCCAGGACTCGGGCGCTCGCCGGCAGCGCGATCGCGTGTCACAGCGGGAACTCCATTGCGGGTCTCGGAAAGAGCGGGCGGTCGGGGTCCGGCAGGAGTCCGCCGTGTGCGGTCAGCGCCTGGTGTGCGGCCCGGGCGAACAGCCGGACCGCCGGCCCGTCATGTCCGGCGGGCCAGGCCGTGGACGTGCGCCAGGTCAGCGGCGTGCCGGTCAGTGGACGCCAGACTGTACCCGATGGCACCACGGTGCGAGGAACGAGGGCGACGGCGCTTCCGGTGAGCACGAGCGCTCCCACGATGTCCGGTCCTGACGGATCGACGACCGCCTCCGGAGTGCAACCGTGCCGGCTCAAAGCAGTGATCACCTCGTCGTACAGGGCGGGTGCGCTCGCGCGCGGGAAGAGCACCAGGCGGCGCCCGGTCAGCTCCGCCACAGCCAGCTCGGGACGATCGGCGCACCGGCTCCCGGACGCGAGCAGGACTCCCAGCGGCTGATGCAGCACCGGCCCGAAGGCCAGCCCGGACGCCGGACACGGGTGCCGGACGACGGCGACGTCCACGATGGACTGGGCAAGTTCGCGCACGACCGCGTCCACCGGCAGTTCCCGCAGTTCCAGCCGAGTGCCCGGGGATGCGGCCTCGAAGCCGGTGAGCAGCGCCGCCAAGGCGGCCGGCCCGAGATCGGGCGGTACGGCGGCGCGCAGGGTGCCCGCGCGGCCGGAACGCAGATCGGCCGCAGTAGCCAACAGGCGGGTGGAGCACTCCAGCAGTTCCTCGGCCTGTGTGAGCAGCAGCGCCCCTGCCGGGGTGAGCTCGACCCCGCGCGGACCGCGGTCGAACAGGGTCACGCCGAGCTCGCGTTCCAGGCGCCTTATCCGCTGGGAGAGCGAGGGCTGGGCGATCCGCAGAACTTCCGCGGCGCGGCCGAAGTGGCGCTTCTCGGCGACGGCTCGGAAGCAGCGCAGATGCCCCAACAGGTCCATGACCACGCATCATAGGCAATCAGATCTCGAACTCGTCGTCATTTGGTCTTGGACTGGATTCCGGACGGCCTGTTTGACTGGTGCGGTACCTCCTACCGCCGGGACGAGCTGCGCGGGGAGAGATCCCCTGGTTAGCCGCCGCGTATCAACCTGCTGATCAACCGCACCTTACCTTTGGAGACGTCTGCCAATGTCACGCCGCTTGTCCCGCCGCCGCTTCCTGACGGCATCCGCGACGGGCGCCGCAACCGCCTCCGGCGCCGCGTCCCTGCTCGGCACAGCCGCTGACGCGTTCGCATCCCCGGCGCCCGATCGCGGACGACCCCGCTTCGGCCCACCGGGCTCATCCGGTGTACGGCTGCGTTGGCTGGGCAACAACGGCTGGGAGATCACCTTCGGCGACCCGGACAAGCCCACGACGATCCTGATCGACCCCTGGATCACACGCTTCCGCACCGGCACCTACACCCCGAAGGGCGCCGACCCCGCCACCCCGATCACCGTCAGCACCGCCCTCATCGACAGCCTCCACCTGCAGGCCGACCAGATCCTGGTGACCCACGGCCACTACGACCACCTGCCCGACATCCCGTACATCGCGACCCGTACCGGCGCGACCGTGCTCGGCACCGAGACCCACGCCAACCTGCTGACCGCGATGGGCGCACCGGAAGAGCAGATGTCGGTAGTGCACGGCGGCGAGTGCATCCAGTTCGACGGATACACCGTCGAAGTGATCAACTCAGTACACTCGATGACCGGCCCCCGCCTGCAGGTGCCCTTCTCCGGCACCCGTCCCGGCTCACCCCCGCCACGGCCCCGGGTGATCTCGGACCTGGTGGAGGGCGGCACGCTCGCCTACCTCATCACCATCAGCGACAAACTCAGCATCCTCGACAACGGCGCCGCCAACTACGACGCCCGCCAACTCGCCGGGCTCGCCCCGGATGTGCTGCTTGTCCAGCCCGGTGGAGCGTCGGTCCCGGACTACGTCCCCCGCCTCCTCAGTCTTCTGGACCACCCCCCATACGTCATCCCCACCCACTGGGACGACTTCGATTACGCCCTCGCCGAACCCGCCCGCGACTGGGGCGGCCTGACCTCCCTGGAGGCAGCCGTCCATCAGGCCAGCCCCGCGGCCGCGTTCATCCACCTGGACCATCTGCAAACCTTCATCCCCTAGAGGGTGGTCGGGTTTCGTTGCGAGAGGCGCGCGGCACACTCTCGCCTGGGCCGAAGCCCCCAGGTGCAGCGACCTACGCTTGCCGGGCGCACTCAGCGCCGAAGCGCTGTCCGGGGCTGTGATGTGGACGGCGGCGACCTGCTTCATGCCGACGGCGGTCCGGCACATGACCCTCGGCCCGTCGCGCCACCGGATGACTTGCGGTTCACGCGCCGGGCAAACGAGAACGCAGAATCGAGCGGACCATTCAAAATCAGAGTCTTGTTAATGCGCCCTTGATTCCGAGGCGGGCGACGGGATCTCGCGGACGAATTGGCGCGGGGCCGCCCGGCTGCAGGTCGACTTCACCGCGCCGTTCATCGCAGCGAGGCTTCGTTCCGCGCCGTTTGAGCAGTGTTTCTCCCATCTTCACTGTCACGTCGCTCGCGCCGGAGTCTGCATATTGCGTATGGAGTCTGATGGAGGTCACGGTGTCAGAAGTACCGGATAAGAGTTTTGCGTCCGACCTTGAATTTCTGCGTATGAGTGTCGGCCTCAGCCTCCGCGAACTTGAAAGGTCGACGGGAATCCCGCGCAGCACGTTGAGCGACGCCCTGGCCGGGCGCCGGGCGCCGAGGCTCGAGACGGTCCTTGCGATCGTACGCGCCTGCGAGGCCGAGCCTGACCCCTGGCGGCGTCGGTGGGCCCACATGAGCAGCAAGAAGTCGGTTTCCATCGGTGCACCGGGAGCTGCGACGGGTCCGATACCCGCGCAGCTCCCGCGAGACATCGCGGGTTTCACCAATCGCGAAGAGGAACTGGCCCGGCTGGAGCACGCGGGGATCGCGGTGGTCCACGGGCAGCCTGGCATCGGGAAGACCGCACTCGCGGTGCACTGGGCGCATTCCGTGTCGGCGAGGTATCCGGACGGCCAGCTGTTCCTGAATCTTCGTGGCCACCACGCCACGCTGGGCCCTGTCACGGCCGTCGAGGCCCTGGGCCGTATGCTCGGCTCGCTCGGCGTGCCTTTCGCGCCTCTCACTCAGGAGCCCGACGAGGCGGCGGGCCTGTGGCGTTCGACTCTGTCCGGGCGGAAGCTCTTGATCCTACTCGACGACGCGATCAGCGCCGAACAGATCCAGCCTCTGCTGCCCGGGGCCTCCGGCTGCACCTTGATCGTGACGAGCCGGCACTATCTCGCCGACCTCGTCGTCCATGACGGAGCCGAAAGCATTCCCGTGGACGTGTTGCAGGCCGAGGGCTCCATCTCACTGCTCGGCCACGTGGCGGGATCCGAGCGGGTCGCGGACGAACCCGTCGCCGCGGCCGCGGTCGCGTCCGCGTGCGGGCATCTGCCTCTGGCGCTGCGATTGGCGGGCACGCTGGTGGGCGGCACCGCACTTCACACCTTCGCCGAGCTGGCTCGTGAGCTTTCCGCAGGGGACAGGCTTTCCGCGCTCGAGGGGCTGAACCGGCCGTCTCCGGTGGAGAAGACCTTCGAACTCTCCTATCGAAGGCTGCCGCCGGATGCCGCCCTGCTCTTCCGCAGGCTCGGGTTGCATGTGGGCTCGAGCATCAGCGATCAGACGGCCGCCCTGCTCGCCGACCTCGATCTGAACGTCGCACAAGGGCTGCTGCGCATACTCGCTGAGGCGCATCTGATCGAACCCGATCGCTCGGGTCGTTATTGGATTCATGATCTGCTGCAGGCCTACGCGAGACGTCTTGTGGAATCCTCCGAAAGCCTGGCGGATCGGGAAGCGACGCGGCGACGGCTGCTGGAGTGGTACGTGGACAGCGCATTGGCTGTCTCGGCCCTCCTCGATCCGGGTCGGGAACGGGCGTGGGTTGACGACGGGGCCCGCTCCACCTGGAAGCCTTCGAACGACGAGGCGTCCGTATGGCTCGATTCCGAGCACCTCAACGTCGCCGCGGCCATCGAGTTCGATGCGCGCCACGGCACAGGCCAGTACGCCTGGGCGCTTGTGGATCTGATGGCCGGTCCGCTCTCCCGCCGCAAGGAGGTGGCCGGGTTGATCGCCGCGACCGACGCAGGGCTCTTCGCAGCCCGCGAGTACGGAAACCGACACGCCGAGGGAGTGATGTTGCTGCGAAGGGGCTGGCTGCGCTGGCGCAGCAGGCAGCGTGACGGAGCCTCAGAGGATTTCGCCCTCGCGCAGCGCCTGTTCCACGACATCGGTATAGGCCGAGCCGAGGCCTCGGCGCTGCGCGGTCTCTCGAACAGCCGCGCGTACTCGGGACGGCTCGACGAGGCGCGCCGGTGCGCCGAGGCGGCACTCGCGATCTATCGCGAACACGGCGATGTGAACGGGCAGGCAGCCACACTCACCAATCTCGCCGCCGTCACCGACCGCGCGGCAGACTTCGCCGCCAGTGGCGAATTCTTCGAAGCCTCGCTGGCCCTCCACCGTGAGGCGGGCAGCCGCGGAAACATCGCCCTGGCGCTGGCGCATCTCGCACATGCGCTCCTCATGCGCGGTGCCGTCATGCGGGCCGTCTCGTGCGCCGAGGAGGCGATCAGCGCTGCGCAGGAGGTCGGCGACGGAATCGCCGAGATCATAGCCCTGACCAACTGCAGCCTCGCGCTCAGGCAGGCGGGTGAACTCGAACGCGCGTACCGCCGGGCAGAGGCGGCGGTGGCGCGGGCGCAGGAGATGGGCTACCAGTTCGGCAAAGCGGCCGCCATGGATGTCCTGGCCAAGATGTCGCGCCTGCTGGGCCGGTCCGACGCGCCCGCTCGGCGCTCCCGCGCTCTGACCCTCGCACAAGAGGCGAACGATCTCGCGTTGAAGGCCGAGATCCTTCTGAGCGCGGCCGGCAGCGCGTATCAGGATGCCGTTCTGCGGGACCTTGAAGCGCCGGGCGGCGGGGCCGGGTTCCACACTGCCCGCGACGCGACGCTGCGCGCGCTCGACGCCGCGCTGGCCAGCGCAAGTCCCCACACTCAGGCGGAGTCCCTCACCCTGCTCGCAGCCTGCGACCTCGGGCTGGGTGATGTCAGCGCTGCGCTCGGCGAGGCGCACCGCGCGCTCGAGATGCACCTGGCCTCCGGGGCCCGCCTCGCGGAGATCACCACTCGCAGCGTTCTCGCACATGCACATCAGCAGGATGCAAAGCCGGATGCGGCCGCCGACGAGTGGCAAACGGCCCGCGCCCTCGTCGACGAACTCGCCCTACCCGATGAAGCACCCGTACGACGTCTGATCCATTCCGGCGGCGACTCGGCGCTGCCGGCGCTCACATGACATAAGCCGGACGCGGGCTGCATCGGTGAAGGACCGTCCCAAGAGATCACAGCGTCGAGCGGGACGCGGAGCCGCCGGCCCGTCTGGATCGGCGGCCGCCGTCGCCGGGCCGTCACACGGGTTCGGTTGCTCCGTTCAAGAGCCAGGGGAGGTTGACCTTGCGAAAGGCGATGGACTGCGAGGCGGTGGGGTCCTGGGTGTCCTGGTCGACCTCGATCAGGGCGCCGACGTGGTCGTCGGCGGTCTTGGCCATGCTGGAGTAGCCGCCTTCCGCCGCGTTTTCGTTTCCGCCCATCTCGTCCGTGGTCAGCGGATCGTCGGCGGTGAAGCGGGTGATGGGCCAACTGCCGCAGTCGTCGTAGCTGATGCGGAACTCCATCTTGGTACGCGTGACGGTGCTTGAGGAGTTCAGGAAGACGATGCGGTTGGGTGAGGCGGTGTAGCGCAGAACGGATGCCTCGCAGTCGTCGTCCAGGAGGTCGCCGTCGGCGGCGAAGGAGCCGAAACCGCCGGCGATGGTTCCGGTGGCGGTCCAGCGTCGCTTGGCGGTGGTCCAGACTGCTTTCACCGCGCGGTCGTTGCGCCGCAGCGTGCCGTCGGACAGTTGGATGACGGTGGATTCGCTGGTGACGTTCTGAGCCTGGACAAGGTTCTGGTACTTCCAGGTGGCGCCGTGGTCGGTGCTGTAGATGTTGCGGTACAGGGCGGGAACGACCAGGGTGCCGTCGGTGGTCTGCAGGCCTACGCCGGGGCCCATGGCGTCCCAGGCCCAAGGGGTGCCGTCGGCCAGGGTGTCGGGCTTGAGCAGGCTGGTCATATCGGTGATCGGGGCCCAGGTGACGCCGTCGTCGGTGCTGCTGGTGAGGTAGACCCGGCGCTGGCCGGACTCGGTGATGGGCGTGCCGCCGGCGGCTGCCGTCTGGCTGTAGCCGGCGGGGTTCCACGACAGGAACAGCCAGATGGTCTTGGTGGGGCCCATGGTGTCGAGCACGGCGGTGGGGTTGCCGTAGGTGCCCTCACCGTCGCCTGCGACCTGCAACAGGGAGGACCAGGTGGCGCCGTTGTCGGTGGAGCGCTTGTAGACCAGGTTGATGTTCCCCCAGTCGGCGTTGCTGGACACCCGGCCCTCGGCGAACGCCAACAGCGTGCTCGCGCCAGTGGATCGCACCAGGGAGGGAATGCGGAAGGAGTGATAGGCGACGCCGTTCAAACTCTCCACGTAGCCGCCCTGGAACAGCATCGTGTGGGTGGCGCTGGCTGAGGCGGCCATCGCCGTCTCGGGCAGCGCCAGGCCCCGGGCGGCACCGAGCCCTGCGGCAGCCAGCGCGAATAGCCGACGTCGACTCAATCGGTTTGCAGATACCGGGGTTTCCACGTATGACATTGCGGTCCTCTCACGATGCCCGGACACGAGCTCGGCGACACTCCTGGTCGAACACCCGCCGTGGCACCCTGTACCAGTGTCCTGCGAAGTCGGATCGCAGCCGAGGCAGTTGCGGTCGGGCGACGGAATGGGCGGAAGGTCCTCAGTCGACCCGGTCGGCCAGCGCGCCCTTGAGCATGGTCAGTACGGAGGAGTCGTTGCGGATGTCGTACGCGCTGGCGGAGCCACCCTGGGCCAGTTCGTCGAAATGGAGGATCACCACCGCGTTTCCACTGACCGCGAGATAGAGGTGGTTGGTCTGGGGTCCGGCGGCCGAGATTCCCTCGACGCCGGTCCACGTGCGTTCGAAGGCGGCCCCTTCGGCGGCGCCGGCGGTCTCGCGCGTCACCGCGTCGACGCGGGTGTGATTCGTGGCCTGCAATGCTCGAGAAGTCGCCTGGCAGGCCTGCATTCCGGAGAGTGCGGCAGTGAACGCGGAGCCGGCCTGGGCCGCGGTGGGAAACGTGTAGGCCTCGAGGATCGCGGAGTCGCCGCCGCTGCTCTCGTACGGCTGCTGTTGCCACGTCGAGGCGCCGTGGATGGTTGCGCACTCGTTCAGCTGTATGTCGTGCCCTGATACGTCGCGGACCGGGCCGGCGGCATTCGCGGTCCACGATTCGACGGTGTAGGCGGGCAGGTGCGTCGGCGCGACGCTGACATGGACCGCCGCAGGCGTGCGGTTGCTGTTGGGACTGGAGGCGCCCGCCGACGCTGATGCTGTGCCTCCCTGCTTCACCGGTCCGCTCGGGAGCGGCGTTGTCGACCGGGCGGCCGCCGGCGGTGATAACGACTGCGATGGGGCCATCACAGCCGGCCGGCCTTCCGCTGCTGGCGACGTCGTCGGGGAAGGGCTGCCGCAGGCGGTTGCCCCGGCCGCGCACGCCAGCACCAGGACGCCGAGGAGCGGGCGCGTCCCGCCACGTTTGATCGGGCGGCGGCGGTCAGGCCGAGACGTGGCGCGACCGGTGTTGAAGAGGGAAGTCAGTACTTGTTTTCTCATTGCCGCTCGGTGAGTTCGGGGCAGGGTCTGCCGGACGGGGAGACTCGCGCCAGCCTAGGCCTGGCGCCGTGGTCGGAACGAGAGTCTCGGACGGACTCGGACGGATTCGCCGTTCCCGCTGGCCCTGGGACCGCGCGTCTCCCGCGTGGCCGAGTGCGTCCGAGTGCGTACGACGGTGTCCGAGTCCCTTCGTCCGCGGGGTCGGCCCGAATATGAATGATCTCGCAGTCTGCTGATACGAACTGCGCGGCCAGCCGGGGTCGGCATGCATCGATCCTTCCGGCGCCGCGCCCACAGTCGAGGAACGCATGTTGTCAAAGCACAGATATAAGCGGAGGGCCGGGCTCGTCGCCGCCGCTTCGCTCATCGGCACGATGGTCGGGATACTCCCGGCCGCGACCGCGTCCGCCACCACCGTCACCTCCGGGTACGACACCGCCGGTT